>Ga0194130_10006049_pt1 | contig 14209 bp, 8 predicted proteins | sample TA2KigsurfametaG_FD_160084 | JGI IMG/M metagenome (GOLD analysis project Ga0194130, IMG submission 160084) | Freshwater microbial communities from Lake Tanganyika, Tanzania - TA2015050 Kigoma 12 surface | ecosystem: Environmental > Aquatic > Freshwater > Lake | place: Tanzania: Lake Tanganyika... | reverse complement strand
TCCCGCGCCAGTTCGTACCGGATCGAGTATCGGCGGGATTCGCAGCAGGAGGGCGAGCACACAGAAATTCCTGGAACGATTCAAGCGAGCGACCCTGACAGGCGGGAATGGAAACTGCCTGTGCAACCGGGCCAGCGTTGGTTCTTCAAGGTCTTCGCGATCAGTTGGACAGCAAGGATGTCGGAGGCCGCTGAGACGAAACTCGTCGACATTCCCCTGGATCAGCCGCGGGAACTGGAGGTCATTGAGAACGGCGGGATCACCCTCAAGTGGCGCCCCGTCGAGGGGGCGCAGCACTACACCGTCAAGTTGGTCGAAAGAGGCGCGAGAGAGCCATTGGGGGAGCTTCGCAGTGAAAAAACGCCCTCGGTCAGCCTGAAGGACTGGCAAACGATGTTCGCCGACCGCGATGACAGATCACTGTCGCTCCAGGTGATTGCCGAAAGTGAGGACGGGGTGAAGTCCGAGTCGCAGCTGGACTGGAACCCGAAGCCGCCCCAGGGTTCCTCGCCCAGCCCGGATGGTGGAAAGCCTGCGCCTGGCAACGGAGGTGCTCAACCCGACTCCGCGACCGCCAAGCCACTCGAGATCAGGAATTTCAAGTCGGAGGCCGATCCCCAGAGCATGACCCTGAAAGTCACGTGGAGGTTCGATTCCACGGACACGACGAATTTTGACGTCGAGATCCGCTGGAACCACTGCGCTTCGTGGGAGCGGGTGGAGTTTAGTCCCTCCGACGCTCAGTCTTTCGAAGCAAACGTGCCGGATCGTCTTGGCCGCAGGGCGCAGATTCGCTTCATTCGTTCAGGGGTGATCAGCAAGCCGCCGACTGACATCCAACGCGAACTGATCGACGGGTTCAAGGTGGAATGCATAAAGGGCAGTTTGGTGCGGCTCATCTGTCCGGGGCTGGAGAAACTCTCGCAGGACGAACGCGCCGCATACAGGGTGGTCGTATCCCGATCGAAGCCGGACGACTGCTCCAAACCCGGCGCTGATCGCGTCTCTCTGCCATTCACGAAAGAACTCGATCTCTCCTCCGAGCTTCAGAACGCAAACAGCGGAGTTCCCTCGGCTGAGCTGTGGCTGACGATCGTCTCCACACGGGCGATGTCGGACACCGTCCATCTCGATCGACTCCCTTGCCCTGACAGTTCGGCGCCTTCCCCAACCGAAGAACCGCTCCCTGCATCGGACGAGCCCTTGACCGAAGACATGAAGAAGGCAGTGAATGTTTTCCTCGGGCAGCTGAAAGATTTGAAGCGAAACGAAATTCCGAAGTTGGACTCGAAGTTGTTCGCGCCAGCAGTGACGAAGTGGCTCGATACATTCAAATGGGAACGGCCCTCGACAGCCGAGTGTCAAGACCAACTGAAGCGGCGTCTCACCTCGCTCGCACAATTTGTCAAGAAGCGAGCCAGTGAAGCCACCTCCAACTCGTTCGACGCAACGGCCCCCTCATTCGAACAGTTTCGAATCGCCTCGATCGTGGCATCCCTTCCGGGGACGCTCGAGAAGGCCGTGAAAGCCATGAAGGTATGCAATGAGGTCAAGGATGAAGGAACTCTAGAAAAGTTGTGCTCCGCGGTACGCGAGGCCACCCACGTGACCGACCAGTGGCTCATCAGCAAGTTCGAGAATGACCTCATCGAGGCCTCGAAGGAGAAGTCGCAAGGGGAATGGATTTCTGAACTGGAGGCGTTGCGATCGAGCCGGACCGATGCGGAGAGGAAGTTCTTTAAAGATGTCTTGTCCTGGAGCCAGAAGGGCAAACAATGGGAAAAGAAGCGAGAGGGTGAGGTGCCGACTTTTCCGAACCCCCCGGTCGAGAATGATTCAGAACTCCTGCAGCTCCATGCGAAGGCGTTGGGGGCGCTTCTTAAGAATTCCGGCACCACGGCCCCGGACAACGATCCCCAACAGGGGCAGTCAAAAGTTTCGAGCGACTTGGAATTTTGGGCCACGCAGTGGGAGGATTATTTTCAAGATCAGCGCCCTAGCTCGTGGAAAAGACAAAAGCGCGACCGCGTCCGCGAAGACACCATCAAGACGCTCCGCATGCTCGTGGAGTACGCCAATCAGCGTCGGCCGAAGTTGGCCGAACCGCCTGCCTGAACGCCATGAATGACGCGACATTACAGGAGTTTCAGCGAGCCGCGCGCCTGCTCACGCAGAGCAGCACCGCCGAGGTTCGGCTCGCGATCCAGTCGACGCGCCGCCTTGATCGCAGCGGCGAACTTGCTCGTCGAATCCGACTCCTTGAGATCGCGTGCCTTGTTCGCGATCGCAACCAATCTGAGGCTGAGGCCATGCTGGGCGAGATGGTGCCGATCCCGGACGCGGAGTGGCGTGAACTGCAGACCAATCTGGCCCAGTGCCCGGAGCGGGTCTATCCAGCCTTCGTCGGCTACTGCAAGTCGCTCAAGGGTCGCTTCGAGCCGCAGCAGTGGGATGCCTTCATGGGCGACCCTCCAGGCTCGCACGGAATTCACGCCCTTCATGCAGACCGGCCGGAGGGGCCTTGGGCCGAGGCAGCTGCGTTTCCCCCGCTGTCAGTGGTGGCACTCGCCCTCGGCATTCTCGCCCTTGGAACGTGCTGGCTCGCCATTCCAGTCCTGGGATTTCCGCGTGGTCTTCTTGGAGTCCTCGCCGGCATCATGGCCACGGCTCTGGCCGCCGCCGATCGGGGTGCCATCGCTGATATCGCGGGAGTCCGTCGGAGCAAGCCCCAGATCGCGAGCTTCATCATCGCGATCCTGGGAACGCTCTGCAGCCTGACGCTGATGACGCTCGCCCTCGTTGGAGTGATCCCATGAACGCGCCCTCGCCTCCATGTTCGCTCCAACGAGCGATCGGTCATCTCTCGCTCACACTTGTCCTGCTTACGCCCCTCGGCTGCGCCTCAAGTCGGCCCAGTCCTGCAGCCAAGGACAGCGACTCCATCACTTGGGAGAGTGGATCGAGAGACCCCTCTCCGATGCCATCGAGCGTCCCACCTCGCCGAAGCGGAACTGACGCCGGAGGAAAGGCCGGCTCCCAGAACGACAGCGGTTCGGGTTCGATTGCTCGGTCTGGCGCGGGCTCTCGCAGCGGCACTGGCTCCAGCACCGGCATCGGCTCTGGCTCCGGCGCCAGCTCTGGCTCCGGCGCCAGCTCTGGAGCTGTGGGTGGTCTCAATTCCACCGCAACCTCCGCCGCAGGCACTTCCGGCGGATCGAACCAAGCGCCCTCTCGATCCAACGGCACCGCCCAAGCACCACGGAGAGATGGGGCAAGCACCAGCCAGCCGCCGATACCGCCCGCAGCCCCCGACGATGCGAAGGTTGGGGCAGGACGCGGGGCCAAGGATTCTTCGTCCCAAGGTGGCGGCGACCTCAACGGAAGCCCGAAGGACAACCCCGCCGACTCATCGCAGCCCCTGCCGGCAGAGGCGTCCCCCGCCGCGGTGATCGAGCCCTCCAAGCCGGTGGGCAATCCCCTCGATGATTGGCTGGGCGATCCGACACCACCCGCATCGATTCCGCCATCTGACTCATCCGCCGGCGGCGAGTCGCGTACTCGATTGGAGGATGAACCAAAGTTGCCCGACATGCCGAGTGACTCCGGGAAACCGATCACGCCCGCAAATCCGGTGAGCATGCTGTCGGCACTTCGAGGCGGCTGGGTACAGCGCATGCAGCCCACGGCGCTCAACCATGCTGACTACGCTCCAGGTGGCTACCAAGCCCGCGTACTCCTGATCCGGGATTCTGATCGGTCCATGCAGGTCATCTGCGCCTACGGGGATGGCCTTCGAGAGCGCGTCTCGGGCACTTTGTCGATGGAATCCGAGCCCGATGGACGAATGCAAGTCGGGCGTAGACCCGGCAAAGGAGATCCGTTCGAGATGCTGCCACCCACGGCATCCGCTGCCGTGCAGGCTCAGGCTCGACTGTCATGGAGGGTGGATGGCGGCGTGCTGTCACTCGGCGACAAGACATTCGACCGAATGCTGCCTCAAGACATCGCAACCTTCGTGACTGGCGGCCCCCTGCGACGCGGTGCGGCAGCCGACATCGGCCCGACGCTCGCGGGCGTCGCCTGGAAGAACCGTCAGACTCTCCTGGTTCTGGTGCCCCCGATTGGGCCACCGACAACCCCATGGCAAGCCATCTGCGAGCGCCTTCGAACTGATTGCCGCACCCTGCCAGCCGACTGGAAGGTGGCGGTCGTGAGCGTCTCCGGCCGCTCTCCCGTGCGCTGGCGATCCGGGCGGGACCCTGAAATCATCGCAGCGTTAGGTCAGGCCGAGTCGAATCGCGCAGCCCCCGATGAAGCCTTGCTCCATGATGCGATATCGATGGCGAGCCCCCCCTCGGACGGCGTCGTTCTCGTGGCGGGCGATCCTGCAGCGACGGCATCGATGCTGCGCCGCGCGGCCAATCGCGGCGGCACGATCCACGTCTTCGTGCTCACCAAGGCCGATGCCGACATGGTTCAGGGCGCGCATCCGGGCGCGGTCGTTCACCGTTGGCCGCCTTCGGCCGACGATCACTGAGCTCGTGGATCGCCGACTCTCCAGTCGAGGTGGAACTGGGGGCGTTGGGGTTCGACGTTGTAGAAAATGCCGTGGCTCTGCAACTCGGCACGCATGGCTGCAAACTCAGCGTGGCTCTGGGGGTCAACGATCAGATACACCACCACCGGATGCCGCTGCTGCATGGGCTGCCGCAGCACGGCCAGCCAAGCCCGCCAGCGCGCTGACCCCTGCCATCCCCCAGCGCGAAGATCGACGCTTCCCTCGGGTCTGAGCGTGACGCGCTGGGTCGCGGTCAAGGCGCCCGGCTTGTGATCCAGATCCACCTGCACGCATGTGTCGTCCCAGAGGCGCACAAAGTCCTCGAATGGCATCGGCACGAAGACCTCCGGAATCTTGGTCACCATGTACGCCCGACCACCGGAGAGGATCATGGCGGCGGTCTTCACATCGTCTCCACCCACCGCGTGGTCACGCGGCAGCGACGACGCCACCTCGGAACGAGCCTGCGCATCACGGATCGCCTGATCGAGCTCCCGGATCTCCTCGCTCAGCCTGGGCGCCATCTGCCGTAACGCGGCTCCAAGGTCAGGTGCGCGGCCCAACTCCTCCATCAGCGCGTCCTCGCGGATGTGGGCCTCGGTCGCGGTGGACTTGCGCCGCGAGGCGGCGACGCGGAGAGCCTCCAACTCGCTCAGCTTCCGCAAGCGCTCGGAAGACTGGGTCTCCGCCAGACGCGCCTCCAGAGCCTGCAACACCTTCGACTCCGCCGGAGACTCGACCATGGGCATCGGGGAGTCGGTCGGCGTCACCTCGCTCTGGATCACGCTCATGAACCCCAGCAGGATCACGATGAAGCAGAACGTGCCGAAGATGTTGCACGCGGGGTCGGTAAAGAGTTCCAGCGCCGAGGAAACGTCGTCGCTCTCGTCAGCCACGAGATTGCTCTCCCGCGCAGGGATAGTCGTCCGTGATCCATCGGTCTTCGGGAATCAACTCCATGCCCCAATCGAGATTCTTGTTGTCGGCCTCCAGCTCCTGTTTCAGCAACTCCCACACCTCGATGCCGCTTGGCTTGAGCGCGATCAGCGCAGTCTGGCCAGCCCGGTTGGTGTCCCTGATCTTCTCAAGCAGCCAGCGTTGACCATCGACTGGTCGGTCGAAGGTCTTCATGGCCGCACCTCCCTGCCCCAACGCCATCGCCGTCACGATTCGGCCAGCGGCGACCTCGAAGGCTCGCGTCGGGCGGGTGCCCTTTCTGGGCAGGAATGTCAGCCTTCGTCGGCTCTCCAGATCGCGGAGCGCCTGCAGCTTCTGGTCTCGCTTGTCCAGCAACATCGCCACCTCCTCCGCAGCCGGATCCCGCTCCGCCGAGCGCCGACGCTCGCTCACCGCCTGAATCAGCCGTTCAAGCCGGCTCACGGAGTCCCTCGTTGCGTCCGCCTCCTTGCCGAACTGTCGCTGCAGTTCAGCGATTTCAGCGTCCAGGTCGCGATTGGCCAACTGTTCGGCGGTGGACAGAAGGCTCTGCAACTCGGCGATTCGAAGTTCCTCCTCACGAGTCCGCTTTGTCGCGTCCTCCGATCGGCTGGATGACGCGGCTTGGGGAACGACCTGCATCGGTCGGAGCATCAACGCGATGGTGGCCGCGATGAGAACCATGATTCCCAGGCAGCACATCATGATGTCCTGAAAACTGAAGAAGCTCGCTGGCGGTCCGATGCCCGTGCGTCGCGTGCCCATGCTCAACCGACTCCGGGGTCGAGTCGGACCCTCGCGCCGATCTGAGCGTGCGCTTCTTCTCGCGCGTCGTCAAGCAGCGTCTCGTCGCGATCTCGGACGAACACATGAGCCAGATGGATGAAGAACACCAGCACGAGCGCCTCACCGGTGGTGACGAAGGCGGTGTCAAGGCCGGTCAACACCTGAACCAATCCCTGCGAGACCACCTGCACGTCTGCCTTGTCGCCTCTGGCCACCGGGGCCAACGCCGTTCCGAAGTTACCCATGGCTTCCGTCAGACCGATCACCGTGCCGATGAAACCCAACACAGGAATGGCCCACGTGAAGCCCTTCAGGATGGTGTAGCCGCTCTCCATGATGGACTGGTCATTGGCGGCCGCGGACTGCAGCATGTCATCGACGTCGGCCACCCGCCCCACGTTTCGCATGCTCCTCAGTGAACTGAGAATGCGCTTGAGGTAGAAGAACTTGGGCGCACCCTCGACTCCCGCCTCAATGGCCGCGATCACCTTCACGGCCGTGGCCGCGGTGAGAACGAAACCTGGGTCGCGCGGAATCAACTGCAGGTCAAGGGCCTTTCGCTGTCCGCGGATCTTCAGCCACTTCAGGATCAGGAACGCAACGCTCCAGCAGGACAGAAAAACCTCGGCCGGTGCGATACCGTGGTAGCGCAGCACGAGACTCGCGACCCATCGCCTCCATTCCGCGGACTCAGACTTGGAACCGGCCGCGGGCTCGACGAAGAAAGCGATCGTGACCAGACAGAGCATGAAGAGGCAGCCCAAAAGAAAGGGCGCGAGGATGCTCGGCGTGGTGTGGCGGCCCGCCGGAAGGCCCAGGCGCGCCTCGATGTCGCAAGATCGGTAGCTCAGAATGGTGCGCTCAGCGCTCACGTTCACTTGCCCGCCTTCCCCGCGGGCTTGGAAGGGGCCGCGGCGCCCCGGAACAACAACACGGGTCCGAAACGACGATCGATCATCAGTGCTCGCAGATCGTCAGCCGTTCGAACGGTCACTTCGAAACCGGAGGCGCGGGGCATGAGGATCTCGTAAACCACACCAGGCTGGGTAGCCGAGTCCTGCAGCGTGGTCACCTTCGCGCCAGGTTCGACTCCGGCGACACCCGCCGGCTTGCGCGGCTGCAAGTCGGAGTCCACAGCATCCCACAGCTTGCGATCTTCCGCGACAAGATTCTTGAGCCCCTCCATCAGCACCGCGAGAGCCTGCTGGGCGTTGCCATCCTTTGCCTTGGCGTTGTCAATCTCCTCCTTGGTTCGCACGGGTCGCCCCCAGTCAAAGTCGACGGCCGCGGCGTGTTCGTCGCGAAGTTGTCGCTGCAGTTCCTGCAGTTTGTCGTCGACCTTCGTGGGCCTCGCATCAGCGCCGGCCGGCACCAACTGCTCCTGCCAGATCTCCAGAAGTTGCATGGCGACCCAGAGCCGAAACACGGAGCCTTCGTTGCCGCTGGCGAGCGGCGTGCGATCGGCGGTGATCTCCTCAAGACACTTCAGGAACCGCTGCCGAACGCCGCGAACGCCGAGCTTGCCGATGGCCACCTCCAGATCCGCCACTTTCCGCGACGTGGGAGTCTGCGAGGACTTTTCCGCGCGCCTGAGGGCTTTCGGCGGCTTTCCACCGAAGAAGTTCAGCGGCGGCTCTCGCCCCACATCATCCCGCGTGGTGATGACTCCCGATTCCCACGGACCATCGGGTTCCGACAACTGCCTGAAGACCCAGCCACCGTCTTCCAGAGGCAGCACCTTCAGATCGAAGATCCGACGCTGCTTCAGTTCGCCGGCGAGGCGCTCCCCGACTGGCGTGCCACCGCGGTTGCCGATCTCGTCAAGCGCTCGGATGGCCTCGGCGACCTTTCGACCGCTCCAACTCCCGCCCGCCGCGATCACCTCATCCACCATGGTCCGCTGGTCAGCCGACAGCGGTCGAATCATGGTGCTCGGCTTCTCCTTCGCGAATGCCTCGCAAAGCTTGTTCCACGGCGTGAAGGTGCGGTCCATCTGCACGCACATCTCTCTCGCGTTCCGAAATCCCGACATCAGCCCCATGCCGGACAGCGTGGCCGTGCAGTCGTCGAGAAGCTTCTGATACTCCTCAAGGAACCGCCGCGTATCTCCGGACGCCGCCAGCAGGTCGCGATACCGCGACTGCAGCGTGTCGATGGCCTTGAGACGGTCGCGGACGGCCGCCTTCAATGCGTCAAGCCTCTTGAGTTCAGCCCTGTGCTCGGCCATCAGCGATGACGAAACCTGCTCGAGTTCATCGAACTTTTGCGAAATCGCGGCGCCCTCGCCAGACACGGCCGAGGCGGCCTCGAGCATCTGATTCAGACGCGCAACGTCATAGCCCTCCGATTCGGGCAACGCATCAAGGGCCTTCGACTCACGACCGCGCTCAAGCCATGGTTCGGAAGCCTCTCGGAAGTTCTTCAGCAGATCGCTCGCATACGCGTCCGCCTGTCGCTCCAACTGCCGTTCCAAATCCTCAAGCTTCGCCTTTTCATCGGGCTCAATTCTTGCCGTGTCCAGCTTCTTTCGCTCTCTTTCGAGGTCCCGTCGCTTCGTGGGCGGCACCGGCTGGGCGACCGCAACCTCGAACTCCTTGGTGAGCGCCTGCACTTTCGTGCGGAAGGTGTCGTACTCCTTTCGAGCGTTTCGACAATCCGACTCCGCCTTCACCATGTCGGGATCCGACTTGAGGTCGGCGTGCTCGGCCAGGAGCTTCTCCGCCTCGGGGACCGCATGGATTTCAAGTTTGGCCTGAATCTCCTTGGCGATGCTCTTGGCTCGCGCCGCACGATCCTGAGCATGAATCTGCCACGCTACCAGCGCCGCCACGGCGATCACCGCAGCCACGATGCTCGCGATGCGCACCACGACGCGACGCTGCTGAGCCGTCCGGATCGAGTCCAGATACGCACGCGCCTGCTGCTCGAGGCCAGGGGGCAACTCCCGGTCGAAAGCCTTCAGCGTGCCCAGACCCGTCGAAATCTGCTCAGGCGATGGGCGAGAGACCAGCAGACCCTCGAAGGCATGGATGGCCTGTTCGAACTCCTGCTCCCGCGCCCTCGCCTCGCGCTGCTTCGCCAACCACTCGAAGGCACCGGCGACTTCGGATTCCAGTTCCCCCGAGGGCATGACGCCGGTCGTCTGCTGCACCCGCACCCACTCCAACTCGAGACGGTCGAGTGCCTGCTCGTCGGCACGGGAGGCCGCGTCCCGGATCTCGGCGGACAACTCTACATACCGGGCGCCGCCCTGCCTGGCGCTCACGCTCTTCACCGTCTGCTGCGCGAGTTGCTGCAGGTCAGCAGGCACCGTATGGGTCCACTGGGGACGCAGGATCTCGGCGGCGGCACGTCGCACGCCCTCGGCATCACCGCGCTCGTGCGAGCTCAGCAAGTTCGCACGAAGTTCCTCGAGCGCCGCGTCCTCCAGTCGGCCCCGCTCGGTTCGCCAGAGCAAGGAAGCCGGTTCCTGCTGGATGAGCCTTTCGAGTGCCTTCAAGCGATCCGTGATCGGTCCGCGACCGATGGCGAGCCCTTGGTGACGCTCGATCGACTTCGCCGCGCGGTCCGCCTCGCGCATCGAACGCTCGATGTGGTCAAGCCACTCCGGCCGCACCACCGGCATGACCATGCCGCGAGGCACCAGCGGCTGAAGACGGCCCGCGGGTTCGCCAACGAGGTCGGACTTGAGCACTTGCTCGGCCATCTCCAGCAGATGGGGATAGTCATCGACGACAGAGGACACTTCGACATGAAGGCCACGCTCGGCCCATTGCGCGACCCGCGAGAGCAGCATCACCGCGGGACCGACCGTCTCGATGTACTCGCGGACGATGCGTTCGCCAGCTTCTCGATCGACGCTGCCTCCGCCTCCCAGAAGCGAAGTCACCTGCGTGATCACGGTGTTGAAGTCGGACAAGGATCGCCCCCTTCTAGCGTCGAGTGACCTGCCAGAGCACGGTGCCCACGAGAGCGCCGGCAAGCAGTCCCATCAGGGCCCATGTCGCGACGATACCCCATCGCACCGCCTCCGTGCGCCGATTCGAAATCGACGCCGCCAAGATCCGCGGACTGGCTTCGATCAAACCGATGTCGATCGGGCTGCCCCCGTCGGCGGGGGGCAGCGAGTCAATCTCGACGTCGATGGCTCCGGGGAATCCGGGCTTCCGCTGCCCGGATCCGGACGGCTTCGGCGTGAGACTCACCAAACGGTCTGCGGTGTCACCGTCCCACCCGGCAGGCGCCCGCTGCTTCTCCACGTGCGGCTTCTCGCGAGGCCGATCCACCCGGGGGGGCGGGGCCTGCGGCGTCCGCAGATCGATCGCCTCCTCGCCTGGCCAGGCCTGCCATGCGGCGCCAGCGCGGTTCGCAGCCCCCACCAGGAATCTCAGTCGCGCCCCCTGGTTCCACGCCGTGTTGGCGTCGAGTCCGGTGACCACGCCGACCCGCCAGCGATCGGCGCGAGGAAGTGCCGTCAGCACCTCCGCCACCATCGCGCGAAGGGCCACCCCCATCGGCAGCAGCACCATCGACTTCCGCCCCGCGGCGAGCACATCCGCCACATGCCGTTCCCAGCCAGCCAGTTTCGCGGCGAGCCAGGCACCGGATGCGTGGCCGGCACCGCTCCAGGTCGGAAGCGAACTGGACATGCGAGGAGCCGAGTCATAAGAACTTCGGAACGCGAAGCCGCAGAGCACGTCCAGCGGGTCGGTCGACTCGAGTTCGGAGGGCGGCACCACCACGTGGTGTGCAAGACGGTTCATCCGGCCGGTGTGATCCACTCCGCAGGGCACCGTGCGCGACACCACGCCCCACGTCTCTCCGCCGAACCGAATCGTGCACACCGAGACCGACTCGCCTTCGCCGCACAACTCGGAGTCGTAGTGCGACATCCTGGCCAGCTCGGAGCAGATGGGTTCGGGAATCCCCTGGGTGCGAAGCACGTCGCAGTAGCCCGACTGCCCGGGCACCACGCCCGCTGCCGCACTGGTGTTGACGACCTCGTAAGCCATGCCTCAGACCCGCCGCGGCGAGCGGATCATGGTCTCGAGCGCCGCCAGGAAGGGAACCTCCGCCCACGCCGGGTTCACCTTCGTCCCGTCGCCGCCAAGGGCGCTGCACGGCACCCAGGTGACCTGTTCCGAAAAGGCGTTGATCGACTGGATCAGCTCCGGCGCGGCACTCTGGAAGTGCTTCGCGGCCTTCAGCGACACCTGTCGCAACCGATCCATGTCGATGCCCACCTGGCCCGAATCGGCCGTGGGGCGGCTGCCGAGATCGATGCCCACCTCGCGACCCCACACGTCGGCCTTGGTCAGCGCCACGAAGAGTGGCGTGCCGATGGTCGCTCGCTGGTCGGTGCCCGCGTAGCGGCGGATGCGCGCCATGGCCTCGATGAGCACCAGTTCCTGTCGGCTCGAGCCGCCCGCGGCGCGAGCCTGAGTGGGGTCGAAGACGAAGATCAGTGCGTCGGCACGCCCCAGATGTCGGGTGTGCAGTGGGTCCAGGTTGTCCGGACCGGGCATGAAGTGCTCGCCCGCGTTGTCGTACAGGGTGAGCACCGTGGTGCCCTCCATGCGCAATCCCACGCGGAAGTACATCGGCTTGGGAGTGATCTGCACCTTGCCCCCCACCACAAGCTGGTTGTAGAGGCTCGAACCCGCCACCTCGGTCTTGGGCGGTTTCTTGTAGCCGCCCGGCGCGGCCAGGAACAGTCCGCTCTCGTAGGAGTGCAGCAGCATGTTCATGCGTGGATCCACATCGACCCAGCTGCATCCGTAGTCACCCGCGTAGGTGCGCAGCGACCACGAGGCTGCACCAAGCAGGCACGTCTTTCCGCTGCCCGGCGCTCCCACGATCGACAGGAACCGCGAGTCAGCCTCCAGAAGCGCCCGAGGCATCTCGACGTGGCACGCCGGACACGCCAGACGCGTGCACGTCTTGCCCTCGGGATCGATGGCGTTGCCCTGCAGGTCGAAGCGGCTGCTGCGAAACCGCAAGCCCTCCGCGGGCCCCGCCAGCGGATCACCCATCAGAGACGGATGCTCCGCGATGAACCGCACATCCGTCGGCCGGAAGGCGTTCCAGCAGTTTGGACAGGAAGTGGATGGGACGAGGGTTTGGGGCATGCGGAATTCGACAGCTCTGTTTCAGGACAATCAGTTTGGACTCCGAAAGTCAGCGGCTTGTTGCCTTGACCTTTGGATAGGTGTACCGACGATCAAGATCGGGGGGAGATCCTGTCGGGCGGATGCCGAGTATTCTCAACTGCGAAACATAGAGCAGGTCCAACTCGAGAGCAGCTCTTGAGCGAGCAACCTTCTTCGCCTCTGCATCCTTCGATTCATCCAACACTTTCAGGGCCTCCTGAGCGTTGGTGTGGTGCTCGTTCAACTCCTCAACGCCTCTCTCGACCGCTTGGACAAAGTTCCAGAACTCCGGCTGCTTCAGCAGGACTGGATATCGCCTCACCATCGCCTGAAGCACTTCATTGCTGATAGTCGGACAACTCCGCAGATCGTCGCCGATCGCCGTGGTTTCGATCGGGAAATCGATTGGATCCCCCTCGGTCGGATTCAGATTCAGGCACACAAAGACGTGATTTGGCACAAATACAAGCATGGGTTTCATAGCCAGAGCCTCGAAGATGCTTGCGAACAAAACAGATCCATCTGCACACATGGCGTTCGCGGTCGACATTGATTCGTGGATCGGCCGGATCCGTTGGCTTTGCGTTTCGCCGTTCGCCAGTATCTGGTATCGGACACCTCGGGACTTCAGAGACCGCCAGACGAGGTACACATCCAGCGCTTGATCCTCTATGGGCATGCCCTTAATCATGCCCCCATTGAGCGTCATTCCCTGATCCTTCACAAAACGGTCCTGATTGATCTCATTGATCAGACGCCTCACCCATGGATGGTCTGGATTGATGGCCGCCCCGTACTCAATACTCAGGGGATACCTCTCAAGATCCGCGATCGGACGCACCCGCAGGCTGCAGTTCAATTTGTCCTCGCTCTTGTCGGCGTACACCACACGCAAAGTCAGAGGCACGGTCACTTCCTGCTCCAAATTCAGAAGTTCTTGGTGATTCCAGCGAAGATCGAGCGCCAACTCATAACTGTCGTTCTCGTCGTTGTAGTCAACCCATTCTTGAAGTTCAGGTGCGCTCTGTCTTCCTACTGGAACTGCGTTACTCTGCGAGACAGGATCGCCCGGTCTGGCAGTGATCAGTTTTCGGAACATGTCGGGAACGTCCACATACACCCCGACAGCCAATCCCTCGGGCACAGTCCCTGCGGGAAAACGGACCGTGAACAGCGGACGCGTATCCCAGATCTGATCGAATTCGAGTGACCTGAGGGCTTGGAGCTTGAGGAGTCGCAGTTTCTCCAACCAGTCTGACGGGCCCGCCTCACCATCACGCTCGATGAAGGCTTGGTAAAACCGGAGAAGACAATCCTTTCGTGATCCGAAACTGAAGAACTTTTTGTCTACCTCCGCCATTCCAATGATCGATGACGCGAAGACGGTCTTCTCAAGTCCCGCGTGGACTTCGACCTGCTCCGCGATCGTCTTGCTTGGATCCAGGCGACGCTCATCAGAGGTGCCCTCGGAAGGTGGGACCGGTTCATCCGGCGTTGGCTCAGGGGGCTGGGGCGGTGGCGGCTTCGGCTGTTCAGGTGGCTTGACGCCCGACGACGAATCCTTGGAAGATTCCTTCACGGCGGGCGGAGCCTGCTTGTCTCCCACGCCCCCTGCCTTGATCATCACGAAGCCGACGCCAAGCGCGAGCACCGCCACCAACGAACTTCCGATCACCCATGCGGCACGCCCCGAACTGACCGCGGAGCGCCGCGGCAACGACGGAGGCATCGATCCACCAGGCACATCCCAACCGGCATTCGCGTTTGCAGGACGCGACGA
>Ga0194130_10006045_pt1 | contig 14214 bp, 7 predicted proteins | sample TA2KigsurfametaG_FD_160084 | JGI IMG/M metagenome (GOLD analysis project Ga0194130, IMG submission 160084) | Freshwater microbial communities from Lake Tanganyika, Tanzania - TA2015050 Kigoma 12 surface | ecosystem: Environmental > Aquatic > Freshwater > Lake | place: Tanzania: Lake Tanganyika... | reverse complement strand
GACGTCTCCGGACAACGCATCGCCATCTGCCGAAAGCTCTTTAAGTAGCCGTTCTTCAACCCCGCTTCCGGAAGACAACCGGGCGATTTCGCTGGCGAGCCCGGTCAGCAACTGGCGATACTCCGCCGAGAATCCGCCGCGACGCACGAGGCTGTCAGCGTTACGGCAGATGGCTAGCCCTGCCATACGTGTGGGACGGCACTCGTACCCGAACACCTTCGTGTCGGCGAGGTAGTGCCGGAGGGCCCCGATGAAGTCCACCCCCTTCGCCGACACGAAGGGTTCATAGTCACGGCGGTATCGAGAAAACCGGCGGAGCACATCCGCAAGGAACGGGCCGAGCTTCGACCGCTCTTCGTCGGTGAACGTAGAGTCGACTGACATTGCTACCGCTATCAAACGCAGCACGTCGCCGTACATCGCCAACTCGATGAGGTGGTGCCCAACACCGTCCTTCGCCAATGAGGCCAACTTTCCGAGCACCACGGGGGCTGTCGTCGCCGTGATGGCGGCGCAGAGCCGGTCTCGCAGCTCCTTCGCCCCACCTCGAAAGGTCTCGATCTGATCCACCTGACACCTCGCGATGAAACAGCTCCACGAATCCCCGGCCGCAGCTGGGCGGAACATACCCCACATACGACGTACTGCCAACGAGGATGCTTGCCGTGCAGCGTGTCATAGGGCTGCCCCACGCTGGTCGTCGCAGACGCTCGCCCCGCGGTCCGACGCAGGCGGCCCGAAGGACAAGGAAGACTCGCAGCCGCGAGAAGCCCTCGGGTTTGTCATCGCCCCCCTCGGTGGGGTACTCTCCGATCCCCGAACACGGATCGTTGCACGGGTCTCAACATGCCGTCGACCACCTCAGAAACTGCGCTGGACGCCGCCCTGACCGCGCAGTTGATCGTCGCCTGGGCCGGCGAGGCCGGCGACCCGCCCCGGCTGGGCTGGTGGCGGACGGACATGGCGTCCGAGTACGGCGGAGAAGACCTTTTTCGGCGCATGCTGCCGAACACGTGGCGGTGGGCGGCCTTGACCGCTGCGAGGGAGGCGGCCCGAAGGACTGATGTCGACAGCCGTCGCGAGGCTCACGACGCCGACGCCTTCCTGTCCCTCTTCGGCCTCGGGGCGGACGTTGACCGCCGGCTCGATGAGCGGCTCGCCGATCTCACCCGGAGCGGCCGAGAACCTGAGATCGCGCTGTCGGGGCTCGAGCCGTGGCTCAGCAAACCCTTCGACCGCACGGCGTTCGCTGCCTGGGTGGCTGAGCACGGAGTTCCCGCGACCACGCAATCACCCGTGGGTCGCCGGCTACGCGGCGCACCACCGGAAGACCTCGACGCGGCCGTGCGGCCATTGGTCGCAGCCCTAGCTCCGCTAGGCCCAGGCTACCCGCTTCCCCATTTCAAGAGGGCGTCGTGAGCGGGTCGCCTTCCTCCAAGCCAGCAGAAACTGAAGAACTGTCGGCCCGCCTCACAAAGTGTGGCATTGAAATCGATGAATGCCGAGCGTGGTGGTCGCACGCCGATCGCACGGGCTCAGCCTCGCTGCAGGAAATGTTCGACGAGTACTGGTTTGGGGCCAAGAGCCTCCAGCGAATCAAGGTTCTTGCCCGCTCGCTCAGGCTGCGATTCGACACCGTGCCCGCGGCTCTCGCCGCACTCCACCGTTGGCCGCACATGAGCGCCGACACCCGTCGCTTGATCTGCCACTGGCATCTGCAACTCTCTGACTCGCTCTATCGATCGTTCACCGGCGACTACCTACCCACCAGGCGGCTTATGCCGGCGAGCGACGTGACCCGGGCGATGGTCGTGGACTGGGTCGGTCGCGAAACCGGAACCGCCTGGACGCTGCCGACCCGCACCCAGTTCGCCACGAACGCTCTCTCCGCCGCCTGTGCGGCAGGAATCGTCGCTGGCAAACGGGACCCTCGAGCCGTCACCGTTCCGGCCGTCCCAAACGACGCCCTCGGCTACCTGCTCCACTTGCTTCGGGAGGTCGAGTTCAAGGGCACGCTGCTCGACAATCCCTACCTCGCCTCGGTCGGGCTCGTCGGCGGAGCCCTCGACGACCGCCTGCGTTCCCTGCCCGGAATCAGGTTTCGCCGCCAGGGAGGGCTCGCCGATTTTGGCTGGGAGTACGACACCCTCGCCGATTGGCACCGCGCAGTGGTCGGAGATGGCCCCGCCTCGGCTCTGGCCGCGGGAGGCGCCGTATGACCGAGCCGCTCTTCCCACACCCGCGACTGAGCGAAGCGTTTGCGGCCCTGCGGCAAGACCTCGTTCACGAAGACGGCCCCCGGATCAGCACGATGCGGAACTACCGCTTCGCCATCCTTCAGTACGAGCCGTCGGAGGAGTTCGCCGTGCGGGGCCAAACCCGCCGCCTGGCGACAGACCTTGTGGCCAACGGCTGGGTCGTGGTGTCGATCGACCTCAAGAAGTTGTTCCTAGAGCGGATTCGCGGCCGTGATGCCGAGTGGCTCACCTCGGCGATCAACCGTGAAAAGCGGCTGGCGGCCAAGGATCCCGAGCGGGGCATGCGATACATCGCCGACGAACTGGCCCTGCTCGTCGAGGGCCCAGACGGCCTGGCCGCCGACTGTGCCCGCCTGATCAGCGAGCAAGCCGACAAGCATCCCGACTCGGCCGACCGGATGCTCGCCATCATCGGGCGAGCGGGCGGCGTCTATCCGTTCTTCCGTTCATCGGCCCTGCTGCGGCACCTCGACGGCCGCACCAGGGGCGTGCCGGTGGTCCTGCTCTACCCCGGCGAGCGCCGCGGCCCCACGGCCCTCTCGTTCATGGGCCAACTGGCGCCCGACGCCGACTACCGCCCCCGCATCTATTCCTGACGAGTCCGAGGAGTCCGCAATGCTGATCAAGGAACTGTTCACTGGCGACGTCACTCGAGACATCCCGCCGGTCGTCTATTTCCATGAGCAGAGTCCGGCGAGCGTCGCGGCTGAGGTGTCGGAATACATCGTCACGGGCGGCTACCCCGAGGGGCACCCGAGCCGGCGGCGCGTTCCAAGCGGCATCCACGACGAATATGTCCGCCTCCTCGAGACCATCAGCCGTGAACTCCAAAAGCCCGGCGGGCCGGAACTTCCCAACGCGTGGATTTCCGGCTTCTATGGCTCCGGCAAGTCGAGCTTCGCGAAGCTGCTCGGCCTCGCCCTCGACGGCATGGCCCTTCCCGACGGCCGCTCGCTGGCCGAGGCTTGGTTGGCTCGCAACACGAGCCCCCGAGCAGCCGAACTGAAGGCTGCTTGGCAGAAGCTTCGGACACAGATCGACCCTGTGGCCGTCATCTTCGACGTGGGCACGGTCGCCCGCGACGGGGAGCACCTCCACTCCGCTGCGCTGCGGAAGGTGCAGGAACGGCTCGGCTACTGCCCGACCAACTCGATCGTGGCCGACTACGAGCTCACGCTCGAACGGGATGGCCTCTGGCGGCAGTTTGAGGAGGTGGCCGATAGGTCTCTTGGCACGCCGTGGTCGGAGGCCCGCAAGGAGCATCGGGCAGCCGACCGGTTTTCGCTCGTCATGCACCACATGTTCCGCGACGAGTACCCGGAGCCCACATCCTGGTTCGACAGCCGTGCCGGTGGCCGCACCCGTACCGAGTCGCCCGAGGAGGTGATGGCGGCGATCCGCGACATGCTGGGCTTCCGTCGGCCCGACGCCACGCTGTTTCTGATCATCGACGAGGTCTCGCAATACGTCATCTCGAGCCAGGATCGCTACGACCGTCTCCGGGCCTTCGCCACAGCCCTCGGCTCCGGGCTCAAGGGCAAGGCGTGGCTGCTCGCCCTCGGCCAGCAGCAGCTCGACGATCAGGCGGATCAGCCGTTCGCCATCTGGGTGCGAGACCGCTTTCCGTCGCAACTCCGCGTCCACTTGGCGGCGACCAACATCCGCGACGTCGTCCACAAGCGGCTCCTCCAGAAGACGCCGGCCGCGACGCGACAACTGACCGATCTGTTCGAGCGGCACCGAGCCGACCTCAAGCTCTACGCCTACGGCTGCGACAATGTCACCAGCGAGGAGTTCGTTGAGATTTACCCGATGCTTCCGGGACAAATCGAGCTCATCCTCCAGATCACCACGGCCCTCCGCACCCGCTCGACGCGGTCGCAGGGCGACGACCACGCGATTCGCGGTCTGCTCCAACTCCTGGGCGAGCTGTTTCGCGATCAGAAGCTCGCCGAGAAGCCGGTCGGCTCGCTGGTCACGCTCGACGCGGTCTACGAGGTGCAGCACACGGCCCTCGACTCCGACGTCCAGAACTCCATGGCTCGGATTCTGGCCCAATGCACGGCCGACGAAGACGCCCTGCTCGTCCGGGCCGCCAAGGCCGTCGCGATGCTCGAGCTGATCCAGGACAGCGTTCCCACCGATGCCAAGCTCGTCGCCCAGTGCCTCTACGACCGCGTCGATCTCGGCAACAACACCGGGGCCGTCACGGCCGCTCTCGAGGAACTCCGCCGCCGCAACCTCATCACCTACTCGCAGAAGGAGGGCTACAAAATCCAGTCCTCCGCGGGCGAGGAGTGGGAGCGGGAGCGTCGCGATATTGGTGCTCCCCGGGAGACGATCTCCGAGATGGTGCAGGAGGCGCTCAAGGTGCAGCTCGCGGAGCCCGATCGCCCCCGGCTGCACGGCCGGCCCTTTCCCCTCGAAGGCATGTTCTCTGACGGCCGCCGGGCCGACGACGTCACGCTTGTGGATGCCCGCGACGACGCCTCGGTGGTGATCGACTACCGGTATCTGCCCAAGGACGACCGCAGCGATGCCGCCTGGATTCGCCGCAGCAGCGAAACAGTCCTCCAGGATCGCCTCGTCTGGGTCTGCGGCGACACCGACCAGGTCGAGCATCTGGCCCGCGATCTTGCCCGTTCCCGCGGCATGGTGGCCCGCTACGAGCCCCGTATGGAATCCCTCGCAGTCGCCCGTCGCGTGCTCGTCACCCAGGAGAAGGCCCGCAGCGAGGAGCTCGAGCGGGAGTTTCGCGCGGCGGTGAACTCGGCCTGGATGGCAGGGCGGATGTATTTCCGGGGCCGAGGCATCACCCCGGGCGACCACGGGGCCGCCCCCTCGACGGCGATCCATTCGGCGGCGGCCCGCATCCTCTCCGACCTGTTCCCGCACTTCGTCGCCACCCAGGTCACACCTGCCGAACTGCTCCAACTCTTGGCCCCGGAACTCGCCGGGCCCTCGCCCAAGTTTCTCACCGACGACCTCGGAATCCTCGACCTCGACGGCGGGCGGTTCGTGCCCGCCTGCACGGGCGTCGTGCCGACTCGGGTTCGTGATCACATCATCGCGGAAGGGGGTGTGGGTGGCACCGCTCTTCTGGCCCACTTTGGGCGGCCTCCCTACGGATACACGGCGAATGTCGTGAAGGCCTGCGTGGCCGGGCTGCTGCGGGCCTCGCGGATTCGCGTCCAGCCCGAGGGCGGTGCCGAGATCACCGGCTTCCGCGACGCCGGCGTCCGCGATCTCTTCGAGAAAGACCAGGTCTTCCGGCGGGCCGTCATCTTCCCAGCCGGTGACGATGACATCGGCGTTCCTGCCAGGAATCGCATCTGCCGGTTCTTCGAGGAACGGCTGGGCCACCACCTGCCCGAACGTGAGAACACGGCGATTGCCGACGCCGTGATGACCACGTTCCTGCCGCTGGCCGAGCAACTACGAAGCGTTCAGACCCGGCTTAACCAGTTGCCGGGATCGCCCCGTGGGCCAGAGGTGTTTGACAAACTGACTGAAGCCCTGGAACGGTGCATCGGCAGCGGCCGCCAGACCAATCCGGCCGTCAAACTCGTCAAGAAATACCTCGACACGCTTCAAGAGGGCGTGCCGCGGGTGCAGACCTTCGACGCCGAGCTGACCCCCGAGGTGATCACGGCGGTGCGGGATGCCCGGCAGACCGTCGATCACCAAGCAGCCCAACTGGCCGAGGCGGGGATCAACGCCACGAACGTCGAGACGGCGGCCCAGCGGGTGGCCGCGCAACTGGCCACGGAGCATCCCTGGCGGGAGATCGCCGCGCTCGCCGACGACCTCGCCGCCATCCGCACGGCCTACGCCGCCGAGCGCAAGCGGCTGATCGAGTCGCAGGAGCAGGCCACCGAGCATGCCCGACGGGCGGTGAAGCGGCGGGACGGATTCAGCACGCTGACGGCGGAGCAGGCCCACGAAGTCTTGCGGCCCTTCGCCGCGGTCGTGGCCGACACCTCGCCGGAAGCAATCGCCCCGACCCTCGGCGCCCTCCAGGATGCTTTCGACGTTCGGCTCCGTCGGGCTCTGGAAGATGCCAACTCCACCCTCGACGGGATTCTCAGCGCCGGCCCCCGGCCAATGATCCGGGCGGTCGATCTGCGGCTGGGCAACCGGGAGCTCACGACCGAGGCCGACGTCGACGCCCTGCTGGCGGAGATTCGGGAGGAACTTTTGGCCCAGATCCGAGCCGGAAGCCGGGTCCGAATCGTCTAAAACGCGTCGTAAGCCTATTGATACAAGGCGGTTTCGCGTTTCGCGAAACACGAAACTAGACTGCTGGCATGCAACTCAAACCCCATGATCTCGTAGCCGCTCTCAAGCTCGCGATCCAGCCTGGGCTCACGTACCCGCAGCTGTCCAAGGCGCTCGGCCTCAGCCTCTCAGAGACCCACGGTGCCGTGAAGCGAGCCAAGGCAGCAGGTCTGCTGCTCGCGGACCGCCAGCCGAATCGGCCTGCACTGACGGAGTTCGTGATTCACGGTGCTCGCTATGCATTCCCGCCCGTGCGTGGCGGCATGACGCGAGGGATGCCGACGGCCCATGCGGCACCGCCGCTGCTGGAGCAGATCGTTCAGGACAACGAGCCTGTGCCGGTGTGGCCCGACTCAGAGGGCGAGGCGCGAGGCGTTTCGTTCAAGCCTCTCTACCGGTCGGTCCCCCGGGCAGCGCGGGCCGACGCGAAGCTCTACGAATGCCTGAGCCTGATCGACGCTCTCCGCGGAGGCCGCGCTCGCGAGCGGAATCTTGCCAAGGATCATCTCACGAGACTTCTCAATGGCTAGATCCGAGACACCCAACCTCACGATGCTTCGCGACGTGGCGAGGAGAGTCGAGCCGCTTCTCTCCCGCCTTGCCTTTCTGGGCGGGGTGGTGGTGGAGCTCCTCGTCACCGAGCCGACAGCCCGGCCCGGCCGTGCGACGAGTGACGTGGATGTTGTGATCGACATCCTTCACCTCGGGCAGTACGCAGAGACACTGCGCGAGGAACTGGTCGGGTTGGGCCTGGAGGAAGATACGCGAGAGGGCGCTCCGCGATGCCGGTGGCGATTCACCCACGCCCCCCGGCAGATCGTGGACATCATGCCGACGAAGGGCGACGCGCTCGGATTTTCGACGCAGTGGTACGCCGATGCCTTTCGTTCGGCCGAGCCATTTCAGCTACCGGGAGGGCCTGAGATTCGTCTGGTCACGCCGCCCTATTTTCTTGCCACGAAACTCACGGCATTTCACGACCGCGGCAGAAGGGATCCACTCACCAGCCACGATCTGGAAGACATCATCGCCGTCATCGACGGTCGCGAATCGCTCGTCCGTGAAATCCAGGCCGCTCCGCAAGATGTGCGGGCGTTTGTTGCCGCCGCGTGGCGGTCCTTCCTGAGTTCCGACAACGTGCCGGCGCTGCTCGCGGCTCATCTTGCCCCGGACGAAGCAAGCCAGGCCCGGGCCGGTGTCGTGCTATCGCGAGTCGAAGCCATGGCCCTCCTCGGCTAAGAACCCACGCAACTGGATCCGCCGCCATGCCCATGACCTCCGACGCCAAGCAGGCCCTCAAAGACACCGTGCGGTCGCTCCGCGCGCGACTCCTGGCCGACCTGCACGACGCCACCGAGTCAGTCTGGCAGATGGGCGTGCGAGCGCAGAATGCCGAACTCGATGAAGCCACACGGGCCACACGGGCCACGTTCGAAGCCTGGGCGGCGGAGCAGGTGCGGACGCAAGCCGCTCCGGCCACGCCCGCGCGGGCCAAGCGAGCCCGAGGCCGCAGTCGCGCCGCTGCCGATGGGGTCGACGCGACCGCCACCGAAGATGCCGCCGCCACGGCCACCGCCGCTCCTGCCCGCGTCCGACGAGCCGGAGCCGCCGCCCTGCGGACGGCCGACGACTTCCGACAGGAGGCTGAAAAACTCGCCGCGGCCACGCTCCTAAACCGCCTCGTGATGCTCAGGCTCCTCGAGGCCCCCGCCCCCGACGGCACGCCACCGATGCGATCTCCGGCCGTCGTCACCGGCGGCTGGGAGAGCCGCGGCTACCGCGACTTCCGCGAACTCGCCCCCGCCCTCGTCCGCGGCGACGCCACCGAAGGTTTTGGTTTTCTACTGCGGCTGGTCTACGCCGATCTCGCGATGGAACTGCCCGGCCTCTACGGCAACTCAGGCATCGCCGACCTCGTGCCGATCCCGCCAGCCACGCTGCGGCATGCGATCGAGGCCCTCGACGACCCGCGGCTGGCCTCCTGCTGGACAGACGACATGACACTCGGCTGGGTCTACCAGTATTGGAACGATCCCGAGCGCGAGGCCCTCGACGCCAAGATCAACGCCGGCGGCAAGATCGAGCCCCACGAGATCGCGAGCAAGACGCAGCTCTTCACCGAACGCTACATGGTGGATTGGCTCTTACAAAACAGCCTCGGGCCCATGTGGTTGGCGATCTGCAAGAAGCAAGGCTGGACGCCGGAGGTCGAGGCCGACGGGACGCTCGCCGCCCTCGAAGCCCGGCGGGTCGAGTGGCGGGCGAAGCGCGACTCGGGCGAAGTCTCGCTCACCGACTTGATGCCGCTGCACACCGACGCCGAACGCCGCTGGGCCTACTACGTGCCACAGCCGCTCTCCGACGACGCCGTTGCCAAGGCCTCCGAGAGCGTCCGCGATCTCAAGATCATCGACCCCGCCGTCGGCTCCGGGCATTTTCTGGTGGTCTGCGTCGGCCTGCTCTGGGCGATCTACCGCGAGGAGGCCCGCCATCGCGGTCTCGCCGACGATCCCGACTGGTCTGATAAGGCGATCGTCGAGCGGATTCTTTCCTACAACCTCCACGGCATCGACCTCGATCCCCGGGCTGTGCAGATCGCGGCGGCCGCACTCTGGCTTGCGGGCCGGCAGATCAGCCGCGAGGCCCGGCCGAGCCGGCTCAACCTCGTTGCCTCGAATCTGCGGCTCGCCAGTCTGCCTGACGACGACCCGTCGCTCGTCCGGCTCAAGGCCGAGGTCGAACGCGACATCGGCATGCCCGGGGACCTGATCGACTCGATCATCCAGAGCCTCCGCGGAGCCGACTCGCTCGGCAGCCTCCTGCGGATCGACCGGGCCGTGGACGAGGCGATTGCCCGGCACGAGAAGGCGATGGCGGAGCGGCCTACCGCCGTCCAAAAGGGGCTGTTTGGAGATGAACCGCAGCCGGCGAGGCAGGCGCGGATAGAGTTCGACGCGACGACGGCGCGGCGGTCGCTGCTCGACCGGCTGGAGTCGTTCCTCGGGCGGCACACAGGCAGCGACGATCTCGGTTTGCGTTTAGCGGGGGAACAGTTGGCGGCGGGCGTGCGGTTCGTGCGAGTGGTGCGCGAGGGGGCGTATGACCTGGTGGTCGCAAATCCGCCGTATCAAGACTCTTCGAACCTGGAACTCTCAGGAAGGCTCGACAACGCCTACGCGGAAGGCAAGCGGAATCTTTATTCGATGTTCCTACAGCGGGGCCTCGAACTCGTGCGCGACGGGGGGACATCCGCAATGCTCACAGTCCGTGACTGGATGTTTATCGATAGTTTTAAGACGCTTCGCCAAACGTTTCTGCGGACACACCGCCTGCAAGCGTTGGCGGACTATGATCGCGGCGCGTTCGAGGAACTGGCTGCAGGACCGGGCGGCATCGGGGTCTCAGCAACCGTGTGGTTGCGAAATGGATCCCCGCAGGATGTCGTCGCCCTCAGACCAAGCCCGTTGGGTTCCGTGATTCACGACTTGCCCGCCAAAGTGGCCGCTTCGCGCTGTCACGATAAGGTGTTTCGCTGTGACATGGCCGCACTCGAAGTTGTTCCGGATTGGCCGTTGGTCTACTGGTGGGGCCCTCGAATGCTCTCCGCATATTCAACTTGGCCTTTGTTGGAGAGCGTCAGTCCCGTAAGGCAGGGATTGGCGACATCTCGAAACGCTCGGTTTTTACGGCGGCCGCACGAGGTGTCGCGATCTTTCGTGTGGGCCAGCCAAGAGTGGGACCACACAGTGCCGCTTGCAATGATTCAGTGGGCACCTTTCGTTAAGGGAGGCGAAGGCCGCAAGTGGATTGAACCGTTGTGCGACATAATTAATTGGATCAACAACTCACTGGAACTTAAGGTCTTTGCGCAGTCCCTCTACGGCAGCTATACCCGCACAATAAAAAGCGAAGAGCGGTATTTCACTCGCGGCGTAGCGTTCACAAAAATCGGTTCCCACTTTGAAGGCCGTGTCTACCTTTACCGATCCGCGTTCGATGTTGCCGGGTCAAGCGTTTTCTCCACGAACCAGTGGGTGATCACCTGCCTGCTCAACTCCCATTTTGCAGGCGAAGTGCTGACGGGGCTAAATCCCACGGTTAATTTTCAGGTTGGGGATGTCAAGCGACTGCCGGTCGTTCCCCTTACAGGAAACTCAGAAGTTCCCGACGTTCTTCTGAGGGCTTTCGCGGTGAACGAAGGATCTCGCGAGCCCTCCGTCGAGTTCCGCCACCCCGGCCCGTCCCCGTGGCGGCACGCGCAGGAGTGGGCCCAAATCGCCGTTGACCGCCCCGAAGGCGAACCGCTCCCGGAGTACGTCGAGGAACTCGATCCCGAGCCCGCCACCGACCATATTTCATTTGCCCTCGGCATCGCCCTCGGCCGGTTCGGCCCCAACGGCGAAGGCATTCTCGACCCTGCCCACGCCGACCTCTCCCACGCCCTCCCCGGCGGCATCCTGTTTCTTGACCGCACGCTCGACGGCGTCGGTACCGACAAGGAACACGACAGCCTGTTCCTGTCGGCGTGCCAGCCGCTGCATGACGCCTGGGCCGCCCACGCCGAGCAGATCGACACCCGCCGCCGGAACCTCCGCGACTGGCTCGCCCTCGACTTCTTCGGCACCGTCCACAAGGGGGTGTACGAGAACCGGCCGATCCACTGGCCGCTCTCCTCGAGTGAAAAAACGTTCGTCGCCTGGGTGAACATCCACCGCTTCACCGACGGCACGCTCCGGCTCCTCCTCGCCGACCACCTCGTCCCCCGGCTCGCCCAGATCGAAGGCACGCTTGCTGACCTGCGGGCCGCCCGCGATGGGGCCGACGGCCGCGCTGCTTCTGCCGCCGAACGGCAGATCGACAAACTCATCAAGGCCCGCGACGAGCTCGCTGCGTTCATCAAGGCCGTCGAGGCCTGTGCCGATCGCGGCCCGCCACCCACCGACGCCGCCTGCCCGGCCCGCGAGCACGACGCTCGCTACGCCCCCGACCTCGACGACGGCGTGATGATCAACTCCGCGGCCCTCTGGCCGCTGCTCGATCCGCAGTGGCGCGATCCCAAGAAGTGGTGGAAGGAACTCGCCAAGGCCCAAGATCGCAAGGACTACGACTGGTCGCACCTCGCGATGCGGTATTGGCCCACACGGGTCGACGCCAAGTGCCAGGAAGACCCGTCGCTGACCGTCGCCCACGGCTGCTTCTGGCGGTACCACCCGGCCCGCGCCTGGGCCTGGGAACTCCGGCTCCAACAGGAGATCGGCCCCGACTTCCGGATCACCGAGGCGCCGTATACACCCGGTGGCCGCGACGTGGGCGACGAAGGCGACGCACCGCACCGCGAGGCCTGGCTCCAGGGCCACATGGGGGAAGCCTTGGCGGCGATCGAGAAGGAGGCCGAGCGACGCCAGGGCCGTGCTCGCCGCCGCGTGACCGTCTCCGACATGGGAATCCTCGAGGCGGGGCTGTGGGCGGCGATGCCCGCCGAGGTTTGGCGGATGGAGATGCGGCTCTCCGAGCGGCAAGGCGCCGAGTTTCGGCTTCTCTCACCCGACGAGCCCGAGGCACGGGCAGCATACGCCGAGGCAAACCCCGACCTCGCCCGGGCCCGTGCCTCAGCCCTCGCCCAACTCAGGCCCGTGGCCGAAATGTTCGCCGAGGAGGACGAGGAAGAAGACGAGGCAGCCGGACTCGACGATGCCGACGACGACTTGCCCGCCGACGAGGAGGACGACAGTGACAACTGACGTCTCACTCGGCGGCCCCGTGTCGGCCGCCCTCGAAGCCGAAGTCCGCAGCCAGGTGCGGCGACACGGCGTGGTGGTCTGGCTCGACGGCTCCAGCCACTTCAGCAACTTTGTCGGCCGGCTCGAGGCCGCCCGCGCGGCGGGCGACCTGCCGTATGAGGTGCGGGCGTTTCACGGCAGCCATCTCGAAATGCTGCTCGACCTCGACGGCCTCGCCGATGGGGCCGACCGCACGCCCTTGCTCCTGCACCTGCCGGGCTTCAACGAGACGACCGTCGCCACCACGCCGCTCTACGAGCTGTATTCGGCCGGTGTCCGCTTCCGCAAGCGGCTCGACACGCTCGTCACCGACGCCGCCTCGGGCCAGGTGCGGCCGGAGCGGATCGCCGAGTTTGTCGCGACGCCCGACCTCACGCTCGACATGGCCGACGAATGGCTCGCCGAGTGCCAAAGCGGCTCAGGTAGCGGCGTGGCTGCGGAACTGCGGGCCAGGTCGGCCTCCGACATCCTCGACGACCTCGTCGCGAGCGGGCCGCTCGCCCGGCGATTCGACCAGGCCGGCGTAGCGGCGGCCGTGTGGAGCCGGCTCGCCACCGTGCTCGGGATCCCAGAGCCCTGGAAGGCGGCAGCCGGCGACCTTGCCCGCGCTGATGCGATGGCGACGGCCGCCGCCGGCTGGGCTGTCGCCGTGGAATACGCGAAGGATCTCTCCCGGCCCGCCGCCAGCCCACTGCTCGCAGGTGTGAGCGATCTACCTGGCAAAGTTGTCGAGGCGTGTGTCGCCCTCGCCGCCCACCTTAGGCACCGGCACGCCGACTTCTACCGCCGTGCCGCCGACGACACCGAGGCACTTCTCCCCGAGGAGCAGGAGGCGATCGGGGCGTCTGATCTGGGCGAGGTGGACACGTTTCGCTTTGAAGAGGAGCGGGTGTTCGCGGCAGGCCTCGAAGCCCTCGAAGCCAGCCGGTTTGCCGAGGCCGGCCGCTACGCTGACGCGCGGCTCGGGGCCACGGCCCGCAGCGGGTTTTGGGCCCGCACGATCCCCGGCCGGGAATCCGCCTGGCGGCTCGTGGCGGCTGCAGCCCGACTGGGAACGGCGATCGAGGCGGCCGGGCTGTCGCTCCCTGAAGGCGGCGACTTTGCCGCCGTCGCCGATGCCTACGCCGCCAAGGGAGCCGCCGTCGATCGGGCGCACCGGCTGCTCGAGCAGGCCCGAGGCACGGCGATCGTGAGCCTCGCGGGCGAGTTCGAGCGGCTCCGGGTGGGAATCGAGGCCGCACGGCTCGCCTACCGCGACTGGGCCGATGCGTGGGCGAGAGGTTTTTCCAGGCTCTGCCGCACTCACGGCTTCCTGCCAGCCGCCTCGCTCCAGCAGCGGACGGTCTTCGACGATGTCGTGAAGCCGCTCGTGGCCGATGACGGGCCGACTGTCTGCTTCCTGATCGACGCCCTGCGCTACGAAATGGCCGAGGAAATCTTCCGGGCGTTCGACGAGGCGACCGGAACCACGGCCAAGATCGCCGCCCGGTTCGCTGAACTGCCGACCGTGACGGAAGTGGGCATGAACGCGCTGGCCCCCGTGGCCCGCGGCGGCCGCCTCGCGACGGGGGCGGTCGCAGACGGCTTTGCTGGGTTTTCCACCGGCGAGTTTCGCGTGCATGACCCCGAGACTCGCCGCCGGGCGATGCACGACCGCGTGGGCGGCGGCACCTGTCCCTTGCTCACGCTCGACGACGTGGTCGACCGCGACGCCACCTCGCTCAAGCGGTCAATCGGCCGGGCCCGGCTCGTCGTCGTGCATGGCCGCGAGATCGACGTGGCCGGCGAGGCCGGCGTGGGGCTCGACGAGTTCGACCGGGCCGTCCGCAAGATCAAGGCCGCGTGGCAACTGCTCCGCGAAGCCGGGGTGAGACGGTTCGTCGTAACGAGCGACCACG
>Ga0194130_10006039_pt1 | contig 14221 bp, 9 predicted proteins | sample TA2KigsurfametaG_FD_160084 | JGI IMG/M metagenome (GOLD analysis project Ga0194130, IMG submission 160084) | Freshwater microbial communities from Lake Tanganyika, Tanzania - TA2015050 Kigoma 12 surface | ecosystem: Environmental > Aquatic > Freshwater > Lake | place: Tanzania: Lake Tanganyika... | reverse complement strand
AGTTTTTGAAAATAATAAGATAGATTTTAAAAGAGAAATTACTAAAATAATAATAAAAGATATTCAAAATAATAAAAGCAAATGTTTATTTGAAGAGGTCTCATATAATGAAAATTATATATGGAACATCGTAAGTCTAAAAAAAATTATTAATAAATCTAATAAAAAATTGACCAAAAAAATTTTGGATTCTGATTTGTCAAATGTAACTATGCGAAAAATGTTGTGAAAAAATGACGCTTAAAACAACTAAAACAATATGAACAAAAAAATTAAAACTACCAAACGAACTCGTATTTACCCGGATGGAACAAAATACATAGGTGAATATAAAGATTATCAAAAACACGGAAAAGGAACTTTAACTTGGAGTAGAGGTCTGTGGGAAGGAGACAAATACGTAGGTGAATTTAAACATAATGAATTTAACGGACAAGGAACTTATATTTGGAAAGATGGGAGAAAATACGTGGGTGAATATAAAAACGGTAAAAGACATGGAATAGGAACATTTACTTTAGTGAATGGGGACAAATATGAAGGTGAGTTTAAGAATGATAACGGAAACGGACAAGGAACTTATACTTTTGCGAATGGAGTAAAATACGTAGGTGAGTTTAAAAGAAACAAACCAAACGGACAAGGAACTCTTACTAAAGTGAATGGAGACAAGTATGTGGGTGAATATAAAAATGGTAAAAGACACGGAAAAGGAATTTATACTTCCGCGGATGGGAAGGTAGAAAGATTAACTTTCAAAGACGACGAATGGTTATGGTTATAGCGATTTTAATTTATCCTTGGAATTTATAAAGACGGAGAGTTTGTAGGTAAGTAGATGAAAAAAAAAATAAAAAAATTCAGCGACGAATATATAAAAGAGTTTAAAGATGGAGAAGGAACTTACACTTGGGGGGATGGAGAAGAATATGTAGGTAAATTTAAAGATGGTAATTTTCACGGACTGGGAACTTATACTGATGCGAATGGAGAAAAGTACGTAGGTGAATTTAAAGATGGTAAAAAAATAAAGAACTTGAAAATTAATTAAAAAATAAGAAAAATACCTTAAGACTAGTTGAGATTAATCAGATAGCAAAAGTACCAGCTTACCACGGAGTAATAAAAGATATGAAAAAAAATGCCTTAAAACACTATCCAAATAAACTTACGAAAACAATAAAAGGTCAATGTCAATTTATTTAAAATTTTTAATTAAAAAGTTTGAAATTTATTTTTAGGAGTTGATTTAAGTGAGTAGAATTTTTATTATGATTATATTCTTATGTTTTTTTCAAAATTCAGCTTTAACTAATGCACCTTTTGATAAAAAAAATATTAAATTCATATATCAATTAAAAGATAAGAAAATTTATGTAGTCGAAACAGAAACATTAGACTTGATCTACGAATTTAATGAAAAAAATAAAAGATATAATAAAATTAACAAAATTTATAATTTTGTTGGTTTTGCTGAAAAATGTAGAGTTGTTACTATTGATAAAGAATTAACAGACGTTTTTGCAGGAACATTAAGGTTGTATTATTTAGATACTGGAGGGTACGAGTCCGAATTATTGCTGTTTAAAATAAATCAAAAAAAACTTACACAAGATAATAGTATAGGCGCTTTTAGCTCAGTAAATGAATTTAAGCAGCAATGTAAATTATATAAATCACTTCGATAATTTAATTTAAATTACTTAAAAGAAGTTGTTCGTGAGATAACTTGCTTGTGTTCTGATTTTTTAGGTATTTTATCATTTCCTCACCGATTGCTTCTATGACTTTAACCGGAACACTATTTCCAAATTGTTTGTAAGCTTGGTTACAACTTACAGGAATTTTAAAGTTTTCTGGAAAACCCTGAAGTCTTGCACATTCTCTTTCTGTTAGCTTCCTAGGATTTTTATCTTTACCTCGACTTATTAAAACTTCACTTCCATCCTTATAATATCTTGCAGATATCGTGTTAGTATAATTGCTATTTTTATCGAAAAGCCCATATCCGAATCCATTTCCTTTAATTTTATGTTCTTTTTTTCTTCTCTGATGTCCTCGCCATAGCTTTGAGGATATGGTGTATTTTTTTGAAACTCGTTTTTCTAAAACTGATCCTAAAAAAGTTTGAATTTTTAAAGGTCTTGGGTATTCAAAATCGCCATTATCTTTTAAAAAACCTACAATATAAATTCTTTCTCTATTCTGAGGTAAACCAAAATCTCTAGCATTTAAAATTTTTGGTTCAGGTACATAGTAGTCTTTTCTTAAAACACTAAGAATTGTTTTTAAAGTTTTACCTCCATTATGACCTTTAAGGTGTTTAACATTCTCTAACAGAAATGAATTTGGCTTTTTTATTTTTAAAATTTTTTCAATCCAAAAGAATAAAGTTCCTCTAGTATCATCAAATCCTTTTTTCAAACCAGCTTGGGAAAATGGCTGACACGGAAAACCGGCTAATAGAATATCAAAATTGGGAATTATTTTTCTTATATTTTTTTCGTTTTTTAAGTTAGAAATGTCTCCGTAAAAATTTGTTTTTCCAAAATTTGTAATATACGTTTGAATAGCATATTTATCTATTTCGCTCGAAAAAACACATTTAGACGTATCTCCGTTTTTACAAATGGCATTTTGAATTCCCAGACGAAGTCCACCAATACCTGCAAAAAGATCAATAATTTTGAAGTCCATTTTGAATGATTCTTTTATACATGATTTTAATTATATTATATTTTTGTAATTTTATCTTTAAAATAGAAACTAAAATGTCTACTAAAGCTGATGAGATATTAAAAAGAGTTTTAACAAGACTGAATATTCAAGATAAGTCAAACGAGGAAAAATTAAATAATATTTATAAAATATTTCCTGAATTAGATAAATTGAATCAGGAGGTAAAATTTTCTGTTTCTACCACTGGTACTATTACAGAAAGAATTTGTGGCTGGGCTTTGGATACGGCTTTGCCAAATGGTTATTATAGACTAACTGGAAATAGTGATAAGTGGTTAGGCGATTATGTAATTTTAGGAGTGCCATTTAATGTTGTTATTTCTGTAAAAAGCTACAAAGTGAAAGAAAGATTGCTTGTCAGTGGTTCTGGAAGTTTGTTGGTGCCAACTATTGGCTGGGGTTTCATGAATGATCCAAAAGAATTCAAATATGAGCGTTTACAAAGTTATTTGTATAGAGGTTTTATTGCAATTTATATGCCAAATTTCACTTTAAAGAATGTAGAAAAAAATTCTTTAGCGCTTTTAAATGTTCATAAAAATAAATTTTTAAGACCAATTGAAAATTTAGTAAATGATATAAAGAAATCTCAGGAAAAAAAAATCTTTGGTCAATCAGTAATGTATGCGGTAAATCCTAGAAAATTTTAGAGTAGAGTTAAATGAATACTAATGCATATTCAATTCTAAATTTATTATCAAAAGAATTAAATTGGATAGATAAAACTGCATATTCAAAATTTAATAATCAATCTGATTTTTCATCTCCATTACAGTTAATTAAGTTTTTATTAAATATTTTAAGTGCCTCTAACAAAGATGATTTAAGTTTTGTATTACCTAGTAAAAAAAATCTATGCTACATTTCGACTATTTATTTAGCATTAGAAAAAATTAGAAAAAATTATTCAGAATTTCTAAGTGATTTTGAAAAATTTTTAATTCCAGGTCAAAATATTCAATATTGTTTAGATAATGAACAAAAAGGAAAAATCTATAAATATATTGGTAAAAAAAATGGTAACAAAGATATTAGCATAATTGAAACGTTACCTTACGGAAATAGTGCTCCGTGTAGAATTGAAAAAAAAATTACAAACCTTTTACAATTTTACCCTACTAAAAAAACAAGACCTATCGGAACTACTCCACCAAGGGATTATTTTCCACCATCAAGCAACATAGATAATATTCTTAATATCAAATCTTTTAATAATCCTATGATTTTAAGAAATTTTATAATTTTGCTTACCGTTCAAAAAAATTTTCTCAATTTTTTAGAAACACAGAAAATTAATAATATTAAATTGAAAGACTTTATTACGGTTGGTCAAATTAATGAAAGTGGAGATCTTGATGATTTTGAAAATTTAAAAATTATTAATCCCATAAATGATACTGAAATGTTTACAATTGAACCGCTAATTATTTATTGTCATAGTATTCATTCGCTTTATGAGTTTTTTAAGAAGAATAAAAATGAAAAAATTGTTATTACAGACGAAATTTCTAGAATAAATAATATTACCCTTATAAAACAAATTAGGGAAATTAATAAAAATATAAAATTCTTTAATTTTAGTAGTTATCGCGATTTCGAATCTTTAAATGAGTACCAAGAAAAAATTAATAACGTAGGACAAAATTTAATTTGGAAATTTGAAAAATCAGAATTAAAAGATTGGCTTCAAATCGATACTAATAGTTGTAAAGATTTAAATAACTATAATTCTTTAGATAGTAATTCAAAAATAAAAAAATATTTTTTAAATTACATAAAGAAGGAGGTTAAATTTTTTGATTTTCCCGAAAACATTTTTGATAAAATTAATAGAAAATTAGAAGAGCTAAAAAAAATTACTAAAGTATCTCAAAATATAGAGGATTTAAATCAAATAAGTATCAAACACATATATCTAAAGATGAGAATGCAAGATTATATTTTTGGGTTTGATGATGAGATTAAAACTCGTTTTAATTTAGATTTAAAATCTTTAGTAGATTACAGAAATGATAGAAAAAATTTTTTAACAAATCAGGAGATTGATACTTTAATTAAAATAGAGGAACTCTTTAGACAAATTGATTTAAATGATGATAGTTTTTTTAAGGATAGAATAAAATTATTAAGAGATTTCATAGAAAGCTCAAAAGATATTTACAATAAGTCGAGCACAACATTTATTGTTGATAATCCTAGAATAGCTAATTATTACAAAACTAATATTTTAAAAAATTTTGGATTAGAATTTGATATTAATTCAACATATAGGCCAAAGCATTATTATGAATTTGCTATCGTTTTATCAGAACTTTCTGAGAAAAAAATTTCAACAATCTTGAATGAAAGTTATTATAATAATATTATATTTTTTTCTGGTCCAACATTTAAGCAAACAATAAAGCGCATAGAAAGTCTTGATTTTACAAAATGGAAAAAATTTTTATTAGACAAAAACTTAAAAGCTGAGCTAACAAAAATTAAAAATATAAATCCTCAATATTTTAATTATAATGAGCATCAAAGATACTCTGATTTAGTTTACAGCAATGATGATCCAATTTTCATCGAAAAGAATTTTGATATTAGTAAAATACTAGATAATCAGGACACAGATGATGAAAAAATCGACGCAAATTTTGTTGAGTTTTATGGAGATTGTTATTGTTTCTTTTACAAAAACTCCAAAATCAAAGTTCTGAACAACATTTTTTTCAATACAAGTAAAAGTAATCAAACAATTATAGAAAAAGATATTAAAGATTTATTAGTCGATGATTATATTTTGATAAGGGACTCAGCTGATAGAGATGTAATTGAAAGTGAGGCTAAATTAATTTCAAAGGATAATTACGATTATATAAACAAAATGTCATCAAGATGGTTAGATTTAATTTGGAAATATTTGGAATTATCTGGCCATAATGCAAAAAGAAATAAATTAGAGTATGTAAAAATTCTTCGTAAAAATAAGTATAATAAATCCGATGCTACAATTAGATACTTATTAGGAAATCTTATTATTTGTCCAGATGAAATTGAAGATCTAGAAATTTTAATGAATAGTCTTAATGAATATATTGGAAATATAGTTATAGAAAAAAATGAAATTAAAAAAATTTATCAAGCTGCATATAATAAAAAAACATTGCACAGACTTTCTGGAAAAAATATATCCAAAAAAATTGCAAGTAGTTTGACTTCACAAGAGATTAATATTGATAGAGATCCAATGAGAGTTGATTATAATCCAGATGGCAGTATTACGCTTAACTCTGGTACGTCAGATTATCCAGAAGCATGGATAGTTCAGATAAAAAGGGTCGATTATAAAGATCATAAAGTATCTAAAATTAATAATAATAGATTAAAATGGTTTTAAAAAATGAAGCTTATTCCAAACTATATAAACGAAACAGCTCCAAATGGAGAAAAGAGAGTATTTTATTTATTAAAAGATTTAACACAAGATAAGAAGTACATAGACTGGGTTGTATTTCATTCCTTAAACTATCCCGTGGTGGTTCAGAAAAGAGACAGAGTTAGCTATAAATATTTTGGAGAAACAGATTTTTTACTATTTATTCCAAATAAGGGGTTAATTAATATTGAGATTAAAGGAGGTCGAATTTTTACAAAAGATGGAAACTGGTTCACTGAAAATAGATTCGGAATAAATAGATTAAAAAAAAGTCCGTTTGTTCAAGCAACAGACTCTATGAAAAACATACAAAGGTACCTTTCCTCCATAGATATAAAAATACCCCAAGCATTTTTGGTCGTTTTTCCAGATTGCGATTTTCATCAAGACTCAATTGAATGGTCAGAGGATAACTTGTGTAGTGGCGAATTAGATCAATTATTAATAAAAAAAATATCTATTTTAGAAAAAAATTATTTAATCCAAAGTTCTGAACAATTTTTTCCAGATAAAAATGTACAAAATACATTAAAAAAAATATTTAGATCTAATTTTGAAAGTTTTCAATCTTTTCATTCTTTATTAAGTCAAAGCACATACGAAATTAACAAATTTACAAAGGAACAAATTGATATTTTAGACCAAATCGAAACTAATAGAATGCTTATTACTGGAAGCCAAGGAACTGGAAAAACTGCAGTTGCAATTGAAATTGCAAAAAGAAAAATATCAGAGGGCTTAAAAGTATTATTCTTAAATTCAAATAGATTGGCATGCGAAAATATAAGATATGAACTTGGAAAAACAATTGATTATAATAAGCATCATATTAGTATTCAAACATATACAGGTTTGATTAGTGGGACAGCGAGTAAAGTATTTCCGCAATCGGACAAATCAGAACAAGATTTTTTATATAAAATTGCACCTCAAAGTGATTTTTATGGAAAAAATAATAATTTAACAGATCATTATTTAAATAAAATTTTAGAAACTAAATCATTTACTCAATACGACTGTGTAATTTTAGATGAGGTACAAAATTATTATTATTATGATAATTTCTATAATCTTATAGATTGCCTTTTGAAAGATGGATTAAAAAATGGATCTTGGTATTTTTTTGGAGATTTTGAATTTCAAAAACTCTTTACACTACATGAAAATTTGGAGGACTTGGACTTGAAACACCCAATAAATAATCTAAAAAATTATAAAGGTTTTACTACGCAGCGGCTATACGATAATGTTAGAAATGCTACCGAAATTTGTGTTCAAGCACCAATTATTTCAAATGTAACTGACATACTTCCATACCGTATAGGAAATAAATCCGGTGAGATTGCACATTATTTTGCAGAAAATAAAAATCAAAAAATTAAGATATTACAGAATATAATTGAAAAACTTCATAAAAATAAAATAAATGGAAATGATATTACTGTGTTATCCCCATTTAGACTTGAAAATGAAGAAAATTTATTAAAGCACTGCGAAATATCGAAATATTATAAAATAATTAATTTAAATAAGGTTAATTTTTTTGGTCAGGAAATTATTCAGAATAAAAATAACAAAAATTTTTTATATTTTTCAACAATCCAATATTTTCAAGGTATGGAGAATAAAATTATTATTCTAACAGATCCCATGACTACTCCACTAGGGAATTCAGAGATCAGAGATCGCATTATGAAAAAAGAAAAACTTGAAAAAATATATCCAGAAAGCTTTTTAACTTTTAACGCAATGGGAAGGGCAAATTCAATTTTATATATAATTTGGGATAAATATTTTGAGCCTTATGTTTTAGAAAAAAAAGCAAAATCAGTTTCTTTAATAACATGATATATAAAAAGTTTCACAATCAAAAAGAATGTAGAGACTTTATTTTTGAGGAACTTCAAAGGGAACTGATCGGCCCATATGAAAACGTATTTCATCCTCCAGGAAAGGATTGGAATAATCGAACACCCTCTGCTAGCATAAATTACAAAGATGAAGACCAGCACAGGCAAGAGGTCTTATCCCAATCACCAAAGTTTAATTACATTGCTGGTGTTTTATATCCTAAAAAAAGTAAGAAAGACGAAATAGTAGATGAAAATGAAAATGTAGAGGAAGAACAAGATGATACTAATCAAAATGATCGTTTGGACACAAACAAATCAAGTGTCAGCGCAGAAAATGAAGATGATGATGAACAAACATCTGATAATGAAAATATTATTGATTTGACCAACGAGATGCAGCCATCAGCTATGGGGCTAAGTTTTTGTGTAAAAAATTTTTTTGATTTTGATATTAAGGTTAAAAATATTGGACAGTATTTCAAAATTGGAACCAGAGAGACAGTTCCAGATGAAGCAAGGATAGTAGCATATTTTGTCTCAAAATATGCAAATGATAATTATTCATATAATTTAATTTTTAATAATTATAAACTTGAAAATTCAAACAGAAAAACTTGTGAGTCATTTTTAGCCAATACTTTTAATATAAAAGAAAATACATTTAAAAATCTTGTAGATTATTTTGATAAATACGGAGATCATAGAGAAGGGTGGAAAAATTCAATTGTAAAGAAAAATGATCAAATTTATGAAAATTTTAAGAATTTAGATATTTCATCTTTTCAAAGTAAGGTTTTAGAATTAATTAATAACAAGTCTATTAGTGAGAAAAATATAATTAAATACGATGGATATTTTAGAAAAAAAATTAATTCAAAAATAACTTTCACAAAAAAAGAATTAGAAGAGAGTTTAACTAAACCGATTTCTAAAAAATTTACTTTTTCAAATGGTGAAGAAATAAATCTTGCAGCAAATATTAAAGTAAGAAAAAACAATTTTGATAATTTATTTTATATAACAAGTTCTATTATTAATATTAATGAAAATAATGATGGAGCTGTTTCAATTGATAACTACTTTTTTCAAAGTAATTTTTTTATAACGCCCTCAAATAAAGGAGATTTTTTTCAGGAGTATCTCGAAAAAAAATTAAAACATCTTGATGAGGAAGAAAAATCTATAAATTTACTGCACCGTAATAAAAAATCATTTGCTATCGGTCATGGGTGTTCATCTAACTGGTCATTAAATGAAATTGGTCAATGTATTAAAATATTTTCGGAAATATTTCCAACATACGAAATTAAGCCAATTATTCCCCAACAATTTAATGATGTAGACTTGGACATGGTAAGATTTTCTACCGATATTGAGTATGCGATTTCACAGCTCACAAATTTAACAAAAAAATATAAAGAATGGTTAGTTGAAGAAAAAAAGATATCAGAAGAATTTGAGGAGTCTTTTAAGGAAGCTTCTAATAATAATATCAAGAAAGCAGGAGAAACCCTTTCAAGAATAATGGAGGGAATTGAGATTCTAAAAAGTGACGAAAAAGTGCAAAGTGCATTTAAATTTATGAATCAAGCAATTGCACATCAGCAATGGCATTATGACTTTTCTACCAATAAAAAAGATAAAGGAAATATAGATTTTAAAAGTCTAGATTATCAAAAGGAATTATCCAAATTAGGAAAAGGTAAGTGGTACCCATTTCAAATAGCATTCATTTTGCTAAATCTTAAAAGTTTTCAAGATCCACATTCAGAGGATAGGAATATTGTAGATTTAATATGGTTTCCAACAGGAGGTGGTAAAACGGAGGCCTATTTAGGTTTATCCGCATTTGTTATTTTTTTAAGAAAATTAAATAATAAAAATTCATCAGGTATAAGCGTTGTAATGAGATACACGCTTCGTCTTTTAACAACTCAACAATTTCAAAGGGCATCAGCTTTAATTTGCGCATGTGAAAAAATTAGGAGTGAAAATGAAAATTTGTTGGGTAGCAAAAAAATAATTATAGGTCTTTGGATAGGTGGAGACACCACACCTAATAAAGAAGCTGAAGCAAAAATCAAATTAGAAAATATGCAAAGAGGAGTGTCTTTTCAAAACGATTTTTTACTTCTAAGCTGTCCTTGGTGTGGTGAAGAAATGGGAGGAAAAGAAGCAAAAGGTTATAGAGTAGAGTCGAGAAGATTTACTTTTGCATGTCCTGATCAAAATTGTTTTTTTTGTAAGGCTCATCTACCTATCTATTTGATTGATGAAACCATCTATAAGCTCTCTCCAGATATATTGATTGGAACGGTCGATAAGTTTGCAAGCCTTCCTTGGAAACATGAGGCAATAGGATGTTTTGAAAACAATGGAGATCAACTAAGTCCAGATTTAATTGTTCAAGATGAGTTACACCTCATTTCGGGTCCCCTAGGATCTGTTTCTGGGATGTATGAAATTTTAGTAGATTCTATTTTTGAAAAAAAAATAAATAATAAAATAGTCAAATGTAAGATTATAGCATCAACTGCAACGATCAGCAGGTCAGAAAAACAAATTAGGTCTCTTTATGCCAGAAAAAGTGCTTTGTTTCCACCTCAGACTAATCAAATAGAAAATAATTTTTTTGCTATCGAAGATAATGAAAGTGAAGGAAGAAAATATGTTGGATTATTTTGTTCTTCATCGACTTCACCTCAAATTACAATTTCAAAAATTGTTTCGTCTATATTAATCAGTGGTAAAATTCTTGAAAAAAATACTGATAAAGCAATAATTTTTGATCCATACTGGACTCAACTAGTTTACTTTAACAGCATTAGAGAGCTAATGGCTGGAGCAACATTAATTAATGATGATATTCAAGATTATAAACAAGGAATTTATTCAAAAAAAGGTTTTCAATTATTTGATCAATCATATTATCGAAATATAACCTTTGATGAATTAACATCTAGGGTACAAAGCTGCGATATTCCAAAAATTTTATCAAAATTATTTATTGAAAAAGATGAAAAGAAAAAAAACTACCCATTAGATATTTGTATTGCTACAAACATGATTCAAGTTGGGATTGATATACAAAGATTAAGTTTAATGGTTATAAATGGTCAACCCAAAACTACTTCTGAATACATACAAGCATCTAGCCGAGTTGGAAGAAAGGGTGGTAACCCCGGTATCGTGTTTACAATATTGTCTCCATTTCGAGCCAGAGATAGATCTCATTATGAACACTTTATAAATTATCATCAATCAATTTATAATTTCGTAGAACCAACAAGCGTTACTTCTCATTCTGATGCGGTGAGAAAACGAGCTTTACATGCAGTTATTATTGGTCTTTCTAGATTATGGGGAGGAAAGGAATTAAGGTTAAGTCCTAACCCACCTCCTAATAAACAGCTAAGGGAAAAAATCGAAAAGTGCATTGTAAGTTATGCAACCTTGGCTGACCCTGAGCATTTAGATGAAATAGAAAAAACAAAAAACGACATTAAATTAATTTTTGAAAAATGGGAAAGATTGAACCCAAACTATTATGGATCAATGGATTCAAGTCAAAAATCGAAGGATATTTTAATGTATCCATCTGGAAATGAAAAAATTTCTGATATCCAACCTTTTGAAACTTTAACGTCTATGAGGAATGTAGACTTAGAATGTAATGCTCGGATTCTAACTGATTTCAGAGGAGTCAGGTCATGAAAAAAGAAAAAATTGCTAAAAGAACAATTAGAAGATCTCATATAATCTCTACTTATGGAGTTGGATCAATTTATCAATTTAAAAACAGATATAGTATTCAGGGAGAGTCTGACTCCTTGATGTTAGCAGGACTAGATGAATGGTTTGACTCAGAATCAACAATTCCGGAAGAATGGAAAATTCACGAACCTAGATTGCAAAATTTATTATCAAAAGACTTTTTTGTGAGTCCGCCTGATTACAGAACAAGATCTGAAGATCCTAATTTAAACTTCAAAAAATTACCTTATATAAGATTTCCAAATTGGTATAGATGTTTTTCCTGCGGTTGGATGAAAAAAGAATCTCCTTTTAAAATCAACCCAGTATGCAATTCACATGTAGAAACGAAAGGCCATCAGGCATTTAAAAAATGTTCAAAAAATAAAGTACCGAAAAGTTTAATACCCATCAGGTTTATTGTAACTTGCAACAAAGGTCATATTGATGATTTTCCATTTCTTGAATGGGTTCATCAGGGTAAAAATTATAGTGAGTATGATTGTAATTTAAAAATAATTGGAGGGAAACAAGGTAATGCATCATTAGCAGGGTTAACTATTAAATGTGTAACTTGCGATACCAAACCTGTAAGCCTAGCACCATTTTTTGGAGGACATAATAGAGATAGTGAAAATCCTGAAAATGGTCCTTTTTCAAGAATAAATTATAAATGTACAGGTAGATGTCCGTGGTTAAATAGTAATCAAAAATGTGAGGATAATAACCCGAAAGTAATCTTGAGAGGAGCTTCCAATGCTTACTATTCCGTAGTCAAAAGCTCGATTTATATTCCTTTGTTAACAGAACATTTCGAGCAAAATATTTTAGATATTGTTGATCATCCAAAAAAATGGAACGCAATTTCTAAAGAGGCAGAAAAAAAAAAGGATCAACCAGATGTTTTTAAAAATTATATAGATCTTTTGGCTACTTATTCGAATGTAAATTCAGAGTCTTTGTTTTCAGCCGTTCAAATGAAACTTGGTAAATTAAATGAACAAATTCAAGAAATTACAAAAGATAATAGTGAAGAAAATTATCGATTTCAAGAATACAATTTTATTATTAACGAAAAAAGTGATGGAGTTCAGATGTTTAAAAAGCAAATGAATATGGAAGATTATGATGTCATTTCTAATTTTTTTGAAAATATATTTTTAATCTCACGGCTAATTGAAACTAGAGTTCAAATGGGTTTTACAAGACTACTTCCTTACGACGATGGAATGAAAGCAGAATATATTCAAAGCTTGTCTAAGGGAAATTTTAATTGGCTACCAGGGATGGTTGTAAGGGGTGAAGGAATTTTTTTGCAATTTAAAAAAGAAAGACTTGATAAATGGATATCAAGTTTTAATTCAGCTCCAATTGAGTCTATAAAAAAAAATTATAATAAATTAAGAAAAGATAGAGGTTTATCACCTAGAAATATCAATAAAAAGTTTATTTTGATACATACATTTGCTCATCTTTTAATAAATCAACTTAGTTATAGCTGTGGTTATGCCAGTGCATCTTTACGTGAAAGAATTTATTGTAATTTATCTAATAAAGAAAAAGAAATGCAGGGTGTATTAATTTACACCTCTTCTGGTGACTCCGAAGGAACACTTGGTGGATTAGTAAGAGAAGGTGAGCCTCAAAACTTGATTAGAATAGTTTTAGATGCATTTAAAAAGTCATTAAATTGTTCTTACGACCCAGTATGTTTAGAAACTACTTCGCAAGGATTAGGTGGCATAAATGCATCTTCTTGTCATGCATGTACATTCTTAGCAGAAACTTCGTGTGAGGAAGGCAATCAACTCCTAGACAGAACAACAATTATTGGGAATGGTAACAATTTAAATGGATATTTTCAGGAAATTATAGATGCCTAATTTTGTAAATTTAAAATAAAATTCAATTATAGCTTAAGCATTCATTTTTCTTTACTAAAATAGAAATAGAATTATCGTAAAACGTTTGGCATTATTTTGATAAAGAAAAAGTAGATTCGAATTTTTTGAATTTATACTACAAACTCCTTCACGATTTTTTAAATTATCTTTTAAAATTGACCCTTTTTGCTGTTATTGACAAACAAGTCTTCAGCGGCGTATGATAAATGTATTGCTAAATTATTTTTAGCTTTAGTTACATAGTTACTCTAAATTATGCGGCCTTAAATACCTGCCAAATTTCTGGTGGCCTAGCAAATAAACAAAACATTAATTGCAAACGCAATAGCCACGTGGGTTACGCATTTGGATTAAATTTTTACAAGGAGTCACTATGCCTAAATTAAAATTAGTCTCTAATAACAAAATTAGAGCTAATAGACGAAACGCAAAGAAGAGTACAGGTCCTAGAACTTTTTTAGGAAAAGAAAAAGTAAGTGGTAACGCTCTAACTCACGGTTTAACAGCTGAAAAACATGTCATTATTGGAGAAAGTATAAATGAGTTTAATA
>Ga0194130_10006036_pt1 | contig 14224 bp, 7 predicted proteins | sample TA2KigsurfametaG_FD_160084 | JGI IMG/M metagenome (GOLD analysis project Ga0194130, IMG submission 160084) | Freshwater microbial communities from Lake Tanganyika, Tanzania - TA2015050 Kigoma 12 surface | ecosystem: Environmental > Aquatic > Freshwater > Lake | place: Tanzania: Lake Tanganyika... | reverse complement strand
GATACGCTAAAGGCATTGAAAGACTCACATAAAATGAAAGCAAACATTGCTCAAATGGCAGAGGCTTTGCGAGTGATCTTTCAATCAGAAGAAAAAATCATGAGACAACAGTTATTAATCAAATTGCAAAATGAACTGAATATCAAAGAAAGGTCTGCAATAGATCGTTTGACTGAGTTTTATGAAAATGAAAATACAGTTCTGATAAATGAACGCACTTTTATTCTCTCAAGAACCAATGTCGGCAACAGTCACCAATATTATTTAAAAGAAACTAATTCTTAACTAATTGATCGGTGCACAGTGCAATTCCTATATATATAGGTTTGCACTATGCATCGATAGGAAGAAACAATGAAAGATTACACATATTCACTCGAGAATTATAACCCCAAAGTAGGAAAGCACATATGTCCAAGTTGTAACCACAGAAATGTTTTTGTACGATATATCAATAATGATACAAAGGAATATCTAGATGGAACAATTGGTAGGTGCGACCGAGAGGACAAATGTGGATACCATAAAAAGCCAAAGGAATTTTTTCAGGAACATCCTTCATATCAAGTAGAGCAACCATATGTATACCAAAATGTAAAGTCAGAAATGGTTCAAATATCAGCATACATCGATGATGAGACGGTAGCATCTACATTAGGACAATATGGAAGCAACTTTTTTGTTCAAGGGTTAATAGATGTGTTTGGCCAAGATGAAGTCATGAAGGCAGTGAGCAGGTATAAAATCGGTACCCGAGTAGATCGGGATGATGAAGTTATATTCTGGCAGTTTGACCAATATATGAATTGTCGTTCAGGAAAAGTGATATCTTATGACAGAGCAACGATTAAACGGGGCAAGACAATATCATGGATGCATACAATTCTTGGATTGAATGACTTCAACCTATCACAATGTTTGTTTGGAGAACACTTAATTACATCAAAACATGATCCCGTGATTGTAGTCGAAAGCGAAAAATCAGCAATCATAGGGTCAATAGTCATTCCTGAATTTATATGGGTTGCTACCGGTGGCAAATCAAGTGGAGTTGCTGACAAACTAAAGGTATTGAAAGGCCACAAAGTCACACTTGTTCCTGATATCGATGCTACGGAATCGTGGAAGAAGCTAGTTGAGGAAAACACTGATTTACAAGGTATGGTTGTTAATAAGTACCTGTTTTGTGTAGCAACTGAAGAGCAAAGGAAAAATCAATACGATATAGCAGACTTTCTGCTTGATGAAAGGCGGAGTGATTGTGCTAAGGCAAAATTACCATGAATGGTAGTCGATAAGTAAAGAAATACAAGCATTTGATAGTCATGCAGTGAGATTTGCAGACATTTTTCATGTGCAAAAACCCATTATCAGAGGTAAATCCAAGGTTTTATCATGCAATCGATACTGCATGTCTATCAGTTTATTTAACAATGGTTCAGACCATTACACATTGTTCAACATTATTACAGAATTGAACACATTTCCAACAAATTATGAGGTGATTATATGAAATCAATCAAAATGAATCCAAGATATATGTCCATTTTCACAGAAATGACCGGTGTGGAGCTTATGTACTTGTTAAAAAGGCTGGGAATATCGCAAAGAAGGTATGGATTGATGATAGATCCCCCAATGAATTCTGCTGCAGCTGTCAATAATTATAGATCATACAAGAAATTACCCATGCGTATGATATGGCCACTACTGCAGCAATATGATCATGGTATGCTTGTAAGTTTGCTTGAACAGAACCCCCGTCGTAAATGATGGGGGAATTCGTAAACTTCTTAAAGATACGCCTTGTTTATACCAGCTTTATATGATGGCGACTTGCATAATCATATATTAATAACAATCAGAGAAAACATAGAACGAGTTTATTGTGATGCTATTACTATTAACAGTAAAGCCCATTCTTACGCAACAGTAGTCACAGGCATTACCAGGAGGCGGTAATTGGTTATAATTGTCCATTGTAGCTAAGAGAACCCATTCACCTGTTTGTATGTTATACGCAATGTTTCTCCAATTTGACCATATAGCATAAAGTTTCTTCTTCATAAATTGGTCAATAACAATTTCTTTTAACTTATTACTTGTACTATTCCACATTGTAGATGTACCACGACTACTTTGATATTCTTCCATCACATAATAAATATCAGTTTGATCTACCGATGGAATATTTGATTCAATATAATCTGGATCGTATAAATTAAGAGATCTTTCAGCCTCTATATAATTGTATATATTTTTTAAACTTTCAAGCTTTTCAGTAAGTAATTGTAACTGAAGACTGTCAGATCTCATGTTTACAGGGTTAATTGGATACTTTTTTTCATATCTAGTTTTGTTTTCGATTATCTCCCTAACAAGTTCATTGTATATCTTAACTTGATTTATTGAGTCTTGAATACGCTTCAAGAATCTTTCATGGTCAGTTAATGTTCTAAAATACTTTGCTGCTCTTATACAGTATTTATCAAATGCTACATTCTGTTTAAGGAAGTACTTTATAAGATTAATATTAGCACTTTCCATAATATTAGTTATACTTTCACTTCGAGTATAATTATAATCAGTATTATACATAAGATACTTTCCATTATCTGACTTAGATAATTTATCAAGCATCAGCATTACTAAAGCTCTCTTTGAATCAGCTGAGCTATCAGTTAAAACCTTCCGCCAGATATCTCTTCTTTGTATTCTTGATAAATTACCATACATCCCACCATTCAGCCATATATAATGATTTATGGGATTTTCAGATCCATATATTTCGTTGTGATTTTTAGCTTCATATATAACAAACAGCGAATCTATATCTGGAATTTCTAATAATGAATTACTATCAAAGAGTACACTTTTCCAAATTTCTTTTTCTTCACTTTCATTCAATTCTCTACCATACTCTAAAGATTTTAAATAAATATAATTGCTAGGTGATTTCACTTTTACATTGTACAAAGCATAGAGTGAATCAAGATCGGACATTGAAAAAGATTTACCTCTTTTTTGAACAATTGAAACTAAAGAATCAACTGAGATTAAATCAATTTCCTTTGGAAATGACTCGCTACCAATCAATGTTTTATACTCATCTGTTGATTCGATAAACTCCCTCTCTGTAGTATATTTCGTTGATGCAGCTGCATTACTTAATGACTTAATACTGTCTTCTATTTCTTTCATTTTATTAGAAAGTTTATCAATAAAGTTATTGATAGAAGTACAAAGATCGGTTATAATATTATCTATCCTTACACTTACACCATATTTATGTAGACTTATTATTTCTGGATCAAGAGCATTCTGTAAAATATTAGATCTTGTTTGATTGAATATATTATAAAGACTATCTTCTGTTATATTGTTAAATATACTAGAATTCAATCTTTGGATGAGATTTTTATCTAAGAACATTGTGTCATGTAAGAACTCTGGATTTATGTATCTCAACCCATTGGTGATCAACAAAGGACCTTTTCTAATCATAGCAGAATCACTCATATTCCAATTTGAGTACCAATTATATATATCATCATCCTTTTGACTATTAAATAATTTTTCATAATCGAATTTTCCATTTTCATAACTGTATAGAATACTGTTTAGATACTTTCTTCCACCATTACCCCACTTAGGAAAAAGTAATTTTTCTAAATCTCTATCAGTTTCTAACCTATATGTACAAAATCGCAAACTTGAATTTGAGAGTATACTACTAATATTATTTATCTGTGAAAGGATATTATGTGTTTCTAGTGATTTATCGAAATTGCTAACCTTACTTATGATCCTCTCAATATATTTTAATTTTAAGCCTAATTTACTTAAGTCGTCGTAAGCAGTATACTCATTCTTAATCATAACATTGTTTTTATCTAAGTCTATACTTCCCTCGGGATAAACATATTTCAACTTTATCTTAATAATATCATTTATGTTTGAATGAGCAATTGGATCAACTAAAGAACCTATTGAATTGATAAAATATAATTGTCCATTGATACAAGTATTTATGATGTTTGAATCTATTAATATTATTTTTCCTTTGTACTTCATTAATAAGTTAGAATTAATTTCAGTTAATTCATTTATTATAGAAGTGAGTTGATCTTTTTTGTGGTTATTTACCACTAAATCACTTTGAGTATCTTTTCTTGCATTTTCTTTCAACTTATATTTATTTCTAAATTCTTCAATTGAATTATGTACATAGTTAATGTTTTCTTTTAAGGAGCTAATATTCTCATTTTTATCTCTAGTTAAGAGATTTATCAAAATACCCACAGTCCCACTAATATATCCACCAGTAAGTATGCTATCGATAATATTGCATTTCTCAATAGGCAGTATCAAATTATTATAACTAGTATTATAATATTCAAATGATGCGCTATCATATCGAGATTTTGTAATTGTTGTAAATATACTATCTAGGTATTTGTGTTGAATTTTTACTGAAGAATCATAAAATAACTTTCTATTAATTCCTCCAATTGATGCAATGCCGCTATCAATTACATTGATTTTATTTCCATTATCAATAATTGACTTAAAAACATACTTTGAAGGTCTTGAACTATTAATATATCGATCGATTGAATTATTTACTTGCAATCTTGATTTATTATACAAGAGATCTGTCAGATTATTGAAATCGGTAATAAATTTGTCAGACCAAGCTACTTTTGTTACCGTTCTTTTTACTGTATAATTATTGTCTTTGAATGAGTCATTAAATGATAATGGCATTTGTGGATTATTACTGTTTGGCAATACTTTTGTATTACCCACTTTATAATTGTTCCCAAAGTAAAATATGTCAAGAGGACACATATATTCATCATACTTTAATTGTGCTTTATGACTAACCCTTTGGAAATCAAATCTACTACTATGTATGTCAGTATGCTTCACAATACCAGAGTTTGTTGCTGAATGTTTACACTTTCCTACGAATCTTATCTCAGTAAAAATTCTTTTATGCAAATCTGTAAGCACTTTATTTTTTTCGAATGATACAGATCTATTTGTGTCTGAAACTAAATAGTATAATTCGACTTGTTCACCCTTCTCATCAATGTTTTTTACCATAAAAGTAGTTTTTAAAGTATGTTTCCAGTTTTTCTGTGAGTATTCTAACGTTACTTCGTATACTCCTACTAGATTACAATTACCTGCTTGACTTTTACATACTATACTGACGAGTAGAAACATTATTGGAAGTATATAGCGATTCATAATAGACCCATTAATACCAGTATAATTTATAGCTTATTTTATTTTATGAAGTTAAAAATGTAATTATTGTATGATAAATGTTACTTAGTAGTTTTCGGTAAATTACACATGTACGCTACCCCTATTTTAGTACCATCCAAAAATAGAGAAAGTGAGTAAAAGGTACATTGTGTTTTCAAGGATATTCGGCAGGCGGAACAAAACCGAGAGCTTCATGTGGTCGCTCGTGATTATAATCCAATTGCCATTCTTTTGCCAGATGTCTCACTTCATTCAATGAATGAAACAAGTAGGCGTTTAGGAATTCTCTTCGCATCGATCCATTCTTCCGTTCAATGAAAGCATTCTGTACAGGTTTTTCCTGGCTGAATATGTCGAAGGTCGATAACTCGATCATTGCACCAAGTTTTCAAGCGTTCACTGATGAATTCAGGGCCATTATCAACTCGTATCGCTTTGGGTTTCCCTCGATACGCCACCAGGCGTTCAAGCACTCGTATCACTCGTAAAGAAGGAAGTGATGTATCGACTTCAATGGAAAGCGACTCACGATTATAATCATCCATGATATTGAGTACTCTGAATCTGCGACCGCTCACCAAGCTATCGCACATGAAGTCCATACTCCATGTGTGATTGATGTCTCGTGGTATTACAAGCGGTTCTTTGACTCTCGCAGGTAATCTCCGCTTGGGTTTTCGCCTGATATTGAGCCGAAGCATAGTATAGATACGGTAGAGCCTCTTATGATTGCAGGTATGTCCGTTCCTACGCAATCTGTAATAGCATTTCCAGAAACCAATGGCAGGATGTCTTTTAGTATGACGCACAACGTTTTGCGTGTAGGCGATGTTGCCTTGTGTTGCCCAGCATGTGCGGGGGCAAGGCAATATTGCTTGCACGCTGTTATAAGCTGCTTCATTCTTATATAATTAAATACTGAATTAAAACAACTATATCTTTCCATACTTTTTCAGACAATTTATAGTAAACTTATGAAAAACGCCCCCTTCTTCAAAGCTACTAGACTTATATTTATCAAAAATACCAACTAGTGTATTATTTCCTATGTATGGTGGTTTTTTAAGTTGAGAGTATAAGGGTAATTTCTTAAAAATACGTATGTTGTTTTCAATTTCGTATTTACAATTATCTAAATCAGCATAGTAATTCTTATATCTTCCAACTCTAGGGTGTGGAAATCCAATTTCCTTTTTTATACCGTCGAACAAAGAACCATATTCATCTTCAACATATTTGAAATATCGTTGAAGTTTACCAAGTTCCTGACAGGAATTTGTTGAGGAATTCCATTTTCCTTCATTAATACCATTAAGATATATTAAGACATTCTTTCTGAAATCATTGATCTTATCGGCTTCCACGTCTGTAAAACCATGTTTCTTCTTTAACTCTTCAATGAAAGGATAATATTTTCCTCCTTTTCTGAATTGTTCAATACCTACAAGGGAATAAAGACTATTGAAAGTGTTGTCTTTTCCCTTTTTCCCTTTTATTTCACTGAATTGAAGTAGTCGTTTATATTTTCTCCAGTTTTCTTCTAACTCATAACGCACATTATCCTCATTTTCATAATAACCTTTTGGTCTTTGAATATGTGGTGGAGGGTATCCATAATACTTCTTTATGTAGTTGAAAAAATCTCCATATTCATTTTTAATGAATTGATAAATCCAACGATGTTTTTTCTCAATACCATTTTTTCCAGTAAGTGGCATTTCTCCATTATAATAACTCTTAATAACGTTTTCAAGTTCATTTCTTTTAGCATCTTTTTGTTCCTGTGATAAATCCCTAAATCCATACTTTTGTTTTAAGTGCAAAATGTGGTTATAAAAGATTCCTCCTTCATTTACTGATTTTACACCCCATTTACTATAAAATTGATTCAATACGTAGATGTTCATAAAGGTGGTTTGTGATTGATGAACATTTGGAATATGTTTTTCTCTTTTGAATATTTCTTCTAATTCATATTTACAGTTTTCAACGTCATTCCAATAATTTTTTGGCCGATTTACATAATTTGAAGGATACCCAATCAATTCTTTAATTGAATGGAAAATTGAATCGTAATTTTCATATACATAGTTGTAGTATGTTCTGTGCTTTTGAACAAAACCATTTCCATTTTCTTCATCATCAATAATGAGTTTTCCATTATTGATAGATTGTAACATACCCTTGAGCTTGTCAATAAACATATCTCCATTGAGCGAAAAATCTACAAAGTATTTATTGAAATCAGGAGTTTTTAGTTTTCCGAAAATTTCTTGACATCTAGCAAATATTGATTGAGTTGAATTATGACCATCTACATGAATAGGTTCATAATTAAATCCTTTGAGACCATAAATAAGTTCTTTTTGTTTTGACTTTTCATTGTAGTCAAACCTTGTTCCTAATCCAAGAATTTCAATAAGCATATTGAATTTGGGAACAAAAAAATCAGGCACAAAATTTTCCACCTTAAAGGGCTCATATTGGTACACTATGCCGTTATAGTGAAGAATACAAAATAATTTAAATTCAAAAGATGACTTGAGGATTCTACCATTATGGTCTTGGTAGTATATTTTACTATTTAAATTTATTTCATGAGTTAATTGTAAATAAAGTTTTAATCCACCATTTCTTTCGATGTATAGATGTACTTTTCTCATTAAAGGGTTTGGTGAATCTCTCATTTGACTAAATGGGGTTAAATACCCTAAAACTTCGAAGTCATTTATGATTATTCTTTTGCAATCAAATTCATTGAGACCTATTAATGTTTTATTTTCACATGGCCACTCACCAAAAAGTTCCCATTTAATTTTGTCAATTGTTTTTCGATAATCAACTCTTTTTCCGTTTGAGGTATAAGAGTAACGAATAAAGTGTGTATCTCTTTTTGAGTTATAACTGACTTTTAATTCTTTAGTTTTATTGGTTAAAATGTCGTTTACGAGATATTTATTCTTTTTTACATCAAATAGAATTTTATATCGTGAACTTAAAAAGTCAATCTCTAATAATTCCATTTTTTCATTGTTTTTCATAGCAAATCAAGGCAAAATAAATTGTTATTCAATTTTAATTTATCTGTTCATTTTAAAGTTGCTTATAACGGGAGGCAGCTTGGCGCCAGTAGCCGAAGGGTGCGCCTTCAGCGTTGTGGCTATTGCGCCAAACTGCGGTTATGCGTTCGCCCTTCTGTTATTGTCATAGTTCGTTTCGTTTAAGTTTGTCTATAAGTGCCTTCGTGTCTATACTCAAAGTTTTTGATTCAACTGTTGTAATTAGTTGTCCTTTGAAATGTTTGTCATACCATGCTTGTTTTTCATCCCAGTGTTTTTTGTATTTCGGAATGTCAAGCATTCCCAAATGTTCCCAGTAGAAAGTTTTTCCTCTCCACTTAACTGTGAAGTCAGGCAAATAAAATGTTCCGTCTTTAGGTGCAATAAGAGGTTGCTCATATTCTACATCTTCAAAGCCGTTGTCAAAAAGCATATTTGCAATTATTACTTCGGATTTAGAACGAACCATAAACTCCAAAAGTGTTGAGTGAATTTTTCCTTCTTCATACCAAGTCCGCATTGTCAAAAGTTCTTCGTGCAATGGGTTGAACTCAAACACGGAAGAGTTGATTAAAGACAAACGAGATTTCTCTGGTCGTCTCATTGAAATGAATGTTCTAAAATCATCTTCAACAAAAACTGTCAAATGCTTTTGTGCTCTTGTAATACCTGTGTATAAAAGTTCCGTTGAAAGCAATGCTTGTTTGTTCTTAGGTAAAACAAAGTATGTCCTTTCGAATTCGCTCCCCTGTGCTTTGTGAACAGAAATAGCATAACCCAATTCTAAATTACTTTCAACTTCGCTATCACTTTTGAAATCAATAAAGTTTTCGGATTTACGTTCAAAGGCTACTTGAAATTTTCTAACTCTAAAATTATTCCAACTGTATTTGTCTTTGTCAAAACTGTGAATACGAACTCTGCCCATCTCTCCATTAAATACTTCAACTCTATCTCTTTGTCGGGTATTCATGTTGTAGCTGTAATACGCTTTCCTACCTGAACGATTGATGTATTGAATGACTTTATCAAATACAGTTATCCCCGCAATGTTCCCCTTGCGGTCAATGTTGAAACCATTCAATGCCTTTTGTAAAACTGTGTTTAGGTTTTCTGTTCCAAATAATTCACCACGATAAGGAGAAATGACTTGATACTTCATTGGGTCATTACTTCCATCAGTTTCCATGTCCTTCTTAATTGCTGCAACAAGTTTTTCCTCAAGTTCATCTGTGTCTTTCCAAGTTACTATTCTTAAATCGGTTTTTACATCTTCGTCAGATTCTTGAATTTCTTTTAGAAGATTTTCCACTTCAACTTTAGCTCCTTGTGTGTCCTCGTATTTTATATTCTCTTTGATGTAAAGTGAAGCCAAATCAATAATGCCTGTTCCTTTTCCTGTTGCTTTGTTCTCTAACTGTCTCACATTGTTTTTAAGCTTTCCGTATGCTTCCTCGTTTGTATCTTTAATAAAATCAATAATGTCGGAGAACACTTTTCCTTTTCCTATCGGTGGCAATTGGTTGGGGTCGCCAACCAAAATTAACCTGTTTACATAGTTCCAATTTATTGCTCGGAAAAGTGCAGCCATTAACTGCAAATCAATCATGGATGATTCGTCAATGATGATAGTTGAATAATCGGTTTCTTTTTTTCCGCCACTTCTTTTGAAAGTAAAGTTTGGATTCATCCAACCTGTTCGAGTTAGGAAACCATGAATGGTTGTCGCTGTTTCGCCTGTTTTCTCTCTTATCCTGTCTGCTGCTTTTCCAGTTGGTGCTAACAAACAAAATGCTTCAGCGTTACCCGATGTAAAACGAATTGCGTTTATGATTGCTTTAATGATTGTAGTCTTTCCTGTTCCCGCTGAACCAGCAATAATACTTATCGGTTTATTAAAAATGTTTGCACAAATTTCGGTTTGTCCTGTTATAGCTTCTTCATATTCTTTTGGTGCTTTCTTCGCTAAATCATTGTCAGACTTGTAAAGTTCGTTTCTCCATTGGCTTTCTTTGAACGGTTTTGTAAGAGAAATATCTGGTCTTCTTATTAGTTCTCTTACCTGTCCTTCAATTAATCTTTCGTCTTCTCTAACCTCTTTCAAATACAAAAATTCTTTCTCGTCTTTGACACGAAATTCAATTACTTTTTCAAACTCGGCTTTGTCGTATTCAATGAAACCTTCATTAAATACTTCTTTCTTCCAATCGGGATAATGTTTTAATTTGTTGTTTATGTTTGCAAGTAAAGTATCACGATTTATAAAAGAGTGAACCGTTTCATACTTCAATTCATCAACTAACAATGCTCTCAATCTTCTCCAGTCTTCTTTTGGATAAAGGATAGCCAAACCCAACAGTGGTGAGGGAATAATAGCATGGTCAATTTTTGTAAATGAAATCTCATCGCCCAACTCGTCACCAACATATTGCTCTGTCAGACTGTATGGATTTTCCAAAACATCAGATAGAGAATAATGAATACCGTTCTCTGAACGGTTTTCTTTTAAGATATTCTCTACTTGATTTTTTTGAATTGCAATCCTACTGAGAACTTTTTCAATTAGGTCTCTTGCAACTGGTCTGTTCTTAATATGCCAAATCTTTCTGTAATTGTCAAGTGTTGCAAAGTCAACCTTACAATCTGGAATTTCCTTTTGTGTTTTATCGTTTAGGAACTTGAATATTGATTCTACTGACTGCTTTTCGTTTCCCTTTTTTGTTTGATTGAAATTGTGTTGAACCAATTCGCTAAACCCTAAGAAGTCCATAATAGGAGCCATACCCGGATATGCTCCTCTGTTTTCCCACAACTCGGCAAGCAAAGATTGCAACCATTCCTTTCTTACTTGCCAGTTTTCTGTGTCATCTTTGATTAAGATTAGTTCGTCAACGGTTTGAATTAATCTCTCAATATAAATCAGTGCATCATCGTCTGAAATGTGCTTTGCTGCAAACTTGAAATTATTGCTGTGTTCAGGCACATATAGGATTTTGCTTAAGATTTCCTCATTGTCTAAATACTTGTGATATGGGATTCTAAAACCTTCATTGGGGTAATGAGATGTAACAGGCATCTGCCAAACAAACCCGTCAGCATATTTCTGTCTATTTACTTCGCTTACATTATTGTAGTATAAAATATCACCTGTGGTTTTCAATCTCGAAACACCAACTAAAACATAAACTTGGTTATCGTCTTCGCTAATTGGATTGCTCTTGTTGGCGTAATAGAAGATTAGTGTTTTGTCGTTTGTGAGTTCCTTGAAAAACCCTTTCGCATTGTCCAACCGCTTGCGGTAATCATAAACTTGCTTTGAACCTTCGGGAAGTTTTACATCATCACCATACATTTGTTCGTATGGCCAAATGCAAGCCGTAGAGGGAGGTAAGTCAAATTCAATTCCTTCAGAGTCGTCATAAAAAAAGTCAGGTGGATTTGCGTTGGCTTTAATTTGCTCACCACCAAAAGCGTTTATGCTATATGCACATGCAGGGATTTTTCCAAGTTTGGAACAGTTACAACCTGCTACGCCTTCTTCAGATTCCCATTCAAGGTCTCTGCTGCCAGCAATTACATCTCCAGGATAGGAATGTTGTCCGATGCAATAAACATTTGCTTTCGGGTTCTTGCAAATGTTGCCGTTCCAACCTTCGTTGTGCCATGCTAATCTTAGGGAAAGATGTTTTATCATTACTAATTCAAATTTGTCTGTTTAATGTTGCACTGTCGGTCGGTCATAGGGTGACGCATAACGTTTTGCAGCTTGGCGAAGTGGCGGATTTAGAAGCACTTACTTTCAATTTAGCACTAATGTTTATTAGAAATCCGAATGTTCAATTTAGCACTGAACCCGCCATTTTGCCAAACTGCTGTTACCTGCTAGCGTTTTATTGTCCGTTCAAAATTTTGCTTACAAATTCTGTCCATTCGTATTGTGGAATACTTTTATCCAAATAATAGTCTGGTTGTATGCCTTTTTCATCTATCGTAAAGTTTGGTATTCGCATACTTCTTGAAAGTGAATAGCCTAATTGAAATTCTTTACAAGGCGATTCTACAAAATACATATTAGAAATATCCAATACTCCATAAGTAGTTACTCCAAACAGTTTAACTTTTTTGCTTTGTTTAGCTTCTAATAAAAATTGTTCGGCTGTGCTACCGTTGGCTTCGTTAATAATAACTCCAACATTTTGAGGAAAAGGACAAATTGTATCCATTTTATCTTCCGAAACTATGTTTTCGTTCAGATTTACAAATTGTCCCAACTTGCTTTCTAATTTATCATAAGATTTCTTCGCCCATTTTTTACCTTCGTCATCAAAACCATATTCAGGTTTATTGATAAAATCCAACATTCTTTGATTGTTGAGTTTTGTAGATAAAAATTCAACACCGACTGTTCTTATAGGGTTAGTGTACAAGTACGGAATAATTGAACTATAAGAAGCATCACTTCCGCCACCATTATTTCTGATGTCAATAATGAGACTTTTTGTTGCAATTATTTTATCTTTATTTACATTTAGGACACTATCAATACTTTTTTTGTAACTTCCAACAAACGATGGTATTCTCAGATATAATGTATTTTCGTTTAGTATTTCAAGGTATGGTTGTTCTGCATTTATCGCCTTGAAGTATTGAACGTATTTAGGCTCATATTCAATTTTAGGATAAATTCTTGAAAGACTAAAATTGCCTATTTGTAGATGATTTTTTCCCGTCATTATTAAACTATTGGATTCTACAGCGGAATGGTCTCGCATGTAGAAAACAGTATTTGCTTTGTCTTCTATTATGCTGAATTTTAACTTTACTTGACCTTTTGTCCAAGTTTCTGCTCCTGATTCAATAATAAACCCAATGTATTTATCGCCTTCTTTTTTGATTCCAATTTTATATGATCCCGTTTCCCAAATTCCTTCATAATCAGTAGTTTTCTTTTTGTCTAAATATTTTTTGAAATCTTCTGTTTCGATAGTGTAAGTTTCCCAATCAGAAAATTGTTTTTCCGATTTTTTAGTATTGGTCTGTTGCGGTTGCTCGTTAACTATTATTGCAATATGACCCGAACGGAAGAATTTTAGCCATTCATACAGTATAGATGTGCACTCGGTAAGAGCCTTAGCATTTTGTACTTTTTCTAGAATTCTTTTATTATGGTCATCGTATGCTTGTTCACCTTTGGTTTTTAGGGCATATTGAAATCCTGCGTCATTTTCTTCAAAGGTTTTCTTTACCCATTCGTAGTTGGTTTTGCAATCACAGTCTTGGGCAAAAGAGAATGTTGTTGTAAAAAGCAAAATAATTAAGATTAAATTTGTTTTTGTCATAATGTTATTAATTTTACGAATCGTTGTTTTACGCTTGCAGGTAACTATCTTATACTCGATACTTTCATTCGCCAATTGTATAAACTATGGATGTATATGCGAAATATGTTAATTTCTATGGAAAAAATATGCTTTTTCTAAAATCATCAGTAAAAATATTAGATGTTTTGAAAATTATTCGTTTCATACTGAATTAGCACACTATCGTTTGGCTTTTATTGTGACTTACTCCTGACTTTACCATGATAATTATAGCTGATATAATTCTTGTCTATTCCCTAATTGACTTCTTTCATTGTAGTTCTACATATGATATATTTTCAAACTTATTTGTATCATTTTTGTATCAAATAGTCTAGAGTACTTTGTAAGTGCATTATAATCATTTACTTATGAAATATTTAATTATTTCGGCGAGGGGTCGCCGAAGGCGGGGGTGGGAAAGACGTAAAAATCCACATGAAGAATTGTAAATGAATTCGAAAATGAAAAAGAGTCCCACCCCGCCCTTCGGGCACCCCTCGCCGGAATAATCGATGTGTTTATAAG
>Ga0194130_10006035_pt1 | contig 14228 bp, 13 predicted proteins | sample TA2KigsurfametaG_FD_160084 | JGI IMG/M metagenome (GOLD analysis project Ga0194130, IMG submission 160084) | Freshwater microbial communities from Lake Tanganyika, Tanzania - TA2015050 Kigoma 12 surface | ecosystem: Environmental > Aquatic > Freshwater > Lake | place: Tanzania: Lake Tanganyika... | reverse complement strand
GCCCTCTTTCTTCAGGACTTCATTCCCGAGGGACGGCCCTGGGCCCATCTCGACATCGCGGGAACGGTGTGGAGCGAGAAGGGGCGCGGGGAGGATCCCGCTGGGGCGACAGGCTTCGGGGTGCGCACCCTGGTACGCTGGATTCAGGCGGGGGCTCCCGCCTGAAGCACAGCTGAACCACCGCTGACGCTCGGCCGAGCGTCGCTGGGGCCGCCGCCTGAAGGTCAGGCGGCGGCCATCTGGCCTTGGCTGGCGTTGAACGGCTCCAGCCGCAGGGTGGCGGGAGGTTCAAGGGCGTGGATCTGCCAGTGCACCCGCTCTCCCTGGCGGGCCAGGACCCGGTCCACATCCTGGGCCGCCTGCTGGGGCGTGGCGTAAGGGCCAACGTGGCGGGTGTGCAGGCCGTCGCGAATGGTCAGCACATACATACAAACCGTGGGAGCGCTGGACGCCTTCACGGTAAGGGCGATTTCCTGGCCTGCCCAGGGGAAAACATGACAGGATCACGACGGATTGTCAGCGGCTCCATCTGTGGTGGCGCGCTGACAGTTCAACTCCCCGCCGGGGCGGCGGCGGGCGTCTCGGCCGCCGCCGCCCAGCGCTCGCGGGTGCGCGCCCGGGCGCCCCAGACCTGATCGAGCCGGCGGTCGCGCCCGCATGACCAGCGGTAGTACTTGTACTTCAACCCGTTGCGCCGCGCGTAATTCTGGTGAACCTCCTCCGCCGGCCAAAACCGGGAGAGGGGACGGATCGCCACCTTCAGGGAGGAGGTGGGCCGGCCCAGCTCCCGAGCTGCGGACACCAGGCTGTTGCGGGCCTCCACCGCCTGGGTGGCGCTGGTGGTGAAGATCACCGGCTTGTAGGAACCGCCGCGGTCGCAGAATTGCCCGCCGCCATCCAGGGGATCGATGTTGCGCCAGTAGGCCCGCAACAGAGCCTCGTAGCGCAGCTTGGTGGTGTCGAAACGCACGCGCACCACCTCCTGATGGCCGGTCCCCCCCGCGGAGACCTGGCGATAGGTGGGCTGCGCCACCTTGCCGCCGCTGTAGCCGCTTTCCACATCCAGAACCCCCGGCAGTCCCTCAAGGTCGTGTTCCAGACACCAGAAGCACCCCCCCGCCAGCACGGCCTCCTCCGTCGCCGCGAAGGCCGGGGCCGCCGGCCCCAGCAACAGGAGCAACACGCTCAACACCAGAGCCATCATTCGCATCGACCCGACCCCGTGACCTGATCCAGAATGGCTGCCGCCGCGCGGCGAGTGACCCCGGGCTCGCCAAGGGCGGTCCGCAGCCGTTCATAGCCCTCCAGCTGCTGGCGCCGCGCCGCGGCCTCCGCCGGCAGAAGGGCCTCCACGGCGGCGGCGATCTCCTCGGCGTTGAAGCCGTCCTGCAGCAACTCGGGCACCAATCGCTCCTGAAGGACAAGGTTGACCGGTGAGATGTGGGGCACGTTGAAACCGAGAAAGTGTCGAGCGATGAAGGCGGTGGGGCGGCTGACCCGATAGCCGGTCACCTGGGGCACACCCCGCAGGGCCAGCTCCAGGTTGGCGGTTCCGGATTTGGTGAGAGCCACATCGGCGGCGGCGCAGAGGAAGGGTTTGAGGCGATCGGCCTCGGAGGCGGGCACCACCCGAACCCGCGCGCCAGCGCCAACCATGGCCTCCGTCAGGGTCGTCTCGAATCCCGGCAATCCCGCCGGCAGGAGCACCCGCAGTTGGGGGGCGCGCTTCTGGAGCAAGGCCACGGCGGTGGCCATCGGTGGCAGAAGATAGCGCAACTCCTGGGGGCGGGAGGCCGGCAGGAGCAGGAGCACCGGAGCCTCCGCCGGCAGGTCGAGCTCCGCCCGGGCCCGAGCGCGAGAGGGCGGCTCGCCCAGGGTGTCGATCAGGGGATGGCCCACCCAGGTGACCGAGGCGCCGCGCGCGGCGTAGAAGCTGGCTTCCTCCGGGAAGATCGCCAGGATGCGATCGCTGAAGCCGATCAGACGGGTGGTGCCCCCCTCCCCGAGGCGGAAGGCCCATTCCTGCGGGGCGATGTAATAGCTGATCGGCACCTCCGGATGCAGGCGCTTGAGACGCAGTCCGAGGTTCACATTGGCGCCCATGTAATCGATCAACACCACCCCGTCGAGGGGATGCTGGAGCAACCAGCGCTGCAGCCGACGCTGCAGGCGCAGGGTGGGCAAAACCATGGGGAGGGCCTCCCAGAGGCCGATGGCCCCCAGCCGGGAGGTGTCGGCGAGCAGCTCCGCCCCCGCCCGCCGCATGCGCTCCCCCCCGAGCGCCACCACCTGAAGGGGGAGGTCGCGCCGCCGGGCCTCCTCATGGAGCGCTCGGATCAGCAGCGATCCCTGCAGATCACCGGACACCTCGCCCGTGCTCACCAGCAGCCGCGCCATCAGCGCTGGGCCGGCAGGGGGCCGCGTCGACCGGGTCCGATGGAGGCCTGCAGAAAGCGGCAGAGCTCCTCGGCGGGGGGCAGCAGGGGGAGAGCGAGGGCTTCGGCGAGGGCTTCGGAGAACACCCGCCGGCGGCGATAAAGGAGGGTCCAGACCTCCTGCAGCTGGCGCATCTGGGCGCCGGAATCGTTCTGGGCGATGCCGCTGCGGCGCAGGCCGATCTTGTTCAGGCCCCGGATGCGGCCGGGATGGCCTTCAATCATCATGAACGGGGGCACATCGCGATCGACCCGGCTCATGCCGCCCACCATGGCCAGCTTGCCGATGTGCACGAACTGGTGGATGCCGAGCACGCCACCGATCACCGCCCGATCGCCGATCACCACGTGGCCCGCCACGGCCACGCCATTGGCGATCACGATGCGATCCCCGAGCTGACAGTTGTGGCCGATGTGGCTGTAGGCCATCAGCAGATTGCCGCTGCCGAGGAGGGTCTGTTCCCCCTCATGGGTGGCGCGATTGATGGTGACGCACTCACGGATGGTGTTGTCATCCCCCAGCACCACCTCTGTCGAGGCGCCGTTGTATTTGAGGTCTTGAGGCTCAAGGCCGATGCAGGCGCCGGGGAAGATTCGGTTGCGCTCCCCCAGGCGCACGCGACCGTCAATCACCACATGGGGGCCGATGCGGCTGCCGCGGCCGATCACCACCTCAGGACCGATCACCGCGTAGGGGCCGATCTCCACGCCCCCCGCCAGCTGGGCCCTTGGATCAACCACGGCCGTGGGGTGCACCTTGGTTGCCATGGCTGCGCTTGACATCCGCTCAGTCCACCAGGGAAAACATGAGCTCGCCAGAGCACACCAGATCCCCGTCCACCCGGGCTTCCGCCTTCACCTTGCCGAAGCGCTGGCGTTTGACGCTGAGCAGCTCGCAGCTGATGCGGAGCTGATCTCCAGGCACCACCGGCTTGCGAAACCGCACGCCATCAATCCCCGCGAACACGAACAGTCCCTTCGCCAGATTCGGCATCTGGGTGACGATCAGGCCACCCACCTGGGCCATCGCCTCCACGATCAACACGCCCGGCATCAGCGGACGCCCGGGGAAATGCCCCTGAAACTGCGGCTCGTTCAGGGTGACGTTCTTGATGGCCACAGCCCGCTTCCCCGGAACATGCTCGATCACCCGGTCGACCAGGGCGAAGGGGTAGCGGTGGGGCAGCAAGCCCAAAATCTGCTCGCTGGTGAGCACAGGGGAGGTGGCCACCGGTTCCGGGGGAGGGGGAGGAGCGACCACGGAGGGCGACGGAGAGAGAGGAGGAGAGACGGTCACGGGCACGCGGTGGCAAGGGAAGGGGCCCTCTCCGGCCTTGCCTCCAGAGCTGCCGCCAGGGTTGTGTGCAACCCGTGGGACCCTCTGTAGGCAAACACCTGGGCCTGAGGGATGCCGACCAGGGCCAGATCCCCCAACAGGTCAAGAAGCTTATGGCGCACCGGTTCCTCCGGATAGCGCAAGGGGGGGTTGAGCCAGCGCTCTCCATCGCACACCAGGGCATTCTCCAGGGCGCCGCCGCGGATCAGGCCACTGGCCCGCAGTTGCTCCACCTGCTCCAGGAAGCCGAACGTTCGCGCGGGCGCCAACTCCGCCACGAAGGCGGCCGGCGTGAGGTCCAGGCTGAAGGTCTGCCGGCCGATGGCGGCCTGGGGGTAGTCGACGGCTGCGGCCAGCCGCGGGGACGGGGAGGGGAGCGCCACGACGAAGCTCTCGCCCTGCTGGCGAACAAGCGGCTCCGTCAGCAGGAAGGGCGAGCGCGGTCCGAGGGGGCGCAGGCCGGCCTCGGCGATGGCCTCCACCCAGGGGAGGGCGGAACCATCGAGCAAGGGAATCTCCTCCCCCTCCAGCCAGAGCTCCGCCTGGCTGACGCCCGTGCCGGCCAACGCGGCGAGAAGATGCTCCACCGTGGCCAGGCGCCGCGAACCGAGCTGCAGGCAAGTGCAGAGGCGGGTGTCCACCACCTGGCTCGGGGAGAGGCGCTGAAGGTCCTCGCGCGGGGAATCCAGCCAGCCCACCCAGTAGCCCTCGCGCGACGAGGGCTGGAGGCGCACCCGGCAGGAGGCGCCGCTGTGGAGCCCCACCCCCGCGCGCTCGACGGGCGCGGCCAGGGTATGGGCGAGGCTGTAATCGGAAGGCCAGAGGATCACTAGAACTTCCAGCCCACGCCGAGGTTGAACCGCCAGTCGCCGGTGAAGTCGCGGCTGGCCACCTCCAGCCGCAGGGGTCCCACGGGGGTGGTGACGATCAGGCCCGTGCCCACGGAGAAGCCCGAACCCGGCTTGTTGAGCAGGTTGCCGGGCTGGCCAGGAACGTTGTCCTGGGTGCCGAAGGCGGAGCCTCCATCCACGAACAGCTCACCGCTGACGATGCTGAAGAGGGGGAAGCGATATTCCACCGTGGCTTCACCGAAGCTCCGTCCCACGCCGAGATCGCAGTCGTAGTAGCCGCGAACGGAGTTGCCACCACCGATGCAGAAGGCTTCATAGGTGGGAAGGCTGCCGATGTTGGCGCCGGCGGTGAACTGGAAGGCAAGGGCTTGCTTGCAATCCGCTTTTTCACCGGCCTTGGGGCGGCAGCCCTTGTAAAACTTCAACCAATTGACCGGGATGTAGTGGGTGAAGCCGGCCCGCACGCGGTTGAAGGTGGGGGAGTCGGGGCCAACGGAAATGAATTGTTCGGTGCCGATGCTGAGGAAGTTGCCCTTGGTGGGGTTGCGGGGGTCGTTGAGGGTGTTCATGGTGGCGGCGAACCGCACCCCCAGCAGTTGATTGGTGTCGGCGCAGTTGTAGGAGATGCAGATGATGCCGTTGTTTTGCGCCCCGGCGGCGTAGTCGTTGGTGAAGGCGTTGGTGGAGACGCCGTAAGGCATGCTGTCGCCGGAAAAATTGATCGGCTTCACCTGCTGGGCGCTCAGGCCGACCACCACGTTCCACGGCGCTCGATTGAAGGGATTCCCTCCATTGAGAGGGCGCACCACCTGGATGTTGCCGCCGACCCGCTGGATGACCACCGAATTGCCATCAAAGTCGTACCAGCTGTAATCAGGGGCATCATTTTGAGCCTCCTGCACATTGCCGTAGACCTTGCCCAGGGGGTTGTTGTTGTTGTTGATGTTGTAGGCGACCTTGGTGCCCGGGGCTTCGTAGAAATCGGAGGCGGTGTAGATGTTGCCGCTGTCCTGACTCTGGAAGATCTGGGGCACATCACGGCTGATGAACCCCTTCACCCGCAGCGCCGTGCGGAAGGGATCGCCCTTGATCCACGGATCGGTGAAGGTGACATCCGCCAGGCCCCCGAACTGGCCGTAGGTGAAGCTGGTGGCCACGTCCCAGGCGCGGCCCAGGAAGTTGCTGTCCTGCACCTGCACCTGGCCAAAGACGCCCTGGCTCTGGCTGTAGCCCAGGCCGCCGGAGAGGGAGCCCGTGGCCTGCTCCACGATGCCCAGCACGATGGTGATGCGTCCCGGGTCGCTGCCATCGGGCTTGAGGGTGACCTTGACATCACTGAACAAGCCCGTGCCGTAGAGGCGTTTGATGTCGTCTTCGAGATTGCGGCGGTTGAAGATCTCCCCGGATTTCATGGAGATCTCGCGGGTGATCACCCAGGGCTTGGTTTTGCCGGCGATGGTCTGGCCTTTGTCGTTGGTGGTGGATCCCTCCTTGTTCAGGAACTGCACCTCCACGCCATTGACGATGCCCTGCCGAACGCCCAGCACCAGCTCTCCATCCGGGCTGACGCGGCTGGGGCCGGTGACCCGCGCCAGGGAATAGCCTTGATCCGCGTACCACTTCTGCAGCTCCTGCACCCGGTTCTGCAGGGTGGAAAGGTTGATGGTCTTGCCGAAATCCGGCGCGAAGGTGTCCTGCACCACCGCGGCGGGAATCTTGACGTCGGGCGGATCGAGGCTGACCTTCGTGAGCACGGGATTGGGCGACACCTTCACCACGAGGCGCACGCCGAGGGCGGAGTCCACCGGCTCGATGCGCACATCGGAGAACCAGCCGGTGGCGTAGATGGCGGCCAGATCCTTGCGCAGATCGCTGCGGGTGGCTTCCGTGCCCGGGGTGACGGCCATGGCGGCATACGTGGCCCGCTCGATCCGCTGCTGTTCGGGATGGCCCTTGAGGCCTTCGATCACCACTTCGCTGATCAACACCCGCGGCTCGTTGGTGGCCGGGGGCTGGGGCTTGGCCAGCGGCGGGGTGAGCGGAGCGGGCGAGGGGCCCTGTGCTGGCGGGGTGAGGGGACCGTCCGCCCCGGCGGCGGGAGGGCCGAAGGGTTGGGGGCGCAGGGGTTGGGAATCGCTGACCGGAGGAGGGGAATCGCTGACAGGCGGGGTGGTCCCTGGCGGGGCCTCAGGGGTGGAGGGCGCCTGGGCCAGCAGGGTGGACGGCGTCAGAGGGGGCGGCGGAGCCACCGGCAGGGGGGCGGGGGCGGCGTTGTCGGCGACCGTGGCGATCGAGGTGGGCGTGGCGGACGGGGCCAGCGCCAGGGCGGGCGACACTTCCGCCGCGTCCACCTTGCCCTGGCCGACCAGCGCCAGGGAGAGCAGGGGAAGAGCGGCGGCCACCACCGACGCGCGGAATGGCGAACGGGACGACATCAGGGGCGTCGTTCGGGGGCGATCGCCAGGCATGAATCCTCCGCAGCGCGGCAGGGCCGCAATTCCGGCAGACCTTACCGATAAAACCCCGGTTCAGGACAGACCCCTTCGACCCGTTTGAGGACCTCCCCGTAGGCCTCGACAACGCCGCCAAGATCCTGTCGAAATCGGTCTTTGTCGAGGATTCGCTCGTTTTCATCGCTGCTGGACCGGTTCCAAAGCCGGCACGTGTCCGGGCTGATTTCATCGGCCAGCAGGATGGCGCCGCTGGAATCCCGCCCGAATTCGATCTTGAAATCCACCAGATCCAGATCCACGCCAGCGAACAGGGCCTGGAGCTCGGCGTTGATCCGTCGGGCCAGATCCTCGATGGTGCGCCGTTCGGCGGGCGTCACCAGCGCCAGACGCTCCAGCCGCGCCTCCGTGAGCAGGGGATCCCCCAGGGCGTCGTCTTTGTAGTAGAGATCCAGCAGAGGCGGCTCCAGGAGGGAGCCGGCCGCCACGGGGAGCTGCCGGCACAGCGAGCCGGCCGCCCGGTTGCGGATCACCACCTCCAGGGGCACGATCGTCACCGGACGCACCGCCACCCAACCCGGCTGGAGCAGGCCGAGGTGATGGCTGGGCACGCCGCGGCGCGCCAGGTGGTCAAAGAGCAGGGCGGAGATGCGGCAGTTGGTCACCCCCTTGCCCGCGAGGGAGGCTTTCTTGGCGGCGTTGAAGGCCGTGGCGTCATCCTTGAACTCCACCGCCAGCACATCGGTCCGGTCGGTGGCGTGGACCCGCTTGGCCTTGCCCTCATGCAGCAGGGCGCCGAGCTGAAAGGGAAAGCTCATGGGAGGGAGGGGGCGGAAGGGTTCGGGGAGGGGGGAGCCTCGGAGGCGGCGTGGCCCCCGGGGGCCTGCGGGGAGCGCAACCGCTTCTCCAGCTCCCGCGCTCGCCCCCGAGCCGCTGGATTGTCCCGCAGGAGCAGCCATTCGCCGTAGGCATCATCCAGTCGCGGGCTCAAGCGCAGGCGTCGGGCCAGAGCGCGGCCGCTGGGCAGGGCGGCCTGGGCATCGAGCAGCTCGCTCACCAGGCTCCAGGCGCCGGCGGCGGCGGCCTGGTTGAGGGCGGTTTCCAGGATGGCTTCCCGCTCCTCCAGGGGCAGCCGCCCGAGAAGAGCCACGCCACGAGCCAGTTGAGCGGCGCCGAGGGGGCCGGTGGAGGGCAGGCGCAGAAGCAGTTGACCCGCCGCTTCGTGATGGCCGCGCGCCTCCAGGTGACCCGCCAACACCTCCACGGCGGAGCGGCTCACCACGGTGCCATCCTCCCGGCGGCGGATGGGCAGAGTGAGCCCTTGGAGGCGGGCCTCGCCGCCGTCGCTGAGTCGCCGCAGCGCCAGGGCGGCGCTGCGGTGGTCGAGGGCGGCGTTGGCGGCCCGCCACCGCATCAGCAGCCACTGCACGCGGGGGGCGCCGGGACCAGGGCCGTAGCGATCTAGCACGCGCAGGGCGGCCTGCGGTCCTTGACAGGTGAGGAGCACCTCGGCGTTGGCGAGCAGCACGGGCAGGGTCTGGGGTGCCGGGTTGAGGACCAGCAGGTGGTTCTGCAGCACCCGCAGGCGGGTGGGGTTGTCCTCCTGAACGATCCGCGCGCAGGCGGTGTTGAGCTGATCGAGATCGCGGAGCTGGAGGAGGGCGTTGAAGGCGGCCTCGCTCATCGGCGGGACAGGCGCCTCTGCGGGCGAGCCACCGGCGGCGACGGGCGGGCCGCCGGAGGCAACGGGCGGGCGGCCGGTGACCCGCTGGGAGCGGGGCGGCTCCTCGCCGGGGGCGGGGGCCGAGGGCCTGGCGGGGGCTGCCGTGGCGGCTGGTGTGCCGGCTGGCATGGCGGCTGGCGAGGGCGGTGGCGGGGGGGTGGCCCGCCCTGGAGACGCGCCGCCCAGCGCCAGGGCGATCCCCAGGCCCGCAGCCAGGCCCGCGCCCGCAGCCACCCGCCGTCTTCGGGCCCCCGAGGGAGAGGTCACCACAGCGATCGCGGAGACGGAGAATGGCAGGGTGGCCACGGGCGAGGCTGCGCTCCGCCCAACCTATCGGCAGCCGCCCAACCGGCCGCCCGCCCTTCCAACGCTTGCCATGTCGTCCTCCCCTCCCTCCGCGTCTCCCCGCGCGCCCCTGACCCCGGCGCACATTCTTGTGGTGGGGGGAGGCGCCCGGGAGAACGCCCTCGCCTGGGCTCTCGGCCGCTGCCCGGGGGTGGAGCGGGTGTGGGTGGCGCCGGGGAACGGGGGCACGGCGGAGGTGGAGGGCTGCGAGCAGCTGGCGGTGGCGGAGAGCGACGGCGAGGGCCTGCTGGCGGCCGCCCGCGAGCGGGGCGTGGAGCTGGTGGTGGTGGGACCGGAGGCGCCCCTGGCGGCGGGGCTGGCGGACGCGCTGCGCGCCGCGGGCCTGGCGGTGTTCGGTCCAGGGGCGGATGGCGCCCGCCTGGAGGCGAGCAAGCGCTGGGCCAAAGACTTGATGGTGGAGGCGGGGGTGCCCACGGCGGGCCATTGGTGCGTGCAGTCCGTCGCGGAGGGTCTGGCCGCGCTGGAGCGGTGGGGACAACCGCTGGTGGTGAAGGCCGATGGCCTGGCCTCCGGCAAGGGCGTCGCCGTGCCCGACACCCTCCAGGAGTGCCGCCAGGCGATCGCGGAGGCGTTCGACGGCCGTTTCGGCGCGGCGGCGACCACGGTGGTGCTGGAGGAGCGGCTGGAGGGGCCGGAGGTGTCGGTGTTCGCCCTCAGCGATGGCGAGCGCCTGGTGCTGCTTCCCCCCGCCCAGGATCACAAGCGGGTGGGGGAGGGCGACACGGGCCCCAACACGGGCGGCATGGGGGCCTATGCCCCGGCGCCCCTGCTCGACGCGGCGGGCCTGGAGGAGGCGCGCCGCCTGGTGCTCGAACCCACCCTGGCGGCCCTGCGGCAGCGGGGCATCGACTATCGCGGCGTGATCTACGCCGGCTTGATGCTCACCGCCGCCGGCCCGAAGGTGATCGAATTCAACTGCCGCTTCGGCGATCCCGAATGCGAAGCCCTGATGCCTCTGCTGGGGCCGGAGCTGGCGGCGGTGTTGCAGGCCTGCGCCACGGGCGATCTCCCCCAGGCGCCCCCCCTGACGATCCAGCCGGGCTGCAGCGCCTGTGTGATTGCGGCGGCGGCCGGCTATCCCGGCACGCCCCGCAGCGGCGACCGGCTGGAGGGGCGGCCGGAGGCGCGGCCCTGGCGCCAGCTCTTCCACGCCGGCACCCGGCGCCGAGCCGATGGCGCCTGTGAGACGAGCGGCGGCCGGGTGCTGGCGCTGGTGGCCCAGGCGGAGGAGTTCGACACCGCCTTCGCGCGGGCCTACGAGGGTTTGGCGCAGGTGCGCTTCGCGGGCATGCACTACCGGCGTGACATCGGCCACCAAGTGCGGAGGCGGGGGCAATGAGCGGCCAACAGCGCACCTGGCAGGAGCGTCTGGCCCGCTGGTGGGCGGAATTCAGCCTGCAGACCAAGCTGCTCGCCGTGGCCACTCTGGTGGTGAGCCTGTTGATGACGGGCATCACGTTCGTGGCGCTGAACGGCATCCAGCGGGACGCCCGCCTCAGCGACACCCGCTACGCGCGGGATCTGGGCCTGCTGCTGGCGGCGAACGTCAAGCCGCTGGTGAGCCAGGGGGCGCCGAAGCAGCTGGCGAGCGTGGCGGAGCGGTTCTGGCAGACGAGCCGCAGCCTGCGCTACATCGTCTTCGCCGATGCCGATGGCGCCATCTATCTCGGCATCCCGATGGGCACGGGCGGCGATGGGTCCGCCCCCGCCAATGAGCTCCTCAGCCGGCGGTTGGAGCTGCCCCCCGATCTGCCGCAGCGTCCCGACAATCCCTTGATCCGGCAACACCTCACCCCCGACGGCCAGGTGACGGATGTGTTCGTGCCGCTCCTGGAGGAGGGCGACTACCTGGGGGTGGTGGCCCTGGGGATCAACCCCAACGAGACCCTCCTGGCCAGCGCCGCCCTCACCCGCGAGGTGACGGTGGCGGTGTTCATCTCGATCTGGGTGCTGGTGATTCTCGGCTCGGTGTTCAACGCCCTGACGATCACCCAGCCGGTGAAGGAGCTGCTGCGGGGGGTGCGCTCGATCGCGGGCGGCAATTTCCAAACCCGCCTGGCCCTGCCGGTGGGCGGTGAGCTGGGGGAGCTGCTGGAGGGGTTCAACACCATGGCCTCCCAGCTGGAGGCCTACAACGAGGCCAACATCGAGGAGCTCACCGCTGCGCAGGTGAAACAGCAGTCGTTGATCGCCACCATGGCCGATGGGGCGGTGTTGCTGGATGAGGAGGGCCGCATCGTGCTCGCCAATCCCACCTCCCGGCGCCTGTTCCGTTGGGAGGGGCGCAATTTGGAGGGCAATGAACTGGAAGCGGAACTGCCGGAACGGCTGGCGATGGAGCTGCACGGGCCGCTGAGCAGCCTGATGGGTGGCGAGAAGGAATCCTCCGATCTGCGCTGCAGCCTGGGGGATCCGCCGCGGACGTTGCGGATCGTGCTGCAGGCGGTGCGGGATGCCAGCGGCGAGAGCCTGAAGGGCATCGCCATGACCGTGCAGGATCTCACCCGCGAGGTGGAGCTCAACGCCGCCCAGAGCCGTTTCATCAGCAACGTCTCCCATGAGCTGCGCACGCCACTGTTCAACATCAAGAGCTATGTCGAAACCCTTTACGACATGGGCGATCAACTCAGCGAGGACCAGAAGAAGGAGTTTCTCGGCATCGCCAACGCCGAAACCGATCGCCTCACCCGTCTGGTGAACGATGTGCTCGACCTGTCGAGGTTGGAAGCCGATCGGGAGTGGCAGCTGGAAGCGATGGAGGTGGTTGAGGCGATGGACCAGACGCTGCGCACCTACCGGCTCAATGCCCGGGAGAAGGGGGTGGAGCTGGAGCTGGAGGTGGAGGAGCAATTGCCGCGGGTGCGAGGCAACTGGGATTTGTTGCTGCAGGTGTTCGACAACCTGGTGGGCAATGGCCTGAAGTTCACCGCCCCCGGCGGAAGGTTGACGTTGCGGGCCTATCCGTGGCCCGACCATTGCGCCATCGATCCCGACGTCCACGCCACCGACGCTCCCTGCTGTCCGCTGACCTCACCCCTGCCCAAGGTGCGCATCGAGGTGGCCGACACGGGATCGGGCATCAGCGACGCGGACCAGGAGCGCATCTTCGAACGGTTCTACCGAGTGGAAAACGCTGTGCACACGGAGGTGGGCACCGGCCTGGGCCTGTCGATCGTGCGCGGCATCCTGGAAAAACACGGCTGCAACGTGCGCATGGTCAGCGAGCTGGGGGTCGGCACCACCTTCTGGTTCGATCTCCCCCTGGAGGAGGCCGACAGCGACGAGCTGGCCGTGCAGGCGGAGCGCAAGCGCTACCAAGGGGAACGGGTGTTGGTGGGATGATGAGGCCAGGCTGCTGACACCACATGGGCTTGTGCATCACCTACTCCCTGCTGCTGAAGGGGGCGACGCGCCAGGAGGTGAGGGAGCTGCTGGGAGAGCTGCATCGCGAGGCCGGTGAGCTCTCCCTGGAGGATTTGGAGGAGCTGGTGGATCTGGAGGGGGAGGCCTGCCATCTGCTGAAGGGGGATCCAAAAACGCCGGATCCGGATTTCAAGGTGAAATTCGGGGCGATGACCATGGAAGATTTGGCGGTGATTCACAATCGCGGCAAGGAACGGATTCCAAGCTGCAAGAACCTGATCGGCTTTGAGGTGTTTCCTGGCGCGGGCTGCAGCACCTGCACCTTTGGTCTCGCCAGCCAGGCCGCCACCCCGGACGAATGGCAGTGGTATGACTACTGCAAAACCCAATATGCCAGCAGTCCGGAATATGGCGGCCTTGAACACTTTCTCAAGTGCCATCTGGCGGTGACCAAAATTCTGGACGGCTGCCAGCGGCTGGGGATTTTGGAGGATGTATCGGATGAGTCCGGTTACTGGGAGGAGCGCAAACTGGAAGGGCTGATCGACTGCCTCAGTCGTTACAACTTCTTCACCGCCGCCGCGATCGGCACCGCCAAGGACCTGCTGGAGCCCCTGGGCTACAAGGCGGAGGCGCCCATCCTGAACCGTCCGGATTTTGAACATCTGGAAGCCCGCGGCCGTTCAGCGCCACCCGCCTGGGAAGCGCCAACGGCTCCCGCCCCGCCGGAGGCGGAGAAGAAGCCGGAGGTGGGGGAGAACCCGGAGGCGGAGAGCTGAGCCGCTGACGGTGATGAACATCCTGCTCAGGACCGCATTGCGCACCGGCCGGGTGTATTGCAAGGGGAAGTGGTTGAACCGCTCAAGCAACGGCCCAGGCTACTGGTCCACAATTCTGCCGTATTTGCTAGGCCTTCCCTGGGTTGTTGTGTTGGCCTGGAAAGCCTCCTGAGGACACCAGGCGGGTCCGCCGCAGCTGCCGCGACCAGCCCAGACCCGCCGCCGCGCCAAGGAGCGGCAGGGGCAGCGGCACAGGCGCCACCGCAATCGCGTAGCGGGTGGTGGTGGTGAGGGAGGGGGTGACATCGATCTGATCGTTGAGGTCCGTCAAGGACGAGGTCAGACCCAACACTTGATTCATGGGCGTGTCGAGAGCGTGGGCGAACACCGGGCCATAGTCCGCATCCCAACCGGCACCGAGCTGGTTGAACACCTGGGTGGCGAATTCCGACGCCAGATTGTCATCCCCCCACCAGGGCATCTGCCCGAGGGGCGGCAGGGCAAAGGCGGAGGGTTGGCTGTTGGAAGAGATGGTGAGGGCGCTGACGTCATAGGACGTGCCGCCCACGGTGACGACAACAGCGGCAGCGGGCGAGGCGGTGAGACAGGGAAGGAGGGCGCCGCCGAGCAAGGCCACAGCAGCGAGACGCGTTAGACCAGACATGATGTGGGGTCAGACGTAAAGGAATTGATTGGGATTGGTGAGATTCAAGGTCGCCAAGTTGGCGTTCTGAACAAAGCCGATGGCCTCAGGGGTGTTCCCTGGTGAGGTGGCTAGCGCATCAATGCGCACGCCTGGTTTGCCTCCGAGGCGACCACTGACCAGACGGTAGGCAGCGCTGGAACCGTGCAGTTGGATTCTGTCATCAGCCGTAAAGTCGGCGATGAACGCCAGATCCGTGGTGCCCAATCCGGGAGTGGCATC
>Ga0194130_10006033_pt1 | contig 14231 bp, 10 predicted proteins | sample TA2KigsurfametaG_FD_160084 | JGI IMG/M metagenome (GOLD analysis project Ga0194130, IMG submission 160084) | Freshwater microbial communities from Lake Tanganyika, Tanzania - TA2015050 Kigoma 12 surface | ecosystem: Environmental > Aquatic > Freshwater > Lake | place: Tanzania: Lake Tanganyika... | reverse complement strand
TTTGCATTTGCGAGGAAAAATCCGTTGCACCGCGCTTATACGATGTCTTTTCAACCAACTCGGTTCCTGGCATCGTTTTCAGCGCCATTTCAGTACCGCGCAAAATCTCAAGACCAAATTCGTCGTCCTGATAAAGAATGCCGATGCGCTTGACGTTTCTCTGGCGCAGCATCTCTTTAAGACCTGCCGCGGTAGTCTCGGGATAGGGGGGAAAGGATGCAAACTTGAGCTTGTTGAAGGGCTCATAATTACCATGGTGCGCTGTAATTGGAAACAAATGGGGCACACCACGCTGTAGACAAAGTTGAATCGTGGGCAGTGAGATGACAGTGCCCAAGGTACCGATCATGGCAAAAACCTTGTCTTGGGTCAGCAACTTCTGCGCCGCAAGAACGCCTTTTTTCGGGTCATAGCCCGAATCCTCAACATTGAGCTTAATCTTGCGACCGTTGATGCCGCCCTGATCATTGATTTCCTTTACCCGCATACGCATGCCGTTGACGGAGGGCTTTGACAAAGAAACCAGCGGACCCGACAAGTCACCAATATGACCTAGAACGATCTGATCTTTTGCGATACCTTGAGTGGCGGTCTGCGCGAATGCTGCAGTCGTGCCCAACGATGCAATTGAGGTACCTGCAGCGCTGAGTTGAAGAAAGGCACGACGGTCGTGCTGGCTGCTAATCCATTGCATTAAGGCCAGCGATTCTTGTTGCTTGTCGGTTGACATCATGGTCTCCTTAAGTTGAGGCTAAAACAATCATTGCTAAGCACTAGCATACATTTGTCCGATCAATTCCTTATACTTTTCATGAACAAGCTTACGCTTTAACTTCATCGTAGGCGTGAGCTCTTCATCTTCTGCAGTGAGCTTTTGCTCGATGAGACGGAATTTTTTCACCTGCTCGACCCGAGCGAACTTGGCATTAACGCGATCCACTTCGGCCTGAATCAGGCTTTGAACCTCTGGCGCCCGACAAAGGCTTGTAAAGTCTGAGAAGGGAATATTGCGCTCTTGAGCAAACTGCTCGACATTTTCATGGTCGATCATCACCAGAAGACTCAAGTAAGGCTTGCGATCCCCGACAACCACCGCATCCGTAATATAGGGTGAAAATTTCAATTCGTTTTCTATCTCGCTAGGCGTGATGTTTTTCCCACCCGCTGTAATAATGATGTCTTTCATACGATCGGTAATGCGTACAAAACCATCAGCATCAATCTCGCCAACATCCCCGGTATGTAACCAACCGTCGCGATCAATTGCTTCGGCCGTTTTTTCTGGCAAATTCAGGTAACCCATAAATACATTAGCACCACGGGTTAGGATCTCACCCTGTTCTGAAATCTTGATCTCATTAATGCCGGTTTGGGGTTTTCCAATCGACCCGAGTTTTAGCGCGCCTGGTAAGTTAATGGCACCACCGCCAGTCGTCTCAGTCATTCCCCAAACTTCAAAAAGCGGCACACCCAGGGCCCAATACCAGCGAATCAAATCGGGTGAAATGGGTGCGGCCCCCGTAGCGGCCCAGCGCACGCGGTCAAGCCCAATCGCCCTTCGAATATTGCCGAGCACCAAATAGCGCAGCAGTGCATTTAAGCTGCGCAAGCCAAGGGGCGCTGTACTCGCTTTCATGGCATATCGGGCATGCTTTTCACCGATGGCAAGCGCAAAACGATAGGCGGCCTGCTGCAATGCCGTTGACTCTTTCATGCGCAAATTGATTGCCGAGTAAAACTTCTCCCAGACCCGGGGCACGCCGAGCATGATGGTTGGAGAAATTTCTCGAACGTTCTCAGGTACCGTATCAGGATTCTCAACAAAATTCATCCGCGAACCGCGTTCGAGCGATAGCATCGAACCAAACATACGCTCAGCAATATGGCACAACGGAAGGAACGACATTTTGTCGTCCTCAGGCCCCTGGGGCAACTGAACTGGAAAGTTTTCCATCACCGCACGCAGATTCCGGTGACTGAGCATCGCGCCCTTGGGCTTACCGGTCGTGCCCGAGGTGTAGACAAGGATTGCAACATCATCAGCGTGACGCGAATTCAGGCCTGACTCGAAAAGTGCTGGATGCTGTTCATCGTGCGATTGTCCAAGCGCTTCGAGAGCTTGTAGCGAAATAATTTGCGGATCATTCAAATCACGCAAACCTTCCATATCAATGACGATAATTTTTACCAGTGCTGGTAATCGCTCCCGAACCTGTAATGCCTTATCAAGTTGCTCATCGTCTTCAACAATCAGGATCTTGCTGTGCGAATCAGCACATAAGAACTCGAGTTGCTCTGCTGAATCGGTCGGATAAACACCGGAAACAACGAGTCCTGCCAACATCGCGCCAAAATCGCAATAAGTCCATTCGCGTCGTGTGTTGGCAAGAATTGAAACACAATCACCTGGCTGTAAACCCAGCGCTGCCAAGCCCATGCCGATGCGCCTTGCGTGTGCACCGTATTCAGTCCATGTTATCTCGTCCCAAACACCAAAGAGCTTCTGCCGCAGTGCAACCTGCTTTGAGCGCTGCCCAACAGCGTTCCAAAACTTTTGACCAAGGGTTTCACCGGGAAGAGAGAATTGCTTCATGGGTTTTCACCTAGCGCCATTGCTTTTTCTTTTTCCAGCGACGCTCACCCCGCACCACATCGGCTTTCATGCCGAGATAGAACTCTCGGATATCGTCTTTTTGAAGCAGTATGGCAGTTTCTCCTTCAAGAACAATACGTCCAACTTCGAGCACATAACCAAAGTCGGCTGTTTGCAAAGCGATTTGTGCATTTTGCTCAACCAGGAGCATCGTCGTACCCTCTTCCTGGTTGACGCGTTTGATGATGGCAAAAATCTCCTTCACCAACTTCGGCGACAAACCAAGACTTGGTTCATCGAGCAAAAGCATTTTCGGCCTCGACATCAGCGCCCTGGCAATGGCAAGCATTTGTTGCTGACCACCGGATAACTGTCCTGCTTCCTGGCTGGCACGTTCTTTAAGTATCGGGAAATAGCCATACATCCGCTCGATGTCCTGACTGACTGCCGAATCGCTTCGGGTAAAAGCGCCCATCAGCAGATTTTCTCGCACCGATAACAAGGGAAAGACTTCACGCCCTTCGGGAACATGGCTAAGGCCGAGCCTGACGATTGCATCAGGTTGCAAGCCTTGGATCGATTGACCCAAAAATTCTATCGTTCCTTTACGTGGATCAAGAATGCCGGAGATGGTCTTCAATATTGTTGTTTTACCTGCGCCATTGGAGCCGAGCACAGTAACAATTGACCCTTGCGGAACTTGCAATGACACGCCACGAATCGCCTGCACAGGTCCGTAGCTCGCCTCGACGTTGCTAAGACTCAAAATAGGCTCAGTGCTTTGCATTATGCCTGTCCCAAATACGCTGCGATGACATCGGGGTAGGCCTGAACTTCACTCGGTGTACCCTGGGCTAACACCTTTCCAAAATTTACCGCCAGTACCCTGTCCGATACTCTCGAGACAAGCGACATGTCATGCTCAACCATTAAAACAGTAATCCCCAATTCATCCCTAATATCCTGGATCCAATAGGCCATGTCATCGGTTTCTTCGACGTTTAAACCCGAAGATGGCTCATCGAGTAATAAAAGTTTGGGCTCTGTGCACAGCGCACGTGCAAGCTCGACCACCTTTCGAACACCATACGGAAGGCCAGCTACGGTTGCATCACGATAGGCTGCAAGATCAAGAAAATCGATCACTTTTTCAACAGCACGTCGGTTTTCAAGCTCGCTTTCACGGACCGACCGAGTGAATAACATCTCTGCAAAAGGATGCTTTGGCGTATGCGTATGACGCCCAATTAAGAGATTTTGCAAGACAGTCGCCTGCGCAAACAATTCAATATTTTGAAACGTTCTACCAATACCAAGACGGACGACCTGATCTGGCGACATACTGCCAAGTTCACGACCTTGAAATCGGATCTGCCCCGAACTTGCAGCGTAAATCAGGCTGATGAGATTGAAAATCGTCGTTTTCCCAGCGCCATTAGGTCCGATAATCGTGTAAATCTCACCTTGATGAACCGAAAAGCTCACGTCATCGACAGCAAGTAAGCCTCCAAAGCGCTTACTCAAATGCTCGATTTCAAAAAAGCCGGCCATGATCGTCGCGCTTAATGGACCCGTTCGGATCGAGTGTAGCTGCGCTGACGCTTAAACATGCCGCGCTTGTAAAGCGGAAACAAGGAAAAGTAGGTACGAATCTTTACCCAAGCCCCATAAAGACCGAGCGGCTCAAAAATCACAAAAAGTATCATAATCAGGCCAAATAAAGTCGCCTTAAGACCGGTCTGTCCCGACAAAGATTCGGGAAGCCAATCCTTAACCATCGAAATGGCTTCGGGTAGCAAAATGATAAACATAGCCCCAAAAATGGCCCCATGCAGTGAACCGAGTCCTCCGATCACTACCATCATCAAAAACTCGATCGACACCAGCACGGTAAATTGCTCTGGGCTTAAGAACTTGATCTGATGCGCATAAAGTGCGCCCGCCAAACCAGTCACCGCGGCCGACAGGGCAAAGCTCAGTGTTTTGTAGCGGGCAAGATTTACGCCCATACTTTGTGCTGAAACCTCCGAGTCACGAATTGCGATCAGCGCGCGTCCGGTTGGTGCACGCAACAGATTTTTCATTGCCATCGCAACCACAATCAGTAATCCTAGGCACAAATAGTAAAAACCACGATCACTTTCCAAAGGTCCAACAAACAGCTTAAGCGGCGCAACCATCATCCCTGCATTGCCGCCGGTGACCGATTCCCAGCGAGCGAGCGCCTCTTCAACAATAAAGCCAAAGGCAAGCGTCGCAATCGCAAGGTACAGGCCGGTCAGACGCAAGGCAGGCAGACCAATCGATACGCCAGCAGCAGCGCTTAAAACCATGGCCATCGGCGCAGACAGCACAAAAGGCCACCCCTTCGATTGCAAGTAAGCCTCGGCATAGGCACCAATCGCAAGAAAGGCCGCATGGCCCATGGACATCTGACCGGTGAAGCCCGCCAGAAGCATCAAACCATAGCCGACCAGACCACTGATAAAAATAAAGATCAATTGGGTTTGAAAATATTCTGAAACAAGCCAGGGGGCAAGAAGCAGACAGGCGAGCAACAAGGCATACCAAAAAGCCGTATGCCTGTCTTTGAAAAACTGTAAATCCTGTTCGTAACGGGTTTTAAAAATAAATCGCATAAGTCCTATACCGATCCTTGGTGGCCCCTAAGCCTCAAAGTCGAAAGCACAGGGGTTAGACCTTCTTACGACGCATCTGACCGAAGATACCCGACGGTCTTAGCATTAAAACCAACAGAACCACGATGTATGCGGCGATATCTTTAAAGCCTTCCGGCAAATAAAATCCTGCAAAGGCCTCGACCCAGCCGATCACGAGACCACCGACAATTGCTCCAGGAATTGAGCCAAAACCACCAACAACAGCTGCAGGGAAAGCCTTAATGCCGATAAATCCCATGTTGTTGTGCACAAAGGTAATCGGTGCAAGCAGCACCGCGGCAAGCGCTGCAACCGCTGCTGCAATTGACCAAATCAGGCTATTGATTCGCCTTACTGGAATGCCCATGTAATAGGCCGCCAGCTGATTTTGCGAGGCTGCCTGCATAGCGATTCCAACGCGCGTACCTTTGAAAAACAAATACAAAAGAAGGCATAGCAAGGCAGTCACAGCCAATATCGCCAAATGATCCGTCGAAACCACCACCTCACCAAGCCGGATAACTTCATCAGACCAGGGAGCCTTGAGCGAATGGGTGTCGGTGCCCCAACCAGGAACCATCGAGGCGATGCCACGCATCGCAAAACCAGCCGCAAGGGTCACCATCACCGCAGAAAACGTGGGCATACCAATAATTGGACGCAACAAAAACCGATCGAATACAGCGCCGAACAAAGCCATCACCATCAGACTCAGCGGTAAGGCAGCCCAAAAACCTAAATCAAGAATGCTCGAAAACGTAAAGGCCACAAAGGCACCGAGCATCATCACATCGCCTTGGGCAAAGTTGACTACCTCGGTCGCTTTGTAAATCAGTACAAAACCTAAAGCAATCAAGGCATAAATACAGCCAATCGCCGCGCCTGAAATCAGCAGCTGAGCAACTTCAGTCATGCGGAGGCCTTGACTCCCAGACCCATTGAACGGGCAATCACTTCTTTCATGATTTCGTTGGTGCCTCCGTAAATCCGTTGAACCCGCGCATCGGCCCAGGCCCTGGCAACGGGATATTCCCACATGTAGCCATAGCCTCCGTGGAGCTGCACGCATGCATCGAGCACTTTGCACTGCAAATCAGAACACCAGTACTTTGCCATGGAGGCCGTGGCGGTATCGAGCCTTTTTTCAAGTAGCAAACTCGTGCAACGATCGACAAAAACTTGAGCTACCTGTACTTCGGTCTGTAGTTCAGCAAGGGTAAAACGAGTGTTCTGAAATTGTGCGACCGCCTGCCCAAATGCCTTTCGCTCGCTTGTGTAGTCGATCGTCCAATCGATCGCCGCCTGCGCTGAACTAACTGCACTGATGGCGATTTGTAAGCGCTCCCAGGGCAACTCTTCCATCAGGTAAATGAACCCTTGATTCAAGTGGCCGAGAAGTTGGCTTTTGGGAACCTTGACCTGATCGAAAAATAATTCGGCAGTATCCTGGGCCTTCATCCCAACTTTCTTCAGCCGCCTGCCCTTTTCAAAGCCGTCCATACCACGATCGACCAATAAGAGACTCGTGCCCTTGGCACCCGCGGCCGGGTTAGTCTTGACAACGGTAATCACGACATCGGCATGCCAACCGTTCGTGATAAAGGTTTTTGACCCATTGACTAAAAAGTGCTCGCCCTGATCGCTGGCTGTGGTTCTCACACCTTGCAAATCTGAGCCTGCCGAGGGCTCTGTCATCGCAATCGCACCAATGACCTCGCCTCGAGCCATAGCCGGCAAATAATGCTGCTTTTGAGCTTCAGTCCCATAGTTCAACAAATAAGGCGCAACGATTTCTGAGTGAAGCCCAAAACCCAAACCGGTCGCGTTGACCCGGGCTATCTCCTCCATCAGCACAACCGAGTAAAGACGATCTACCCCAGATCCACCATAGGCTTCAGGCATTGTGGGACACAAAAGACCGAGCTCGCCTGCCTTAAGCCAGACCGCACGATCCACGTAGCCCTGCTCCTCCCACTGATCGTGATGAGGCGCAACCTCTTGTTCCAGAAACCGCCTTGCGGTTTGACGATAAAGCTCGTGCTCTTCGCGAAATAGCTCACGCGCAATCATGGTGTCTGTCTCTCCCTCAAAATACGCTTGGATCTTTTATTTTTGTAACTGCGCGCAATGTACACCAAGCCGGCTCAATTGCCTCAGGCTCAGATAGACTTGTGCGGGATTCGGACCACTTTTCTTGGAGATCTTTGATGACTGAGGTATTCATTTACGATGCCATTCGCACACCGCGTGGTCGAGGCAAGTCCAGCGGTTCACTCCATGAAGTGAAGCCGGTTCGGCTTTTGAGCGGCTTAATGAAGCACATGGCGCAAAAGCATCAACTCGATACAGCCCTGGTTGATGATGTGGTGATCGGCTGCGTGAGTCCGGTTGGCGAACAAGGCTCAGTGATTGCGCGCACTGCAGCCCTGAGCGCCGGTTGGGATTTAAAAGCTGCAGGCATTCAGGTCAACCGTTTTTGCGCTTCTGGCCTTGAAGCGGTGAATTTGGCCGCACAAAAAGTTGCCTCGGGTTGGGAGGACTTTGTGGTTGCAGGCGGTGTCGAGTCGATGTCACGGGTTCCGATGGGTTCGGACGGCGGCGCCTGGGCCCAAGATCCGGAGACTAATATTCAAACCGGATTCGTCCCGCAAGGTATCGGCGCAGATTTAATCGCCACGCTCGATGGTTATGAACGAGAGGACGTTGATGCCTTTGGTGCAAATTCCCATCACAAAGCAGCGAAAGCTCAGGCAGCAGGCTACTTTAATCGATCGATCGTTCCAGTTGCTGATGACTTAGGGCTTGAGATCCTAAGCCAGGACGAAACCATTCGTCCTGAAACAAGTGTTGAAAGTCTTGCCGCGCTCAAGCCCTCTTTTGAGAAACTTGGCGCTATGGGTTTTGATGCGATGGCCTTGCGCAAATATCCCCAAGTCGAGCGGATTCAACATGTTCATCACGCGGGTAACAGCTCAGGCATTGTTGATGGCGCAGCGCTCATGTTGCTTGGTAATCAAACACTCGGCAATCAGCTCAGCTTGAGACCACGAGCCCGCGTGCTGGCCACTGCATTAACCGGTACAGACCCGACCATCATGTTGACGGGTCCGGCACCTGCCGCTCGCAAGGCACTTGCGAAGGCCGGGTTAAGTGTGCAGGACATCGATCTTTTTGAAGTCAATGAAGCTTTCGCTGCCGTTGTCATGCGCTTCATGAACGAGTTAAACGTGCCCGAGGAAAAGGTCAACGTCAACGGCGGCTCAATCGCCATGGGTCACCCTTTGGGTGCGACCGGTTGCATCATCTTAGGTACCTTGCTTGATGAGCTTGAGCGGCGCAAGCTCAAGCGGGGCTTGGCCACCTTATGCGTTGGCGGCGGCATGGGCATCGCAACGATTATTGAACGGGTGTAAAGCATGTCATCAATTCGTTATGAAATTAGTCCGGATTCAGTCATCGTTCTAACCCTTGACGCACCAGGGTCACCCGTGAATTTGATGAACGAGGCCTTTCGCCATGACTTGCACAAGGTGGTACGCCGGGTTCAAGACGACATAAGCGGTCGACCGGAACTACTTGGTGTGATCATCAATTCAGCTAAATCAAGCTTTTTTGCTGGGGCCGATTTGAAGGGCATGCTCAAGATTGACTCCTCGCAAGCCGCTTCTTTTTTTGAAGGGGTACAAATACTAAAGGCCGACTTAAGAGTCCTGGAAAGACTTGGTAAACCCGTTGTTGCCATGATTCAGGGATCTGCGCTCGGTGGCGGCCTTGAGCTTGCGCTTGCCTGTCATCATCGAATCGCAGTGAATAAGCCAGGCTTGGAGATCGGCTTTCCCGAGGCAAGCCTTGGTCTTTTGCCAGGCGCAGGGGGCATTGTCAAAACCGTGAGACTCAAGGGATTGCAAGCGGCGGTGCAGGTGATTAGCGAATCTAAGCGCCTAAGTGTTCAAGAGGCGCTCGACATGGGATGGGTAACGCAGCTAGTCCCAAACGATGAAGCCTTAATGCCAGCCGCACTTGCCGCACTGCGCAGCGGCGTCTGTAAACAGATTTGGGACGACCCCAAGCATCGAATCCCTGGGGGAGGACCCAGTCAGGCTGCCGTTGCTTCGATGCTCAGTGTTGCGCCAGCCATGCTGGTTGAAAAAACTCGAGGCAATTTTCCGGCACAAGAGGCGATTCTTGCAGTCGCCGTAGAGGGTGCACAAGTCGATTTCGACACCGCACTTCGTATCGAGTCCCGCTGGCTAACACGCCTTGCCACAGGACGGGTCGCGAAGAACATGATCCAAAGTTTTTTCTTTCACTTAAACGAGATCAAAGCTGACCGCAGTCGGCCTCAAGGCGAAGCCGCGAGAATGACCATGAAACTTGGCATTTTGGGCGCTGGCATGATGGGTGCGGGCATTGCTTGGGCTGCCGCATCGCGTGGACTATCTGTCGTACTAAAAGATGTATCGCGTGAAAAAGCAGAACAAGGTAAAGCGTATAGCGCCCGATTACTCGCGAAGCGTGTTGAAGCAGGGAAAATGGCACCGGACAAAGCACAGGCTGTTTTGCACCGTATCCAAGCCACCGATGCAATGCAGGACTTGAGCGCTTGCGATATGGTTATTGAAGCGGTGTATGAGGATCAGGCACTAAAAGCAAAGCTAATTCGTGAGGCACTCGAGGTACTTGGCGATTCAACTGTATTCGCATCAAACACCTCAACGATTCCGATTACAGAGCTTGCCAAAGCAAGCTCGCGACCCGAGCAGTTTATTGGGATCCATTTTTTCTCGCCAGTGGAAAAGATGCCCTTAGTCGAGATCATACGAGCTAAGAAAACGAACGATGCAACGCTTGCGAAGGCCTATGATTTTGTGAAACAGATCGGAAAGACGCCGATTGTCGTGAACGATGCCCGAGGCTTTTACACTTCCAGGGTCTTCGGCAGCTTTGTCAACGAAGCCATGGCCCTGCTTGGTGAGGGGGTTAGTGCAGCGCGCATCGAAAATATCGCGATGCAATTCGGCATGCCTGTCGGCCCACTTGCGGTGCTCGATGAAGTTTCACTCAAGCTCGCTGATGATGTCTTGCACCAAGAGCTCGATGCACTGGCACACAGACACCAGCACGATCACGACCATCATCACGCTCATGACCATCGCCATGATCACGGGCATCACCACAGTCATGATCACGACCACCAACACGCTCATGACCACAGCCATAAACACCAACACGCACACAGCCTTAAGTCAAAGCGCATGGCCGAATCAGCGGTTTATGTCTTGGAGAAGATGGCCCATGGCTTTAAGCGCCTTGGCAGAGCCCACGGTGCAGGCTTTTATGAGTATCCAGAGGGGGAGCCCAAAAGGCTTTGGGAGGGGTTATCGGTATTTATGAGGGGCGCAAAACCTATCAGCGACGAGGATATCCGCGATCGACTCAGCATGATTCAGTCGATTGAGACGCTACGATGTCTTCAAGAGCAGGTTTTAGAACATGATCATGATGCAAATATTGGGTCGATCATGGGTTGGGGTTTTCCCGCCTACACAGGTGGCACGCTGCAATTTGTCCATCATTGGGGACCAAAAGCATTCCTTGCGCGCTCACTTGAGCTTCAATCACGCTACGGTGAACGATTCAATCCACCTGCTCTTTTGCATCAACTTGCTAAGGACTGAGTCCAGTGGCATTTGCAAGCCAGGATAAGCGATATCCTAAGTCAATATAGGCTCGCTAAGGCACTTGCAGCGTTGGAGCCGCAGCGTTGGAGCCGCAGCATTAAGTGCGCCAGAGCAAAACGGCGTTTGAACGGGAAGGGATAGATTGATGGAACAAGCCAATAACAAGCGCGCAGGCGTTCGACCCCAGCAGCATTTACTGCCATGGCGAGAGCCAGTTGCGCCAAAGCCTGCGGCGACCGTTCTACTTTTGCGAGATGGCGAGGCAGGACTCGAAGTCCTTATGACAAGGCGTTCGACACAGGCGAGTTTTGCACCCGGAGCCTTTGTGTTTCCTGGAGGGGTGGTGGACCGGGCAGATGCCCTAGGGCTCGACTTAGATCCAAGCCTTCTTAGCCCTAATCGACTCGCTGACTGGCAGAGTTTTTCAGAGAACGAGCAAATGCAACTGCATCGGATTTATGCTCAGGCCGCACTTCGTGAATCATGGGAGGAAGTCCACTTATTGCTTGCACGCCCTATCGATGCGGTAGCCGGCGCAATCGAAGGCCTTGCCAGGCATCCAGCTGAAGGCTTTGCGCAAGCGCTTCGCGCCCGAGGGCTCGTTGCCGCAATCGATGCTGTTTTCAGCTTCTCCCACTGGACAACCGATCGTGATTTACCCAAACGCTTTGATGTTCGCTTCCTGCTTGCAAGAGCACCTCACGGACAAGATCCGGTTGCAGATGAGGGTGAGCAATTTGAACCCTGTTGGGTACATCCAGCCGAAGCGCTCAAACGCCATAGCGAGGGGCTTTTTTACATGATCTTTCCAACCATTCGCACCTTGCAACAGCTAAGCCATTTCAAGTGCGTTGATGATGCGCTATCGGAATCGGAGCGATTGTTCACGCAGGGTAAGCTATGGAGAAGTTGCCCTCGAGGTGGTTTCATGCAAGGGAAAGAAGAACGTTATACCGAAGATGATATGCAGTTCGCTGAGCTCGAACTCGTAAACCCTGATGGCCAACTGCTACATAAGCTAGATTGGCAGCACGACAAGCCAGTTGCTTTACTGCGCTACTTATATCGTTATACCGCGCCAAACCCCGGTCGAATGACAGGTCCAGGCACAAATACTTATCTCCTCGGCAAAGAAGGTAATTGGACGCTTGTTGATCCTGGCCCCGCCATGTCCGAACATGTTGAAAGGCTACGCGCTTTTACCAAGGATAAAATCACCCGCATCCTCTGCACTCACTCTCATATGGATCATTCGCCGGCAGCATTGCTCTTGCAGTCATCCATTGAGCAATCGCTGGGTATTCGGGTCCCGATTCTCGGCAGAGCCTCTGGCCCGTCAATTGCATCTGATCAAGCCTTTAGTCCAGATCAGACGCTCGAAGATGGAGATCGCATACACATCTGCGAAGATGTCCATCTTCGAGCGATTCACACCCCTGGACATGCCTCGAATCACTTATGCTTTTTGCTTGAAGAAGACGGCATATTGTTATCAGGCGATCATGTTATGAATGGTTCGACGGTGGTTATCAACCCACCGGATGGCGATATGTTTGCATATATTGCATCGCTTGAACGTTTAGAACGTATGGATGTAAAGTACATCTTACCTGCGCATGGCTACGTCTTGGGAAATCCTGCGCAAGAAATCCGTAAGCTAATCAGACACAGGTTATTGCGTGAACACAAGGTCTTTGAATCGCTCAAACGGCTATGCGATCATGACCCAGCGCGTGCGGGCAGCGGCGGATTTTCGGTTGAGGAAATCGTACCCGGTGCTTACCAGGATGTGGCTGCGAGTCTGCATGGACTAGCTGCACATTCACTATTTGCGCATTTGCTTAAGCTCAAACAAGACGGCAGGGTATTCACCGATGGAAAAGCGTGGTCACTTGAGGCAAATTAGGCTGCTTGGGTTGCCATCGCTAATCCGACAGCAATCAGCAAATAGTACGTCAGCTTGCAACCTTGAGGACAAGTTTCCCGAGATGGGCATTCGTTTGCATTGCCTGTTGCGCCTTGGGTAAATCGTCAAAATCAAAAACCTGTTCAATAACAGGCTTGAGCTTACCCGATACAAAAAAAGGCAACATGTCTTTGGCGAAACCTCGAACAGTTTCGGCACGCTGATCGGCATGACGCAACTTATTGCTCACGCCGAAAATCTTCAGGCGTTGTGCGTGGACTCGGTCCAAATCAATTGACGCCTGTTTCACACCATCGACAAAACCTACAAGGGCGAGTCTTCCCTGGTAAGCAAGCGCCTGCAAACAGGCCTCGAACACAGTACCACCCACATTATTGATCGCAAGTTGAACGCCCTTGCCGGCACTACGTTCAAGCACTGCCTGAACAAAGTCGGGTCCGCGACTCAACAAAGCATCATCAAGACCAAGACTTTTTAATCGATCCAGTTTTTGTTGCGAGCTTGACGTTCCGATGACTCGTGCACCAATCGCCTGCGCAATTTGCATCGAGGCCACACCAACCCCTGAACTTGCTCCGGTGATAAGACAGCTTTGACCGTTCTGTAGTTCCCCGCCAGCAACGACCATGTCATAGGCGACCAGGTAGGCAATAGGCACACAGGCAGCATCGATCCAGCTCATCGACGAGGGAACAGCCAAGACATCTTGTGCATCAATCAGGGCATACTCTGCAAAACCACCGGGCGCACGTCCCATGACGCGATCACCCAAGGCAATTGGGCAGCTTGCATGCTGAGCGGCCTGGGCACCTAAGGCAACCACCTCGCCGGCTGCTTCCATACCCGAGGGCTTTGATGCGCTACCCGCACCACCGATACCCATACCAACAAGAAATTCGCCCCGATTTAATGATGCGGCCTTAACTTTGACCAAGACCTGTTGCGGACCTGGTTCCGGCATTGTTTTCTCGACTCGCTTCAGGGTCTGTGCAACCGGATCAAGCATCCATGCGTTCATGTATTACGCTCCTCGAAACTGCGGCTTTCTCTTTTCAGCGAAAGCCTTGCGTCCTTCCTGATAATCAGCGCTCGCAAAACAGCGATCGGTCATGTCACGAACTGCCGCAATAGCATCGTCGGCCTCACCTGCTGACCATGCACGCATCGCGGCCTTTGCAGCCTTCACCGTAAGCGGTGCGGCTTGTCCTAACCATTCCAAATATTGATTAACGATGTCATCGAGGTCTTCGTCTGGGACTGATCGATTAACGAATCCGAGGCGAAGCGCCTCTTGGCCATCAAAATTGCGACCGGTAAAAACAATATCGGCTGCATGTGCGGCCGGCAAGACTTCCATTAGCCTTCGTATG
>Ga0194130_10006032_pt1 | contig 14231 bp, 8 predicted proteins | sample TA2KigsurfametaG_FD_160084 | JGI IMG/M metagenome (GOLD analysis project Ga0194130, IMG submission 160084) | Freshwater microbial communities from Lake Tanganyika, Tanzania - TA2015050 Kigoma 12 surface | ecosystem: Environmental > Aquatic > Freshwater > Lake | place: Tanzania: Lake Tanganyika... | reverse complement strand
GGGGGAGTCGCTTTCGAACGTGATTTTGACGCGGCTGCCGTTTGCGGTGCCGGACGAGCCGTTGTTGGAGGCGAGGTGTGAAAGGATCCGGGAGAAGGGCGGGGAGCCGTTCCGGGATCTGCAGTTACCGGAGGCGGTGCTGAAGTTCCGGCAGGGGGTGGGGCGGCTGATCCGGAGCCGGGAGGATCGGGGTCAGATCGCGGTGCTGGATGGGAGGATTTTGACGAAGAGCTACGGGAAGTCGTTTCTGCAGATGTTGCCGGAGTGCGAAGTCCAGATTCTCAATTCAGAAGAGTTTTCGTGATGCAGGCGATAAAGCCCCTTGCTTTTCATCTGCATGGGATTTAATCAAAAATTATGAGAAAAATATCATACATTCTTATTGTTTGCACATTGCTGCTCGGGCAAGGCCAAGCGCAAGAAACTTCCACCCCCCATTCCTCCATGGCCAAGGCGATCCAAGCAGATGTAAGCCTATCAGAAACTGCTAGTAACAGCGCTATCCAGGTCTCACAGATCCACGATCAGGCAAGGACCAAATTGCTCGTTATCTTGATCCAGCAAAATGATGAAATTATCCAACTTCTACGGGAACTCAAAAACAAGAAAATCAAAGACTTCCTTTTTTGAAGGTTTGAGCCTGCGCAGACGGCTATTTCAAAAAGCTAGTTCTTATTGGGTAAAAAGCCTATTATTTGGGGGTGTCGTGGATCGCCTGCCACCTGATCACCGGCAAACTCCAGCTTTTGGAGCGTTTCCCCTTTATTGTGGGCAGCAGTCCTGATGTGGACTTCCATTGCCCTGGGGAGGGGGTGCCCGACCAAGCCATCTGGATTCAATCCAAGGGAAAGGGAATCCAAGTGGATATTCACCCGGGGCAGGGGCTACCAGCCCGATGTTTTCTCAACGGGCAGACTCTTCGGCCGGGGACCGTTTTAACCCCCGATACCGAGAATCTGCTCCAGCTGGGGCATAACCCTGTTTTTCTTTTCCACTCCAAGGAGGCAGAGGCGTGGATTCACCAAACCCCTCCTTTCCAGCTGAGTCTGGTGTCTTCCCAAGGCACACAGGCTGGGCCGTGGAGTCCTGAAGATCTTAATAGGCAGTTAAATGATCTGGGCCCTGAATGGGCTCAGAGCACGGTTCAATTGGAGGGAACCCAAATCCGAGTTCCTTTGGAGGAGTGGCGAATAGGTGCCGAGCTTTTTCAGGAAGATTCAAACTGGTCTGGTCCTGACCAAAATTCCTCCTCCTCTGAGGGTGAATTTACCTGCCCTTTTTGCTTGGAAAAATTTGATGCCACGCAAGCTAAGGCCATCGCGGTACATGAGGATTTACGTGGAGACCGGCTTTTGGGTCCTGATGCCATGCTGCGGTTCCCGCCGACAAATTTCGTCCTTGGGCAGCCTAAAGATGCATCGGGTAATCCCTGCCCGGAAAAGGCCTGCCCCCACTGCCATCAAAAACTGTTGCCTAATTTCTTTGAAATTTCCTCCAAAATCATTTCCCTGGTTGGCAGTGCGCGTTCTGGGAAATCTTACCTTTTGGCGGTTCTGGCTCTCTATCTGCCCGATTTTCTTGCAGCAGGACTCAAAATTCGATGGGAAGATCACGATCCCGAAGGAAATATTCTCCTCAATGATTTGAAAAATCGGCTGCTTGCAGCAAATGATCCCGAGGGCGCGGCCATTGCAAAAACGGCCGTTGGTGGCGTTACCTATATGAATGTGCATCTTCGCGGTCGGACGGTTTCGATGCCACGGCCATTTAGCTACCAAATTGGCAAAGAATCAAGGGAAAGGCTGGTAAGCATTTTTTATGACAATGCGGGCGAGCACTTTACTCCTCAAATCTCCACTGATCAGAACCCCGGTGCCCTCCATGTAAGCAAGGCGGCGGGAATCATGTTTCTCTATGATCCGCTCGGAAATCCTTCGATAAAAAGCCGCCTGCGGGCCCTTGGAGTCGAGGACCCGCAAATTGACTCAGACTTCGCGGACTACCAAGCAATCATTTTGGCGGAAATGAAAACACGGATCGCCCAAATGCGAAATTTGGGGCCGGATGCTCAACTGGATGTCCCGCTTGCTTTTTTGGTCGGAAAATACGACGCATGGGCTGATATCTTTGAGAGTTCCTCTTCAAAACCGCGTCAGGTAGTCCATGAAGGTAAACTTGATTTAAAGGCTATCGAGGATAATTCGTGGCTGGCGCGGACCTTCTTAAATGAATTCTGCCCTTCGGTAGTCCAAAATGCCGAGGCGTTGGCGCCCAATATTATGTATTTTCCGATAAGTGCTTTTGGGCACTCCCCTGTACCTACAGCTAAAGGTTTCGCTCCCGACCCCAAGCGGATTAGGCCGATGCTGGTTGAGGCGCCGGTCCTTTGGCTGATGAGACATATTAGGCCGGATTTGGTTCCAGTTTTAGAATAAAATGGCACAGCAACTGATTTTTAGTAGCGCTCCAAGGGGTTACCATCCAGGCGCATCTGGATATTGTACAGTTGCTCAATCTGAACATATGCGGCCTGGCCTCATTCAGCTGCTAGAACAGGCCAGCGTCTACGCCCATCGAACTTCGGCCCCGCACCCGGAAATTTATAGCTACCGGACGGTGGTTTTAACAGGGACTGCGTATCGGGTAATCAGCCGAATACTGGCAGCAGGCCTAGATTTTACAGGGCGGACAAATTTTATCGCCCATCATTTGGTGTTCGAATCTGGTGAATCCTTAGGATCAAACTCGCCTGCGGAAATCCTCCTTTATTGGAACGATTGGAAAGATCGATGGGATGGGGAACCGGCAACCCTACCGAATATATCAACAATTCAGGTTCCCAAGTTATTCCCTCCGGCAAAAAATTGGCAAAAACTAATGGGGGATTCGTCAAAAGCAGCTAGCCCATACGCTTTTTCAGGGGGTTGCTGGTGGATCAGTGAACGTTACCAAGAAAAACAGATCTTAACATTAATGGGCGAAAGCCTGCGTTTAAATGGAAGCGAACAAGAGCTTTGGTCACGTAGCTTTACTACCTATGTAGGGCAAATATTAGATCCTCAACAGTACAATTGGAAGGGATGGAATAGACGAGACAAAAAAAACGATTTTGGAAGTAAGGCAGACGAGTTAAATCTGGATAGACCGAACGATATGCCCTCAGGGCCAACAGCGATGCAACAGTTGGCAAGTAGTGGCTTGAGGCAACAAGAAAGGCAACAAAATAATTTAATACAGCATGAAGAAGTCCCTGCTCAAGGCACGAGTCAAAACAAAGGCAGTTCCCCCAAAACCTATAAAAAAACGGAAATTAAGAACTACGCCAAGGCACGCAAGAAGCCTTCGTCTATAAAAATTATTCTGGGTATCGGGTGTTTATCTCTTTCCGCTATTCTTGCGAGTGGTGCATTTCTTTTTTTTAAAATAAGTGAAAGTAAAAAAACCGAAAAGCAGGTTGGCTTCCTTAACGAAATAAACGAGTCTGTTAAGAAAGGATCAAAAGAAAATCTAGTCCCCCCTTCCGAAATTCCTAAAACAAATGACCTGAATTACAGAAACGCATGGATAAGACTGCGAGCAATCTGTATAGAAGAACCTCTTAGCGAAGAGGGGCAGAGTGAATTAAAATCTCGAGCAGAACAAATAACAAAGAAAAATCCAAAACTAGAGCCGGCGGTTCAGGCAGTTGTAGAAAGCTACACCAGCAGACTGAATGATGAAGCGGATAGGAAGAGACAACAAAAAGCAGATCAAGAAAAAAAAGAGAAAGAAAAGCTGGCGGAACAAAAAACAACAACCGAACAAGTTCCCTTGCGGCCTGAACAACCAGCAAATGAGGCAGTTCCACCTGTAAATGGTATTTCACAAAAAATTTCGCCAAAGAAAAAAGTCATAAGTCTTTTATTCAAAAAAATTTCTGGAGTTGATATATCTTCTGAGATCGAAGATAATCTAGAAATTTATATTGTAAACGAAACAGGTCAAGAGGTACCAGCTTTTGATAAGGTAAAAATTTTCAAACAAGAAGGGTTTTTAGAGAAATCATGGAGAGATTTAGGACCTGACTATATTTTAAGTAAAAAAAATGAAAATATTTTTTTCGAAAGTGATTTACCAAAAGAAAACAGTGCATGGATAACAATAAAAGAAAACAAAACAAATTCGTTAATTTTTATAATTCCAAATGGAAAAACAGTAGAAGTTTTATTAACTGGTAAAGAGTGTGAATCAGCAGGTGAAATAATCTGTGTCGCGAATCAGTTGCTTGGCGAGGATGCCCAAATTCTTTTTGGCAGCCAGGTAATAAATAGTAAAAATATTTTAAACCTTAGTAGTGATGGAATCTTCGAGCTCATCAAAACAGAAACAAAAAACAACTTTAATAAACAAATAGAAAATAAAAAAAAGGAAATTAGCAGCTTGTTTTCAAACCCAAATCTTAATCTATCTTTCTCAAATAAAATAAATAATGAGGCTTTTTTTAGCGATTTTGAAAAAATAAATACATTTGCCGAGGGTTGGCTTGAAGATGGGGACATCCCGTCCAATAAAAAAAGCCTAAGAGATAAAACTAATACCCTTGCAGTATCCGAACTCAACTATATTGGAACCAAAGATATTCTAATAAAAAGGTTTCCAGAACTTGAAACAAATAAGTTGTCCTTTACCGACTTTTTATCAAAAGCGCAGTTGATTATTAATGAAGCTCGAAAAGAATATTATCTTAATCCAATAACGACTCCACTAAATACTATTAAAAAAAGTGAGTTTAATGAAAAGTACAGACTTAATAAAGTAAACGCGCAAGATGCATTACAAATTCAAAAAAAATTGGATGAAATAAGGCAAAACCAAAAGAAGGTAAATGAGGCTGATTCATGCAATGAAATTATAATTCAAATTATTTCAAAAAATAAGGGGACCAAGCCTTTTACGTTTATCATTAAGAAAGGTAATCTATGACCTTAAATAAGCTAGAAAAACTTATTCAACAGGCCAACGATGTTTTTACTGGGAAGCTAGAGACCGGCCTAGAAATCGCCCGAGAAATTGCAAGTATTAGCAAGAGTTGTAAAACTCGTCTTCAGCAAATTTCATTTTCGCTTTCAAAAGGAGATGTCATTCAGGCTCTTCAATTGGCTGAAGAGCCGCCGGCCATCCAAGATATTCTTCGCCTTCTCGGGTTCAACAAGGCTTTTGAGTGGAAGAAATTATGCCAAACCAAAGGCTGGCCTTTGCCCGAGGAACCCGATGACAACATGATCCTACAATTGAATGAGGCGTATTCATTGTCGGATAGAAACAAAAGCGGACGTAGCGGACTCGTGGATGCTTATCGGGGCAAAATGATAAAAGGCAACCGCCTAGAAGCAATTGCTTTACTAAAAGCGTATCTTCGGAAATCCCCCAATGATAACTGGGCGCAGGGAGAGCTCAAAAATACCGAGGAGGCCGAAACGCAAAGTCAGTACCAAAAGCTTAAAAAATATCTCTTGGCTGGCGACGAATCTGGAGTGGTTGTCCAAATGGACACTTTGGATCAAAATGCTCTTGGGCGTCCAAATGAAGAAATTTATCAGCGCGGGGATAGTGTGCGACAAGCCTTCCGCAAAAAAGAGGTAGAAAAAGATTTAAGAGAAGGCTTGGTTCACTTGCGAAAATGGAAAGAAGAGGATCGCTGGGCGGAAGCAGTACAATATTCAGACGATTTGCGGCAAAGGGCCAGAGAGTTTGAGGTATACTTGCCGCAGCAGGGTGAACTTTTTGAATTACTAAAGTGGGCAGACACACGTAGGGTCCAGGACCGAAGGAAGGATCGAATTACAAACTTGGAGACCTTGGTTCGAGATGGCTTAGCTCGATTGGAGGAGGAGCGAGGTAGGCAATTAAAAAAGCGCCGTCCCGAACTAGTAGAAAATCTGGCCGACCTGGATCGATGGCAAAGGGAAGCAACAGAGTTAGCACATCGTTGGGAAGGGGGGTTGGAGCAACGCTTCAATCGAGAACTATCGCTCTTGCGAGACGATGAACGATCTGCGGCAAGGAGAGCCAAACTTGCGGTTGTGGGAATATTGCTATTGGCGATGAGCTGCTTGCTTGCTGGAGGTTGGTTTGTTTACAAAGAAAATACAAAAGATAATGAAAAAAAGAGAATCAGTTCACTAATTAATGAGCGTGATTTCGTAGCTGCGGAAGGTTATCTTCGCCAAAAAGAAAAAGATCTTAAAGGAGAATTGTTATCTGAAAAAGAAAGATTAATGGCATTTCTTGAAAGAGAGAAAGCTTTGCGTGACAGAACAAAAGAGGAATTAAAAAAATTCACCGAAATCCTTAAAAAACCAGAAAGAAGCTGGGGGGATGAAATCGCCAATTTAGACCGCCTTCGTCAACTAGTTGCCTCCCTTCCAAAAGACTTTCAAGGGGAGCTGTCGGCCGAAAAGGATCGCTTGGAATCAGAATGGTTAAAGGCAGCGGGCGAGCAAAAGAAAAAAATATCTGATAATGAAAAAGCAGAGCTATCACGAATCGGAGAAGAACTGGAGAATGTTGACGAAGAACAGGGGGCTGCCTATGCCCGTCTGCAAGCGCTTCAGGCCCGATTGGGGAGCCTTGCTGACCAAAGATCGGGAACACTTGAACCGATCCGTTCCGGCGAATCGGTTGCTTCGGAAATTCGCAAAATCCAGCAGAAAATGGACGCAAAGACTAAGGTGGTTAAGACTATCCTGGATTGCCGCAAAAAACTTGTGGAGACGGCTCAAAAGAGCGATGTGGATGGATTCAGAGCAGTTTTGAATCAGATGTCCGAATCAACGGAAATCCCTGCCAAGATCGCTGAAAAGGCTAGAGAAGCGTCCAGTTTATCAAAAGATCCTGCAGTACTTTCCGCAAGGCTTTGGATGCCGTACAAAGAGAGCGGTGAAAGGACGGGGGCGTCAGGGTTAGCCAGTTTAAAATTCTCCTTTTTTCCTTCGGGTCTTCCCTTGCCCAAGGAAAAAGAGGCCGCAGAGAGGCTTCTTGGGCAATTTATGGACGAGGTGTATGTTTACTCAGTTCCAGATCCGAGTCGGCAAATATATGTTCGAGGAAAAATTCAGAATTTTAAACGCGAGGAGAATGGTGACGAATCTGCAATTAACATCTTTATATATGATCCAGAGAATTCTGCAGGCAGCGCAAAGTTTGTAAAAACTCCAAAAATAAAAGTGGCTTCAAGGGGAGGAGCGGCCACCTTCGCTCCGGAACCACTATTTGAGTTCCTTAAAAAAACAAAGATCATTGATCTTGCTAAAAGAATCGCCGACGAAGAAGAGTATCCAAAAGCATCGGAGCCTGTTTTGGCAGGCTTTATGGATCAAATTTTGGCCTCCGAGTCCCTCGATCCCTTAGGGCGTGGTTATGTGGCACGATGCCTTAAGGAACTAAGCGAGGCGGGTATAAGGCCAGAAAAATTCGGACTGGAGTTTTCCCCAAGCCTGCAAAAGACATTTAGTGAACTTCAGAAAATGCCCCTCGTCGAAGAAGGGGAATGGCTTTGGTCCCAAAAAAGAAAAGACCTTTCTAAAATTTCTGCCTACAAAACCCTTTTAACACCAAGGCCTGAGGCACCCAGCTTTGCCAAAGAAACCGTTTTTCTAGCTGCCTTGGCCAACTGCCCCCCCCCGCGATTAGTGGGATGCGTGGATGAGGGGGGAGGGTTTCCAGATTTGGGTGAGGGCTATTTTCTCGTTCCTGAGGGAAACGGCGTACGGGTGTTCAAGAAGGAAAGGCATGGCCTCCCTCCGTTTTGTCCAATTTATAAAATTGAAAACGAGCCAACAGAAACAATCAAAAAAGCCGCTGCTCGAGCTGGTATTGACCAGGTTATGACTGAAAAGCTCCTGCGGGATTATCTGCCTGCTTTTGCGGACGGAATAAAACAATGAGTCAACAAATTCACCTGTATATTCGCGGTAAAAAATCAGGCCCATTTAGCCAAAAAGAAATACTGGAAAAACTATCTCGTGGAGAAATAGGCCTATACGACAGCGCCATAGTGGGAGGCAAGAGTATCTTGGTAAAACAAATTGCCAGTAGTGTGGAGCCGCAGGTGCAGAAACCTAGAGACGACTCCGCAACTCCACCTCCACCCCAGTATGCTCAGGATATTGCTCACCGCCCGCCCTCAGTTCCCCGACCTCCCAATTTATTGCAAAAAGTAACTGCCGATACGGGTCGAGAACTTCCCGAACCTTTTGTTCTGGCTTCACCGGGCAGTCGATTGGCAGCTCAAATTCTTGACGGCCTTATTTATTTATTCTTGATGATCCCTATTTTCATAGGCCTTGCGCTGTTCTCCGAAAAAAAAGAGGAAGATACAGCAATTGCTATGGGATTGATTTCAATGGGAGTTCTTTTAATAGTCGTCTTGTTTATCATTCAGGGTGTCTTTCTTTCCAGCCAAGGCCAAACCCTTGGAAAGAAAATGATGAGTGTTCGCATCGTTAATTATGATGACTTGGGAAACCCCGGCTTCGGAAGGGCCTTTTTATTAAGATATTTTGCTAACACGCTCCTGACGATGATTCCTTGGCTTGGGTGGATTTATTCCATGGTCGATATTTTATTCATATTTAGGGGGGATCGGCGGTGTATCCATGATCTAATGGCAATGACCAAGGTCGTTCAGGTTTTTAAATCAGGCTGACGTCCCTTTTGACACCAGGCCTTGATAAATATAGGATAATTCAATGAATCAAGGAAACTTGTGGTCTAAGATGGATTTTGAAAGACACATGGGATTTAGGGCCGGCCGCTTCACCGCAGTTAACCCATTCCTTGCCGTTATAGCTGGAGCTGTCCTCACCGGCGTCTTCTATGGCCTTTTGTTGGCTCTGCGGGCTCAGGGTAAGGGTGAATTATTTGAATCCTTAACTCTTCCCTTTTTGAGGCCGGGCAATCTTCCTACGGTCGTACCGGTAGTTTTTATTTTTTTTCTCTCGATGATGATACTTTTTGTAAAGGGTCGGAAAGTCGCCCTGCAAAGAAAGGCGTTCGAGTGGGCCGTGGTTCCTGCCCAACCTGATTTTGTTCTCGTAGAGGCGAGCGCCCAAGCAGTGCTCGACCGCGTGCACGGAATAATTGATCAACCCAAACAGTTCATCCTTTTAAATCGAATTGAGCGAGCGCTTTCCAACCTCCGGCATCTTGGCCAGGTCAGCGAAGTCTCCTCCGTTCTGCGAGGCCAGGCGGAAGACGACGAAAATGCCGTGGCCGCCAGCTTCACGCTTCTACAAGGCCTTGTCTGGGCAATGCCGGTACTAGGTTTTATTGGCACAGTGCAGGGCCTAAGTTCTGCTGTTGGAGGTTTTGGGAAAGTTCTGCAAACGGCTGGCGATTTAACCGCAATCAAAGGCGCCCTCACAAATGTGAGTTCCGGACTAGCAACAGCATTTGAAACCACCCTGGTGGCCTTAGTTGCGTCTTTAGTGGTGCAACTCTGCATTACACTTAGGCAAAGACAGGAACTGGGACTTCTGGATGATTGTAGCGAGTACTGTCAAAGCAATGTAATTTCAAAATTGCGCATGGATGATCCCCGGCACGGGTAGTCAGGCCCCAAACATGCCGCGGTCTTATGAGTAATCGCCTTCGATCCTCATTGGCTCCGCGGATCAGCTTCTTTGCCTTTCAGGATATTATCACCTCCACATCGGGGATCCTGATCATTGTGGTGCTTCTTTTGGGAACTTTTTTAGGCTCCGTCGCTCCGGAGATCTCCACCTCTCTCCAGACTCCTCCCCGAGAGTTGTTGGAAAAGAAGCAGCGCCTACTTTTGGAAGTCGCCAAAATAAAGGCACAACTGCAGTTGATGCAGGGCACGAGAGAAATCGATGACACCGACGAAGAGCGTGTACGTCTGACCCGGGAGCGGATGGAAATCGAGAAAAAGAGGCTGGAGGAGGAGGTGCGTGGTAAAAAAATTTCCCAACAAAACAGGCAAAAAGAGTTAGCAGACGCGATTGAGGCCTCGGGCCTGACGCCCATGATGACCGAGCTAAATGCCTTGGAGGAGAAAAACCTGGCGGCAAGAAAAGAAGCGGCGGCCTTGGAGTCGGAGCATGAGACCCTGCGTAGGGCAGTAGAAAAAAATGAAGCCAAGCTGGCAGCCTTCGAGGCTGACAAAGGAAAAATCTGGCTACAACCCCGCAACCAAGACACCACGAAGGCGCCGTTGATTCTTAGCATGGAGCGGGAAAAGGCCACGTTATACGAGTTCGATCGGCCGGAGCGCAGCCAGTCTTGGGTACTCGGAAGCAGTCAAATGACCCGGGACATAGAAGCCAAACTTAAAGACTACTCACCCTCGTCCCATTATCTGGTGATTTTTCTCCAACCAGAAGGCGTATCCGCCGCCAAGGAAATCAAGGGAAAGGCCAAAAGTCTTGGTTTCGATGTAGGATGGGACGCCTTGGAACCTGGCGCCATCCTCCAGAAAGGGCCGCCTCCGGTATTCGAATTAGAGGAACCTGAGCCCTTGCCAAGCTTGCCGCCGGAAAAAACATGAGGGCTCGGCGTTGGAAACGAGAAGAGGGGGACAGCCTTGACCTGCTTCTCGATACCATGTGCAATCTTTTTGGCGGCATTATTTTTGTGGCACTATTGGTGGCCTTATTGGCAGGTGATGACGCGAGTAAAAAAGTCAACCCATCGCGCAGTCCATCCCAAGATCTTTTGGAGAGGGAAATCGCCAACCTGGAAGAGGAAGAACAATCCTTAAAACAGATTCTTGAAGAAGAAACAAAACAAGGTGCATCCAAGGTGTCGGCCGAGGATCAGGCGGCAGTGAAAACATTAAAGAATGAGCTTGAGGCGTTGCGGCAGGCTTTACAGTTGGCCTCCGGTGACCCATCCGAGGGGCAGGACCTAGGGCAATTTCTGCAAGAAGCCAAAGAACGCAAATCGAATCTAGAAAAGGAGGCCATCCGACTTGAAAACCAAAAGAAAAGTCTTAAGGAAGAAAAGGAAAGACTGGCCAAAAGAATGGCCGATTTAAAAAAGCGCGGAGAAGAAGCCGTAGAAGAAAAAATCCAAGGCTTCCGTTTTCCAAGGGAAAGGGCCAGTTCCAAGAAACCTTATTGGATTCTTCTGAGCGGGGATGAGGTTTTTCCGGTCCAAAATGCGGATTCCGGGTGGTCCTATTGGGAAAAATACGTCACTGTCCGACCCTCTCCTAACCGAGATGAAATCCGGCCGATTGCCGGGCGTGGTCTTAAAAGTGAAAAAGAAATCCGGGGTGTTTTTTCAAGCATCAGTTCGGCCAGCTTTTACCCTGTGTTTTTTGTGGCGCCCGATTCCTTTGGACGCTTCAGAAAAGCCAGGGAAATTGCTTTGGAGATGGGCTTTGAGTTCGGCGCCAATTTTGATGAAATGGGGGAACCCTTAGTGTTGGTGACCGAAGGGGGCACGCGCCCTGGGGTTCAGTGAAGACAGCCCCTATCTTTTTCCTCAGCGGAATAAGCGCAGTAGGACTGGCTTGGTCGCAAACCAACATCGCCAAGGAAAACCAACCTTCCGTGGTTTGTGTGGAAACAGTGGCTGAAGAAGGCACGGGACTGGGTTCTGGTTTTTTCGTGGAGGAGGATATGGTTGCCACCAATTGGCACGTGGTCGACGAAGCCCAAGAAATTGAGGTTCATACCAGTGACGGGAAAAAGAGTATTGCGAAATTATGGATCGCATCTCCCCAGCATGATCTGGCGCTATTAAAACTTGAGAAGCCTCTGGGGGTCGGTCGAAAGGTGAGGATCCGCGATGGGGAGGCCCAGGAACTGGAAACAGTCTATGTTTGTGGTCATCCCGAAGCTTTGGCCTTTTCCTGGTCTAGCGGAACCGTGGCCAACGCGAAGCGCATCTTGGATCCCAATACGGAAAATGCCCCCAACTGCCCATTGATCCAGATCAATGCAGCCATTTCCCAAGGATCCAGTGGTGGCCCAGTATTTGATCAAGAAGGAAGATTGCTGGGGATCATCACTGGACACTGGCAAGATGGTCAAAACCTTAATTTCGCCATCCCCGTCTTTTTTTTGATGGGCTTAATTCAAAAAGGACAGAATCTAAGCCAAACTGAAAAAGACATATGGGAATCCGAAGAATGGAAAGAGTGGAGGAAAGCGATGGCCTCTAAGGTAAGTTGGCAGGAAAAATATAAAACTGCCGCCCAAGTGCTTTATGTGCATGGACCGGTTTCGATGATGTTTGTGGACTTAGGCAGCGCGGCTTATCGCGCAAACGAAGTAGAGCTTGCCCAGAAATCCTTTTCCCTAGCAGTGCACTACGAGCCTAAAAATCCAAGGGCTTGGATTGGCAAAGGACTAGTTGCTTTAAAAGCCAAGAACAAACAAGAGGCGACTGATTCTTTTCAAAAGGCACTCGAGCTAGGGAAAAAGGACGAGGACGTTACCCTGACCGCCTGTCAGGGGTTGGAAAGAGCAGGGCAAAGAGATGAAGCCATTGATACCTTAAAAAAAGCTGTTCATTCTAATCCTGGTTGGGAAAAGGTGAGAAGCGCATTGTCCAAAACAAAAGAAACTAAATAACATTTTTAAATACCAAGATATTTTGAATTTATGAAAAAAAAGGTACCAACCATTACCGTAGGTTTCGGCCTGATCAGCTTAATGCTGTTGATGTCCGTGCCGGTGTGGGCTGATGTGCCTATGGATTTAAAAAGTCCATTTCCCAAAACGGTGATCATTTTAAGATCGGGGAAAATAGAGTACATTGAAAAGGCTGGCCTATTGAAGTTAGAAGGCGATGTGCTGGAAGTGACCAAAAGCAATGGCTCGCTTGCCATAGTATCCAAAAATCAAGTTCTTGGAGTGTTGCCGACACGCCCCGGAAAAATTGAGGAGAGAGATGTTAAGGCGGCAAAGGACGCAGTGGCTTTTCTGCAAAAAGCTCAAGCCCAGCTTCCCAACGAACCTATTGTCTCCAGTCAAGAAATCGAAAAGTGGGAAAAAGAGATTTCCTCCGCGAAAGACTTTCACGCTGAGCAAAGCAAAGTACAAGAGCAAGAGCTTGAAAATAAGAGAATGGATTTGCATCGAAAAAAACTTGGCATGGCCAAAGAAAGAGCTGAAACGAGGGCCATTGTGGAAAAGAAATCTGGGGGGACAAACGATCCGAATCCCAATCCAAAACTAGAGGTGGCTAAAACAACTTGGCCAGGACTAAGTAGTGAAAAAACTGACTGGCAAGAAGTTTTGGGCAAACCGCTGCAGGAGGAAAATCAAGGTGAAGACGCCCTTTATGTGGAGTTCCTTTGGGAGGATTATCGGAATATTAATATCCTTTTTGAAGAGGAGGCTCTTAAAAGAATTGAATTTGAGAGCCTGCGTGATCCCTTCGGAGACAAGGAAACGATTGAGATTCTAGAAAAATCCGGGATTAAAAAACCGCAAAAAGGCAAAACTGAAAAAACAGGACTTTACAGTAGTGAGTCCAAGTACACTTCCCTTTCCGATGTGGAAATTTCTTACATTGAATATCGTAATGACCCGGCGGGTCCTTTTCTACTTAAGGTTGAGAATAAGGCGGGCGGAGAAATCCAGAGCCGTTTTAACCTACTGGGCTGTAAACTTTCCGATGTTCGAAAATCTGAAACTCTGAAATCGGTCTACGGGGAACCCGTCATCGATACCGCCCCAAAAGAGGAAGTTCATGAACTTATCTTTACAGATGTCGGCTACTATGAAGTTGTAGCGACCTTTTATAAGAAAAAGTGTGTCAAAGTATCCTATATGAAGATTGCGCAAGACTTTACCTTCGACGAACTTAAATTACTCCTTGAAGTCCATAAGCCGATCAAGCAGGGCGATCAATTCCAGAAAGAACAGGTATTTTTAGCAGACGATGTTTCGGTTTATAAGCTTGTTACTCAAGACGAAAGCGAGATAATTTATGGAATTCGCAGGAACTACTCCAGCCCAGAGAAATCAGGTCCTTACATTGTGGAAATTCAAAAAGCAGATGCTAAGCGAATTGGTTCCGAAAAAGAAAAGATAGGCACTTACTTTAAGGAAAAACTCAGTCCTCGTCGTTTCCCACGGGTTTATGCTGGGCATTTGCTTGAGCTAGCAAGGATCGGTCTCGAAAATGTTTATCAGGGTCAAAAAGCATCCGTATTCGGGGCTTTGCAAGGCGTGAAGCCGGGGTCTCAACAAAATCAGGTAGAAATATTCCTCCAA
>Ga0194130_10006031_pt1 | contig 14231 bp, 12 predicted proteins | sample TA2KigsurfametaG_FD_160084 | JGI IMG/M metagenome (GOLD analysis project Ga0194130, IMG submission 160084) | Freshwater microbial communities from Lake Tanganyika, Tanzania - TA2015050 Kigoma 12 surface | ecosystem: Environmental > Aquatic > Freshwater > Lake | place: Tanzania: Lake Tanganyika... | reverse complement strand
ATCTATTCAGTAAGAACTGCAAATTCTTATGTGTGCCAATCATTATTAAATGTTGGCAATAGAAATGATACTTGAGATTACACTATGATACCGGGTAGTATTCATCCTTTAATTGCCGGTAAAAAAGAGTATCTGGTTCCCAACTCGCTGCGCTTCCGCGCAAGCAACAGCGGCAACCTCTCCCGCACGCCCGCAAGCGCTGGCAACCGCAAGACCTGGACATGGAGCGCGTGGGTGAAGCGCGGCACGTTAGCAACTTATCAACATCTTTTTGTAGCTGACCCGGCAGCAGGCACTAACAACACTTACTTATCTCTACATTTTGACTCTTCCGACCGTTTAGTTTCTAGCGGCGGTGCTACTATTTGGCGCACGACGACTGCCGTCTTCCGCGATCCGGCGGCTTGGTATCACCTCGTCGTCGCGCTCGACACGACGCAGGCGACGGCCGCTGATCGCGTGAAGGTCTACGTCAACGGCACGCAGATCACCTCGTTCAGCACCAGCAACAACCCGGCGCTCGACGCAGACCTCGGCATAAATCAAGCTGCACTTCACGTACTTGGGAGATTTGTAAGCGGCGGCGGCACTTATTTCGACGGCTACATGGCCGAGGTGAACTTCATTGACGGCCAAGCCCTGACGCCCTCCAGCTTTGGCCAGACTGACAGCACGACGGGCGTGTGGATTGCAAAGAAATACGCTGGCACCTACGGAAACAACGGCTTCTATCTAAAGTTCTCAGATGCTTCTGCTGCGACCGCAGCTGCAATAGGTAAGGACAGCTCGGGCAACGGAAATAACTGGACTCCCAGCGGCATCAGCGTCACGAGCGGCGTCACGTTCGACCAGATGACCGACACGCCGACGAACACCTTTGTGACGTGGAACCCACTTTCCAATCAAGACGGATCGACGCTGTCGTTCGCAAACATGCGAGCTACCGGAGGGGGGTCGGCTCGCGCCGTCATCGGTACGTCGGCGCTCGACGGCACGACGAAGGTTTACGTGGAGTTCGATGTCACAACGTTTTTTAATATCAACTATCCGATGATTGGGATGTTTAGCATCAAACATAACCAGCCGACCGGACAACTTGCTACGGCAGGAACCGGCGTTCGTGGGTTTTTGATTTACCCGATTTCTACCAACGGTGGGTTCATCAACTTCGACGGTTCTCAGACTGCCTTTAGTAGGTCGATTAGTTACAATGCTAACGGCAAAAAAGTGGGTGTCGCTTGGGATCCCAACACCGGTAAGGGGTGGATTAGTGTGGATGGCTCGTATGACGGCGGCGGCGATCCGGCTACAGGTACTAGCCCGACGTTTACTGCGACAAACTTGATCGGCCACCAGCTTGCTCCTGCTATTTCGACTTATGACACCAGCGTTGTGGACCTGAACACTGGTCAGCGCGCCTTTTCCTACACGCCGCCCAGCGGGTTCAAGTCGCTCAACACCGCCAACCTCCCGACGCCAACCATTAAGAAGGCTAATAATTTTTTTGATGTTGTAACGTATACAGGTAATGGATCAACATCAAATGTAAGCATTACAGGATTGAATTTTACTTCAGATATGCTTTGGTTTAAGAGAAGAGATTCCTCAACAAATGGTGATCATGTTATAGTAGATAGTTCACGGTTAAGCCAATTGACATCCGCCAATACATTTATTTCTAATACAGGATTAAATTGGGCAGGTGATACTGGAAATTGGGTATGGGGCATTGATGCATCAAATACAGGAATTAAAGGACCTATTGGTGGATCTCTTGGAGGAAATATTAGAACAGGTATATATTATGACGTAGATATTGATGCAAATACTCCATTTGAAGTTGAATATCAATTAAGAGGAACTGATTCGGCAAATACACATGGACTTATTGCAATATATAGAAAAGAAGATCAGGGTAATATAGGAACTGTTAGCAATCGTTATAATCTAGGAATGTTTTCATCTTCATCAACACATTGGGTTGGTGGTGTAAATCCGGCACCAACCATAGGAATTGGAGTAACGCATTATTCAACAACTGCTGAGGTTATTGAGGAAGTATCTGCAAATGCCGTTTTATTGACATCAAATGTTGCAACGACTAATGTGTTTGTTCTTGCTCGTGAGGCAGATGGTAATCTAAGAGTATATAGAACTAATGCTTCGGGAACTAGGGTATTACTAAAAACTCATCCTGAAAAAACAAATTCAATAATGAGAGTTGCCTTAAGTTCTTCAGCTGAGGGTAATAATCTAGGACTTCAATATTTAAAAATAAATTTAGTTAACGTAACTTCTACAGCTGGAAGATATGCCTCTCAATATCCAAATCTTACAACTTTCGACAAAATTGAGGAAGAATTTGTTTCATTCAATTCAAATGGATTCACAATAAAAAATAACGGAATTAATGCTGCGGCTGATGGTTCTCGTATAACTTCGCGATTAAATATAAATGCCGCTACTATGGTATCATGGGCATGGAAAGAACACCATAGTGCAGGATTTGATATTGTTACATATACAGGATCTGGAGCAAATGCAAACATAAGTCACTCTCTTGGTGTAGCACCATCAATGTTAATTGTTAAACAACGTGCATCAAATACTGCAACAAATTGGGCCGTGTGGCATACCGGCATTGCAAACACAAATTATTTTCTACTAAACTCTACTGCAGCCTCGGCAACCGGGGCAACATATTGGAATAGTATAACACCAAATTCCTCAACATTTAGTGTAGGCACTCATCTTGATGTAAATTTCAATAATGGAAGATATGTTGCTTATCTATGGTCTCAAGTTGAGGGCTTTAGTAGGTTTGGCAGCTACACCGGCAATGGCTCGACAGATGGGCCTTTTGTGTTTTGCGGATTTAGGCCGAGATACGTCCTAATCAAAAGTACCGCGGCGAATGACTGGGAAATTCGGGACTCCCTTCGTGATGGATACAACCCGGAAACGCCGCTACTGTTTGCCCACAAGACACAAGCCACATACGCTACTGACCCATACTATAAGATGGACTTGTTGGCTAACGGGTTTAAGCTGCGGAACATTAACTCAGCAAGCAATACTTCTGGACAAACCTATATCTTCGTCGCATATGCCGAAAATTCATTCAAGTACGCAAGGGCCAGATAAACTAAAGTAATCATAAATATAGAGTAATAGTTAGAAAGGAAAAAATATGTTTTTATTGGATGGAAAACGTCTACAAGTTGATATCCCTTTTATACATAATGGTATTCAATATCCTGCAAATTGGCTAAGATTAACAACATGGGAAGAAAAATCAGCAATAGGTATTACTGAAGTACCTGATCCTGTAATGCCAGATGAACGTTTTTATTACGTCAGCATGCAAGGTGATCCTGTGCCAAAAGATCTTGATTCATTGAAAACGAATTTCAAAAATCAAGTAAAAACTACAACATATGCAATGCTACACACAACTGATTGGTATGTTATTCGCAAACAAGAAACTGCAGTAGAAATACCAGAAAAAATTTCAAAGTATAGAAATGATGTTAGAACTGCTTCTACAGCAAATGAAGCTGCACTAAATTCAGCAACAAATTTAGAAGAATTTATTTCTGCCGTTAACAATATATCTTGGCCAATTTTTGAACAAACATAAAAAAAAGAAAAATGACACATGACAATTAATTTACCAAATAATCCTAATGATGGTGATGTATTTACTAGTAATAATGGTGTTCAATACACTTTTAGTGCTAGTAGTGGTAATGTATGGACTTCTCGTGGTTCTACATTACTAGCAAATGTAGTATATAAAACAGGTAACACCATGACAGGCAATCTTGTCATGTCTGGTGCCAATATTGCTTTTGCTACAGCAACAAATTCAGGAGTATACTGGGGAGGAACAGGATTATCATTCATTCATTCGCCAGCAGCAAATACAATTGTAATTGGAACTTCTCTTACAGAAGGTATTAGATTTGATGCAAGTGGCAATGTTGGTATATCAACCTCGTCTCCGATTGCTAAACTTGATGTGTCTGGTTCATTTAGTGTTGCAAAAGCAAACGTATTGCAACAAACCTTAACTTATACGGCAAATGCATTTACAAATTGGGATACTTCATTGGGTCAAGTTGCAACAGTAACTTTGACAGGAACAACAACAACATTAAATACCGCAACGAATCTAAGAGTTGGTACTTATATTCTTCATGTCATACAGGATTCCGTCGGCGGTAGATTAATAACATTTGGATCAGGGTACAAGTTTACTGGAGCATTTGCACCACCATTGACAGCAAATGCAAATGCACGAGATGTATTTTCATTCATATCTGATGGTACAAACATATATGGTGTAATGGTTCCTGATGTACGATAAATAATTCATAAAAGGCAACAACATGGCAACACCAAGTTCTCGTACCGCACTTATAGATTATTGCAAGCGTCGTCTTGGTTTTCCTGTCATTGAAATAAATGTTGATGACGATCAAGTTGAAGATCGTATTGATGATGCATTACAGTATTTTCAAGATTATCACTATGATGCAATTCAAAAAGTCTATTTAAAACACCTCGTATCACAAACCGATGTTGATCGACAATACATTGATATGACTCAAGCATCAGGTGTTGCTACAGTTGTATCTGGAAGTGCAAATGTTACTGGTTCTGGAACAAATTTTGCCGCCGAATTTACTGCTGGAGTTACACAACTTACAATTAATGATGAAACAAAAACAGTATCTTCAATAACAAATAAAAACTTAATGACAATGAATTCCGTATTTTCATCAAGTGCCAATTCTGTTCCAATTACTATTGTTGGTTCATCGGATCTTATAACGGGTGTTACAAGAATATTTCCATTATCATCAACAAATGCTACGGTTAATATGTTTGATCTTCGTTATCAGCTTCGTCTACATGAACTTTATGACTTTACATCAACATCATATGTTAATTTTGTGTTGACACAACAACATCTTCGCACATTAGATTTATTATTTTCGGGCGAACAACCAATAAGATTTAATCGTCATCAAAATAAGTTATATATTGACTTTCAATGGGGTACTGATATTCAGGCAAATGAGTATTTAATTATAGAAGCATATAGAATTATTGATCCAGAATCATATACTGATGTATATAATGATCGTTGGGTAAAAAGATATTCTACTGCATTGATCAAGCGTCAATGGGGATTGAACTTAAAGAAGTTTGGTGGTATACAGTTGCCGGGTGGTGTTCAATTAAATGGACAACAAATTTATGATGAGGCGGAATCTGAAATTACAATGCTAGAACAAGAAATGCAAGACAAATATGAAGTCCCACCAGAATTTATCCAAGGCTGAGACACTCAGTTGATATAAATGGCAACAAATCACTATTTCAATAATCATCCTGGCATTGTAACACCAGAACAGCTTTTAGTTGAAGATCTCATAATTGAATCTATTCAACAATACGGCTCTGATGTGTATTATGTGCCAAGAAAGTCACTTAGCTCCGAAGATAGTATCTATGGTGAGGATCCTGTAAAACTATATGATGCTGCATATCCAATGGAAATGTATTTACAATCAGCAACAGGTTTTGAAGGACCTGGAGAATTTTTTAGCAAATTTGGTTTAGAGATTCGTGATTCTGTTCGTTTGATTGTTGCTCGCCGCACATATGAAAAATATGTTCCAGTAGCAACATATCCTAGACCACGTGAAGGTGATCTTGTGTATTCGCCCGCACTTCATAACATTTATGAAATTAAATTTGTTGAAGAAGAAAAAACTTTTTTTATGCTTGGCCGTCGTCCACCATTATTTTATTTTTATGAATTATCTCTAGAATTATATAAATTTTCTAATGAAAGATTTAATACAGGTATTGATGAAATTGATGATATTGGCCGTGCATATTCTTACACACAAACAATGACTTTATCTTCTGGTGGAACTGGGACTTATAAACGAGGAGAACTCGTATATCAAGGCAATTCATTTGTTACGGCAACATCAACTGCAATTGTTAAGGATTGGTTTCCTTCAAACAATACATTACAACTAATAAACATGAAGGGAACTTTTTCTCAATCTGCAAATGTTAGAGGAAATACATCAAACGCACTATTTACATTATCCACATTTAATAGACAAAATTTTGATGGCGTATCTGATGAATTAACAAATAATCTTGAGATACAAACGGATGCAAATGGTATCATTGACTTTACGGAAACCAATCCGTTTGGAGAACCTTAATGTCAGGTATTTTTGGTAATCATTTTTACCATCGAATTACACGCAAAATTGTTGTTGCTTTTGGTTCATTATTTAATGAATTGCAATTGGTTAGATATAATAAAGCAGGAACAACCGAACTTGAGCGTATTCTTATTCCAATCGTCTATGCACAAAAAGAAAAATTCTTTAGCCGTATAAAAGGTGATCCTAATTTAATGAAGGATATACAAGTTTCATTGCCTAGAATGTCATTTGAGATTGTTGGTATTGATTATGATCCCACAAGAAAACAAAATAGTTTAATTCGTAATGTTAATCAAGCTACTGCTACAAGCACAACACAAAAAGCTCAGTATATGGGTGTTCCATATAATTATGAATTTAGTTTATCAATTTACGTTAGAAACATTGAAGATGGTTGGCAAATTGTTGAGCAAATACTTCCAATTTTTAATCCTGATTATACATTAACTTTGGATCTTGTAAGCATAATGGGAATTAAAAAAGATGTTCCTGTTCTATTAAATTCGGTTTCATATTCGGTAGATAGTGAAGGTGCTTATACTGAAGACACAACACGAATTGTTACATTTGATCTTACATTTACGGTAAGAGCAATGTTATTCGGACCAATTTCCGATTCAAAGATTATCACAAAAGCAAATACAAACATTTATGGTACGTTTAACTCAGGAACTTCTGGCGGATCTTCAATATATGTTCTTAATTTACAATCGGGTGGTTTTAGCGCATTTAAAGCAGGTGAATTTATTTGGCAAGGAGGTACGTATCAATTTCCTGATGCAAAAGCTGAAGTTATAGAATTTGATGCAACAAATGAAAAACTATACATTAAAGATGTATTTGGATCAAAAAATAGTTTGGGTGCGTTTGTTGCTAATGTAAAAATAACAGGGGCATCATCTGGAGCATCGTGGAATGTATCAACTTCATATGTTTCAAACGTTAAACTTGTTATTAGCACTATTGTACCTGATCCAACGTCAGCAAATGTCAATAGTGATTTTGGCTTTACAGAAACAATTATAGAATTTCCAAATACGTTAGGATTATGATGAGCAAAATTGATGATAATCTAAGTGAGATATTAAATATTGAACCAGTAGTAAAGACAAGTCAAGAAGTTTCTACAATTGCATTAACACCAATTACGGAAACTGCAACGGATACACAAACGGATTATGATCTTACTCGTCAAACAATTCGTGCGTTAATGCGTAAAGGCGAAGAAGCACTCGATGAACTTTTGTTTGTTGCAAAACAAAGTGAGAGTCCAAGAGCGTATGAAGTTGTGGCTGGAATGATAAAAAATATTTCAGAGGTAACAAAAGAACTTATTGATCTACAAAAAAAGATGAAAGACTTAAATGAGGAATCTTCAAAGTCTACTGGTGGAGTTAATGTGCAAAATGCAGTATTTGTAGGATCAACGGCTGAATTACAAAAACTAATACGTCAGAGTAAAGAATAATATGACTGAATCAATGACATATATGTCTAATCCGAATTTAAAGCGTTCGGGTATTAAGATTGAATGGACATCTGAACAAATTAAAGAATATGTTAAGTGTTCGGATGATCCTGTTTATTTTGTATTAAATTACATGCGTATTGTTAATGTTGATGAAGGTCTTATTCCTTTCAAAATGTGGGATTTTCAAAGAGAAATGCTTGAGACATTTTATAAAAATCGGTTTGTCATATGTAAAATGCCTCGTCAGGTTGGTAAATCAACAACAATTATTTCATATCTATTGCATCAAATTTTGTTTCGTGATAATACGAGTATTGCAATACTTGCAAATAAAGGTTCAACGGCAAGAGAGTTGTTGGGGCGTTTACAGCTTGCATATGAAAATCTTCCCATTTGGTTACAGCAAGGAGTTATTACTTGGAATAAAGGTAATATTGAACTTGAAAATGGATCAAAGGTTTTAGCTGCAGCAACATCATCAAGTGCTGTTCGTGGTGGCTCTTTTAATATTCTATTTTTAGATGAATATGCATTCGTGCCTAATAGTCAAGCGGATCAATTTTTTAATTCGGTATATCCCACAATTTCTTCTGGTAAGACATCTCAAGTGCTTGTAGTGTCCACTCCAAATGGTTTAAATCATTTTTATCGTATGTGGTCAGATGCTACAAACAAGAGAAGCAACTATGTTCCGATTGAGGTTCATTGGTCACAAGTTCCAGGTCGTGACGAACAATGGAAAGAAGAAACTATAAGAAATACATCACTTGATCAATTTAAAGTTGAATTTGAAACTGAATTTGTTGGATCATCACACACACTAATATCAAGCTCAAAGCTTAAAACTCTTGTATTTAACAATCCTATTCGTCAAGAAAATAAATTGGACATATTGGAAGAACCACAAAAAAATCACACATACGTTGTAACAGTTGACGTTTCTCGCGGTCAAGGACTGGACTATTCGGCATTTTCAATTATAGATGTTACAAGCATACCATATAAACAAGTGGCAAAATATAGAGATAAAGATATATCTCCTTTATTATATCCTACACTTATATTCAATGCTGCAACCTCATATAATAATGCTTACGTTCTTGTTGAAATTAATGATATTGGTCAACAAATAGCAGATATTTTACACCATGAACTTGAGTATGAAAACTTGGTTAAGATACAAATAAAACCACGCCAAGGACAACAAGTATCTCAGGGTCACACAAAAAAGATACAGTTTGGTGTAAAAACATCTATAACTACAAAGAGAATTGGTTGCTCAAATTTAAAAACTTTAATTGAAAGTGATAAACTATTAATAAATGATTCTGATACAATTATGGAATTAATGACATTTGTCGCATTTCGTGAATCATTTGCAGCCGAAGATGGTAGTCATGATGACTTAGCAATGACTCTTGTTCTCTTTTCTTGGTTTATTGCACAAAGAAACTTTAAAGATTCACTAAATGGCGATATTCGTTCGGTTTTACAAAAAGAACAGTTAAACATTGCACAAGAAGATTTGGTGCCTTTTGGTATAATTGATGATGGTATAAATGATCGTGATATGGAAATTGCTGATATGGAGAGAGAGTGGCTTGATGAAAGAAGGTTAAAAGCACCATTGGATAGTTTTGAATATCATTGGAGGGGTCGTTTTTGAAAAACTACTTTTCTATAAATAATATCATATAAGCATCAAAATTTTCTATCTCTGGAAGGAGTGAACAATGCCATTTCAACTAAGCCCAGGCGTAATTACTACAGAAATTGATTTAACAACAGTTATTCCTGTTGTTTCTACCACAAATGGTGCGTTTGTTGGTGATTTTCCATGGGGACCTGCCAACACAGTAATTACCGTAGATAGTGAAAATACTCTTGCGGCCATATTTGGTAAGCCAGATAATAATTCATATTTTTATGTTCCATTTTTAGTAGCTGCAAGTTTCTTAGCTTACGGAAATAATTTAAAAATTGTTCGTGCAATTAATGCCAGCTCAAAAAATGCAACAGCCAATGGTACTGGTATATTAATTGAAAATAATGATAGTTGGGATTATACTTATAGAACATCTCCAACTGCAAATAGTGGTTTTGGTAATACAAATTTCTTAGGCATTGCGGCAAAACATGCTGGAACTTTAGGAAATTCAATCAAAGTTGCATACTGTTCAGCAGGAAATTCTGCTATATTTAACTCATGGGCTTATGCATCATTTTTTGATGGGGCACCAGGTACATCTCAATACGCAAGTTCTCGCGGTGCAGCAAATGATGAAATTCATGTTGTGGTAATTGATGCTACAGGAAGTATTGCTCAAGGTGGAACACCAGCTGGCGCAAATGCTGCTGGTGCGGTTCTTGAAGTACATCCAAACATGTCAGTTGCTTCTGATGCTAAGAATTTTGATGGTTCACCAAATTTTTATCCTGACGTTATTGCAACACGTTCTAATTGGATTCGTTGGCTTGCACATCCGGCTAATACATCAAATTGGGGAACAGCGGCATCAAACAATGTAACGTATAATGGCGTTGGTGGAATGAGTGCAGCAGTCGCAAATGGAACAACACTTTCTGGTGGTGTTTATGCACAATGCACAGACGCAAATAAACAAGTTTCTTGGGATAAATTTAAAAGTGCTGATGAAGTTGATGTTTCACTTCTAGTAACCGGAGATGTAAGTGCAACTGTATCTGCATATGTTATTGATAATATTGCTGAATTTAGAAAAGATAGTGTTGCATTTATTTCACCAGCATCAGCAAACGTTGTAAACAATCCTGGCGGTGAAGTTTCTGCAATTACTACACAAAAGAATACTAATATTAATCGTTCAACTTCATATGCCGTATTTGATTCTGCATGGAAATACATGTTTGACAAATATAATAACACATATCGTTACGTGCCATTAAATGGTGATATTGCTGGTTTGTGTGTTAGAACCGACACAACACGAGATCCTTGGTTTTCTCCTGCAGGATTTAATCGTGGTCAAATAAAAAATGTTATTAAACTATCATGGAATCCAAATAAAACTCAAAGAGATGAATTATATAAGATTGGTGTAAATCCAGTTGTATCTTTTCCTGGAGAAGGTACTGTATTATTCGGCGATAAAACAATGTTAACAAAGCCAAGTGCATTTGATCGCATCAATGTTCGTCGTCTATTCATTGTGCTTGAAAAAGCAATTGCAACAGCAGCAAAGTACTCTCTATTTGAATTCAATGATGAGTTTACACGAGCACAATTTGTATCTCTTGTAGAGCCATTTTTGCGTGATGTGCAGAGTCGTCGTGGTATCTTTGACTTTAGAGTTATTTGTGACGATTCTAACAACACAGGTGAAGTAATTGATAGAAATGAATTTATTGGTGATATCTATGTTAAGCCAGCACGCGCAATAAACTTTATTCAATTAAACTTTGTTGCAGTTCGAACAGGCGTATCTTTTGAAGAAGTTGTAGGAAATTACTGATAAATAAAAAATAAACAGGAGTATTATAAATGACTTTTAATATAAATGCATTTCGTTCTAGACTTCAGAGTGATGGTGCTAGACCAAATCTATTTGAAGTCACAATGGCTTTTCCTGCAACAGTAGTTACGGGTTCTGGTGCTGTTACACAAGAATTTAAATTTATGTGTAAAACAGCACAACTTCCGGGAGCATCAATGGGTTCGGTTGTTGTTCCTTATTTTGGACGTGAAGTAAAATTTGTAGGAAATCGTGTATTTGCAGATTGGACAGTAACAATTATAAATGACGAAGATTTTATAATAAAAAATGGATTTGAAAGATGGCTTGGCGGTATGAATAGTCATGTTGGCAATAGAAGAAATGTGGCTTTTGCTTCACCAACATCTTATACAAGTGATGCAAATGTTGTTCAATTTGGAAAAACTGGATTTCCAATTAAAAATTATCAATTTGTGGGAATGTTTCCCATTGATGTGTCACCGATTGATGTTGATTGGGGTTCAAATGATACCATTGAAGAATTTACTGTAACATTCCAGTATCAATATTGGTTGTCAAACACAACAGACGCAATAGCAAGACCAGCATCAAGAAGTTTATAATTTTTTACCATTTTAAAAAATAATTTATATAATGATATCTTTGAAGGGAAAAATAAATGGCTAATTGGAAGTTATTTGGGTTTCAAATAACGAACGAAAAAACCAAGAAGCAGGAAGGGCAACAGGACGCAAAAAATATAACAGAAAAGTCCTTTGCCCTTCCTCAAAATGATGACGGTGCCGTTACGCTTCAAACAGGAGCGTATTTTGGCACCTATGTCGATTTGGAAGGTGTTGTTCGTAACGAAATAGAACTCATAACCCGTTACCGTGAAATGGCAATGCAGCCAGAATTGGAAACTGCAATTGATGATATTGTTAATGAAGCGATTGTTATGCAGGGTCATACACAACCATTAACAATTAATCTAGACGATCTTAAACAACCAGATTTAATTAAGAAAAAAATTCGTGAAGAATTTTACATAGTTCTAAAAATGTTAAATTTTGGTAACATGGGTTCTGAACTATTCCGTCGTTGGTATATTGATGGAAGAATGTTTTATCATGTTATTATTGATGAATCTAGACCAAGAGATGGAATTAAAGAACTTAGATATATTGATCCAAGACGTATTCGTAAAGTTCGCGAAATACAAAAAACAAAAGATCCAGCTACAGCAGCTGATATCATTAGAACAGTAAGAGAGTATTATCTATATAACGAGCGCGGTATTATTGGTGCACACTCAAACTTGGGCATGAGAATTGCTCCAGATTCAGTAATTAATGTAAATTCTGGTTTGATGGATTCTCGTCGTGCAATGGTTCTTTCTTATTTGCACAAAGCAATCAAGCCATTAAATCAACTTCGTATGGTTGAAGATGCTACAGTCATTTATCGTTTATCCCGAGCACCAGAACGTCGTGTATTCTACATTGACGTAGGTAATCTCCCTAAGGTTAAGGCTGAACAATATCTTCGTGACTTGATGGTAAAGTATCGTAATAAACTTGTGTATGATTCAAATACAGGTGAAATTCGTGATGATCGTAAACATCTATCTATGCTTGAAGACTTTTGGCTACCTCGTCGTGAAGGTGGCAAGGGTACTGAGATTCAGACTCTTCCGGGTGGACAAAATCTCGGTGAGATGGAAGATGTCAAGTATTTTGAACGCAAACTATACAAGTCATTGAGCATTCCGATTTCTCGTCTTGAAATGCAACAGGGATTTTCAATTGGTCGCACATCAGAAATTACAAGAGATGAATTAAAATTTTCTAAGTTTGTGTTTAGATTACGCAACAAGTTTTCCACATTGTTTGATGAAGCTCTTCGTGTTCAATTGTCTCTAAAAGGAATTTGTACAGTAGAAGAATGGGATAATTTTAAGGAAAATATATACTATGATTTTATCACAGATAATAACTTTGATGAACTTAAAAAAGCTGAATTAATTCAAAATCGTATTAGTGTTCTTTCACTCGCAGATCCATATATTGGCAAATACTTTTCAATTGAATGGGCTCGTAAGAATATTCTTAATCAAACGGATGATGAAGTTACGGAAATCAAAAAGCAAATTGAAGATGAACAAGAAGAAATGATTGAAATGGCACAGAAGCAGGCTGAAATAGCACAAGCATCAATACCACAAGCTCCACAAGTACAACAACAAGATGATCAAAATAATTCTACTGCACCTATTGCATCGCAACAAGATGATCAAGCTTCACAAGCAAACGCCAATACTACACCTCAGAATGGAACATCTTCAGACAATTCTGCGTTAGATAGTGCTGTAAACCAACAATTAAAAATTGAGCAAAAAAGTAATCTAAATAATATACTAAGAATAATCAAAGATCGGAGAAATGTTCTATGAGCAATTCAAGTGTAAAAAAAATCGTAGACAATATCATAAGTGATAAGTTTGACACGCTAAAAGAAGATCTTTCAAAGGCAGTTTCGTCAAAAGCAGTAACTGTTCTTGAAAGCAAGAAAGCTATGATTGGTAAGAAATTTTTTGACGAGGCGGCCATCGTGCGTCGCGGCGCCGATACAGGAGTAGAAAGAACACAGATAGGTAGAATTCCTGTAGCGGGAAGAGAGCCTAAAGATGTTGATAAAGATATTGAAGATATGCGTGCCCAGTCTAGGGAAAGAGGTGAAAAAGGTTTCAAATATCATGCTAGGGGACCAAGAGCTAAAACGTCGGATATTGGTCAACCTGACGCAGAACCGACAAGACCGAGATCGCCATTAGGTGGAAAAAGAGGTTCGAGAACAAGATATCTTGCAGTTTATGCAGCACAACCAAAAACGAATTAAATAAAAAAATGAAAACCTTTAAACAATTTATTTCAGAAGCAAAACAACCACCGGCCGGTGTGGGGCCAAGAGATAAAACTTTAGGCGCTCGTCTTCGCGACCCGAAGCAGACAGTAGGAAGCGCAATAA
>Ga0194130_10006030_pt1 | contig 14240 bp, 13 predicted proteins | sample TA2KigsurfametaG_FD_160084 | JGI IMG/M metagenome (GOLD analysis project Ga0194130, IMG submission 160084) | Freshwater microbial communities from Lake Tanganyika, Tanzania - TA2015050 Kigoma 12 surface | ecosystem: Environmental > Aquatic > Freshwater > Lake | place: Tanzania: Lake Tanganyika... | reverse complement strand
AATATATTAAAACTCGGAACAGAATTTACGCCCAGAACAGAAATGCCCAGAACAGAATTTACGCCCAGAACAGAATTTACGCCCAGAACAGAATTTACGCCCAGAACAGAATTTACGCCCAGAACAGAATTTACGCCCAGAACAAAAGTTGTTGGGCCCCAGAGAGATCCATCTAGAGTGCTGTAAGTTTTAATTAAGTAAATCTTTAATTATCTTTTAATCTTAAAATTGAATCATGATTAAAATCACCTTGGTCAATGTCTGACAGGGTAGCCCAAATTTACCAGACTTATTCCATTGAAAATTGATTTATCAAATTCTCATTTATCTAAATGTGTTTTTTTAGGAGGTGAAAGTCTTTTTGCTGAACTATCTTTTATATCAGGTTTTGGGCTTGGGCTTTTAACCGGACAAACTCTAGAAGTAGTATTTTTAGAAAATAAAGAAGAAAGTGTGGTATTAAGTTCCGCAAAATCATCAAGAGTTTGGCCAACAGTTTTGCGAGCCCATTGATATAAATTGTCAAATTGACTTAAACAAGCTGATGAGGATTGCTTGTCAATTTCAAAAGATTCGTTGAATAAAAAATCTTGTAAATTTTCTTTTTGAAGTTTTTCATCTATTTTTTTTAACCAATTTTTGGGCACTCTTTCTCGTAAATCTTGGTCTTGCTCAGGATATGGTTCTTTAAAATAATCCACTAAAGCCAAAATTAATTTTTCTTGGGCGTTTGTTTGATCGGTGTCTTTAATAGCTAATTCGTCAAATAGATTAGTAAATTCATCAAGATCTTTTTTGCAAAAGGTTAATTTTTTTTGTTTATTTTTTTTGAAATGATCAATTTTATTCAAAAGACTATGAGTGGCATAATCTTTTTTTATTTGTTTAAAAAAAAGTTTTTTATCTTCGGGTAGACTTTCGCTGTCTATATTCTTGTCTGAAAAAATCTTAATCAAACCAAAAGAATTAAGAATGCAAGTTTTGGATTCATTGGATGGAGAAAATTTAAAATTTATTTTGGATGAATTGGGATAATTTGTGACTGAATTGGGATAATTTGTGTCTGAATCGGGATAATAATCTTCTAAATCCTTTAAATTTAAAGATTTAGTAAAATCTTCTTTTGTAAAAAATTTGGTGATTTTTTTGTAATCTGAAATGCTTAGTTCTAAATCGCCATCGTAATAATGGTCGCAGTATTTTAAATTCTTAAAATTTTTAAATTTTTCAGGTGGGAGCCAAAAGTTAAAAAGCATTTTTTTAAGTAGTTCCTTGTCATTTTCATTCAAAACTTGCAAATCAACACAATAAGCCTTCATTTCATTATTTATTTTATCACAATTTAAGTTGCAGGTGAAAATTGAAGGGCTGAGACGCTTAAGTTCGGCACCGAATTTTGAGTCGAGTTTGTTTTGTCCTTCTTTAGAATCGCGAAGTTCTTTAAGTTTACGAATTATATTTGCGATATGTTCCTGATCGCAAAACTCTTGAGAATTGGTTTCTAATTCATCTTCTGATGTTATTTCAAAATCTTCGGATTCATTTGTAATCATAACTAAATTAAAAATAGTTAAAAAATTAAAGTAATTTTAATAAAAACTTTATTTTATATTTAAATTTTAGAAACAAAAATTTTAAAATTATCAAATTTCGCCACAAATTTCGCAAAAGTGATTTTTGTTTAATTTTACTAAACGCAAGTCATTTTTAAGAAAATCGTAAATTAAAATTTTTCCGGAAATATCAGCGCCAATTTGCAAAATTTCTTTTATAGCATAGGTCGCTTGCATAGCGCCAATTATGCCGGCAACTGCCCCTAAAATACCTTTTTCATTTAGAGGTAATTCAAATTTTTCATCAACGATATTAGTGTTAAAACATGCGTAGCAAGGTAGATTTGGTTGATAAGATTTAAACACCGATAATTGACCCGAAAAGCCCTTAACCGCCCCAAAAACTAGAGGTTTTTTTTGTTCAAAACACACCTGATTAATAACAAATCTGGTCGCAAAATTATCGGTGCAATCAAGAACGGCATCATAATTTTTGACTTCTTTCGTCAAAACCTCGTAATTAGCGCGACATTTTAAGATATTTAGCTTTAAGTCGGGCGCAAGTTTCTGGAGTTTTTGCCGAGCGCTTTGCACTTTATAATCACCAAGATTGTCAAAATTATGAATGATTTGTCGCTGTAAATTAGAAATCTCAACTTTATCATCATCAATAATTCCTAAAGTACCAATTCCAGCGCAAGCAAGATATTGTAAGGCGCTTGATCCTAGACCACCAGCGCCGATCACTAAAATTTTTGTTTCTAATAATTTTTGTTGTCCAGCTTCGCCAATTTCAGGCAAAATAATATTGCGAATATAAAGCTGTTTTTGTTGCTTCGAAAGCATATTAGATTTTTATTGTTTTGAAAAATTTTTGTGCTGAATTTTTAATGTCGTCAATTTCGTCTTGAGTCTTACGTTTTAGGTTGGCATATGGGTAAAATAACCGACCGTTATTTTTTAATAATTTTTCATTTTTTATCAAAAAATTCCAATATAAATAATTAAAAGGACAAGCATTTTCACCTGTGGTTTTTTTGACATCATAAGCACAATTTTTGCAAAAATTTGACATTTTATTGATATAATTCCCGCTTGAACAATAAGGCTTTGAAGCAACGATACCGCCATCCGCAAACAGTGCCATTCCGCGAGTATTGGGCATCTCAACCCATTCAAACGCGTCGGCGTAAACCCCAAGATACCAAGCCTCAACTTGCTTTGGATCAATTTCGGCGAGTAGGGCAAAATTGCCGGTTAACATCAGGCGTTGAATATGGTGGCTGTAAGCATGAAGTTGAGTATGTTTGATAGCGGTTTTGAGACAATTCATCGCAGTTTTTTCGTCATCCCAATAAAATTCAGGCAAATTGCGTTGATGATTAAAGTAATTTAACTCGCCGTATTTAGGCATGAAATGCCAATAAATTCCGCGAATATATTCGCGCCAACCGATAATTTGACGAATGAATCCTTCAGCGCTTGCTAAATCACAAGTGCCTTTTTGGAATTCCTTTTCAACTTTTTTGGCACAATCGAGGGCGTCAAGTAAGCCGATGTTGATGTACATCGAAATCACGCCGTGAAACCCAAAATCAATGTCTTGGCGCATGGCATCTTGATATATTCCGAAGTTGGCGAGGCGATTTTTGAGAAAATCATTAAAATGAATTTCGGCATCGTGATGGTTGGTCGCAAAATTAAAATTTTCAAGCGTGCCAAAATTTTTGGAAAAATATTTTTTTACTAATTCAATTACTTCTCGAGTATTTTTGTTGGTTTTTAATTGCGCAATTTTGGGTGGTTTGACATTGTTAGGCATGGTGCCTCGATTTTCTTTATCGAAATTCCATTTACCACCAATTGGTTTTAATTTTGAAACTTTGCCTAAGGATTTATTTTTAGAATTTGGTATTTCTTCCATTAAAATTTGGGTTTTTTGTCGCATCAAATGATAAAAATTTTCAAGCAACAAATTTTTTTTATCCTTGGCGTAGCTAGTAAATTCATGATGTGAGCAGATAAATCGAGAGTCATTACGGATCTCGTGGGCAATTTTGTGGGTTTCAAAAAAATTATTAAATAGTTTGAGAACTCGGTATTCTGAAGGTTCAGTGAGGATAATTTTTTGAGGTTTATGCTGATTGATAAAATTCTGGAGCTCGATATCAAAGCTTTTTAAATTATTTTTATCATCTAATTTTTTGTAAAAAACTTTATAATTTTGTTGGCGCAACAAGTCAGCAAATTCGCGCATTGCCGACAAAATTAAGACTAACTTTTTTTGGTGATGTGGCGCATAATTTGTTTCATCCCAAATTTCAGTAAACAAAATTGCGTCATGTTTTTTATCAAAATCTTCAAGGCTTGAAATGTTAACAGAGAGTTGGTCGCCAAGAATATAAATTAAATTGCGCATCAATTTATATTTTGATTTTTGGCATTACCGAACTAAGCCCGCCATCTACTGCCAAAACTTGTCCCGTAATAAAATTATTGCGAATATCAAGCAAGAAATTCACGGCATTGGCGATGTCTTGCGCTTCGCCGATTCGACCTAAAGCATGCATAGCTTTTGAATAATTGAGACTAGTTTCGTTATCGGTGATTTTGCGCGTGAGTTTGGTATTTGTTAGGCCTGGAGCCACAACATTAAAACGAATATTTTTTGAAGCATAAGTTGATGAGGCGGATTTTGCTAACGCTACGATCCCGCCTTTGGCGCAGGCAATGGCTTCGTGATTAGCAAGGCCATGAAGGGCAACGCCTGAAGCCATCAAAACCACCGATCCGCCATTTTTTAAAAACTTGCCAGCGCTTCTAACGCAAGCAAATGCGCATGTTAAATTTGAATCAATAGTTTGTTGATATTCTTCAAAATTAGTGAGATGAGCGGGTTTTAAAATTACCGAACCAGCAAAACAGGCGACGCCATCAAGGTTGCCAAAGGTTTTAGTTGCTTCGTCAAAAGCATCGTCGACAGCTTCAAAATTTGTGCAATCAACAATTTTTCCATTGCAATTAAGGGCGCTTTTAAGAGACTCAAGTTTTTCTGAATTACGGGCAGTAATAAAAATTTTATGATTATTGGCAATAAGGTCGCGAGCGCTTAGTTCACCTATATCGCTAGAGGCTGAAAGAATAAGATAATTTGACATAAATTGCTAAAATTAGATTTAAAATTGGCTAAGATTTAGAAGAGAATCCGAAATAAATAATTAAAATTTAATGTTTTTTTATGATTAAACTTTTGAATAAAAATTGCAAATTCTTAATAACCGGCGCAACTGGTTTTATTGGTTCGAGATTGTGTTGTGAATTGCTGGAAGATGGTCATCAAATTGTCGCTTTGACGCGTTCAAAAAATAAAATTTCAGATCACAAAAACTTAATTTATATTAATCATTTGGGCGATCATGAATTCAATTATGACATAATAATAAATTTAGCCGGAGCCCCAATTTCAATTTATTGGACGCACAAAAATCAACAAGAAATTTATCAAAGTCGTTTAAAAATTACTGGCGAAATTGTTGAAAAAATTGCTAGCGCTAAAAATCCTCCAAAACTCTTAATAAATGGTTCGGCGATTGGTTTTTATGGCACTTCTGATAATATTATTTTTAGTGAAAATTCGCATTGCACTAAACAAAATTTGTTTTCACAAAATTTATGCAAAGATTGGGAAAATGAAGCCTTAAAAGTGCAAGAAAAATTACGCGTGGTAATTCTTAGAACCGGTGTAGTTGTAGGTAATGGTGGCGGAATTATTAAAAAATTATCTTTGCCATTCAAGATTGGAGTTGGTGGATTTATTGGTGACGGTTCTCAAATCATGAGTTGGATTCATATTGATGATGTCATGGGAATTTTGAATTTAGTTTTGAATAATGCATCGATTAATGGCGCAATTAATCTTTGCGCTCCAAACGCATGCTCAAATGCAGAATTTTCAAGAGCTTTGACTAAAAAATTTGGTCGCCCATGTATTTTTCATATGCCAAAAATAGTTGCTAAAACTTTATTTGGTCAAATGGGAGAAGAGTTGTTGTTGGCTTCGCAAAAAGTTGCGCCTCATAAAGCAATCGAAAATGGCTATGACTTTAAATATGTTGATATTTCTAAGGCAATTCAGAGTTTATAAATAATCTTTGGTAGGAGAGTTGAGGGGGCTGTGATGTTAAAAATTCGAGAGAATTAGGATTAATTTATTTTCGATTTTCAGCTTTCTTTTTGTCTTTATTTCGGGGATCGAAATAAAGTAGTATTGGCGCTGAAATATAGATAGAAGAATAAGTTCCGATAGCGATGCCAAAAAAAGTTGCCATACTAAAACTGAAAAGAGCTTCACCACCAAATAATATTAAGGCTAATAATGAAATAAGAGTCGTGCTGGCAGTTAGAATGGTTCGACTTAAAGTTGAGTTGGTGCTGGAGTTTATAAGGTTAATCAAATCTATTTTTGGATTTAGTTTTAGATTTTCGCGAATACGATCATATATAACTACAGAATCATTGATTGAATAGCCAATAATAGTTAAAATTGAAGCGATAGAAGTGAGATTAAATTCAAGCCCAGTAATGGCAAAAAATCCTAGAGTTAAGATGGCATCGTGAATTAGAGCGAAAATTCCACCAATTCCAAATTGCCAATCGAAGCGAATCCAAATATAAATCATGATGAACAAGAACGATAAAAAAAGCGCTAAAGAGCCTTTCATAATAAGTTCTGAACCGACTTGTGGACCTACAAAATCAATTTTGCGATATTCAATTTGTTGGTAGTTCTGGTTTAGAGTATCTTGAATTTTTTTGATAATTTGTGATTGCTCGCCATTGGTTTTGGAGACGCGAATTAAAATATCGTGAGTGCCAGATTCTTGAATATGGATATCTTCGATTTGGCTCGACAATTTTTGGCGCAATTGCGAGATTTCGAATTTATCTTCAATGCGCGCTTCAATCAAAACTCCACCCGCAAAATCAATGCCATAATTCAGACCCTTGGTTAGAACTAGAGCGATTGAAATAACAATCGAAATAACCGAAAAAGCCAAGGCAATTTGGTGAAAGGCCATAAAATTGACTCGGCAATTATTTAATGAAAGTCTGATTTTTTTGAGAAGCGACATTATCTTGACGATAAATTAAGGCTATTTTTTGATTTTACGAATTGCTGAAGCAAGTCTGGTAAGTTTTCGAGAGGCGGTGTTGAGTTTTAGAACTTTTTTGGTTACGCCACGCATAATTTCTGGTTCAAGAGCTTTGAAGGCTTCACGAGCTTTGCTTTCATCGCTTGCTTTAATTGCCGCATCAACTTTTTTTATATGAGTGCGGATGCGGTTAACTCTGGCAGTGTTGACCAGATTTTTTTTCTCGCTAGAACGATAAGCTTTTTTAGCAGATTTTGTATTTGCCATTGTTAGTAAAATTTAAGTTTTAGTAAATTAGGTTTGTAGATGCTGAATTAATTTTTTGAGGCGCGAAGGATAAAGTCATTGCTTAATTTAGCAAGAAATTTTCTTTTTACCCATCATGTAGTTTTGTAAAACTTGAGGGATTTCAACCGAGCCATTAGCATTTTGATAATTTTCAAGAATCGCTACCAGAGTGCGTCCAACTGCAAGAGAAGAGCCATTTAGGGTATGAGCAAAAAATGTTTTTCCGTCTTTAGTTTTGTATTTTATGTTGGCGCGACGCGACTGAAAATCACCGCAATTTGAACAGCTTGAAATCTCGCGATATTTGTTTTGCGAAGGCATCCAAACCTCGATATCATATGTTTTGCGTGAACAAAATCCCATATCGCCAGTGCATAATAAAATTTTACGATAAGGTAAATTAAGTTTTTGTAAAATTGTGCAGGCAATTGAGGTCATTCTTTCGTGTTCAAGATCCGAGTTTTCTTGAGTAGTAATCGAAACCAATTCAACTTTTTTGAATTGATGTTGACGAATCATGCCTCTGGTATCTTTTCCAGCTGAGCCTGCTTCACGGCGATAACATGGCGTATAAGCTGTAAAGCGCAAAGGTAGTTGATTTTCGGGCAAGGTTTTTTTAGCAACTAGATTTACCAACGACACTTCAGAAGTAGGAATAAGCCAGTAACCATCAGTGGTTACAAAGGCTTCTTCAGAAAATTTTGGAAGTTGGCCAGAAAATTTCATGGCTTCTGATTTGACTAAGTTGGGAGGTGAAATTTCGGTGTAATTGTGATCAATTGCAATATCGAGCATAAAATTTGCAAGGGCGCGTTCGAGATGGGCTAAATCAGAGCTTAATGTTGAAAAACGCGCCCCCGACATTTGTGCCGATTGTTCAAAATCAAGCATTTGAAGCTTTTCTCCGATTTCGTCGTGAGCCTGTGGGATAAAATCAAAATTGCGTGGCGTACCGAATTTTTCAATTTCAATGTTATCATTTTCATTAAGGCCCTTAACAACATCGCTTGCTGGGATATTGGGAACCGTAAGTAAAATTTCTTGTAGTTCGTTATCGATAGTAAAATCTGATTCTTGTGCAACAAGTTGTTGATTAACTTTTTTCGATTCTTCGAGAATTTGTGTGGCGTCGGAATTGGCTTTTTTAAGAGTGGCAATTTCTTGAGCAATTTTGTTACGCTTAGCTTGAAGCTCTTGAATTAGTTGGATTTTTTTGCGTTTTTTTTCATCTAATCCAAGAATTTGTTCTGAGCTAATCGAGTTGCCTCTGGCTTGCATAGCTTCGTCAAATTGAGCGGGGTTTTCGCGAATAAATTTTATGTCAATCATATTTTGTGTAATTTTTAATCGAGGGAAGGTTGTTTTGATTATATTTTATCGAGTCTATCGAGACGCTTTTTGCCTTTAAAGCCACCAGCAATTCCGGTTCTAGAAACTGTCGCTAAACCATAATTGTTAAGGATTGTGAGGGCTTCATCTATTTGATTTGATGAACCAATAATTTCAAAAACTGTTGAATCTTCTTCGGTATCGATAATGTCAAAACGAAAGTTATCGAGAGCATTTTTGGCTTTGATAAACATTTCTTTTGAACAAATAATTTGTGCTAAACATAATTCGCGCTCGATGTAATTATCGTCTTTACTAAGTTCGGCAGAATGATGGACAGGAACAATTCGGCACAAAAGTTTGCAAATAAGTTCAATGGTTTTATCGGTACCAAAAGTGGTAATTGTAATTCGCGATAGTTTTTTATCGTTGGAAATTGGAGCCACCGAGAGGGTTTCAATATTGTATCCGCGAGCTGAGAAAAGCTCAACAACACGTGCAAGAGCGCCAAATTCATTATCGATTATAACCGCAATCACGCGTCTTTTTGAAATATCAGTCATATTTAAACGGCGTTAATGTCTTTTGTAACATATTGCTTGGCTTGACTCCCGAGCAAAATTTCATTGTGAGCTGAACCAGCGGGGATCATTGGAAAAACATTTTCAGATTTTTCAACAATACAATTAAATAAAACCGGACCTTTGTGGTTGATCATGGCAAGGATTTTTTCATCGAGATGATTCGGGTTATCGCACTCGATACCAGCAATTCCAAAGGCTTCGGCAAGTTGCATAAAATTGGGAAGCGATTCCATGTAAGATTGACTTTCGCGTTTTTCATAAATCAGCTCTTGCCATTGGCGAACCATGCCCATGTATCGATTGTTAAGGATAAAAATTTTGACCGGCAAGTTATATTGCTTGATGGTTGATAATTCTTGCATATTCATCAAAAAACTAGCATCGCCACTAACGCAAATAACTAGGTTTTCGGGATAAGCAATTTGCGCACCGATAGCCGACGGAACTCCATATCCCATGGTTCCGAGCCCACCCGAAGTAAGCCATTTTTTGGGTTGGTTAAATTGGATATATTGCGCTGTCCACATCTGATGTTGGCCAACATCGGTTGATACAAATGGTTGATATTCAAGGCTTAAGGCGTTTAGTCTTTCAAGAGCGTATTCGGGTTTGACAGAGGTTTTTGAGGGTTCGTAAGACAATGATTTTATGCTTTGCCACTTATGAATTTGATGCCACCAATCCTTGATTTCTGAATAACGATTGCCGATTTTACGACGACTTATTTCGTCAAGTAAAGCTTGGATTGCGTGTTTGGCATCGGCATTAATGGCCACCGCTACGCGAATGATTTTATCGATTGAGCATTCATCAATATCGATATGAATTTTTTTAGAATTGGGTGAAAAGCCTGAAACTCGGCCAGTGACGCGGTCGTCAAAGCGTGCTCCGATATTAATCATAACATCGCATTCGTACATAGCCATGTTGGCTTCATAGGTACCGTGCATCCCAAGCATTCCAATAAATTGCGAATCCGACGCCGGAAATGCCCCAAGACCCATCAGAGTATTAGTGATTGGAAAGCCAAGATGACGAACTAATTTGGTCAAGAGCTCGCAGGCTTCGTCGCCCGAATTTATAACTCCACCGCCAACATAAAAAATCGGTTTTTTGGCGGAGCTAATTAAATCAACTGCTTGCGAAATGTTATCGTGATTTATTGAAAATTTTTTTTGTTTTATTTGGTAAGAAGCGCGATTTATTTCGGGTTTGCCGTGATAAATTCCTCGACTGTTTTGAACATCTTTCGGAACGTCAATTAAAACTGGACCTGGGCGATTAGTTTTGGCAATATGAAAGGCTTCATGAATTATATAACCAAGATCGTTAACATCTTTTACTAAATAATTATGCTTGGTGCAGGAGCGAGTAAGTCCAGTAATATCAGCTTCTTGAAAGCCATCAGTTCCGATAACTGAAGTGGCAACTTGCCCAGAAAAACATACTAATGGAACTGAATCCATGTAGGCGTCGGTGAGTCCGGTGATGGCATTTGTGGCGCCGGGTCCAGAAGTAACCGTAATAACTCCAACTTTGCCAGTTGAGCGGGCATAGCCTTCGGCAGAATGTGAGGCAGCTTGTTCGTGGCGCGTGAGAATATGACGGATGTGGTTTTGTTGATATAATGCATCATAAAAAGGCAGTATTGCTCCACCGGGATAACCAAATATTGTGTGAACACCTTCATTGATGAGGGCTTTAACAATAATTTCAGCTCCACTAAGTTGATTAGTTTCTTTGAGTTTCATCGAGAAAAATGTTTTTTGACCTAAATTTGATATGAATTGCTTGGCATTTAATCACTTAAAACTTTTGTGTTCAAGTAAAAAATTAGGTTTGATTTTATGTTTATAATGGCTAGATTTCTGGCGTTGCAATCAAATTTCAAATTTATGAATTCACAAGTTAATATCGAGAAAATTCTCAAATCTCTTCCTCATCGCTATCCATTTTTGTTGGTTGATAAGGTTCTAAATATTGAGCCCATGAAAAAAATTGTGGCCGTCAAAAATATAACTTTCAATGAGCCACAATTTATGGGTCATTTTCCAGATCATCCTATTATGCCGGGAGTTCTTATTATCGAGGCACTTGCTCAAGCCGGGGCGTTGATGGTAACTTTATCAGACGATTTTAAAGCTGACGAAAAATTGGTATATTTTATGTCGATTGATGGAGCGAAATTTCGAAAGCCAGTAGTTCCGGGAGATGTTTTGGAGCTTCATGTTGAGGCGGTTCATAATCGTGGCGCAGTTTGGAAATTATCAGCCAATGCTTTTGTCGATGGTCAAAAAGTCTCTGAAGCTCAGCTTTCCGCTATGATTGTTGATAAAGAAAAGAAAATTGTCTAACCATGATTCATCCATCTGCAATTATTAATGAAAACGCCCAAATCGATAAAGATGTTGAGGTTGGGCCTTTTTGCATTATTGGTGAAGGCGTCAAAATTAGCACCGGAACTATTCTTAAGAGTCATGTTGTGATTGAAGGCAATACAACAATTGGTAAAAATAATATAATTTTTCCTTTCGCTACAATTGGCGTTGTTCCTCAAGATCTAAAATTTCATGGCGAAAAATCGCAACTTGTAATTGGCGATAACAATACTATTCGAGAACATGCCACTATTCATCTTGGAACTCAAGATGGAGGTATGCTCACGCAAATCGGAAGTAATAATTTACTGATGGTTGGAGTTCATATTGCCCACGATTGTAAGGTTGGCAATCATATAATTCTTGCCAATAATGCCACTTTAGCCGGTCATGTCGAAGTCGGTGATCATGTGGTTATCGGCGGTTTATCGGCTATACATCAATTTGTTAGAATCGGTAGTTACGCCATGATTGGCGGTATGTCTGGAGTTGAAAGCGATGTTATTCCTTTTGGTTTGGTTATGGGCGAGCGAGCATCCTTAGCTGGGCTAAATCTAGTTGGTATGAAGCGCAACAACATCTCGCGCGATGAAATTCATGCTTTACGAAATTTTTATAAATTAGTTTTTGGAGAAAATATTAGTGAAAATTTTGTTGAAAGATCATCTAAAATCGCCCAAGAATTTCCAAATAATTCAACCGTCAAAGAGGTAATAAATTTTATTAATTCCGAAACCTCGCGATCTTTTTGCCAACCAAAAAATTAATATGTTATGTTGCGCGAAATATGCCTAGACATTGAAACTACCGGTCTCGACCCCAAAGATGGACACAAAATCATAGAAATTGCTTGTGTTGAGCTTGTTAATAAAGTTAAAACCGGCAAATTTTTCCACAGCTTTGTTAATCCTAGACGTGAAGTTCCGCAAGATGCTTTTAAAATCCACGGCATTTCTACAGAATTTTTGAAAGATAAGCCAATTTTTGATTTGGTAGTTGATAAATTCTTAGCTTTTATCGGCGATGATATCTTGGTTATTCACAATGCGCCATTTGATACTAAATTTTTGAATTTTGAACTTAATATCTTGGGACGCAAAACCCTTGATATGTCTAGGGTTGTCGACAGTTTGGTTATTGCGCGCAAAAAATTCCCTGGAGCGCAAAATTCGCTCGATGCTTTATGTAAAAGATTCAATATTGATTTATCTAAGCGTGATAAGCACGGTGCGCTTATTGATACTGAATTATTGTGCGATATTTATATTGAATTAATGGGCGGTGCTCAAGGGGGTTTCGGTTTTGAGCCAATCAAAAAAGTACCGCAAAAAAACCCCATTTACAATGAAGTTTTGATTCAAAAAAACACTAAGCCAATAGTTCCTTCGCGTCATTTTGAAATCACGCCAGAAGAGCAAAATAATCATCGCGAATTTATAACCAAAAATTTTAAAACCAATTTTTGGTATAATTAATTAAATATAAGTTTTAACACCACTCTAAACCCTAAAACACCTTAATGAAATATCTCAAAACCCTATCGAACGTTTTGGCGTTTGATATTCAAAATTTTAAATTTTGCGCAGTTCTAATTTTCGTTTGTGGCATTCTTTTTGCGATTTCTTATCGACAAAATTGTGACAATTTCTTGAGCTTATTTATCATAATTTTTGGCGCTTTATTAATTTTTTATTCTTTAGATTATTTTAGCGTTAGAGCTTATATTTATGGCGCGCAATTAGTGTTTTTATTAGGCATTTTTTATGTAATATTTTACCATGAGAATTTTTTACAAAATGCTTATTTTCATCAAAAATTATATGTCGAAGCGCGTGGAAAAATCATCGAGACAAGATTTTTTTCAAATCCGCAAAATCATAAACAGGGCGTTAATTTGAAAATTCGAATTTCGGATTTATCCAAGCTTGAATTCAATCAAAATAAAATCAGCAAACCTCAACAAAAAACACTCACTAAAAAAATTAAAAAAACTCGGCTAAAAAAAGCTCCGAGGCGTCACAAAAAATCTTCTTCAAAAAAATTCTCTAAGCCCAAAAAAACTAAGAAAGAGATGGCTTTGGCGCGAAGAATTTATAAAAAATTCATTAATGTATCAAACTATCAAGAGCTCGATCGCAAATTTCTTGATACCAAAAACAATATTTATTTTGATGATTGGCTCGAAGTCGATGGAAAGAAAATTTTAAAACATTTTCCGCGCGTTTTATCGCTAAGTTTTTCAAAAAATAATTTAAATTCTTATGCTTTTGCCATAAATGACGAAATTGCCTTTAAAGCTCTTATAAATCCAGTCGATAAGCCAGATTTTATTCAAAATTTTAACCCTGAACCCGATGCTTTTGCAAAAAATATCGATGGCTTTGGATATATAATTTCCAATCCAAATTTAATCGCCAAATCGGTTATTAGCGATTTTGATTCGTGGTTTTTGAATTGGCGCGAGATAATTCGTTATAAAATATATCGGCACCTTTCTAGTGATGAAGCCTCGGTAGCTCTAGCTCTTTTGATTGGCGAGCAAAATAATATTAGTAAAAATTTACTTGCCGCGATTCGTAACACAGGATTGTCACACTTATTATCAATTTCGGGTTTCCACTTGTCGTTGGCCTGTGCGATATTTTTTATTGGATTCAGAGCTTTTCTGGCGCGGTTTGAAATTTTGGCGCTAAAATTTGATATAAAAAAAATCTCCGCCGTTTTGGCAATTTTGGCAAGTTTTTTATATTTTAAGATTGCCAATGGGCCAATACCAGCTCAGCGCGCTTTGATAGTGGTTTGGATGGCAATGATAAGTTTGATAATTGATAGAAGATTTGACGCTTTGCGGGCATTGTTTTTGGCGTTATTTTTACTCACCATAATCAATCCATACAATTTGCATCAAGTGAGTTTTCAACTGTCGTTTATGGGCGTTCTAATTACGCTTTGCTA
>Ga0194130_10006024_pt1 | contig 14246 bp, 13 predicted proteins | sample TA2KigsurfametaG_FD_160084 | JGI IMG/M metagenome (GOLD analysis project Ga0194130, IMG submission 160084) | Freshwater microbial communities from Lake Tanganyika, Tanzania - TA2015050 Kigoma 12 surface | ecosystem: Environmental > Aquatic > Freshwater > Lake | place: Tanzania: Lake Tanganyika... | reverse complement strand
GCTGTTCGTGTTCACCTGCGGCGTGCTGTTCTCCAGCTACTTCTTCAACTGATCGGGAGGATCTCCAATGAGCGGCAAGAAATCCAACCTGCCTGACGGCCGGATCCCCGATCGCCTACCTGACGGTCGCCCGGCTGTTGCCTGGCGCTCACGATGGACTGAAGGCGTGTTACCCCTGTGGCTTGTGGCGACAGCAGGTGGAATGGCCGTTATTTTTGTGTTAGGACTATTCTTCTATGGATCATATGTGGGCGTAGGTTCTGCATAAAAAACGGCAACGATAGGCCAGGCGCAGACAAAGCTTAGACAAGCATATTGAAATAATCGACTAATAACATAAAATGATTATGCATCAAACGCCAACAGACTAAGACTGCAGTGAAACGGTAAGATTAAAATTTTGACATTTGCGCCAAGCCCGAGTAAATAATATTAGAAATAAAAACTAATCATAAAATAAATTACAATAAGGCTCTATCCCTCAAATTTGTTAGAATTTTACTAATATCGGAAAACAAAGACTTAGAAGGAAATGCCCAACCCCAACAAAATCGATGATAAAAAAGATGATAGCAAAATCAATTGGATAAGAAGAATGAGCATGAGAGGAGATTGCGACGATAGCTATATTGTTATAAATATACTATGTTCACCTCATGGAGGCATCGCGACATATGTCCTAGGTTTAATTCAAGCGCTAGAGCATAACTGCATAGAACAGGCAATAGCATACAATTATTGGAAATCTGACGAAAACTTCAGTAGATATGTTAGTGCATCTAAAGGCCTGGAGAGGCGTAGGCTAAGAATACACACGCACAAGTTGCCTGTGCTAGGCACACTTAAGGATATATATAGTGTCGTTAACCTTGCATTTACATTGAGCAAAAGGGGCAAAAAACTATATTTGGCAGCACATGGTACGAGCGCGGCAGGAATTGCAGTTATAGCATCCCTATTCATAGGAAATACAAGGGTAATTTACATACCACACGGGGGGCTCTCTCATCTGTATAACTCTAAGAAGAAGTATTTACATATTTTTGCACATTTATACGATGGTCTTCTGGCATTGATGAGAACCATATTGATATGCGAAAGCAAGTACACCCATGATCTGTATAGGGATACATATAAGTACGACTCTCTCTTTTCATTAAAACCAAAAGGATATATCTATTCATTGACAAATGTCCACCGTGAAAAATATGAATTAAATAGACTCGAAAACAGCAGCAGGTCGGCCGGAGTATCAAATGAAGTAGTGACTAAGCCATTACGAGTAGCGTATATTGGAACATGGCGTGCTATAAAAGGTGCCATACACTTGGCTAATATAGTGCTAAATATGGAATCATCGCATTCATGTCTACCGAACGGGAGAGAGATATCTTATGAATTTTATACAGATTTGAAGGTAGACATGAAATATTTGACTGCAAAGAATAGAGTGAATGTAAGTTTTTATGGATGGTGTCCAGATGTGATGAGTTTGTTAAATGGGATAGACATACAAGTTATACCTTCAATGGGGGAAGCATTTGGATATGCAGCTGTTGAAGCTTTACTATCAGAAGTAAAAATAATCCATACTGGCGCAGGGGGTTTGCGTGAAATATTACAAGCCACTAATATGCCGATATTGCCAATAGGGTTTACCAGTGATCAGTTATATGAGGCGGTATGTAAGATATCAAGTTTAAGCTTTAATGAATTGCTAGTGGACAAAGAGCCATTAAAACATATATACTCACATTCATATTGGGGCACTGACGCTTTTTGATATGTGATAAGACTCTAATTATAAGATAAGGAAACAGGGTAGATTCAGTATTGTCAAGTTTATGTGTTTATAATGTATGAATACAGAATGACGATAGCCGTGAGAAGATTGAAGAAAGATTAATTGGAGAAAAACCGTTAGGGAGAAGTATTAGATGTACAAAAAACAAATACAATAGGTAATTTATTGTGAGTAATTTAGTGAATTAGGAGCGCGATTATGCGAAAGCTCTGGGTCTAAGTGTGTATGCTGCAAAAAGACAAATAACAGGATACGCATTGTCCCTAGCACGTGCATTAAATGGAAAGATTAAAGCGACAATAATGATTATTGATAAAACAAATATATTGAGGCTTGATATCGGTAATGAACGAGTAATCCAAGCGCCCCTGAAATATAGTAAAGTTACAAGTTGATGGTAAAAACCTCCAAGCAGAAGAAGAGAATCTAATAAGTTATAAGTAAGTACCTTTTCCCAAGCAAAGAAAGGGGTAAATGTTGCTCGAAATATATCAAGGATTAGATTAGAGGTGGGGCGGACTGAGTCCATATTGTTGTGTGAATCTCGGAAACTAGGGAGGGTAGTAAAAAGATTATCGATTGAATATCCTGCGAAGTACTTCTGTGTTATATAGTATAGAAATATACTAACTATAATAACAAAAAACAAAATTATCAACTTGGATTTGTTAAAACGTGAATAAAATACTAATGCATTGAGTATTAGAATGACTGAAAGATAGAATCGTTCAGTGGTTAATATACTGATGGGCAATAATGAAAGAGCAATATACCTTGGTTTCGACATGGATAAGCCAAGTATATATAAGTAAAGAGCAATAAGTAGATGGACAAAGAAGTCTTTATAAAATACTGTTGTATAAAAGATAATATTAGGAGAAAAACAATAGATGGTAAGTGCTATGCAGGAGAGCCTTGGATTTCTTGTCAGGTTATTGAAGGCCTTATATAACAAGAAGATAGTGGGTAGTTTAAGGGAGGAAATAGCAGTAGCAGTGACTAATGATGTGGCTCCAAATTGTGAGAACCAGAGAGCGACCCATAGGTTTGAAAGGTATAAGACCTCAAAAGGATTAGTTGTACTAGTTACTACCGAGAATGGCTGTGAGAGGTTGTGCGAAAGTTCAATACTTCTAGGGAGATGTGCTACAAGAGCGTCATACGTCCATATTGCGCTTTCAGGGCCGTCTGTAATTGCGTAACCTAGTATAAGGGAGAACTGGACAAGCATTGAAAGTAAAAGTATATAGATATAAAATTTAGGTTGTATAGGGTAGGTGCGTAGATAAAAAAGCAAGATGATCACATATAGAAGATTAAATATTTGGTATGATGTTGACAAAATGAACGAATCAAATAAACCAGCGAATATTGAGATTGAAAAGACTAGAGTTGATAAAAAAACTGCTAATGGGAGACAAAACAGGATGGTGATCATCAAGGTAAAGACAAAACTAAAGTGATTGATGGGTCAAGAGCGATGACTTATGCATTTTTTGATTTCTAACTGTATTAAAGAGTATAAAAGCAGAAGTGAAAGGGGAAAGGACCGAAGGGAATAGAATAGTGTTTGAAGCATAAGGGTAATAGTCCTGGCCAAGGGAAGTTGAGATATACCGTTTTTTAAAAGTTTAATGCTAGAATGAGTAAGAGAGATTAGCCGTACAGATGCAGGTAGAGTAGGGTTTAATTTAAAGTATGTGGAAAGATAGTGTTCTTCAAGAAGTGTATATGAGTATTTATCGGCTGACATTGAGTTAGTGCTAAGGCGATAGTAAGCAAGATCTTGATTAATGCGATGAATATGATATTTCTGTGAGACTCGTAGCCACAGATCCCAGTCCTCAAGGCCGCGTAGGTCAGTACGGAAGTAGCCAACTGTCAATAGAACAGACGCACGTATGACAACAGTCGGCATGGGAATAAAATTAGTGATAAGTAGATCGTAATAGTTATTGCGAAAAAGTCTAGGATTACGGTAAGCATAGGAAGCAGAAAGATCAGGTGTAGATGTGAACGTATGATAACCGGAAAAGGTTAATCCTACCGACGAATCAAGGCTCATAAAAATGTGGATATGTGTCGAGAGGAAGTTAACCATCCAAATGTCATCAGAATCAAGGAATGCTATGTATTCACCTGCCGCATGCTTAAGCCCTAGATTACGAGGAGATCCCGCGCTACCTGTACCAGGATTGTCCTGGTAGTGATATCGGACTCTGGAATCTGCTAGTGATAGTACGAGAAGCTTTGTATCATCTGTGGAACCGTCGTCAACAATAATTAATTCAAGATTAGAATAAGTCTGAGCAAGAACGGAGTGTACAGAGGTTAATATAGTATTAGCCGAGTTAAAAGCAGGCATAATAACAGATACTAGAGGGGTGTAAGTATGGTTAGTCATATAAACGGTGAAGATTGGGGGAAGGGAAGACGGATTCTGGAAATAGAGATGATAGTGAAAGACTATGGCAGGGAAAAAGTCGAGTAGAATATGTGTACGCAGAATTAATTTTCGATACGTAGCCAACTTGAAGGCATAATATCACTACTATCCAACGCAGAGTGATACCAAAGAGATGGCCCAATTACAATTTTACATGGACTTGGGTTGAGCCAAGCACTCCACCAACTGAAAGTACTATTTGCAATTATATGATGGTTGCAAAGGCTCATAAGAATCATATTATTAAAGCTTTGTGAACCTATATAAGCATCTACATACATGTGCGGGTATGATGGGACAATGTGTTGTTTCGCCCAGTAAGTATCATCGGAGAATATGTAAAAGAAGGGATCATTAACTTGTGATGCTACATATTCAATCGCATCTTGATAGTATTTGAGGCTGCATGTTGCATATATAGATTTATTCCTAGCTGCGAGGTAGTCACCTCTTCTAATATGTACACTAACAGAATCATAAAGAGATATGTTGCTAAGATCAAAATTAGTAATCTTGGGGGGTAATTCGCGAAAACTAAAGTCTTGTCTTATTACATCCAAAATAGAATCAAAATATTTTTGGCTTTGCCAGTAACCTGATAGGTAGCAAGGATGTGCGATATCATTAATCTCTTCCCAATAATAGAGATGGGGTTCGACAATAAGATGTTTTGAGCGAAACATATTAAATGGGGGTTTGGATAAAAACCGAAATATAAAGGAGTTGGACTGAATGCCAATTAAATCACGCAGATTTTCTTGAGAAGCAGCTGTAAGTGATAGGTTGAATACTTTTTCAAGCTCATATTTGTGGAGTTTATACGAAGCAAATGAATTTAAATCAACCAGCAACGGCAAATCTAATAGAATGGAGAGGGCACGGCCGGCGGCATACTGGAACATTTGATTTCCAAGGCCGCCAATGATATTTACGATGATCATAAATTGGTAAGTGGCAATGAAGATTGTCGCAAACGTAATAAATGGCTATTATCTTTCATAATATTTAGGAAAGAAAAGATAGAAATGAGGGCAATAAGAACAAGATACACTATATTAGAGTTGAAGTGTAAGAGATGAAAGAAAAGAAATCTACAAGCAAAAAGTAGCAGCATAGATGAGAAGCCTAAAAGAAGTCTGCGGCTATCTAGCCTTGAAAGTAGATGTGGATACATTTTGAGGGACAACAAGACTGCAAGGAAAGATCCAACTAAAATACTATATAGTGAGATATTGAGGGATATCTTCATTTGCCCGCAACCCACAAGAAGTAAGCATGAGACAAGAGTAGGAATAGAATAAGGTATCAGTAACAGCTTCGCATTCCGTTTCATATGAGCTTTGAGGCTAAGTATATTAGAGAGTACGCGAAAAAATTCGAGGGTCGAGCCGAGTACTAATATACTGGATGCTGTCCGATAGGCTCCGCTTGTCAATACTAGCAAGATAAGGTCAGATGATGCTACAATTAGACCAAGGCATATTAGATAAAGAGGTAATAATACATTGATGAGATCAATAATAGCAGAGTCTATTTCGGTTGAACTAGTTTGATTCTTAAGCCGACTAAAAAAGTAAGGATAAAGTAATTGATTTGCAATCGAATCTATAAAACCCCAGACTTGTGATGAGACTTGTAATGCAGCGGATATAAGGCCTAATTCAGATAAACCCCAGAAACGTTCTATAAAGAGCCGATATCCATTAGTTTGATACCATAGTGAAATATTAACCAAACTGATAGGGAGACAGTATCGAGACAAGGTATCTTTGTCAAGAATATGGGATGTATTCGAAATAGTTGATATTTTTCCTAGATTTTTATCAACAAATAGAAATTTTGCGCATAGTGCTGTTAAAGTTAATCCAAGGGCCTGTCCTGCAAACCAGCTCGATGGAATCGCAAGGGTGTAAGTAAAACAAGTTGAAAAAAGAAGAGATGATATTAAGGTAAGAAGAGATAATAAAACTGATTGAGTTCTACGATGAATCATATTTAAGAGAGTAATATAAGTTGTGTTCCAGGTAGCTGAATATATCGTGAGAAACATAAGGATAGAATTAGCAACTAAGATATAGTTTAATTGACTGTGGTGCGTAACAAGCATCGTAAAGGAACCAATAAGAGAAACATTAAAGATTATTTTATTATAACTAATGAAGCGAGATCGCAAGGTTCCGGTATCAAACCATGCATGGGTATTTAGATTAATATACTGGCCAACAGGACTTATAAATAAAAGAACGCAGAAGGTCTGAATAGTTAATAGAATAGAGAGTTGGCCATACTGAGATGGACTTAGAAGTGCAGTGGAGAGTTTAATGGACGCAATAGTAATAAATGCCGAAATAATTCGACCAATAAATATTATTGTAAACGTTCGCTTAAATGCCAAGGTCGGATACTATTGTATCTCTGATCGTTTTGGCGAAATATAGTGGGCTGAACTGGTATGAAGCATCACTTACCATAAATTTATAAATGTTCTGTTGGTAAGTTAAAAAATGGTCTTCGGGCATAGAGTTAATAAATGCAAATAATTCTTCCATGCTTGCATATTTGCGACGATCTATATAGCAGTTATCGGGTATGTGGTCTGAGATGTTATTCGCGCCCAGATAGATTGGGACGCAACCTGAGGTAAAAGAATCAAATATTTTCTCTGTAATATAACCAGGAATATCTCGAAAGTTTTCATAGCAAAATGAAAATCTGGTATGCTTGAGAATAGTAGATTTATTAGCAATAACACCCTTGTAACTTGGAAAAGGGTTGTACTGTGTAAATGGTACACATCTCCGCAGTAGAAGGCGCAAAAATTTTCCGAATAGCCCACTTGGAATTGGCGGGATATTCCAATCGGTGCCGTACAAGCGAAAAGATTTTGGTTCATTTTGCTCAAACCATCGAATAACACTTATACGCTCTCGATAAAGGTTTCGAGAATCAGGTACTAAGGCAGATTTATTACCAGCTATCATAGCAGTTAAGTAAGGGCGTAACTGATATCCATCGACCGGATTGGTGGAAATATTAATGGGAAAATTGATTTTTATATAACGTTCGTTATCTAGAAGGAGATCATTCCAAGTGAAAACTCTTCGATATTGTGACAACCTTGCCTTGCTTCCGTTTGGAGGATGAATATATGGTGTCTCTAACATTATGAGATATCGAGGTAGGGAGGTCTTATTTGGTTGAACGTCGAGATGGAGTTCAAACTTACAGGAGTGAGGTTCGAATTGATCGTGCGTCTGCAGCTCAATATTACTTGAAATGAAAGCCTGCTGGAGCATATGAAAGGGAAGCAAGCAATTATCCCGATTTAATGGGCCATCGAGTGTAAAGATACTATTATTCTTAAAATCTTTTGTAACAAGTACCGCTTGTCGCTTTAGAGAAGTCATGCTGTTATACTGTCGATTAAGAGGTGTTGCGAAGGAATTTTGCAACCTGCCGCCCATGCTGCACGAATATAAAATAGAATTTGCCCGGATGAAATGAGACGTGCTAAATCAACAATATAATATACACGTGAATAGGGGCTGCCAAAACCATGGCGGCATATAATTTATAGATAAATTTATATTAGGGCATATGTTGACATGCCCTGTGGAATTTGTTATTTAGGCGCGCGACTAACGAGGAGTCCCGGTATAATAGGGATTAATGGTTGATAGCGGGTTTTTTCTATATTTTGACGTAGATTCGCCTGGCTTTCGTGTGTGTGACTGGCTAAGTGGCTACAACATATTTAGATATTAACGAGATCCTAATATTTGTTTGAGTATAAGATGTTGCTGAAAAGAAGAGCATTGTGGATGCTTCGAGAAAAAAGCATGATCAATGCAACAGTATGTCTATTTGCCAATATACCGGCTTTGCTATACTAAGATATAAACCTTTAGAGAAATGGGCCAATGCGCATACTTTTGACGGGTGGTAGTGGAATGGTGGGTCAAAATCTGCTTCAACACCCCAAGATCCAGAATTTCGAAGTGCTGTCACCAAGCAGATCAGAATGCAATCTTTTATCCTATGAAAGTGTCATTAAGTACATAGGGTGGTTTAAGCCCGAGATGGTAATTCATGCAGCTGGAAAAGTGGGAGGCATCAAGGCAAATCAAAGTGATCCACTCTCTTTTTTAGTTGAAAACATGGATATGGGGCGCAATGTTATATTAGCTTCACGAGAACTTGGAATAACAAACTTGCTCAATCTGGGAAGTTCCTGTATGTATCCGCGAGGTCATGTTGAACCCATGGATGAAGACCTTATTCTAAAAGGAGAGCTTGAGCCGACAAATGAAGGATATGCACTTGCAAAAGCCGTCTGCTTGCGTTTATGTGACTACATTTCAAGGGATAGCACTGTTTTTAACTATAAGACACTTATACCATGTAATCTGTATGGCCCTTATGACAAATTTGATTTTCATAATGCTCATTTAATACCCGCAATAATCGCCAAGGTGCATAACGCCATTAATAATAGTTTACCTGCGATCGAGATATGGGGTGATGGGTTGGCTCGGCGTGAGTTTATGTATGCAGGGGATTTGGCGGATGCAATTATGAAAGCGGTTGAGGACTTTGACAGCCTTCCTTCGACCATGAATGTTGGCGTAGGCCTTGACTATTCAATAAACGAATATTATTCAATGATATCTGATGTGCTAGGGTATAAGGGTACATTCACTCATGATACAAGCAAGCCATCGGGTATGATTCGAAAGCTGGTCTCAATAAAGAAGCAACAGTCATGGGGTTGGATGCCTACCACCCAACTGCGGTCGGGCATTAGTAAAACCTATCATTCTTATCTCAAGTCTATTCATGACGAAAACTAAACACCCTTTGGCTTCTAGTTCATGGGGCATTGAAGAATATAATGCTTTACAGCGAGTAATAGACTCGGGTATGTTTACTATGGGGGACAATGTTCGTGAATTCGAACTTATGTTTGCCAATTATTTTAATAGTAAATATGCGGTGATGGTGAACTCAGGTTCATCAGCAATCTTACTAATGATTGCATCGCTATTCTACACTAGCAATAAAGATAATAGGCTAAAAGCTGGTGACGAAATAATAGTTCCTGCTGTTTCATGGAGTACGACATATACTCCACTGTATCAGTATGGGTTAAAGATTAAGTTTGTCGACATTGATCTGCATACGCTTAATTACGATTTGAACCAGCTTGAACTTGCTATTAGTTCAGAAACACGCGCGATTATGATAGTAAATCTTCTTGGAAATCCAAATAATTTTGAACAGATATCTCGTATAATTAGTGGTAGAAATATATTAATTGTCGAAGATAATTGCGAATCGATGGGTGCTATGTTCAACGGTAAATATACGGGAACTTTTGGTTTAATGGGAGCTTTTAGTACTTTCTATAGTCATCATATATCAACCATGGAAGGTGGGCTAATTACAACCTCTGATGAAGAATTATATCATATACTATTATCATTGCGGGCACATGGGTGGACAAGAGACCTGCCGACAGACAATTTAGTGACAGGATCTAAAAGTGATGATTACTTTACCGAGTCATTTCGATTTGTTCTCCCTGGTTACAATCTAAGACCTTTAGAATTAGAAGGCGCATTGGGAATTGAGCAACTTAAGCGACTACCTAATCTGATTAAAATTCGCAGGGAGAATGCAGAGCTTCTACAAAAGAAGCTAGGTAATCACCCACTCTTTATTATCCAAAGCGAGATAGGTACTAGTAGCTGGTTTGGGTTTAGTCTAATCATTCGCGATGGTTGTAAATTAGAAAGAACTAATCTGGTGCGTGAGCTTGATAAACTTGGTTTTGAGTGCAGGCCAATCGTGGCAGGAAACTTCGTCAAAAATCCTATCGTACGCTTTTTTAATTATGAGGTATCTGGATCTCTGCCAAATGCTGAGTATATCGACCGGTATGGATTGTTTATCGGGAATCAACATTATCCATTAACTGATGCAATCCATACGCTTTCGCAATTCAATATGGACTGTTGATTTTGTTCGTTAGACAGTCATTCTGCGGCTGGCAGTGCAATCATGACTAATCTATCTACGCAAAACTTCAATGACTAGGATAACTATAACTACATCTATTCCTTGGTCCTGGCTTAACAAGCTTGATGGCAGGGATTATTCGTTGATACAACGGATACTAGATCCTGTGGTGATAATTTTTCTCTCTATTTTATTTTTCAGTTCAACAAATTTCGATCTAGGTAACAACAATATAGCTCTATATTCAGTAATTCTAATATGTGTGCTACTCTTCCTGCCTAACGTTGGAATCTACGGTAGCTATCGAAGTAGAAGTTTATTTGTCCTTGCTCGTAAAATCACGAAAGGTTGGCTACTGGTATTTATGACAGTAGTTCTATATACTTATACATTCTACTCGTCGTTGCAAGCATTCCAATCGACGACTATTTCATGGGGACTTGCATGTTGGCTATGGTTGCTGGTCAACCATACTGGAATACGCAAATTAATTCGGTACCAGCGCAGTCAAGGTTCAAATATACGTAGTATCGTTTACTGGGGGGAACCTCAAGCACTCTGTAAGTTTGCAGATAATGTCGAATCCAATAAATGGATGGGTCTTCAAATCATAGCTTGGTTTGGACCCAAGCCACCAGAAAATAAGTTGTTGAACGAAAAATTACCTGCATATTGCGGGGATCATTTAGATCTTCAGCAGTGGCTATCAAAAAATTCTGTTGACAAGATTATATTCAGTCAATCCCCAAATGATAATGTGAACACATCTGATTTGCTTAAAATTTTTGGTAATACCTCTGTTCCAGTAATCTATGCCCCAGAGTGGGCTAGTCCATCGATGCATTTCTCGGTAGACCAAGTTGGTACTCAGACTTGTATCGACATTTGGGGTACGCGCCAGCGCTTTAGCGAACGCCAGCTTAAGCGAGCCTTTGATCTGATATTTGCTTGTATAGCTTTGATTCTATTTATACCTATTTTTGTATTTATTGCTATAGCTATAAAATTATCAAGTCCGGGGGCAATATTGTATAGACAGGAAAGATACGGTCTCGATGGTAAATCATTCTGGTTACATAAGTTTCGTAGCATGTACGTCTTGGAGAAAGGCGATCAGCCGGGCCTAAGACAGGCTACCAAAAAAGACCCGCGGGTAACACCAATAGGCTCATTACTGAGACATTGGAGCCTTGATGAACTTCCTCAACTTTGGAATGTCATCTGTGGTGAGATGAGCTTAGTAGGACCCCGACCTCACGCTGTTGATCACAATGAGTTTTATCGCCAGAAGGTAATAGGCTACATGCAGCGTCATGCATTCAAGCCTGGTATCACTGGGTTAGCGCAAGTTAATGGTCTGCGGGGAGAGATACTTACCATTGATGCAATGGAGGCTCGAATAGAAGCAGATCTTTTATACCAACGCAACTGGAGTCTCTGGCTAGACTTCAAAATAGTTCTGAGGACCCTTTTGCGCTTTTCATCACCAGAGGCCTATTGAGTGAGAGGCGAGAGTACAATTAAATGTACTAGAAATTATTCACTATTAATCCAGCTTCCCACGATGCATATCTAAAACAATGCCTCAATTTGGGTATATATGAACAAAACTCAGTCCCCTGGGGCGCGTAGTTTATTCGACTAAGTATACAGTCGAAATGCCATTCAGCGAGAATAGGCTATAACGTTTAGAGCAGGAATTAATACTAATTCATGAAAGGCCATTGTTCTGATGTCACATTAACAGGTCGAATCATTAGTCGCATATGCTCATACTCTGCAGGACTTTTATTCTCATTAATGTACTTTTTAAAAAATTCTAAGGATGGCTTCTATATTTAAAACGGTTTACAGGGTTGCTTTTTCATCTTCTGATCAATCTGTTTTAAGTAGTCACTGAATAAGGCAGTCCAATTATTGATTAGTAGAATCAGCAGCGTTAAGCTTAGCATATTAGTTACGATTTCATGTGCATTTTTAATTTAATAAAAGATTAGTTACTGATACTCATGCATCAGAGCCTTCGCAAGACCAGATCGTTATCGATCACAAACTCTTTATATCCAGAAAAGAAAGTGTTTTATTTGTTACCAAAGATAAAATCACCGTCTTAATTTTCTGAGATGCACTTAGAGGCAAACGCTATGATCGAAACTAGACGTGCTTTAAAGCTCAATTTTTAATACCTTGCATAATATATATCTTATTTTCAGTATAATACACTTCAATGGCTAATAACGAACACAAGCAATAAAAACAATGCAACTACCCTTTTTGCACCCTTTTTCGCTAACATATTTTGATACTTGAGCCATTCTTCAGCGTTAGGTTAAGCAAAATCTTTCACGACTCGTGTCCCCATGGCCTATAATGAGACATGTATTTCCGAAGGCTGTGCTGCGAAATAGAAGCGATATATGCTAACTTCCTAAAATTAATTTACCGGGGCTTGGCTTGATAAACATCGATTTGCTCGATGATTGCTTGAAGCTTAACCACTAGCCACTAGTTTACTGGGATTAATAAACAAAACCAAAATCACCCTAATTGATGCCTATACATCTTTAAGCCAATGAACTAGCTAAGCGCTTTATGATGTTATTTGCGCTGTTTAATAGCTGACAAGCTGCCCGAAGTTAAATAAGTTGGTGCCGCTACATGTACTTGGAGTTTGTGTATCGAGTCTTATGGGGCTTCGTAACTCGTTAATCATAAGAAATCAGTGCATGATCAAACAGAGTCCAATTTGTGGAGTTCAGGCATTAATCTTAACAAGCCTACCAACGCACTCAAACCACCTACTCTTTATCAACAATTGTCAGAGGAATAACATTGTATAAGTAATTTTTCGAACTCCTCTCGATTGGGTTAATCAATGTCCTTATCATCTCCATAATAGCGCTGGGAGATTAGCGTAGTTGGTAGCTTAAAAGCCGATACATTACCAAAGCACTTAATTGAGTACCAGCAGAACACAATAGATAGAATAGTATTATAAAACGGCCTGAATATGGTACAAAGGTTTGTATCAAAGACCAATAGCTTATACATCTTGGCTCCTGATACTCTTGATTACAAACATCAATGTGGATAAATCAATCAATGGTAATAGTTGCCAAGTCGGGCCAGCGGGAAATTAATAGGCAATTATTACATGCCAGGGCGTAAATACTACATCGCTCTTAATTGGGCAGTCTTAAAAGCATGCTCAAAAGAGAGTCATCATTTCTTATATTAATTCTGTCTTGCTCCTGTATCATTCCGCTTGACCACCTCATGTACTGTCAGAGCATGCTCGAACGGGGGGGGAGCATCACCTTATATTGAGCTCCTTCGAGGGACACCTTTGAAACACCCGTATGCAAAGAGGGCTCCTGCGGCTGCTCTTCTAATATTTTTCTTCGCACAGCCTATTAAAGCGGGTCAGAGCCTGCAAGTCCCTGGATCAAACGGCACGCAGAGCAAATCTGTAGTTTACGACACCTACATTCTCGGTCCCGGGGACAGCCTGCAGGTAGAGATGCTCGACATCCCAGAACTCAGTGGCGCATATTCAATTGGACCCGATGGTACCGTGTATTTACCGCGACTTCGTGCGCTCTACGTGGAAGGGCTGACGGTGGAGGAGCTGCGCTACTTCCTCACCCAGCAGTTCAAGGCCTATGTGAAGAACCCGCAGCTCTACCTGCGGCCATTGCGCTATCGCCCGATTCGCATCTACGTGGGCGGCGAGGTGCGCCGGCCGGGGTACTACACCCTCAGTGGGCAGCAGAGCAACGAAACCAGCAGCATCGACGAGGAGATTTCTGAGAAGACTGGCCTGACAGCGTCTGGCCAAGGCACAACCAGCGTTGAAATCCAACTGGCCAACCAACAAGCCCTGCGTGAGGGCCAGTCGCGCTTCCGAGCTGGCCGCGGGCTGGCTGGCTCAGTGCTCTTCCCCACGGTGTTTGACGCCATCCGCACGGCCCAGGGCAT
>Ga0194130_10006023_pt1 | contig 14246 bp, 20 predicted proteins | sample TA2KigsurfametaG_FD_160084 | JGI IMG/M metagenome (GOLD analysis project Ga0194130, IMG submission 160084) | Freshwater microbial communities from Lake Tanganyika, Tanzania - TA2015050 Kigoma 12 surface | ecosystem: Environmental > Aquatic > Freshwater > Lake | place: Tanzania: Lake Tanganyika... | reverse complement strand
AACTGTGTCTACAACCACCGTCCGTGGTGTGGTGGAGGATGTGACCGAACGTGAGATCAACGATCTGATAAAAAGCGCGGACAAAAAACTTACGATTGCAGCGGCTGATCTAGCGTTTGAACCTGCCGTCTCTGATCAGGTAACAGTTGCTGGCCGCGTGATGCAAACAGTAGAAGTTCGCAAAATTGAACAGGACAATACAGCAATCGTATTCGAAATCTTTTTGAGGGAGTAACGTGCCACGCCAAATTAGACTTGATCAGATCGACGACTATGCGCTGGATCAGATCAAAACTTTAGTTAAAGTTGCCACGCTAGAAACTGATCGAAGGTTAAAGCTTAATACACCAGTTGATACAGGACGGCTACGCGCTAGTTGGCAGATCAAGCAAGAAGAATTCAGCGGAGCAGTTTTTAACAATCTTCCTTACGCACCCCCAGTTGTTGCAGGTGTTGACCTGCCGCCTTCATGGAAGGGTATTCAACGTACCACGCCGTTTTTAGACGCTGTTGCCAAAGACATCCAGACTTACATTGATTCTGAAGCTGGCAGAATTGGGCGCACGTCATGAGCTTAAATACTCTGCGTTCTTTGATTGAAGGACGCATCGCTACAGAGTTTGCAGGCGCTCCGATCCTGCAAGTTGCCTACCAGAATGTTCCCTTCACGCCGCCCAATAACGCAAGCTGGATTCAGACGCAGATCATCTGGGGTGATTCTGCTTACCTAACGATCCTGACCAGTGCTACACGCGGAACAGATGATGGCTTTAATCGCCGTAACGGCACGTTAATCTTCAATATTTTTACTCCAAGGGGGCAAGGACCAGGAGCAAGTCTGACCATCGCTCAGCGTTGCATTGATCTGTTTTCACGTTTGCAGCTGCAAAATATAAAATTTGACGCTGCAAATGGACCGCGCACTAGCGAACCGGCTGTGCCGGAAGGGTTTTACCAAGCACAGGTCACCATAACTTTTGAGGCTTTTGAGCAGAGTTAGAATCTCATTAGCCACCTACCGTTCAAACAATGGCTACTGTTCTGTCCGGTACGTCCGGCGCTCTTTATTACAAGCCTGCTGGTACTGAGGCTACCTTTGCGGAAGCCGCTGTTTCAGTCGCCAACGATGAAATCACCGTTGCTACCTTCCTGAACTTCAAGGTTGGTGATCCGGTGCAGTTCAGCGTGGTGAACACTGAAACCGGGGGTGCTGGCTCTGGTACTCTGCCTGCTGGCATCTCGGCTGCCACCACCTATTACGTCATTAGTTACACGGCTTCTACTGGTGTGTTGCAGGTTTCCGCTACCGCTGGCGGTTCCACCATCAATATCACCGATGATGGCACGGCTGTAACCCCTAACGCCTTTCAAGTTGCCTACGCTTCTTATGCGGCTGTGGGTGATGTGCGCGAGTGGTCGTTTGAAATCACCCGTGAGGAAATTGACGTTACCACCATTGGACAAACCCTTGGTCAATACGCTCCTTTCCGTCAGTACATCACCGGCTTTGCTGATGGCTCCGGTAGCGCCATGGTCTACATGACCGATGACGATACCAACCTGTCTAACCGAATGGTGGTAGACGTGCTGCAGCGTCAGCAAACCGGCGCAGCCTTCAAGCTCTACATTGACCGGGTGTTAAGCGGTGGTAACGTTAGTTCCGCTCTTAGCCGTAGCATTGAGTTTGAAGCAGTGCTGACCTCTGCCAGTCTGAATGTCAACCCTGACGATGCTCAGATAGTTGAGATCAACTTCCGTCCGTCTGCTGCACCCACGTTTGACTTCAGCAAGAGCTAACAACAGTCTTCTGGGTTTTTTGCCCCTGGGTTGCACCGGGGGCTTTTTTGTGCTTAAAGTGCTAACCAGTTACTTATTTTTATGTCTGCCACTCAGTCAGTTCGTGCGCTTGATCGCCTGAAAAAAGCCGCCAACCTCGTTCCTGTTAAAAAAACAGTGACCCTTAGTGACGGGAGCGAGTTTGAGTTCTGGCACACGGCGTTGACCATGGCGGAACGTGAAAAGGCAATGAAAGCCGCTAACAGCAATGACCCTAATGCCTTTGCTGTTCAGTTGCTTGTAGCTAAAGCATTGGACGAAAATAGCGGGCGTATGTTCAGCGCAGGCGATGTGGCTGAATTGAAAAACGAAGTCCGAGACAGCGATTTGCAACGGATCATCTTGGCACTCGTTCAAGATGACATCGTTGAAATTGAACAGGGAAAGTAAAAGCGGAGTTGAAACGAGACGGGTTACTTCAACTCCAACTGCAACTAGCCAAGGAACTGGGTATGACCATGACTCAGTTAACAGCCCAGGTTACGCTTGAGGAACTGCAACTATGGGCTGCCTACTTTGAGATCGAGCATGAACGCCAGAAAAAAGCAGCGAAACAGCGATAGACTGATAACAGTGAAGTAATAGCCGTGACCGCTGTAGCCAACGTTGCCATCAATGTTGATGCGAAAGGCGCAAGGGCTGCGTTACAGGGCTTAAGTGGCGTTGTAGATGGTCTCGGCAATAAAATCAAAGGGCTTGGCGATAGGTTGACAGGACTTGGCGGTATCGCGGCATCGCTTGGTGCTGGCGCCGCTCTGAGTGGTTTTGTCCGTGCTGGTGTTGAGGCTGATCGTACTGCCAAAACAATTAAAGCCTTAGCTCAACAATATGGGGAAGCTGAACGTGTTACTAACTTTGCCAATGATGCGGCAAACAAATTCGGTTTAGGGCAGACTACAGCAGCTAAAGCAGTAGCTGATTTATATGGAAGGTTGCGCCCGATGGGCATCAGTTTAGAGCAGATTCAGTCAACATTTATTGGAGTCAATAATGCAGCCGCTTTAATGAATTTGTCTGCAGCGGACACTGATGGCGTAATGTTGCAACTCAGTCAAGCAATGGGTTCAGGAGCCCTGCAGGGTGACGAGTTGCGCTCAGTTATGGAGCGACTGCCAGCAATAGGACAAGCTATTGCAAAGGTAATGGCTGTGGATGTTTCTCAGATTAAGCAACTTGGCAGCGAAGGTAAAATTACAACCGATATTATCGTCAAGGCATTAAACGGACTTGCTGGTGTAAAAGCGCCACCGCCAGATGCCTACAAGCTATTCCAAAAAACACTGGAAGACTTAAATACAACGATTGGCACAAAGTTGCTGCCAGGATTTACTCCTTTGGTTGTAAAAGTCTCAGAATTGACCAATCAGTTCTTGAAGTTAAACGGTGCTGGCACTATTGTTGAAGCCTTAATGCCTTTGCTGAATTTCCTGACGCAGCTTCTCTCTGCTTTTTCTAAACTGCCGCCTGGGGTACAGCAATTTATCATACAAGTTACGGCACTTGCTGGTGTTTTTGCGCTTGTCGCTGTTCCGTTAGGTATTTTCTTGAAAACGTTTGGCGGCATCATCCTTGCCGTTAAAGGTGTTATTACCGCAATCTCCGGTTTATCTATTCTTTCAACCATGGCAGGATGGCTTGGTGCTGTGATGCCTATTCTTACAACTTTAGGCGGTGGACTTTTAACTTTAGGCAAAATCCTTATTGGGTTATTTACTGGTCCAGTCGGATGGGTAACGCTGCTAGTGCTGGCAGGTGTTGCAATCTATGCATTTAGGGACAAGATTGGTACAGCATTTAACGCTATTGGCCAGTTTGTGGCAAATGGTGCCAAGCAGTTTTATGACGCATTCATTGTTCCTGTTGCTAAATGGGTATCACAGGCTTACGAAGGCATAGTAAATACCTTTAAGAGAATGGCAGATGCACTGAGATCTCCCTTTGTTGCAGTAGCAAACATGATTAAAGGCGTGCTAAACCAAGTTTTGTCCGCCATAGCCAATTCTATGAACGCGGTTGTCAGGGCACTCAACAACATGATTGCTGGTGCAAATGCCGCTCTACGCCGGATGCGTTTGCCGGAAATACCCTATTTGCCATACATCCAAGTTCCGCAATTTGCTCAGGGCGGTTATGTAGACAGACCAACGCTTGCTTTAATTGGCGAAGGCGGCGAGCGCGAATTTGTAGTTCCTAAATCTAAAGCAACAGATTTTGCCAAGCAGTGGCTTAACAGCAGAAGCGCGGGCGGTGCAGCAGCTAATCAATCAAATCCGGTAATTAACATTCAAACTGGCCCAGTATTAGAACAGCAAGGTCAACGCTATGTAACGGTTGAGGATCTTGAGAAATCACTACAGACGATGGCTGTCAGCCTGCTGAATAACAATCGTTCACCTGGTGGCCGACGCTTTGCGGGGGTCGGCTGATGACTAATAGATCACAGGCGCAATACCTGCGCATCTTTAATGAAAACACTACCTATACCAGATGGCAGAGCTACTACATCGGGACAACCGTTACATGGCAAAGCGCCTCGTGGAGTTATCACCCCTTCAATGCTGACGGGTTGATCGGTGGCACTTCGGGGTCAGATGTGGGTGTGTCGATTGAAGTGCCTGCTACATCAACGGCGGTTCAGGTCTTTACTGATGCTTTATCGAGCAACCGCCTTTGCCAACTGCTGATCTATGAGTTTAACTCATCACGACAACAGGTTTCACCGCCATCGAATCAGTTGCTGATCGGCAGTTATGTCGGTGAGGTGACGGGCATCAGCGGGTCTTTCTCTTTGCTGCAGGTGCAGCTAGGCTCCAGTTTGGCACCAGTCGGTGCCCAGACACCACCTCGTAAGTACACCAACTACCTAGTGGGCGCACCAATCCGGCTATGAACGTTAGGTTCAACGATCCGCTTTCTCTGCTGCCCTATCAAACCGGGCTGCTGGTGACGCCGCTGAAAGAAGCTGCTGCGCGTGGTCAGAGCTCGCTTGATAGCAAGCAAACAGCCGTTGTTCTTGGTGAGCCTATCCCGATTGTTTTCTGTCGCCGCCTAAGTAATGTCGGCGGTGTATTCGTAAGCCCTAGTGCAACTGAGGGCAGATTCTCAAACAATGCATCCACCAATGAGTTGACGGTGCGGCTGCAGTTAGTGCTGAGCGAAGGCGATCTACCGCAACTGCAGATCCGTGATGTATTCCAGCGGGCATGTCGTGTCGGTACTTGGAAGCAAAGCTATGACAGCCGCACTGAAGCATGGTTACCTGGCAACGTCATTACATCAGTCGCCGGCAAAAAGTTCTGGAATTGCCCGTATTACTGCGGCACTGGTGGAACCTATGACAACATCACAACACTAAGCTATCTAAACACTCACGCTGACGGTGACGAGACATGGGATAAGCAGGTCCATTGTTTCGTCCGTCAAGGGATGAAAGTCACCCGTATCTTGGATGACACTTTAGGGCCTAGCAATAATGTCGTTGATCTGGCTCTGTATCTGATACGTCAGAGCAGCCGCTTCCCTGAGGCGATGCTTGACCTCGATGCAATGGAAAGCGCAGCATTATTCACTAATGCCAACGGGTTTTTCTATAACGGTTTGTTCGATCAGTCAAATAATTTAGAAGATTGGCTGCAAGGTATCAGCCGAAATTTCTTGCTAAGAGTCAGCGACAAAAATGGCAAGAAGGCATTTAAGCCGCGCTTGCCAGTCAATGACAACGGGACAATCAAGACCACAACCATATCGTGGGTATTTACTTTTACTGAAGATCACATCCTTCCAGATGGTTTTGAGATTGAATACATTTCACTGGCTGAACGCAAACCAATCTGTGCTCAGATGTTATGGCGGCAGCAACCTGACGATGACATTGGCATCATCCGCGTGATGCAGGTTCGTTTCAGTAATGAAGCAGCAAACGGTCCATTTGAACAAATTGATCTTAGTCAGTTCTGCACATCAGAGAATCACGCAGTCAAGGTTGGCGCCTATGAGGTGGCACGTCGCAAATATGTGACGCACAGTCTGCGGCTTCGCATCAAGCCCGATGCCTTCAACAGCACGCTCACGCTTGGCGACATCGTGCGTGTTCGATTGCGGCGTGAAACCGAAGTGGATGAGGTAAGCCTGCATGATTTCCTCTATGAAGTGGAGCGGATCAACAAAACTATCAGCGGCATTGTTGAGCTGGATTTGATTCACTTCCCGATCAATGCGTCCGGGCAAAGCATCTTGGCTGTGCTGGTCAACAACGCATCAGGCACTGGAGTGCTGCTGCCCACTGGTCGCTCAAACTTTGAGTGTGACGATCCTGATCGCCGTGAAGATCCAGATCCGTTGCCAACTGACCCGCAGCCACCACCGGATCCGCCGGATCCGCCGGATGGTGAGGAAGACCTGCCAGATGATGAAGACCCCGCTCCTCCTGGTCCAGACGTGCCCAACCCACCCGATCCAGCTGAACCGAACCCACCTGAGATTTGTGGCGGAACAGGTGGCGAAGGCAGGCCACTGCCTGGTGACGAGATGGAAGTTTGCGGTGGTACTGAAGTATGCGATGGCATGTACAATGAGTGGTATCTATGTCCTGGCAGCAGCACAGAGATTAATCCTAGCTGCACGAAAGTCAGTCAAGGCGTAGCAGTAAAATATATCAATGCCAACAACAGCGCAGGATTGCGCGTTTTTGTGCGTGGTCGTTGTCCTGATCCAAGTTCACCAGATGGCTATGGACCGCCTACCGATTCTGAGGGCACACCTCCGATCGGGGGTGACGATGGTAAAGACTGGGCGCCAACTCCAAATCCAACCTCAGCAACTCGTTTCCGCATAAATGGGGGCGCTGCTGCTCCTATCGGAGAAATACGGTCTGAACTACTTGATTTTCTATCTACTACAGGCCCTATCATTTATGTGAAACGCGGAACCTTCACGCCTTATGATAATCCCGCACTAATATACTATGGTTGGGTCTGGGTGCGCTATACAGCCCCTAATGGCACTGTCGTAAATGTATCTTCCAGTGCCACTGGAGGTTACATTGATAATGCCTCACTTGGGGGACTAGGAATTAATCCAAAACCATGGGGAGGATCAGTCACCAACCTTGATACTGGTCAGCCTTGGCCGTTCTCTTAATCATGGCCACCTTCCCTGCGCTAAATCCAAATACTCGCACTTATATCCCCGGTGGTGCTGCGGCAACCGCGATAACAACACTTGACGGGGATGAACTAAGTGTCCGCCATACAAATTCTTCCGTTGGCCATATTTTACGGCTGGGATTTGTTGGACTTACGGCTGAGGCGTATAAACAAATTACTAACCATTATATGCTCCATGGCAGGTTTGAGCCTTTTGACTTGTCAGCAACCACGCTGCAAAGCTCAGACTTAGTTTTTCCTGCAAACTACCTGTGGATCTACACAGCAAGTCCAGAAACCACTTACGAGCCTGGCGTTATTACAGTTAGCGTAGAATTAGAATTAATACCTCCCTATACAATATGACGTTCTACCCTTCGCTAATTCCAAACTCAATTAACTATGATTTTGGCTTCTCAAATATTAGTGAAGTAAGCACTTTTGCCGGTCCCATTCGATTCCGACATTCAAATCGTATTAACGGTAACAAGTTGCAGCTTAGCTATAGAGGATTAACGCCAACGCAGGTTCAGCAATTACGCACGCATTACATCCAAAACCAAGGTATTCACGGATATTTTTCTGTCCCGCTTTCTATATGGGGTGGCTTAACAGTTGTTGAGTATGATGCAGTATATCGCTATACCGAACCCCCTGAAGAAGAGCAAATTGGGCTTTACTATAACGTTTCAATTAAGCTAAAAGTTATTGATGGTCTTACGCTTATTTATATTTTGAATGGAGGCGGTGCGTCCTTGCCAGCGACGGTAGCGTTTTCTTCTTTTGCTTTTACGGGGTATGCACCCTTTACACTTAATGGAGGCACAGCAGATCCGGCTAGCCCACTTGCCACACACGTTCTTACCGGAAGGAGTGCATAGCTAGTGACTACACCAACGACCGTCCAGGCACGATTCCAACTGCGTGCTGACACCGCAGCCAACTGGACATCGGTGAATCCAGTGCTGCTGATCAATGAGTTTGGCCTGGAGACCGACACTAAGAAACTGAAGGTTGGCAATGGCTCTACGGCATGGAGCAGCCTTGCCTATTTCCCAAGCATCGTCAGTGGTGGCACGGTCCTGGGCAACCTGGAAATCGGCACCACAGGCACTCTGACGTTTGAGGGCAGCACGGCAGATGGTTTTGAGACAACGCTGGCAGTAGTTGATCCAACGGCCGACCGGACAATCACGCTGCCTAACCAGTCCGGGAACGTGATCGTAAGCGGTAATGCCAGCATCGTTAATGCAGACATCAGCGCCACTGCCGAGATCGCCGTCAGCAAGTTGGCAGATGGCGCAGCCCGGCAGTTGCTACAAACCGATGCAGCAGGCACGGAAGTCGAATGGGCTAGCAACATCGACATTCCCGGCACGCTGGATGTGACAGGCGCTGCGACGTTTGATGCTGCAGTCACGATTGCTGGTGACCTGACAGTCAATGGCACCACCACCAACATCAACACGCAGAACCTTGTCGTTGAAGACAAGAACGTCATCCTTGGTGATGTTGCTACGCCTACTGATGTGACCGCTGATGGTGGCGGCATCACGTTGAAGGGCGCGACTGATAAGACGATCAACTGGGTCGATGCGACGGATGCGTGGACGCTGAGCGAACACGTCAATATCGCAAGCGGTAAAGAGTATCGGATTGCCGGCACGAAGGTGCTGGATGCCACCAGCTTGGGCAGTGGCGTTACAGGCAGCAGCCTCACCAGCGTTGGGACGATCGGCACCGGCGTGTGGCAAGGCACTGCCATCAATAAGACCTATCTCGACAGCACGCTTGTCAGCACGGGCGACACGGGCACTGTTACCAGCACGATGATTCTTGATGGCACCATTCTTAATGCCGATGTCAACGCCTCTGCAGCCATCGCTGGCACCAAGGTATCTCCCGATTTCGGCAGTCAAAACGTCATCACCACTGGCACGGTAACGGGCGCCAGCCTGTCACCGACCAGCAGCACTGCGCCTACCAATGGCGTCTATTTAGCCGCCGCAAATACTGTGGCAGTAGCAACTAACAGCACGGGCAAGCTGTTTATCAACTCCAGCGGGCAAGTAGGCATAGGGTCTTCGACGGTCGCTGGTCGTCTACAAGTTGGAACAACTCTCCATACTGATAATAATGCTCTTGTCTTTAATAGAGGGATTAAGCCCAGTATCACCGCGAGTCAGACAGCAATACTCTGCGAACATAACGGAATCGGCAGCGCCGAATGTCTTACCTTTATGTCAGATGCGGGCTATAAATTTCTTGATGATACTGGTGTTAATGAATTGATGCGCCTTACATCAACTGGATTAGCGATTGGCACTACGAGTCCTACTGATACAAACGGGTTTGGAAACTGCATCGACATTCGTAGTTCCACTGGCGCTGCCATTTACCTTCGGGACAATGATGACACCACAAATGATACTTTTGTCATCGGCAGAGACAATTCAGATTCTTATTTGATTTCAAATTCTGGCAACCTGCTATTTTCAAATAACGGCAGCGAACGCGCCCGCATCGACTCCAGCGGACGCCTGTTAGTTGGCACGTCTTCTCCTGCTGGCGATTTTGTAAATACAGGCAATAATTACATTGGCGCTTTTCAGGTTGCAAGAAATGTTTATGATGGCGTTGCTCAATTTCATCAATGGTCTAGCAATGCATCGTTAAACAGTGAAGGCGGCAATCAAATATTTATTAGCCGCTGCAAAAGCGGAACATTGGGTACGCATACAGGCGGCGCACTTGCATCTGGAGATGGTATCGGACGTATTATTTTTAATGCTTCCGATGGAACAAACTTTAGAAATGCGGCATTTATCACTGCGGAAATAGATGGCGGTGTTTCAACGGGTGATGTTCCGGGCAGGCTAGTGTTCTCGACTACCGCCGACGGGGCGAGTTCTCCGACGGAGCGGTGGCGATATACAAATAATGGTGAAACACAAATCCGCAATATGGCGGAAGTGTTTCCTGTGACTGATAATGCTTGTTTGCTTGGCAAGAGTGGCTTTAGATGGTCCGCCGTCTTTGCGGCAAACGGCACTATCCAAACATCTGATGAACGCGCAAAGGCGGACATTGCTGATGCCGCTCTTGGCAGTGATTTCGTTAAATCCTTGCGCCCAGTTTCCTATAAGTGGATTGAAGGTGGCAAGCGTGATACGGGTGAACGTGATAAAGACAATAACTACATCTACGAATCCGTTCCTGGAGAGCGCACCCACTGGGGGTTTATCGCTCAAGAAGTGAAGGAAGCGGTTGATGCTGCTGGTGTTGACTTCGGCGGCTGGGTGTTAACCGATAAAGATGACCCCGACAGCCAGCAGGCTCTGCGTTACGACCAGTTCATTGCACCGCTGACCAAGGCACTTCAAGAGGCACTGGAGAAGATCGAAACCCTTGAGGCCAAAGTTGCTGCTCTTGAAGCCCAGTAGTCCCCTTCACTACCATGCCTGACACCACTGCCTACGAGGAATACTGCGAAGCCAGTCTTGACCTGAGCAATCAGGACGATGTTGGCGATCCAGTGCAGGCGCCTCCTGTTGATGATGGACGGGCAACCGTCCTAGTCACGCCAATCCATCCCACCTAAACTCACACAGAACGGCTCTGCATTATGGCCAAATCAACTCCAACCCCCACCACAGTCTTCACCTGGAAGATCGCGCAACTTGAGCGTGAGTGCTCTGACGGGTTTGTGTTCACGTCGCACTACACCGTGGACGCGAATGACGGCACCTACTCCGCCGGCGCATACGGCTCTGTTGGTTTTCAACGCCCGGAAGAGCTGATTCCTTACGCTGATTTGACAGAGGACTTGGTGGTGTCTTGGACACAAGAAGCCCTAGGTGGCGACGAAAAGGTAGCCGAAATCCAAGCTGCCCTTGAAGCCAACCTTGCTGAACAGCGCCAGCCCACTAAAGCCACCGGCGTGCCCTGGTAATGCCCGTCAAATCGAAAACTGCGCTGGGTCGCATTGAGTTCAAGCCCGGCAAACCTAAGCGCACCCGTCAAGGGCAGGGGCAACATTCCCTGCCTAACCATGGGCGTAAGAAGATGCGCGGTCAGGGCAAGGGCTGATGCCTTGCACTGTTGCCATAATGAGAGCGAAGCCAGAGGCTAGTCGTGGTTGAAATTCTTGCTGCCATCACGGGGGCGAGCATCAGTGTGGCGGCGTATGCGTTCACCGGTATTGCACGGCGCAATGTTGAAAGCCGCGACTCTGTGCTGCGTTTGACCATGGCGGTGGAATCGGTCGCCGCAAAGATGGAGGAACTTCATATTGATTTCAAGTCAGATCGCCGCGAGGTATTTGGACGGCTGAACCAGATGGAGCAGCGGCTGGCCAAACTGGAAGCAAAGCCCTAGCCTGAGGTGTCTGCTTTTTTTGTATGACCACCGAACAGCTCGCAATCGCCGCTGTGATTGTTGCCGCCGGCTCTGAAATCATTGGCATGTCACCTCTGCGCTCCAATAGCTGGGTGCAACTGCTGCTGCAAGGTCTCAAGATAATGTTCCCCAGACGGCGGTGAAGGAACTACGCCTGATCAAGTTCTTCGATCACTTCGACAAGAAGGATCCGTACCATCGCGCTGCGATTGCACAGCTAGAAGAACGCCTGCCTGATAGCCTGTTCACCCGCAAGAACAGTTGGTTCAAGGTCTGGAGCCAGTCAGGCAAGCGCATGGGTTAGGGCTGAAACTTCCTGCCCCAACCTGACTTTGCACCCTCGGGCAGCCATCGGTATTGCAGCATGGCGCGGCTATACACAGCCTGATTGCCTAGCATCACCGACCCGCTGTAGCCGTCGTTAACGCTGCCGTAGGGGTCATTGACAATGAAATCACCTTTAGCCGTCATGCCGCGCACCACCAACATGTGACCACCTGTTGGTGCAGACAGACTGCCGCGATGCAAGATGCCAATCACAACAGGACGCCCTGCCTTCAACTCTGTCTCTAGGTCAGCAAAGCCCAGGTTGGTGTGCCAGGTTGACTTCAGCCCATACGAAGCCAAAAGCCTGCCCTGTGCGCCATGGTCAGTGGTGTCGCCATAGCCGCCATTGAGCAGCTTGCGGAGGTAGTCATCATCACCCTTGATCTTGCCTGGCATGAAGAACGCCAAACACATGGCACAGCTAGAGCTGTTGCAGGTGCGTTGCGCCTGGGTGAAGTTATCGACTTGGTTGAAGTACGGCACGGCAAGGTTGATGCTGCCATCACCAGCGGGCTCGGGCTTGTCCTCCTCACCGTCTAATTCAGCCCAGTGACCATTGAACAGCCACCAGATTCCAAGGCTGTAAGGCAATTCAACCTGCGTGTGCTTGCCCTGCGTGGCAAGGATTTTGGCACCCTTAAACACCTTGCCCTTGTCGATTTCTGATTTTTCGTTGGCTTCTAGATCACTACCTGGCACTGGCTCCTTCTTCAGCAGCGTGTTGTGAGTGGCAGTCAGATCTGTGGTTTTGGGTGCTGCAACGACCGCTGTAGAGCAGAACAGATTAACCTCCTCCATCCGGCGACGGACCAAACCTGCTAGACCGTTATTGGTCCAGCGAGGCAGTTCTGCCTTGGCAACAGTGTTCGGATCCTCGCCAGCGTTTAGGCGTTTCCGTAGCGTTGATTCCTGCAATGCTGTGTTGCCACAGTTGAACGCAAAGCTGACGAGCGCATCAAACTGGCACTGTTGAAGCGGCACAGTGATTAGCTTATTGACGCCCTTCTCAAATCGCGCCAGATCCTTGAGCAGCAAAGCCTCGGCTTCAGCCTGAGTGATAGTTTTGCCTGGCGTGACGTGCGGACCCGTGCTGCCAAAGCCAATGGTCGGTATGCCAACCGGGCAAATGTAGGTGCTGAGCCTGCAACCCTCAAACTCTTTGATCAGTGACAGCCCAGCCTTGGAGATTGAAGCCATTAGCACACAGCGACTAATCAACAATAGCTTGCCTGGCTACCGTGTCCAATATGCTTTAAATCAATGACCTGGGGTAAATGGATGGTCGTTGAGTTTACCGTAGAGGAAGAACTACGTCTGGAAACGCAATGTCGATCAGCCTATAACTGTACAGACCTACAACAGTTAGCCCACCTTTGCTCCTCACTTGTTAGGCAAAACGCTTATTACACCAAGTTAGTAAAGCAAGCTACAGGTCACATAGCAGAGATTGAAATGACAGCCCTGTTCAGTCAAGAGCTACAGGTTGTAAATTTAAGTGAACCTAAGAAAGATGACACTCAGGTCCGAAACCCGTTTCTAAATGTTCTGCTGATAATTCTTGGGGTTGTGATGGAACTAGGGGAGTTTTGCTTTGATCTGCTGCGGCGAGTGATACCAGCCAAGACTCCAGAGAATCACGACTAGCTGTTTTAGTTGGCATCTTTAAAAATTGCCGTACCTCTGCTGTTGTGCGAGCAATGATGCTCGCATTTTTTGCGTAACATATAAAATAACGACCGTTCCAGTCTTTGCCGGTTTCAACGGACATACCCGTTGGCAAATGTAGCGTTTCGCGTTTCATCGCAGTAAACCAATCAAGCGATCTGTCATGGTGCGCCAGTTAATGATTGGTTCACGATGTTTCCAAGACACACTCAACGGTGCAGTTACAATTTCAGCCATTTGAATAGTGCTAAACCGATGCCCACAACTGGGACATTTGCGGCGACGATAAAAATCGCCGCTACTCGTGCGGCATGTTCTAATGATGTCAGTTGTCAGGCAACCGCAAGAGGGGCAAGGTGGTCCGATCCTGTTGATTCCCATGGTTTAGCCCCAGCCCCAGATCAAGCTGGAGCTGTGTTTCTGTGACAGGAACTTTCCCGGCGGTCCCTCTTTTAGTATTTTACGCAGCTCTCGTTCTGACTTGTGGAGTAACTTGCTACAGGTATCTTGCGCGATTCCAACAGTTCTGCTGATTTCACGTATTGAGCAAGGCTCCTCACCGTTTAACCCATATCGCAAAATGATTATTTGTTGATGCAAGCTGCACATATAAGTCAGTGCCTGGCGGATGGCTTCTATCTGAGTGCCTAACAGCAAATCCTGTTCCGGGCGTTCCGTTTCGGCTGGTATCAAGTCAATGACTGAGCTGCCTTCCTCTCGTTGTGTACGCACTTTGGCATCAAGGCTTACTGCGTCTTGTGCGCCGCGCATATAATCACGCAAAGTCTGCGGCGCAATACCTACAAAAGTCGCGCAGGTATCAAGGCTTGGTGGCTCACCGTGCTCCTCTTGGTATTCAAGCGTAAAAATACGAAC
>Ga0194130_10006017_pt1 | contig 14258 bp, 14 predicted proteins | sample TA2KigsurfametaG_FD_160084 | JGI IMG/M metagenome (GOLD analysis project Ga0194130, IMG submission 160084) | Freshwater microbial communities from Lake Tanganyika, Tanzania - TA2015050 Kigoma 12 surface | ecosystem: Environmental > Aquatic > Freshwater > Lake | place: Tanzania: Lake Tanganyika... | reverse complement strand
TTAAGTGAAAATAAGGTTAAATTTTTTTTTACATTAAATGGTAAATTAATATGGATTTCAAGTGAGCCATTTGATATTAAAAGTTATTATTTTCCAACTATAGGTTATGATCATCCTAATTCAATTAATATAAATTTTTCATCAAGTAAATTTAAATATAATATTAAAAATATGATTATTGAATATTCCAAAGAAATAATTAGTACAGATAATGATTTTATAAATAGTTATGATATTGGATTATATTTAAATGAATATCCTAGTATTAAAAAAGAAAATAATATTAACTTGACAAATATTATAAATTTTATAAATATTAATGGATCAATAAATCAAGAAAATACAGAAAATATCATCAATTTAATTAATAATCAAGAAAATACAGAAAATATCATCAATTTAATTAATAATCAAGAAAATACAGAAAATACAGAAAATATCATTAATTTAATTAATAATCAAGAAAATAATACAATAATAAATAATTCAAATTTTGATGAATCAGTTGAAATAAATAATAATCTACCTCAAAATATTATTGAAACATTTTTAAATTATTATAATAATTCTCAACAAAATTTATTAATTAATTAACAATTATGAATTATATAATTTATAAAACTTAGATAATCCCATTAAATTTAAATGAGTTGTATGTATAAATATTTTCGATTGACCTAATTCAATAAAAAATTCAGTATCTGATTTCTTTAATGTTTCTATTACTAAAGCATTAACAAAATTAGTATTATGACATCTATTTACCAAATTTTCGTTAGATTTGATAGAAGGTATTATTAAATTAATTGTAGCTTTTTCGTGATCTTTAATGATACTAATAATTAAAATATTTTCTTCAGTAGCTACATTTTGTTCCATTAATATTAAAAATAATTCATGAGCCATTGTCTCTATTTTTTGTAATTCATCATTATTAGATATTTTAACAATTAATAATATAATTGGATTAAATTGTTTTGGTTTATAAAAAAATAGTTTCATTAAATAATAAAAGAAATTTTTTAATTAAACGTTAAACTAACAAAATAATAATTAAATTATAATAAATTCTTTATCATTTTAATGATATTATGCACAGGATTTTATTTTAGAGATAATTTAGGCGATGATCTATTTTATTGTATTTTTAAAAATATTTTTGATGATATGAAAATTAACTATCAAATATCAAGTTTAGATGATATTAAATCATTAGATAGTAATATTGATTTAATTATTTTAGGAGGTGGTGAAATATTAAATAGTTATTTCTTATCAAAAATTCAAAAACTTACTAAAAATTTTAAGGGTAAAATTATAGCTTATTCATGCGAATTACCTCAAGGACAAATAATTAAAGAAGTTAATTTGATTGATTATTTTATAATTAGAAATCATAATGATTATCAAAGATTATTAAAACATTTTAATCAAGAAAAAGAAAATCCATTTATTGAATATTATCCAGATATGGTTTTTTCTTATCCAGTTAAAAGAGAATTGATTGTTTCTAAAGATAAAAAAGTAACAGTTTGTTTAGCTAGATCTATTTTTAGTAATAATAAATCTTATAATTATTATTTAAAAAAAATTTGTTTATTTTTAAAATATATTAATGAATTAGGGTGGAGTATTTATTTGATTCCATTTAATACATCATCTAGTAATTCAGAATCAGATTTATTATTAAATCAAGATTTAGTTAATATATCAGAATCTATGAACTTTAAACTTAATAATGTTGTTTGGACACAACAAGAAAATGATGTTAATATTAAATCAAAAATTGTAATGGATCATTTTAAATCATCTGATATTGTTATTTGTTCAAGATATCATGCTCATATTCTTTCAGTAGTATGTGGTAAACCTATATTTTCAATTCCTCATACCAAGAAAGCAAAAGAACAAATGGAATTATTTGGATTAAATAATTGGATAATGCAACCACAATTAGATGAAGTTAGTAGACCAACTGATTTTGATGTTTTAAAAGCAATAGAATTATTTAACTCAATGATAGAAAATTATGATGAAATATGTGAAATTATCAAGGAAATAAAATTACCAACAATTGAAGATCATAAAACTATATTGGAAAAATTATTAAAATTAAATAAAAGACAGATACCACCTTATTATATATCAGATGATAATTGTATGAAAACTATTAATGAGATTAAACAAAATTTAAAAAAAACTTTTAATTTAGAAAATTTTAATTGTGATGAAAATTTATTCGATGATGAATTTAGAAATAGAATAACCAGATTTATATTATATATATTATGTGCGGATACAAGTGCTTCTTATTTTTATGGATTGAGTAATAAAATTTTAAAACCAAATTTTAATTTAGATGAAGATTTGAAATGGATATATAATGATTATTATTCTAAAAATCAAATCAGTTTATCATTTGATCCAATAGTTAAAGAATTAAATATAACAAATAAAATTTTAAATTTAAAATACATAGAACCACATTTATTATCAAATTTACATCGATCTGGATGGGCACAAGTTGTTCATAATACTGGAATATTTCATAATCCAGATGGAATTATATTTGATATGTTTTGTGATAAAACATTTCATTGGGGAGAAGCAACTTATAAGGATTTAAAATTAATACCTTATGAAAAGCCCTGGATTGGTATTGTTCATCACACACCTTGTCAGATATATACAGAATACAATACAAATAATATGATAAAAAAAGAATCCTGGAATAAATCATTAGCTAATTGTATTGGAATTTATACTATGAGTGATTGGTTAACTAATTGGTTTAAAAATAGTGTACCAAATTTATTAGTAGAAACTTTAATTCATCCAACTGAAATTACAGAAATAAAATTTTCATTGGAAAAATTTATGGATAATTCTAATCAGAAACTTGTTCAAATAGGAGGATGGCTTAGAAATCCATATTCTATTTATAGAATTGCAGTTCCTGATTACATAAGTAAATGCCATTTAAAAGGCAAAGATATGGATAATTATGTAAAACCAAATATGTCTTTTGAAGACCTAGTTGAACATTGTTGTTCTCAATCTATTTTAAATAATTTTGGAAAGAAAAAAATAGAACAATCAATAAGTCAAGATCAAAATTCAAATAAATATGTGTATTTTTTACTAGATTATATTAAATCATTAACTATTATTGACTATAATGTATTAATTGACACTCTTAAAAAGAATCATTTATCTGTTAAATTAATTGATAAATTAGATAATAATCAATATGATAATTTATTATCAGAAAATATTGTATTTATTGACTTGATTGAAGCATCAGCATGTAATACTTTAATTGAATGTATTGTTAGAAATACTCCAATTTTAATTAGACCATTACCCTCAGTTGTGGAAAGATTAGGTAAAGATTATCCAATGTATTGGAATGATTATTCAGATATATATAATCTTTTAAAATATGATAATATTAAAAAGACTCATGAATATTTATTAAATTTGGATAAATCTTGTTATACATTTGATTATTGGATTAATTCTATAATAAATTCTAAAATTTATAATAATGCTAATAAATTAAAATTTCCTGAAATTAATTTGGATAATTTAACTATAGTTGCTGATTTTGTTACATCAAATGGAAATATAAATTTAGATAAAACTATAGAACAAAGAAATAATTTAGTAACTAATAATAATTCAAAGTGTAAAATAAAAAATATATTTAAATGTTTCTGTCGTAAAAGAAACAATATAGTTGATTCAACTTAATTATTTTTTACCAAATTTAGTAACTTTAATAACTGGTCCAGTAATTGATCCAATTTTTAAATCATCTTCTTTCTTGACTTCAACTTGTTTAGGTTTTTCAAGTTTATACTCTTCTAATTGTTGATTAAATGGTTTCATTCCTAATTCAGTATAATGTATTTTTCTTGATGATTGAATATCTTTAATTTGATTTTCAAGACTTATTATTTCATTATATATTTTTTTAACATCTTTTTGTTTATTTTCAATCATTGAAACTAAATTATTTGATAATTCTATTAGTTTTTGTGATAGTTCAATTTCTTGTATTTCTAATTGTTCATTTGAAAGACATGTGCATGATCCAGTTAAAAAATCATCATGACATAACATTTCTGATTTTTTATGAACACCTGCTTTACAATTTAAACCAGTTGCTAAACATAAATCCCAAATAGTTATTAAACTACTAGATTTTATTGATTCTTCAAACTTGGTATTTAAAGCACATAATCGAGTTAAACGGACAAATGACCATGCATGATCTTCTAATCCATCGCATATTTTAAATAATGGTACATCATCTCGGTATGTAAAACCACATTCATGAATATTTAGAAATCCATTTGAATCTTTTTTAAATGGTAATTCTCTTGCTACTTTATTATAGTAACAAGCTAATTCTCTCCATAGCTGAATAAGTTCGATAAAATTCATTGAATTAAGATTTTTAATTAATTTATGTTCTTCTTTCTTTAATTGCGGTACATCTTTCTCCATAGTTTTAAGAACGTTTAGATATAATTTTACCCAATCAAATTTTGATTTATCTAAATTATTGTACTTTTGAATACTGGGTAATATTTTCAAATCAGATAAATTGTGGGCACCTCTGCATTCAGATGGTGCCTTATTACAACAGCGTAGAGTACACCCATCTTTTTGAATAAAAATAGTTTCAACAGGACGACCAGTTAATTCAACAATATGTTGCCACATTACATCTCGACACCAAAGATTTTGGGATGAATCATCAGTGATTGTTTTATGTTGTTTATTAATAGTATTATACTTTTGCATTAATTTACAGATTATTATGTGAATTATTATGTTTTTCAATTTTTCAAGAATTTTATTAAATGATATAAAGGATTTTATATATTATATATATAACTAATATCTATGTCGAAAGAAATTATTAAAAATTTTAATTTAATTTTAAATTCATTTTTATCTCAAATTACACCATTAGTTGGTAATTTCTATATCAAAAAGTTTAATTTAATTACAAAATTCAATACGACTTTACCTATTGAAAATTTTATAGTTCATGCTTTACCTTTAAGAGATAAAATATTAAATAGAGATGAATCGTATTTTGCAGATAATAGTAATCATATGGATAAAGTTGGCGATGATGATTTTATAATTAATGAAATTTTAAGACTACAAAATATATATTTTAAATTGGATCAGACTTCGAGATCTAATCTATGGGATATTTTTCAGGCTATGTTAATTCTAGGTGAAGATTATGTTAAATTGAAAGTTACTAAAAATATATATTAAAAAAATGAAATAATCATTATTTTAATATTATTTCTATAAGTAATGGTTTCTAAATATTTGTTCCGAGATGATTTATATTCATTATTACAAATTAATGAAAAAAAAAAATATTCTATACAAGAAATAGAAAAATATATGACCAAAGATATTCTAAAGAATGCTACCAAAATATTTAGTGGATATTCAGATGTATGTAGTTGTGGTCAGTGTGTAATGACAAAAAATACTTTATTAAAAGTAATTAAAAATTATTTAATAATTGATGAATCAAAACCATCTTGTTTCTTTTTAGAGTTTAATCAAAATCCAATTGAAATAGATCAAATAAATTTTAATTTATAATATAGATTAATGAATAATATATTCAAAGATCATAATCCACATGATTTTGTTATTATTAATATTGATGATTGTTTTTTAGATTTTAATTTAGATTATAAAATTATTTTTATTAGAGATAATAAGCAAAAATTTTATAAATTAATATCAAAATATGATGTTAGGAAAATTTCAAATCAAGTTTATAAAAAAGATAATCAAATAACTATATTAAATAATAAATTTGATAAAGTTATTGGTAAGATAATTAGAAATAATTCGCATGTTGTTATTCTTTTATGTTATGATAACATAAATAATGAACTAATTAATAAATTATTAAAGAATAAAAATATTGATATATTGTTAAAAGTTTCTAAAAATATAGATTTAGATTATGATTACAGAAAATATTATTTTGATGATTTTAATTTATTATATATTAACAATAAAGATAATATTTCATATATCAATGAATTATATTATTCTAAATATAAATCAGAATTAATTCAAATGTTTGAATCAATGTTAGGAAAATCACATCTTGATATTTTTAATGAAAAATTAACAGATTATGAATATTATATGAAATTAAAGAATAGATTTAATAAAACATTTAATTCCTATTCAACTGAAATAAATTATAAAAGAGCTTATTCTAGATGGAATGTATTTAATAAATATATCAAAAATAAAATTAATTCATATATAGACTTTGGTGGTGGAAATGGAGATATGGCTTATATAATAGGTAGACAAGTATTAAAATTGGATAAAAATAATGTTTTTGTTATAGATAAAGAATCGTTTGTGACGCAAAAATGGAAACCTAGAGATGATATTACATTTTATGAAAATATTGATGGTGTTAACAAAACAGTTGATTTAATTACATCATTTCATGTATTACATCATATTGAAAAGGTTGAACTATACGTTGATAAAATTATTAATAAATTAAATAAAAATGGATATTTAATTTTATATGAACATAATGTCACTGATAGATTATTATTTAATTTAGTTGATATTCAACATCAAATATATGGAATTGTATATGGAAATACTAGTTATGAAAATTATTTTAAAGAATTATATTCTAATTATAAAAGTATTGAACAATGGATAAAATTGTTTAGTAAACTCAAGTTAATTAAAATTATTAATTTTCATAAATATGATCAAACTAATTGTTTAATTTTTACAAAGAAATAATATGATATAAAAAAATATTTTGTTATTTAATAAAATGTTTGCTTGTAGTGTTAATGTAAATCCATTTGATTATTATAATCATGTTGAAACTCAATTTATTTCAATTAAAAATTTAAGTTCTTTTCAGAACTATACAATAATTTCATCTAATGATTTAATAATAATGAGTAATATCATAAATAATTGTGTTGAAAATCTAGGAGATATTTCAGCTTTATATGTTAGTAAAATCAACAATTCAAAAATATCAGTTCATACAGTTGATCAGCTTCAAAAAATGTTATTATTGCATGATGATTTAATTGATAATATTACTAAATTTAGTTCTATTAGTTTAGATATAACCAATAATTTGAAAGAAATAAATAAAAATAATTTTAACCAAGAAATTATAAATTATATTTATTGGGATATTATTAGTAGACATAAACTAATAGTTATTAAAGTATTAGAAACAATAAAGAAATTATTAGTCTATGTAGATTTAGTTAAAAATGAAATTAATTAAAATAAATTTGTTTTAATTCTTTTTAATTTTTTGATAGTCATTATTAGTTTTTACACCTGAAGATTTAAAATGAGATATTTATTAGTATAACTTATAAATCTCGCGAGTTGAGACAAAAAAATGTCACAAAATAAAACTTTAATGTTTGCCCGTTGCTGAGCGTGTAAATTATGATTTTGTTACATCGTCAAATACAACTGATGAGTTTTAATGTATATCTTTTATTATTCCTACCTTAAATACCTTTCTTAAATAAAAGAGAAAAGCAGGAACTGCACGAACCATTATAGTCCCCTTACTTTTCATTGTTATTATAATAATTCATCTTTAAGCCAGTGGTGTAAATTAATATTTATTATTGGAAAATAGATAGATGTTTTATTTATTTTATTGATATCTTTAATAATTTTATCAAATTCTTATTGATTTGTAAAATTATAATCATTCTGAAAATTATAGAAAAGTATTTTAATATTATGAACTTTATTTATAAGATTTATCTTATTAAACATGATAATATTTTTTATTAGATGAATAGTTATTATTTCTTTAATAAAAAATTAAAACAGAAAAAAAATCTTGTAAAGATATCTAAGAAGATGTTTTAGAAAACTTAATTTGTTCTGAAAAATCTAATAAGAAAGACGATTATAATAATAATGAGTACTTTTTATATTAAGATATTAGTATTAGTTCTGTAATGAATATATTAAAATTTATAAAAAATGCTGAAAAAAGATGGAAATTATTTTTAGCTGATTATGATGATTTAATCGAAAATGCTAATCCTAAACCACTAAAGATATTTATTAATTCTAATGAAGGTAAAATAGATGCAATCAAAAATTGTTCAATACATATATTAAAGGTATGGCAGTATCAGCTGCTAGTTTAATTTCAATGGCTTGTCATAAAAGATTTATGACTGAAAATTCATTTATGTTAATTCATGAAATAAGAACTGGTGTTGAAGTAAAATTGTGATAAACTTATGAATGTAATTCGTAATATTTATTTAGAAAAAACAGCAGGTAAATTAAATAAAGAATTTCTTGAAAAGAGGTATTTTATTAACTTCATCAAAATGTTTTGATGTTGGTCTTGTAGATGAAATAATTAGTAAAAAAAATTGAAATTTTAAGTATATTAAACTTTAGATACGTATATATTAATAATGAATATAACGCACCAAAATAATAACATTTCTAACGGACATGAACTCATGTCTCCCCAACTTAATGGTGGACCGGAATTACAGCCTGCCCAACATGTCAGCGCGATTTTTAAAACTCCTCAACAGACCGGTTATACATTGGGCAGTAAAATCTGGTATTCTGGGACGAAGCCTAGAGATCTTGATAAAGCCAAAGAATGGTGTCATGTTGTATCGGTACCAATTGGCAAACCTTTCATTCCAATGCCGAACAATTTGCATAATATTCTGAACTTTTTGAATAATCAATTTGGACCAGGCTTTTGGTTTCATATCGTAAGTGATCGTAATGACAACACTATTGTGCGCATCACGATAAGACTAAACCGAAAAGTAACTGAAACGCAGCTGGCATACGATGCATTCATCGCACGTGCACAATATGAAAACCAATAGTTCAGGTGCTTGCTAAAGCAGCTAATGTCGGTAAACCCGGTGAAGGATTCCAATGAGTCCACGAATAATAAGAACTCTAAGGATGCTGGCATGGAGAGCTCCATGTTGTCAATGTCTTGCTTTTAGTCTCTCTTAAGATACAGAGGGTAACCTCTCAAGCAAGCACCTTGTAGGTTGGTCATATAGGGATTCCAAAGTGATACAGCTTTAAGGTTTGAGTTTATAAATCAAAACATCAAAATAATTTATTATTCTGATCTTTTCTTTTAACAATTATAAAAAAAATTGAAATTTTAAATGCTTAATGGTGCCTTTCGAAATGGGCTCAAAACATCTATTATAGCTTTAAATGGCACACAATAAGCTCCCTCGTTCAGCGGCAAATGCCGCCCCCCAGTCAGCGGCAAATGCCGCCCCCCAGTCAGCGGCAAATGCCGCCCCCCAGTCAGCGGCAAATGCCGCCCCCGCTGCAGGAAAGAACAAGTTTCTGACTTGTTTGTATACGGTCTATATGACCATGTTCCTCTTCCCCCCGTGGAAGAGGATTGGGATGGTGCTCTGCCCCATTCTAACCGCCCCCCTCAACAACTACGTTAATCATATCCTCTTCAAGGACAACGACGACATCATCTTTTGCCTTGTCATGAAGGGCTTCTACGACTTTATGGTCTGGTTTGTTCAAAACGCATTCTTCTATGACTTGATTCGGACAACCAAGGAGGACCTCCTTAACCGCATCAACATGGCGAAGGTCAAGTGCGGTGCCACCATTCCTGGTGGCAACCTGACGCAACTCAAGGATTTGATCAAAAACAGTTCCAAGCTTCAGGACTTCCTCTTTGTCATTCCCATGACATGGTCGTCTCTCGTGAACTTCTCAGTTTCGATCGCAACGATGGATATCCAGTCAGACTATCCGGTCCGTTCTGGGTTTGCCCTCTTCTGTGTGTCAATGGTTGCTCTTCTGACCTACTTGACAGATGCTTCTCTCTATGAGAGGACTAAGCCATCACCAACAAGTATCGTTGAGTTTGACGACCCTCGGCTTGTACGGATGAAACTTAGTATGGGCTGTTCATTGAATCCCGACTTTGAGGCTGAAAAGAAGCGTAAGATGAAGAACCAACAGCGGATCCAGAAGTGTGTCATATTGGGGGTCAATCTGATTGTGACTTACATCTCGCTGATTGGAAAGAACATCGGTCAGCTCCACGCTTTTGGCAACATCAGCTGGATGATTGGTTGTCTCGCGGATAACTTGAAATCGTTCCAATACTACAGCTACATGAAAGAGTTCATCGCGCTGACTACTTGTCTGGAGGCACATACTCTGGAAACCATCTATCCAAAGGTTCCACCGGGTCGGATTGACAGGGTCTCTTTTAAGAATGCTTCATTTGGCTACTACGATGGAGACTTGACCAAAAACCCCTCTCGTGTCATAAAGATTATGAACCTCACATACACTTTTCGCAGGGGTAAATTTTACTATCTTGAGGCACCAAACGGTGTGGGGAAGTCGACAGTGCTAAAGATGTTTACCAATAACTTGTTTGGAGGGAATGTCTTTTTTGGGTCTACAAACCGGGATAACTTGGAGTTTGCGGATATTCACAGGACCATTGCCTACCTTCCACAGGCAAGCGAGTACACCCCATCTTTTACACCAATTGAGATTGAGCCATACCGTGGTCGTGATTCTTGGCTTGAAGAACGGTTGGGCTTGTCTCCTCTCTTTGGCAAGGATACGGTGGAGATTTCAGGCGGTCAGAAGAAGCGGTTGTGGCTTTACATCACTTTGACTTCTGATTGCCCGCTAATCCTGCTTGATGAGACGCTCTCTGAATTGAGCACAGAGGAGACACCAGATGTACCTGAAGGTGGTGGGTGGCTGACTCGTATTCTCACGTCTCTCATTGCCTGGGAAGGTCGCCCTAAGAAGATCATAGTTCTTGTCGGACATGGACTGATTCACATGATTCCGCAGAACAAGACCATCATAAAGTTGAAGATTGACACGAGTGGCAAGAAGACTGTGTTGTCCCAACGTGCTTAAGACGATTGTGCTCTTGTGCCGCTCTTTGTTTCTTGTAGAATGAAAAAAAAATAAAAAGTGTCAAATGTGAAAAATAAATAAATAAATAATTTATTATTTTATCTAATTTAATTTAATGAATGATTTAAGTTTAGTATATGGAAATATGGAATTATATACTGATGCTAATCCAGATGATACAATTAAAGTTGGATTCAAAGATGAAGAAGCAGCTCTTTTATCTTTAAAGAAAATTAGTAAGAAATCTAAGCAGTATCAAATCAAGGTAATCATTACTTTATATTATCGTGCTAAATTTCACCCTCATAGAACAAGTTCTATGGTTAAGGCAATGAAAATTTTCAAAAAGTGGTTAAAAGAAAATAGCCCAGGTATAAATTTATCTTGATTAAGTATAAATTAATACAAAAAAAATGAAAATTAAAAACCTCAAATAATGACAACTGTTGCTCATACTTTATATGATCTTGTTAATGGAGCTTTGAAAATTGATACAGAAGATGATTGTGTAGTCTATCAAAGCATCAAAAAAAATACTCGTATTCTTGACTTGAAAAAGGCGCGCCAATGGAAACATCTATTAAAAATTGGAATTGCTCATTTGTATTTTATCAGAGAACTTTCACCTTATCAAAAACAGTGTGCATTTAAAGCAGTAGCTGATTTGTTAGGACCATGTTTCTATGAAAAACTCTTAGGGTTAAAATCAAGATTCATAAAAGCGTGACACTTTCTGATGAAACGTGGAGTCATTTTTGTGTCACTAAAGACATACCCCGTGCTGATGGTTGTGCTGCTATTGATAATAGCTAATTATTGTATTATTTTCTTAACACCCTTGAAGACTTAAAAAATGCAGATTTTACTCAACAAAAATATTCAAGGTTTGCTCGTAGCAGAAAGTGTAAATTATGTGTTTGTATGGCAACAACCCTAACTGATGAGTTTTAATGTGTATTTTTATTATTCCAACCTTTTTATTCTCTATTTTATAAGACAAAAGTAGGAACTACACGAACAAGTCATCACAGACCTCTTATTATAATTATAATATTTTTTCTTGATTTATAAAAAAATTGGCATATTAAATCTTCTGCTGTGTAAATATAGATTTGAAAACATATTAATAAAAAAAAATTGAAATTTTAAATATCAATACGCTGTTTTATAAGATTATTAAAAAACAATGCAACAACAAATCCAACAAAACTCACAAGCAGCTACTGCTGACTCCATTTTTAAGATTGACGACCTAGTCGGTTCCACCGACATCGACCTTGAGGCTACTGCCCAAAGTAACGACCTAGGTAACACATGTCAAAGACTCCGTGAGGAGTTGAATTCCTTGACCGGGGTTGCAGACCATACCGGAAAATTACTCACCAAGGCGCTGGTGATAACACATCAGTTTGGCTGCAGAGACAAGAGACCGTGGGCTCCGAAAAAAATTAAGGTTGAGTCCAATCTCAAAAACGACGCCAATGGGAAACTTGCTCCAGGCGTGTGCCAGGCTTTGGCAGACGTCGTAAATGAGTCCTTGCCATCGGATATCTTTCCAATGTTCTCCATCCAGGAGATTGAAGGCAAGAGGTGCCTCACTGTCGCGTTGAAGGAAAGGCGAATCCCGGTGGAGCAGCCGGCGTCCCAGCCGGCGTCCTTGCCGGCGTCCCAGCCGGCGTCCCAGCCGGCGTCCTTGCCGCCGTCCTTGCCGGCGTCCCTTTTCATGCATCAGCCCTATCGCTTTCCCTATCACATGCATCAGCCCCCGCCCAATCTCATGCATCAGCCCCCGCCCCATCTCATGCATCAGCCCCCGCTGGTTCACAATATGGGGACCCCCAACCAATCTGTCAGCTTCACCGTTAATGGTGTCTTGATTACTATGACAACGAAACAATAATGTCCTATTGGATGTGATTATATCTAAAAAAAAAATAATTTATTATTCTAATTTTTTTAGTAGGTAGATAACTACCAAAGATTGATTAAAACAGTTTAAAGATAATTTTGTCTTGATAGCTGATAACCTAATATTAAAATCCAATATATATGATAATCATAATACTAATTATTGGTTTGACTAATTTATAAAAAAAACTTTCTTTGTATTTTTAACATCTAATAGCATATTCAGTTAAACTACATTTACCAAAATTTATAAATAATAAAAGTAATTGAAAATTTTTTTTATTTAATGATTTGTACTGCCGAAGATTTAAAATGAGACAAAACGACATAAATATTATAATAATGAATAATAAGATGTCTATAATGATTTGTTCGTGCTATTTCTGCTTTTCTTTTATAAAAAGGTTTTTTTAGGTAGGAATAATTAAAGATAAATAAAAGAACTAATCAGTTGTATTTGACAATGCAATATACTAAAAATTTACATTTCCTTAAATGGATAAACCTTTAAGAACAGAATTTAGTCTGATTTTAAGGGTGTAAATGTAATAGTTAAATATTTTTAAATAACATTATTTTTTTCTAAAATTCCACATGTTCCTCTGGTTGCAACAATATAAATTATGTATATATATGGGAATAATATTGCAATAAAAAATGAACTAAATGAAAATCCATTATTACATTTATAACTTAAATAAATAGCTACTAAAGACATAATGCTATGAAATACTGAATAAATATATCTACCAGTTGCAGATTCATCACATGGTGGACATTTTTTCATTCCAAATTTTTTTGCAAATTTATTTAAATTAAAGACTTTTTTTTTAGGAGTTTCGCTTTTAGGAGTTTCGCTTTTAGGAGTTTCGCTTTTAGGAGTTTTGCTTTTAGGAGTTTCGCTTTTAGGAGTTTCGCTTACAAAAGTACTATATTGATTAACATCAGAACTATTCATATTATTATTAATTAGATTTTAAATAAATTTTATAAATTAAATTCTTTGGATTTTTTTATAGATATTTTTGAAGTTCTGTTTTTATCAGCTATTATTTTATCTATTTAATATTGTTTTTATCACAACCTGATACAATGTGCATGTATAGACCTAAACATTCTTTGATTTCATTGTGTCCATCTTACGTTTTTGTAATAAGCAAATAGATGGCTATATTTTTAGTGGCGAACTAATCATATTATAATTAAATAAATTTAAAAAAATTTAAACATTAAAGTATTTTTTTTTTGTAATAGGTGTTTTTGAAGTTCCGTTTTTATCAGCTATTATTTTTAATACATCATCGATTGTTATTTTATCTATTGAATATTGTTTTGGTATACTT
>Ga0194130_10006015_pt1 | contig 14260 bp, 19 predicted proteins | sample TA2KigsurfametaG_FD_160084 | JGI IMG/M metagenome (GOLD analysis project Ga0194130, IMG submission 160084) | Freshwater microbial communities from Lake Tanganyika, Tanzania - TA2015050 Kigoma 12 surface | ecosystem: Environmental > Aquatic > Freshwater > Lake | place: Tanzania: Lake Tanganyika... | reverse complement strand
ATAAACCAAAAATTAATTAACTATCAATTAGAATTTAATTTTGCTTACGACCTTATTAATAATGTAATTTAATGAAAAGAAAAATTAGTTTATGGATTGAACCTATTTTTGGATCGGGCGATTACGAACAAGTAGAATTATTCCAAGACGAACAAATAACCGTAAATTCAAGTATTCAAAACATATTTGACATAAGCAAAGTTTTTACCGATTATTCGCAAAGTTTCACCGTTCCCGCTTCAACGATTAACAATGCTATATTTAAACATTTTTATCAAAGCGATGTAGGAGATATATTAACTGGCGATTCATTAATAAACCACAATACTAACCGTAAGGCATATATTGAAATTGATTTAACTTTTTTTAGACGTGGTAAAATACGCTTAGAAAAATCAAATATAAAAAACGGTTATGTAGATAATTACCAAATAGGTTTTTTTGGCGAACTAAAAAGTTTAAAAGATAAATTTGGCGAAGATAAATTAAATTTATTAGAGTTAAATAATTATACTTTTCCTTACGACGGAACCGAAGTATTAAATAGGATAATAGATAATTCAGACTACGACGTACGTTTTCCCCTAATAGCAAATACAAGGTTATGGACGTATAACGATAACGGTGCAGAGGATATTACAAAAAATAATAATAAAATACAATTTACCGAGTTATTTCCAGCTATTAAAGTTGTAAGGTTATTTGAATTAATTGCAAGTAAATATGGAGTACAATTTCATGGAGCAATATTTGAAGACGACCGTTTTAATAATTTGTATTTACAATGCAAAAACTCAAACGAATTTTTATTTCAAACAATAGCAAACGATTTAGATTTTATTCAAAAAAATACGTTTAATGACCCTTCTTGGAGTACATTAAGTAATCTGAATGCTGAAGATTTTGTAGATTTAGACACAAATACAATTAATGTTAAAAATTTTAATGATAATATAATAAATCATTTAATAGAAATACAAATAAATATAATTAGCGCTCCAGGAAATTTAATAATTGACGTTTATCAAGATAATAATCATTACCAAACTTTTACGACAACAATTACAGGATCCCCATTATTTAATATTAATATACAAAACACTTCAGGGTTAAATACTAATTTTACCTTTAAATTACGCGCTACCGCTGCGATGAATGTTGATTGTCAAATTAATTACCAAATACAGGGTTTTATTAGCGTTAATAATTGGACAAATTCAATAGCTATAATACAAACTGTGCAAACGGGTATTTTAGGCAATATAAATTTAAACGCTTATGTACCTGATATGAAAATTTCAGATTTTTTTGCAGGCGTATTAAAAGAATTTAATTGCACTTGTGTTTCAACAGAACAAAACAAATACGAAATTTTACCTTTAGACGATTGGTACAGTCAAGGTGCTTTAGTTGATATAACCGAATATACTGATATAAATTCAATAGATATTGAAAGAATAAAGTTGTATAAAAAAATAGCTTTTAAATATCAGGAATCGGAAAGTTTTACAAATAAAAATTATTTTGCTACAAACGGCTTACATTATGGAAATGTAGAATATCAATTTGACTACGACGGAGAAGAATATATCATTGAAAGCCCGTTTGAAAATTTGTTATTTACGCGAACTACAGACCCGTCTGGCGATTACGCAATCTTAGGATATTTTTTGAACGCTAATTATGAAAGTTATGTTCCAAAACCTTGTTTATTATATCAATACGGTAAATCAGACAGTTTAGTACACGATATTGCATTTAACGATGGTGTTGCTACGCAATCAATAAATAAATATATGTTATTCGGACAGGATTATACGCATAACAATACTAAATTTAGTTTAAATTTTGGTGCGGATAACAGCATAATACATAACGAAACAATACAATACGGGTTATATGCAACGTATTATTTTCCGTATTTATCTAACTTATACAATTTAAAAAATAGGATTGTGTATGTTAAAACTATTTTGCCCGTTTCCTTATTAACTAATTTACAGCTAAATGACCGAATAATAATACGCGACAAAAGGTATATTATTAACGAGATGAAAAGCAATTTGACAACAGGCGAAGTTGATTTTGTTTTGTACTTAGATTTTAGAAGCGTGATTGGTGGGGTTATAAATGGTAACAAACCTTACGAATTAGACGGACAAGCGCAATGTATAAAAGTATCTATAAACTTACCGCACGGCGCGTCGCAATGCGATTTAACTTGTGCAACTGCGGGAGTAACAATAACGCCAAGCACAATAACAGCAAGTCAAGCCGTAGAAATATGCGTACCAGTAACGCCAACGCCGATGGAAAATATAGTAGCTGAAAACGATGATTTTTTAATAGGCGAAGAATATTTTGACGTAATTAGCGAAGCGTACGAAGTAAATATTATAAACGTACAAGCGTTATACACGTTTTTAGATAGTTCGCAAGCAGTTGAATTAATAATATTACAGATATGATAAAATTTATTATAGAACTTTTAAAAAGTGATGACTTTTTTGGGGTTAGTGAAATAGTAGATGTAGCGAAAGGAAAACACGAACTAACGGACGATTTAAAAAAGATTTATAAACAAGAAAAGCGTAAACAATGGCTGAAAAAAGAACGATTGAATTAGAGATACAAGACAATAGCAAAACGCTAAAACAACAATATAAAGAAGCGGTTGTTGAACTTCAAAAAATGGCTGCTGCTTACGGTGAAATGTCCGATGAAGCGGTTGCAGCTGCTAAACGCGCTGCTGAATTAAAAGACCAAATAGAAGACACAAACGATTTAATGAAGTCGTTTAAAGGCGAAGGTGCTTTTATTGCTATGAATAAAGCCATGACTACTGTTGCAAGTGGTTTTAGTGCGATTGAAGGCGGTTTAGCTTTAGTAGGTGTCGAAGGTGAAGCGGTACAACAAACAATGCTTAAAGTTCAAGCTGCAATGGCTTTAGCTCAAGGTTTAGAGGGATTAGAAGATGCTGGGCGTGCTTTTCAAAATTTAGGTGTAGTTGCTGGTAATGCTTTAAAGGGAATTAGAACTGGAATAGCGGCTACTGGAATAGGGGTATTATTAATTGCCGTTGGCGCTTTAGTTGCATATTGGGACGACATAAAAGGCGCAGTAAGTGGTGTTACCGAACAACAAAAGAAATTAAATAAAGAATCAGCAAAAAATGCTCAAGCAGCAAAAGAAACTTACGACAATTTTCAATTACAAGAAAATTCTTTAAAGTTACAAAGTAAATCAGAAAAGGAAATATTACAATTAAAAATTAATAAATTAAACTCGGCTATAAAACTTGCTGAAGTAGATTTAAAAAGACTTGAGGACACGTCTAAACTTGAGGTTGCAGCGGCAAAGCGTAATCAGGAAATAACTAAAAATATTATTCGTGGTGCAACAGAGTTCAGTGCATTAGGATTAAGATTATTAACAACACCAATAGATTTAGTATTAAAAACAGCAAATACAGTAAGTGAAGCATTAGGATTTGGTCAAATAACAGCCATAAATATAAATGACGAAATAACTAAATTAACAACAATGGCTGCTGATATAGGAAGTAAATTTTTATTTGACCCAGAACAAGTTAAATCCGAAAGTGATGCTGCGATAAAACAGGCAAAACAAGGATTAGCGCAAATGAAAAGCGATAGGGATGGCTTTTTATTACAAATAAAACAAAGCACTCAACAAGGGGCGCAAAACAATGTAAATACAGAACAGGGCGCAGCACAAGAACAAATAGATATTACGCGTCAAATGGAAGAAGAAAATAATCGTTTGATGGCGGAAGGTCGTGCAAAAGATTTAGATGCGCTACGAATAAAGTACAAATACGAGCAACAAGAAGCTGATAAAAACTTTAAAGAAGGTAAGTTAAAAAAAGATGATTACGACAAACTTAGTAATCAAGCTATTGAAAGTAAACGCTTAGATGAAAAAGCAATTAATGACAAATACGATCAAATAGAAGAAGACGAAAAAAAACAAAGAAATGACCAAGAAATTGCAGACATGAAAAAATTAGACGAGGCAAATTTTGCCGCGTTTATGGAAGGTGAAAAAATTAGAATTGAAGCGTTAAAAGAGGGACAAGAAAAAGAAAGAGAATTAAGACGTTTAGCATATTTACAAGAAGCTCAAGATTTACAAAACAAACTTGATAATAATTTAATTACACAAGGCATATACGACCAAGCCGTTAAAAATATGTCGACTAAATTAAACAAAGATTTAGACGATATTGATGCAAAATATACGCAACAGCAAAAAGACAGAAAATTACAATTAGCTCAAAAAACTCTCGATTTAAGTGCGCAATCTTTTAGCGCATTATCAGAGTTAGCGGGTTCGTTTAATACTAAAAATGAAAAAGACGCCAAAAGGCAATTTAGAATACAAAAAGCGTTTAATTTAGCTGCTGCAATAACAAATACTGCAATGGCTGTTACTGCTGCCTTAACGGGTGGGGGTAACGTGGCTAAAATAGCGTCAAGCGCAAATTTTGTCGAAGCAGGTATTGCCGCTGCGGTAGGGGCTGCAAATATTATAAAAATAGCAAACTCGAAATTTGAAGGCGGTGGAGGTGGAGATAGCGGCGGTAATGATGAATTAGACAAAGCAGCGTCAGGTTCGATAACGGCTAATTTTAGTACAATAGGCGGTTCGGGAATAAACCAACTCGCACAATTACAACAACAACCGTTACAGGCGTATGTCGTTAGTGGGGAAGTAACAAGCGCACAAGCATTAGACAGAAACAGGGTACAAAACGCTACTTTATAAGTTTATTAATTATGGAAATAATTGAATTATTAATTGACGAAACAAAAGACGAATACGGTATAAATGCTGTTTCAGTTGTACGCGATCCCGCAATAGAAGAAAATTTTGTTTACTTAAATAAACACGAAATAGAACTTAAGGAGGTAGATAGCGAAAAACGTATTTTAATGGGTGCGGCTTTAATACCTAACAAACAGATATACCGAACCAATAAAGACAAAGAGTATTATATTTATTTTAGCGAAAAAACGGTACGCAAAGCAAGCGAATTATTTTTAATGCGTTCTAATCAAAACAATGCTACTTACGAACATGAAAAAGAAATGCTCAAAGGTATGTCAGTTGTTGAAAGTTGGATAATTGAAGACGATAAAAAGGATAAAAGCCGTTTATATGGTTTTAATTTACCAAAAGGGACTTGGATGATTTCAATGAAGGTAAATAATGACGAAGTATGGCAAAGCGTTAAAAACGGCGAAGTAAAAGGATTTAGCATTGAAGGGCAATTTGCTGATAGGTACGAAATGAGTAAAGAACAGCAAGAGAAAGACGAAATAATAGCGTTTTTAAAAGAGATATTAGATACTAAGTTAGAAAGTTATTCAGACTACCCGAAACAAGCAAGTGAAAACGCAAAGATAGCGTTACGCTATGCTGAAGAAAACGGTTGGGGAGGTTGTGGAACGCCAGTAGGCAAAGCACGAGCGAACCAGTTAGCAAATGGCGAACCAATAAGCGAAGATACAATAGCACGAATGGCAGCATTTGAAAGACACCGACAAAACTCTGACAAGGAATTAGGAGATGGTTGCGGTCGTTTAATGTGGTTAGCTTGGGGTGGCGATGCTGGAGTAGAATGGGCGCAAAGAAAGTTAGAACAAATTAGAAATAAATAAATAAAATGAAAGAAGAAATAATAAAAGATATTACCGAAAAGGTAATGGTAAAATTAGCAAAACACGAAGTAGAGTTAGGTTTAATTGACGATTTAAAATCTATAGCTGATAAAATTAAAGCTGAAAGTGGTGAAGCAAATAAAATGAAAGCTGATGCTCAAAAAGTAAAAAAAATGTTTGACGATGCTTCTAACTTAAAATTGCAATTACAAAAAACATACGAAAATAATAGAAATAAATACGCTGCTCAATTAAAAGAAAACAATGCGGTCTTTAATAAAATTAAAACACAAGCTAAAGAATTAGGAATTTCTATTGACACGTTACCAGTTTACAAAGACTATTTAGCTTCTTCTAAATTATTAAGCGACATAACAGACGCTAATCAATCTAATTGGGAATTAATTTCTAAATATTAAATAAAACCTTGAAAAAGCAAACTAACGTAAAAGTACACGTTACAAAACCTAAAGTTAAACGTCCAAATGTTCACGCAAAAACAAAGGTAAGTAAGTTAAAAAATAGTAAAAATTATTTAAAAACATACAAAGGGCAAGGCTAAAAACATAAAAATCGCAAAATGCGTTTAAATAGCGTTTTTAAGCGATTTAAGACACTTTAGCTATAAAGCTAAGTAAATATATTAAAAATAAAAGATAATAAAAAACCCTTATTTTACAAGGGTTACAGGGCATAAAAAAAAGTACGTTAAAATTAAATTTTATTTATGAAAAGTCGAAAAATTTTTGTTACGCCAAGTAAAACAAGCCCGAAGGGTGGTAGACGCGGTTGCCTATGTAAAGACGGAACGTATAAATCAAAATGCTGCGATGGAAGTTTACAAGCGCAGGGCGTAGGTAGTTTAGTTAATCAAGGTAACAATACTTAAAAAAGGAACAAAGAAATAATAAATAAGTTAATAAGCTATGATAAACAATATTTTAAAAAAAATTGAAAAAGCTAATGAAGTTCAAAACGTAGAACTTGAAAAGCATAATATTGAACTTGCTTTGATTGATGAATTGAATGAAAAAACAAAAGAAGCGCGAATTATTTTTGATAATCAACATAACGCAGGTATTGACATAAAAAAAGCGCAAGAATTATTATTTAATGCCTTAAATTTAAAAAGCAATGAATTAAAAAAATATATTCTTGTAGCAAAAGAACTTCAAGCATTAATGGCAAAACAAGAAACAATTTATAAAGAATTAGGTTTATCGATAAGAGAAGATAAAACCTATGGAAATGCTTGGAAAATGCTTGACCATTATAGCGCTAAAGATGCCGAATCTTATTTGAATACGGTAAAAGATTTATTAACGCAAAAAAAATACATTCAATAAAATAAAACAAAAATGGCAAATACACTATTAAACAAAGTAAGAGAACTTTTAGGAATGGAAGTTAAATTAGAAACAATGAAATTAGCGGATGGCGTTACGGTTTTAGAAGCTGAAGTTTTTGAAGCCGAAAACGAAGTCTTTGTAGTAACAGAAGACGAACAAAAAATACCCGTTCCAGTTGGGGAATACGAATTAGAAGACGGGCGTATTATGGTAGTGGTAGAAGAAGGTATTATTTCCGAAGTAAAAGAAAAAGAAGAAGAAGTAGAGGAAGCGCCTGAAGATATTACGCCTGAAGAAGAAGAAACGAAAAAAGAAAGAGAAATGTACGACGAAACGACAAAAGTTAAAAAAACTATTGAATCCGTTGTGAAAGAAACATTTTTTTCAGAAATGGAAACACTAAAAAAAGAAAACGAAGAATTAAAAGCACAAATAGAAAAACTTTCTAAAGTAGCAAAAGACGAAGAAACAGATGTCGAACTTTCAGATATAAAACCTATTGCTTTTAATCCCGAAAATGAAAATAAATCCGAAGTATTACAATACGGTTCTAAAAGACCTAAAAGCACTATGGATACAATATTAGAAAAATTAAATAATTAAAATAAAATAAAATGGCTACAACAACTTCAATTACAACAACCTACGCAGGCGAATTTGCTGGTAAGTATATCGCGGCGGCGTTGTTGTCTGCTCCGACTTTAGAGCAGGGGGGTATAACTATTCACCCGAACGTAAAGTTTAAACAAGTAATTCAAAAAGTTGGAACGGATGACATTATCGCCAACGCTGGTTGCGATTTTGCCGCTACGTCAACTATTACATTAACTGAAAAAGTTTTACAACCTGAAGAATTCCAAGTAAATTTACAACTTTGTAAAAAAGATTTTTATTCTACTTGGCAATCTATTGAAATGGGTTTTTCTGCTTTTTCTGTAATGCCTAAGTCTTTTACAGATTTTCTTATTGCACACGTTGCTGAAAAAGTAGCTTCTTCAATGGAATCAACTATTTGGACGGGCGTTAATGCAACTGCGGGACAATTTGCAGGTTTAACAACTCAATTATCAACTGATGCTTCTTTACCCGCTGCGCAAGAAATTGCAGCTGCTGCTGGTGGCGTAAATTCTGGGAACGTAATTACTGAGGTTGGAAAAATTGTAGATGCTATTCCTTCAAGATTGTACGGACAACCTGATTTAAAACTTTATTTATCTAACAATATCGTTCGTGCTTACGTTCGTGCTTTAGGTGGGTTTGGTGCTTCAGGATTAGGCGCTAACGGTACAAATAACTTAGGTACTCAATGGTATTCAAACGGTTCTTTGTCTTTCGATGGTTTACCAATCTTTATGGCAAACGGATTAGCTGCAAATACTGCTATTGCTTCACAAACTGCTAACTTGCATTTTGCGACAGGATTGCTTAATGACATGAACGAAGTTAAAGTAATTGATATGGCTGATTTAGACGGATCGCAAAACGTACGCGTTGTAATGCGATTTACTGCTGATGCTAAATACGGTTTTGCTGAAGATATCGTTACATACGGGATTGTAAATAGTGCAAACTAATAATTATTACGGCGGTTTTACAACCGCCATATTGTTAAACTTTTAAAATATAATAAAATGCCTGGATGTGATATTGCAAATGGTAGAATAGAACAATGCAAAGACTCGGTTTCGGGTTTAAAAGCAATCTATTTTATAAATTACGACGATTTAAACCCTGACGACGGTCTTGCTTACGTTGGTGCAACTGACGAAATAGATACTTGGGAACCGCCTGCCGCTTTAGTTTTGTATAAATACGAATTAAAGGGTTCTAACAGTTTTGAAACTACGATAAATTCAAGCAGGGAAAACGGTACAACTTTTTTTCAACAAACGCTGACAATACAATTAAAAAGACAAGACGTTGCGACGCATAAAAACGTAAAAATGTTAGCTTGGGGTAGACCAAGAATTGTTGTACGTTCAATGACAGACCAATTCTTTTTAATGGGACTTACACAAGGGGCTGATGTAACCGCTGGGACGGTTTCGAGTGGAAGCGCCTTGGGTGATTTTAATGGTTATAATTTGACTTTCGAAGCGATGGAAATTTCACCAGCCAACTTTATTGATTGCTCAAATGAAGACGAATTAAAAGCGGTGTTTACTTTTGGAGGTAGCCCCGCAACTATTGAAATAGATTAATAAATTCAATTTTACTAAATTAAACCCTTGCAATAGCAGGGGTTTTTTTTTATATGGTACAAAACGCAAGTTAATTCGTTTATTAATTATGATTATATTAACAACGGACACTTCAGAACAAAATATTTATTTTATACCAAGAAGCGTTGGGTTCGATTACGTTGGTATTACGGATGACCAAACAAACGTAACAGTAGAATTAGAGGATTATATATACACGCAAGGGGATTATTACGACACGTTTGAAGCTGAATTTAATTTAGTAGAAAACCGTTTTTACGATATAGTTTTTTTAAATGGCACTGCGGTAGTTTATAAAGATAGGATATTTTGTACTGACCAAAATATTTCTACCTTTACAGTTAATAATAATCAATATACAACGAATTCAACTACGAATGAATTTATAGTTTATGAATAATATACACGTTTTAGAATTAAGTACATATACAGCGCCAGTAATTCAAGAATCAAAAAAAGATGCTTGGGTTGAATTCGGGGAGCAGGATAGTTATTATGATTTAATTATAGATTCGTATACAAACAGTACGACAAATAATGCAATTATAAATAATGTTTGTCGTTTAATTTACGGGCGTGGATTAAGCGCTTTAGATGCAAACAAAAAGCCAAATGATTATGCACAAATGATGGCTTTATTTCATAAGGATTGTTTGCGTAAAATTGTATTAGACAAAAAAATGTTTGGTCAGTTTGCTTTACAAGTGCATTATTCTAAAGACCATAAAAAAATACTAAAGGTTTACCATATTTGTGTTAATTTATTAAGAGCCGAAAAATGCAATAAAGACGGCGAAATAGAGGCATATTATTATTGTGATAATTGGGAAGAAACGAAAAAATATGTACCTAAAAGAATACCGTCTTTTGGTTACTCAAATGAACAAGTAGAAATATTATTTAGCAAGCCCTATACGGTAGGTATGAAATATTATGCTTTACCTGATTGGCAGGGCGGTATACCTTATGCTAAATTGGAAGAATCAATAGCGGATTATCTAATAAACGAGGTTCAAAACGGTTTTTCGGGAACGAAAGTAGTTAATTTTAATAACGGCGTTCCGTCAGAAGAACAACAACAAATTATAAAAAGTAAAGTTTTAAATCAATTAACAGGGTCAAGAGGGCAAAAAGTTATAGTAGCTTTTAATAATAATCAAGAAAGTAAAACTACGGTAGACGATTTGCCTTTAAATGACGCCCCTGAACATTACACTTATTTAAGCGAAGAATGTGTAAAAAAAATTATGTTAGCGCATAACATAACAAGCCCTTTATTATTTGGGTTGGGTAGCGCAAATGGTTTTAGTTCTAATGCCGATGAGTTAAAAAACGCTTCTATTTTATTTGATAATATGGTTATTAAACCGATACAAGATGAAATTATAGATGCGTTGAATTGTATTTTACATTATAACGATGTTACTTTAAAATTATTTTTTAAGACCTTGCAACCTTTAGAGTTTGTAGATTTAGAAAATGCACAAAACCAAGAACAAGTTGCCGAAGAAACAGGAACGGAACTAAGTAAGGATTATAAAATAGCACAAGCGTTAATTGACTTAGGCGAAGACGAACCGTATAATTCAATTCTAATAGACGAAAATGAGGTTGACTATGAAACAGATGACCAAGAAAACGAAATGCTTGCTAACGAGCCAAAAAAATCATTTTTAAGCCGTTTGATTAACTTAGTTTCAACTGGCGACAATAGACCAAATATTACAAGCGAACAAGACGAGGTAATAGACGGTATTAAATTTATTACGAGGTATGTTTATGCGGGTAAAGTACACGAAAACACAAGAGAATTTTGTCGTAGAATGATAGCAGCAAATAAAATTTATCGTAAAGAGGATATTATTAATATGGGTAGCGAAGCGGTTAATAAAGGTTGGGGAGCAGGAGGCGCGGATAATTATTCTATTTGGTTTTACAAAGGCGGCGGTAATTGCCACCACAGATGGAATAAAAGGGTTTACGCTACATTTAGCGGTAAAGCTATTGATGTAAACAGCAAAGAGTTAAAACAAATTGCTTCGCGTAAAGCTGAAAAATTTGGTTATGTAATTAAGAACCCAAAATTAGTTAGTACGCGCCCCGTTGATATGCCGAACTATGGTTTTTTACCAAGTAACCCGCAACCTAAAAGAAAAATTACAAGATAATGGCTGAAGCTCTACTCATAACAAGGCAAGACGTTATTAAGTTTACCGCGATGAATGGCAACGTGGACACAGATAATTTTATTCAGTTTGTAAAGATTGCTCAAGATATACATTTACAAAATTATTTAGGAACTGAATTATTGAACAAAATAAAACAAGACATTGTTGATGAAGATTTAACAGGAAATTATTTATCTTTGACCGTAAATTATTTAAAACCGATGTTAATTCACTGGGCGATGGTTGAATACTTACCTTTTGCAGCTTATACAATAGCAAATAAAGGCGTATACAAACACAATTCTGAAAATGCTACTAATGTAGAAAAAAACGAAATAGATTTTTTAATTGAAAAAGAACGAAGTATTGCGCAGCATTATACCGAACGCTTTATAAGTTATATTTCATTTAATCAAAATTTATTTCCTGAATATAATTTAAACTCAAACGGAGATATGCACCCCGATAGTAATAATAATTATCAAGGTTGGTATTTATGAAACAATACAAAATAAAAGAAGAAAACTTAAAAAAATTAATAATATATTTAAGCAAATATAATGGCAGACGTAAAGATAAGTCAGTTACCAGCAAAGGGAAGTAATATAGCGGCAACCGACCGTATAATGATTTCCGAAGATTCGGGGGGCGGTGCTTTTGCAAGCAAATATGTTACGGGTAGCGAAATTATTAATGTTAAAAAAAATTCATACTCGGTAAAACATACTTTAGTTATAGAAGATGCAAATTGTTTTGTTGAATTAAACTACGCCGTTGCGGAAAACCTAACGATACCAACAAATGCAAGCGTTTCATTTTTGGCGGGTACTATTATTATTCTAACTCAATATGGAGACGGGCAGGTTACAGTAACACCTGATGCGGGCGTTACGCTAAGAAGTATAAACGCCAAAAATAAAACTACGGGAAAATATAGCGTTGCATATTTGTATAAAAGGGATACGAACGAATGGTATTTATATGGCGACATATCATCTTAAAAAATAAAAAATGAAAAATTTACTTTTACCCGAATTTTTAAACATTATAAAAAAACACGGAGCAACGGGCGTTTTAGCAATATGGTTATTTTATACTCATTTAGAGGTTCAAGACGTTAAACATAGGTTGTACGATTGCTTAGATAAAAACAAGCCAAAAATTGTAAATACTGAACCAAAAAAAATAGAAGAAATTAAAACGGATACGCTTGTGCAAAATATAGAATACGAAATTTTTGACGCACCTTAATAAATTTATATGAGTAACGTAAAAGCATATACAGACGAACAATTATTAAACAGGGTAAAATCTTTAGATACTTTTGTTTCAATACCTGAAGGGTTTTGGATTATTGGCGTACGGTCAAATGAAGACGAACCTAATATATTTGACGATAAATTTTATGTTTATAAAGGTTCTGCTTTTTTTAGTGTTATGTCAGGCACTACTAATCCAGGCGTAACTATTTTAAAAAACCACGCAAAATATAATAGTCAAGGAGCTGCAATATTAGCTTCTGATCGTTGGTATTATAACGTATGGAAATATGGATTACATAGGGGCAAGATGCCTGCTCTTTTACAATTAGGTGCGCAGGTGTACGTTTATCGTGATGGAGACAAAGATAATAAAAGCGAAGAATTAGGACAGGCAAAGGCAGGGTTTTATGGTATTAACTTCCACTTAAATAGTTACGATTTAAAAAGTAAAATTAAAAAAACACAAATTAACGACTGGAGTGCAGGATGTCAAGTTCCTAACGATTCCGAAAAATATACCGCTGTAATAGACGCAATAAAAAAAGAAAATAAATTAGTTACTTATTGTTTAATAAATGAATTTTAAAAATGGCAAAGAAAAAAAGTATTAAAGTAAATTCCGAAAACGTAGATTTTGATTTAGAAAAAGACGGAGTAAACGTAAACGCAAATTTAGATACAAAAAATTTAGATGTTTCGTATGTTAAAAACGAAGTTGATAAGCAATTTAAGTTAGACGGTAAAAATTTAGATATTGATATTAAAAAAACAAAAGACGGATTAGATATTAAAGTTGATACAAGTAATTGGCTTTGGAAAATAATATCTAAAAAGGTAATAAGGTTTATATTAAGAAAAATAATTAAAAGAAAATAAAAAATTTTTTCTGTTTGTTTTGTGTGTGAAACCCTTGAGAAATCAGGGGTTTTGTTGTTTAAAGAAAAAAAAAATTAAAAATATTTTAAAAAAATGTTTGTTATATTAAAAATTTATATTAATTTTGGCTATAAATTAAATTTAAACACTATGAAAAAGCAAACAAAACAAAACACGTATTTCCCATTTCGCCCAAATGTAGAATATTTAAAGCGCAAATGGATGAATAAAATTTGCGCTGAAGATAAAGGCGGTTCTTTTAATGAAACACTTTACAAAGATTATTTAGATGCTATTTTAAATTATACCAAATGAACTGGCAAAGTAGAAAAAAAAGAGTAAAACACGTAAACATATCTTTAGAGTATATTGATAAATGCGATTTAAGGCTAATTTTAGACGATTTAACGAACTTAATTACTGAAGGCAAGGAAACGTATTACTACAAAAAGAAAAGCATTGTAATCAAAGATAAATGGCATGATGTTAAATTTCAACAGTTTTATGTAGATACAATTCACGAAAGTAAAGAATCGGAAATAAACGGGGAATTAAAATTTGTAATTAAAAGTAACATTTAAATCAGAATAAGATGAAACAGACAGCAGTAGAATGGTTATATGATGAAATAAAACACATTATACCAAATGATTTTGTAGTAAAATTTGAACAAGCCAAAGCAAAAGAGAGAGTTCAAAA
>Ga0194130_10006011_pt1 | contig 14269 bp, 6 predicted proteins | sample TA2KigsurfametaG_FD_160084 | JGI IMG/M metagenome (GOLD analysis project Ga0194130, IMG submission 160084) | Freshwater microbial communities from Lake Tanganyika, Tanzania - TA2015050 Kigoma 12 surface | ecosystem: Environmental > Aquatic > Freshwater > Lake | place: Tanzania: Lake Tanganyika... | reverse complement strand
TCGGTAGCACGGGTCTCAAATTCGGTAGCACGGGTCTCAAATTTGGCTGACACGGGTCTTAAACTTTAGGTGGAACGGGACTCATAATAGGTAGCACGGGTCTTAAACTTTAGGTGGCACGGGTCTTAAACTTTAGGTGACACGGGTCTAAAATATGGCTGACACGGGTCTAAAATATGGCTGACACGGGTCTAAAAATAGGTAGCACGGGACTCATAATAGGTGGCACGGGACTCATAATAGGTAGCACGGGACTCAAAATAAATGTAAGTGGTTAAAAAATAATATAAAAAATAGGTAGCTAAGGTAAATAAACTAACAAAAAAGGTGGTAATACAAATATAAAAATGCGTGCATTTAAATAAAAACAAAGTCGCAAATAATTTAAATTTGTTAGTTGGTTGAATTTTAAAAAGGCAAAAATATTTCTAAAAATAGTGAGTAGTTAATGATTTGTAAATATTGATTGATTCTTTTTTATGGGAGTGGTGCACCGGTGGCACGGGTCTAATAAGTACTGGTTCAAAATATATTGCACGGTTCTAAAAATGTCTGACACGGGTCTAAAATGTCTGACACGGTTCTAAAAATAAACTAATATAGGTCTTCGAACTTTAGATGGCAATGTGTCATTAAAATGAAGGTAAGAATTATAAAATATTTTGTGTATTTTAAAAGACAATAAACTAACAAACAAGTAAATTAATTAACTATATTAAAAAAAATGCGTGCATTTTAAATAAAAAACAGAGGCAGAATTAATTAAAAATTTGTTAGTTTGTTGCAATTTAAAAAGTCAAAAATATTTATAAAAATTAGGATTTTCAAATAATTCATCAATATTTATTGGATTGTGTTATGGTAGTGATGCACAGGTGACACGGATATAATGCACAGGTGACACGGATATGATGCACAGGTGACACGGATATAATGTACAGGTGACACGGATATGATGCACAGGTGACACGGATATAATGTACAGGTGACACGGATATAATGCACAGGTGACACGGATATAATGCACAGGTGACACGGATATGATGCACAGGTGACACGGATATTTTTTGCTACTCATTTCTAGAAATGAGTAACAAAATGTGTAAATGAAAAAAAACAAATATACAATATATACAATATTAAGTGTGTTATAAATTATAAAAGTATTAAAGAAGGTGTAGTTAGTTAAAAGGGTAATTAAATAGTGTTACAAAGTTAAAATTTACATTTTTTGTTTAATAGTAGAAGTATATGTCTTATTTCTTAAAGTACGCTCAGTACGAATAAAATTATATTTGGATTTTTCTTCATAATTTTTAATCAGTAATTGTAATTCACTTTCATCTTCATCCACATATACAATAGGATATCCGTCTTCATAATCTTCAGGCTCTTCCACATCTTCGTCATCTTCTTCCTCAACATCATAATCATTATCATCTTCATCATCATAGTCATCATCATCAAATTCATAGTCAGAATCTTCAGAGCAATCAGACTTCACATCATAATCAAAATCTTCTTCTTCTTCTTCTTCAAATGTGTCAACAATTTCAAATTGAATATTAACGGGTTGACATTGTAAATTGTTTTTAGCAAATTCACAATCTCCACAATCGCAAACCCAATAGTCTTCATCTTCATCATCGTCATCATCATTAATTTCAACAAAAGTTGAAACCCATTTGTCAACAGGTTCAAGAGGATTGAGTACTAAATATCCATTTAATCCCTCAGGATGTCTGGTTTGAAATAAGTAACGTGCCTTAGTTTCGATGTTAATGGTCTTAAATGTAGTGGAATGTTTGTCTTTTTCGGCATCAGAAACAATGTTGTAATTCAATGGGAAGTTGAGGTAGTATTTGGTGCCGTCATCTAAAGAAGTGGCAGTGTATTTAGTAACAATATTAAAAGGAGGAGGAATAGCAGTCATCTTAAAAGTTAGTTGTTATTTAAAAGGTCGTTTGATATAAGTTAGGTTATACCACTGACTAATGAGTAAAAAAGTATTTCAATTTTTTCAGGGTCCCCCTGAGACTTTTGAACTAAAATTTTCTAGGATTTACTCCGGAAATTTCCGGCATATTTAGGGGAAATTTCCCGACATTTTTGTATTGTATATGTAAAAAAAAGGGTTAGGGTTTTCTTTTTTTGTTTTTCTTTTTTTGTTTTTCTTTTTTTTAAGAAATGAGTAATTAAAATAGTGTTACAAAGTTAAAAGGTTACAAAGTTAAAAGGTTACAAAATATCGAGTTTTATACAAGGTTATATACGTAAACAGCAGAATCTTCAATACGTTGACGCTTATGCGCGTTCATATCCAGCAAATCATCATCCAAATCAACATTATAAGCATCAATAATATAAGGAGATTCGGATGGCAAACATTCATCAGGATTTACGAGTGACAAAGTCTTCATAAAAGATAAAGTTAATCCATTTAATGCTTCAGCAACATAATCATATGGCTTCTTTGTAATTGGGACGAAATAACGGTTCAAATACTGAGTCCAAACATTTGAATCGGATTCTCTTGAAACATAGGGAAGTGTGTCGAAAACAGAGTCCAAACTTGACATAGTTTGAGGAGTAGAGGGCCAAGAATGGTAATCAATAGGAAAGCGCAACATATCAGCAACTGTTGTTGGCTCAATTGGAATAAATAGACTATAATTAGTTTTATAAATAAAGGACATTCCATCATTAAGCGCCTTAATCGTCTTAAATGCACTTTCGGAATCATTCCATTCGCGAATAGAAATCCACACAGTTTGAGTGCCATTTTCTAACCACCAAAAAGGGTCGTTAGTTCTGGTATCAATAGAACCGTGGTAATGGACGTAAATATGTCCAACAATAGCAACATCAGCAAACATTTCCCGGATAACCTCAGGAGTATTATTGACGCTAGTAGAGTCGATGCAAACGAAGGAAATAGGAGTCATCATCTTCGATAGTAGTTAGTAGTAGTAGTAGTAGAGCAGTTAGTAGTTGTTAACAACAAATTGATAAGTAGTTAGTTATACTACTCACTTACCAATACAAAAGTATTTCAATTTTTTCGAAATGCTTCCTATAAAATTGGAAACTAAAAATTTTTTAAAACATATATATATATACATTTATACCAAGTACTATATATACAGCTTTTCAATTATTATGAATTTTGAGACAAAAAAATAGAAACTAAAAATAAACAAACTAACAAATTTTTAGTTTGGCTCCACCTTTACCAAAGGTGGAAAAAAATGAAAGCACCTATGCGTATACGTATGTAAGCAGAAATATACATAGTAATAAGTATAAAATTTTTAGTTTTTAAATTATAAGATAAAAAGTAGAAAAAAATGAAATGTCCTATGTAGTGATGCTATTTTACATACATATGTAATACCATTGGTGAGAGGGGGTTTTTAGGGGGGTTAAAAATCCATAAAATTTTTAGTTTGGCTCCATCTTTACCAAAGGTGGAAAAAATTGAAATACTTTCAGTACATTAAGAAACCAGTATAACTAAATCCCTATCAATTTGTTGTTAACAACTACTAACTACTATTTAAAGCTCTTATATTCGATTGAATATTACTATCAAAATGTCCGCCAATATGCTCGAAATTGTTGAAGAAGTTCCCGCTTTCAATGCCTCATTTGCTGTTACTGATTTGCTTATGAAGACTTTGGAGAATGCTGCTAAGACTGTTGCGACTGAATGCGTAAAGACTTGTGCTAAGCACTATAATTTTGATGCCGAAGAGGCGATTCGTATGCTTGGTCTCGAAAACCTGGCTTTGACTCGTAAGCTTATGGCTAAGAAATCTGCTGGCACAAAGAAGGAGAAGACTGCTAAGGCACCTAAAGCAAAGAAGGAAGCCGTATTTCCTATGCCATTTTGCGCTGAGTTAATTAGTGCTGAATGCTGCAAAGGACTTGCGTACAACCGAGGCCTCTATACTCAATGCCCTAAAAAGCAATTGGAAAATGGCGCATATTGCAAGGCTTGCCAAGCAGATGCTGACTCAAATACTTCAGGTGTCCCCACTTGCGGTAATGTCGAAATGCGTTTAGCTTGTGGTCTTTATGAATATAAAGATCTCAAGGGCCGTAGTCCAATTAATTATGCCAAAATCTTAAATAAACTCAAGTTGACTCAAGAACAAGCCATTGAAGCTGCTTCCAAATTAAATATCGAATTAGATGCCGAACATTTCATTATTGTTGAGAAGACCAAGAAATCAGCCTCTAAAGCTGGTCGTCCTAAGAAGCAATCTGGTGCTATTACTGCTGACGGAGCTACTGATTTATTTGAAAAGATGGAATCAGACTCTGACTCGAATGCCACTGGAGATATTGAAGGTCAACCTGCTAAGGCTAAGAAGACTAAGCTTACTGACGAAGAGAAGGCTGCCAAGAAGGCTGCTTTAGAAGCCGAACGTGCTGCAAAGAAGACTGAACGCGAAGCCAAGGCTGCTGAGGAGAAGGCTGAGAAAGAAGCCAAGCGTAAGGAAGAGGCTGCTTTAAAGAAGGCTGAGAAGGAAGCTAAGGCTGTTGAAGAGAAGGCCGAACGTGAAGCCAAGCGTAATGCTGAGAAAGCTGAGCGTGAAGCTAAGAAATTAGCCGAGAAGCAAGCTAAGGAAGCTGAAAAGGAAGCCAAGAAATTAGCTAAGGAATCTGCCAAGAAGCCTGCTACTACTAGTACGAAAAAGGCTGCTGAACCTACTCCTACTCCTGCTCCTGCTCCTATTGTTAAAGCTCCTGTTGTTGAAGCCCCTCAGAAAGTAAAGGTTGTTGCCATTACTATTGACGGAGTTGCTTACTTAAAATCTAGTACTAATATCTTGTACAACCCTACTACTAGAGAGGAAGTTGGAATTTATGACCCTGCTACCAAGACTGTGTTGCCATTACCTGACGAAGATGAGGAAGAAGAGGAAGGATATGAATCTGAGTAAATATATGTATGAACTTATATTTGTGTATGTAATTTGACTTTGTAATTGTAATATAATTTTAATTAAAAAAGGTTAAGCCTTTTTTTTTGCTACTCATTTCTAGAAATGAGTGACAATCCATATTTGGTATAAGGCACTGGTGACACGGGTATAAGGCACAGGTGACACGGGTCCAAGGCACAGGTGACACGGGTCCAAGGCACTGGTGACACGGGTATAAGGCACAGGTGACACGGGTATAAGGCACAGGTGACACGGGTCCAAGGCACAGGTGACACGGGTATAAGGCACAGGTGACACGGGTCCAAGGCACAGGTGACACGGGTATAAGGCACAGGTGACACGGGTTCAAGGCACAGGTGACACGGGTATAAGGCACAGGTGACACGGGTCCAAGGCACAGGTGACACGGGTATAAGGCACACTATTTTGCTACTCATTTCTACGTTTTGCTACTCATTTCTAGAAATGAGTGGTATTCTATTAACGCACCATATTGGACTACTACTGTATTAACGCACCATTTTGGACTTTAATATGATGCACGGGTGGCACATAGTGTTACACCGGTGGCACTGGACAACAGTGCAGCACAAAATATCCAACAAAACCCTGACACAAAATTTATAACAAATCCTGACACAAAATATCCAACAAATCCTGACACAAAATTTATAACAAATCCTGACACAAAATATCCAACAAAATCCTGACACAAAATATCCAACAAAATATCCAACAAAATATCCGACAAACCTCTGACATAAAACCCTGACACAAAATTTATAACAAAATTTATAACAAAACCCTGACACAAAACCCTGACACAAAATTTATAACAAAATTTATAACAAAACTCTGACACAAAATTTATAACAAAACTCTGACACAAAACCCTGACACAAAACCCTGACATAAAACCCTGACATAAAACCCTGACACAAAACTCTGACACAAAACCCTGACACAAAACCCTGACATAAAACCCTGACATAAAACCCTGACACAAAATTTAAGACAAACTATTTTAAAAAAGAATTGAATTTTATTTTAAAATAATATAAAATAATAAATACTTAAACGTCATCAAATTTTTAAAAAATGGTAGAAGAAGAACAAAGCTTTGAACAATTAATTCAATTAAGACTCAAACGTTTTGAATTAATATTACAACGAGCCAACTTTGATAAAAAGTCGTGGCAACAAGAAGGCGTCGAATGGTGCCTTAGAAATGAACTAAAACCCAATCCACCTTTTAACTGTCGAGGCGGATTAATCGCAGACGAAATGGGTCTCGGAAAAACAATACAAGCAATAGGATTAATGTTCACTAATTTCTTACAACGTACTTTAATAGTCTTACCGCCAGTATTAGTTGAACAATGGTCTACAGCAATATATAACGCAACTGGACATCTTGCGTTAATTTATTATAAAAATCTCAATTATATTACAACCGATTTGCTAACAAATAGTCCAATCATAATAACAACATATAATACAATTTTAAGTAATAAATCTAAAATACATTCTTTAGAGTGGAGTAGAATCATATATGATGAAGCACATCATTTAAGAAATGCAAAGACTTTAAGACACAAAATGTGTAGAAAAATAGTAGCAAAAGTAAGATGGCTAATTACAGGCACGCCAGTACAAAATGGAAAACAAGATTTTTATAATTTATGTTCTATTGCTGGACTAAAATCACAATTATATGCATCTCCAAATAAAGAAACAATCAACATATTACATAATAATTTTATATTAAGACGCACAAAAGCAGAAGTTGGAATTAAGTTACCATTATTATTTGAAGAAACAGTTCAAATCAATTGGAAAAATGAAACGGAAAAAGCGCTAGCTGAAGAAATACATGCTTTAATACCAAAGCAAACCGGAGTGTCAGCAGAAAAAAGAAAACAATTAGCAGAAATATTCGGAAAAGGAGGTATTTTAACGGGATTATTAAGGGCAAAGCAAAGTTGTATAATGCCTCAATTAATGATGAAAAATGAAGAATTATTTAATAATTTAGGTTTCAATAAAGAGGAATATTTGGAAGCATTACAATTTAATAGTAAAATTGATACAGTAATTGATTATATTTATAAAAGAAAAGATAACAAAAGAGGTAAAATAATATTTTGTCATTTTCAAAATGAAATAGATGAAATTGCAAAAAGATTAAAGAATATTGGTTTAACAGTGAAAACATATGATGGTCGTAATTCCGGAATAAAAAATGCCAAAACTTTAGCAGAACCAGTTGATGCGTTAATTTTACAAATACAAACTGGTTGCGAAGGATTAAATTTACAAGAATATTATTCAGAAGTATATTTTGTAGCACCACATTGGAATCCAGCAATAGAAGACCAAGCAATAGCAAGATGTCATAGAATAGGACAAAAAGAGGTCGTAGATGTATTTAAATTTGGAATGGAGGGATTTACAGAGAAAGATATATCGTTTGAAATATATGTAAATAAAAAACAGAGGACAAAAAGAGAGGAATCAGATGAAATATTTAATAATACAATTTTGGTTTAGTATTAATTATAAACATATAATACAATATTATTTTATATTGATAAGAAAAATTATTACACTTAAATAATTAAGAATATTTTAGAAGTATTTTTTTATTTATTATATATATAAAATGTCTGCAGAACTATCGGCTCAAATACCTTCTGATTATGCAGTATCTTTAATTGCACAAACAAATATTGATACAATAACTGCAAACCAAACTCTAGAGAATGAAACATTATATCATCTCGTTAGAGGAGATGTAGCACCAACTATAATAAATAATTATCTTAGTTCAAATGGCACTATTTATACAAGTACTAATGCTAGTGGATTTTCATTAACAAGTAATCCTTATACCGTCGATGAATTAAGTAAATGTGAGTTACTTACTACTCCAGGAGAACACGATGGTACATTTGCTGTTAGTACATATCATTATTCAGCTGATTCAAATATACAGCCAGATTCAACAACAGTAGATGTTGGCACAGACACATGTGCATATAACAAAGAATATAATGTTACTACTGAAACATCTGCTTTATATGATTCATATATATCTTTAAATTTAACAAGTAATAATGGCCCTTTTTATGTTAACGGTAATGCATCTGGGTCTCGTTTTAATGCACTATTTACTGATAGTAGCTCTTATAGCTCTGTACATCATTATCAAAAAGCATTAAATTCAAAATATGCGAATATTTCACACGCAAATTACCTTTCAGTTATTGAAGATTCATCGTTCAATAGTTTATATGCTTTAGGTAACTCACTTAATAGTTATTTTACCGTCGATACAAGTTCCAATAGTGATGGTAAAAGAATCATACATAATATTCAAGGTCCATATACATTGGTGGGCAATAATTTTACGCTTGAAACTAATGCAAGTAATGTTCATTTATTACAAGAATCTGATTTCGGCACATATAGAGTTCAACAATTTCCTGAACCAGTACATACAACAGTTATGGCTGGTTCGGCGACTTTAGCAGATACTGTTGTTCAAGAATTTCCAATTACTTCAACAGAACGTTTAAATGTAACTAATTTACATGGTATTGATTATTTACCAAGATATACAAGCGATACTTTAACTGATACAGAATTTTATACTTTTTTTGATGCTAATGATGTATCTTATCCTCTTCCGGGATATAAATTTCAATTAATTATTGATACATCTAATAATAGTGGCTTTAGCTTTGTTAATGACGATTGGAGTTCAACTAGCAAACAAAATGATTTAGTTACGATTCAGGATAATGGATTATATAATAACGTTGAATTAATGAAAAATTGGATAGATTCAAGTTGTGCATTGGTTTTTACAAATGGTTCGGTTTTTATAAACTCAAGTGGTTCTAATGTTGCATATATGCAATTAGATACAGGTAGAGAAGCTTTAGATCAATCCTTAATTGATACTGATGGAGAAATTAAAATAAATAATGGAACTCCTACTACACGTGCAAATATTGAGGATAATAATACTACATTAACACCTAAAGTATTTTATCAATCTGATAATGCTCAACAAGCTCTTAAACCAATTGATGAAATTTATAAGACAAGTTATCAAAACGATACATTATCACAATTAGTTTTTAAGAAACCAATAAATAATACACATTTTTTACAATCCGGAAATTCAGCATTAAATTTTATATCAGATAATACTATAGTTAATAATAATTTTAATGTAGCTAATTGGGAATATGTATCATCAGAAAGTGCTCAATCAGGAAATTTAAGTTTATTTAAAATATTACCAAGTCATCGTTTAGATAGTGTTGATTTTCTAATAGATTCAAGTGGTAATAGAGTCTCAGGTGTATATTCAAATATATATCTTGAAAATTTAAAAATTCCGGTTCAAGACGAATTTAAAGGACGTGCTTTATTTACTGTTAAAGAACTTTCTGATTTAACTTTTTCATCTATGTTTACATCTGCATCTGGTTGGTCTTTATCAACCCCACAAAATAATAAGATGTTTTCAAATAGTAACAATGCTTATAGTTCTGATGGTGTCTTTTGGCCAAATTTATCTGACGTAAATAATTTACATAGTGGCACTATAAATGATATAAAAGTTAGATTTACTTTTGGCATTGGTAACCCCACCTCTAGTACAAGTTCTCCAAATAATTCAGACTTTAATGATAATGTAAAAATTGAATGGGGTGAAACAACAAGTTATGGAAAGGAAATGTATATTTCACAAGTAAATTTTACACGTAATACAATTTTACCCACAACTAAAACGATTACTACGATAAATAATATATCTATGCAAACGGGAATATTACAAAATAAATCAATACTTTTACAAAAACACGAAACAAGAAAATATTATAGTGTAAGTTTTAATTTAAACTTACGCCCATATAATAACATAATTTGCACTAGTCCTGTATACACCGTAGATACTGTTCATTACACAATTAAAGATTTGAAAACAAATACATATTATCCATCTTCATTTTTATCAAATATTATATATAATGATACTACTCCATATGTTAATATAACTGAAACAATTGTAAGTGGAGAAACTACGGTGTCTTTTACTTTGACTAAAAATGATATATGTGAACTTAATACATCTATTCAAATTATCGGTGATGCAAGTGGATACGATCAATGGACAAATATTACAGATATTTATAAAAATATAAGTATATTTTATTCGAACCAACCCACTATATTAAACATTAATAATAATTATGAAGTAACATATAATGATTCAGATGTTCAAATGTTATTACAATATCAATATTTAAATGAAGATTCTGGCTCAGAAGAAAACCTTTTAATATTAAATGACCCAGATGGATATACTATTAATTTATCTAATAATCAATCAAAATTAGACGTCGACTATGTTTTATTTTATAAAAATATAGTAAATGCAGACATAGGTGAGGGGGTTAATTCATCTATAGGTAACAAATCCCCAACTACAAACCTAGTTGCTGATACCATAGTTGACCCTATTAATGGATACAATACAGTTAATAATTGGCAATCTGGAAGTCAATCAACATATTATTTATCAATTGATACGGAAGATGTTGGTTTAACAAGTAACAGTAAAACAGTTCTCAATATAAAAGATGGAAATGGTACAACTCTTCATACAATTAAAGTAAGTAATAATTATTTTTTTGGAACTCCAATATATATAGCAACAGCTATGGAAGATATTTGGAGAGTAAATTATACGGTTAATACTATTTTGAACCAACTATTTAAATCAACTGTTTATGATGAAACAAACTACTTAAATGATTCAAACCAATATCAAGGAGAAAATCCTTCTCAATTAAATGTTTTTGCAATAACTAATGGAGTTTATTTAACCAGTGATAACACAATTGATTTTGACACTGTTCAAGTAGGTTCTTATATAAAATATAGTTTATTACCAGATTTAGTGGCTGTAAATCTTGTTGGTACAGCAGGAGCATTATCTGCATTTACGGAAAATGGGCTTGCTTTTAAGTATGAAAGCGGTAGTGGAGATTCATATTACTATTCAAAAACATTATCTTTTAATTATTATAGAGGTTATAGAACAGAATCTGGTTCAAGTGATGGAGTAGTTCAAACATATGCTATTTCAAGATCTAAAGCAACAGCTGAATTTAAATTTTTTAATTCAACCGGAAAATATTATCAAACAGTTGATGTATATAAGACACTTACAGGTGTTGATTTACGAGATATGTTATTAGATGGAGTTGCCACAAATAATAATAATGATGATTTAGGGCATCAAATGTTAAAATTTCATTATTCTATATTAGCAGATAGTGATACCACTTATTATCCTATATACACAAAAGGTGATGATGTTACTATTAATATCACAAATCCAAAAGTTAATAATTATTCTTTAACTTTAAATTCAAGTTTAAAAACCTTTAATATATATACTTTTAGCGGTCTTAATAATGATATTACACCAACAGGTGGTACTTTAAAAATTCGTTCTACAAGATTAAGATTTAATTCAATAGTTTTAACTGGTAGTATAGATTCTAATGTTAGTCCAAAGATATATGAAATGGGAATTAATGAAGGTATATTGGCAGTATATAAAATTTCACAACAAGTTGGAAATCCACTTTTACAAGGAGATTCAGCTACTAATTTAGACGTAGCTTTAGCACCTGATGCTAGTTGGGGTAATATTATGGAGTCATTTTCAACTTATGAACAAACAGTAGCAGGTAAATATATTGCAAATGGTGTGTTTAAATTAAGTCGTAACTCCGGTGCTACATCAACCAAAACAATTTCATTCTTTGTTGTTCATAAACCAATGTTAAAATTTACCACGTTAGCAAATAGACTTACACCTGTATGTCCGGATAATATGCCATTACTCCAAAGTGATACAGACTACATCTCCAATAATTTACTACATTATTATTTACCTGTTGTTACTAATCAAACATATAATCCTTTTGCTCAATCAGTTGTTATACCAATTACGGGAAATAACAGTACAATTACACATACACATTCAGCAACACAAGTAAATAATATCACATTTACACAAAATACAACAAAGACGTATTATGAATATTTAACGTCTCCATTATTAACAAGATATGAAATAGTTGTCGAAGGAACAAATGCAACCATAACATTAAACACAGGATTATCTGATACCTCAGGAAATATACCTATAACTATATACACATTATTAAATAATACACCATTATCATACTTTCTTGATAACACCTATAGTGATACTAATGTTAGTGTTACTTCTATAAATAATGGAACTGGTGTAAAAATAGGATTACTTCAAATAACTAACCCATCTCCTTATATTGGTTCAGTAGATACAATAATGGGAGTATCGAGTCCTTCTCCAAATATATATTTTAATATACCTTATTTCTTTTTACCATCTTCAACAGCAATAATAAATCTAGACTTACCCACTGGACCCGGAACTACAATGAAAATGTATACACGTAATATAATTAATGATAATGGTACATATAAGATAGCATTATATAAATACGATGCTTTTGGTAATGTAGACCCAACATCTATTGATTGGAATAATAATGATAATTATGCTACAAACACAGCTGTTAATGTTAAATTTCATAATAGATATAAAAAGACAATAAATATCCCACAAAGAACATTACAAGATAATACAATTGAAACTTTAAGAGATTTATTAGGAAAAGTTTCATATAATGATATAGCACAAGAATCTTGGTCACATGATGAAACTTATGCCAACCCATCTACATCTCCATTCTTCAGTTTTTGCTCTCTTACAAAAAATGCTATGCGTTCAACATTGCCAAAATTTTTTAGTCCTCCAAATGTTAATGGACATCAAAAAATGAACATTGTTACGAGAAATAAAATATTATTAATTAAAGATAAATTAGGTAATACTGTTTGTGAGTTGGATCATGATGGCATATTTAAAGCACCATTTATTTCTGGAAATAGTTATGCTGTTCACTATACAATTAATTCAATTGCACCCATTGATGCAGATGATATTCGTAAACGTTCTACTTTAGGTTTTGCCAGACAAATATAATGTTTAGGCTAATTAATAAAATATTATTTTTTTTAAAATAAAAAATAATATTTACTATTATTATAGTATGCCTACTTTACCCAAATTTTTTTCTGTCACGCAGAATGACCGTTTGATGGCAAGTTCCGCAAATAATACTCCCGCTCAATTTGAAAGTCTTAATTTATTAGACGCAAATTTAACAGGAATACCTATAGCTCCATTTACACCATCTGACACATCAAGTAATCAAGTAGCCACCACTGGATTTGTACAAAATGTTTCAGCAAACATGGGCTCAAGTTTACTTCAAGGAAATAATACTTGGACTGGTCCCAATACATTCACAAATACAACTAATATAAGTAAAAATTCAAATAGTTTACAGGTTAATTCTAGCGGTGTGTATGTTGATGTATCCTCAAATAGTAAAATAAAATTAACAAATGGTTCCAATAGCATATTTATTGAAAGTGATAAGCTTTCAATTCAAACTTCTAATTTATATACAAGCTTTGGTTCTGGTATATTACATTGCGATTCTAGCGGTAAAATTTCATCCGCATTAGTTGATACCGATGATGTTGCCAGTTCATCTATTACAAACGCAAAAATTTATGATGGCTCTATTACAGATGATAAAATTGCAATGAATGCTTTAACACTTAACAAAATAAATTCAGTAGATAAATCTACATCAGCTACAATCAATACTTTAGCTGTTCGAGATAGTTCAGGTTATTTATATTCTGCAACTGCACCAGTTGGAGAGGATTCCACATTAGTTGCTACAACTGAATTTGTTAAAACCTCCATAGAAAATTTAATTAATAGTGCTCCTAATGTTTTAGATACGTTAAATGAAATATCTGTTGCATTAAATAATGATCCAAGTTTTAACTCAACTATGTTAAATTTATTAGCTGGTAAAGTTGATAACACAACATATAATACAGCAATATCAACTTTAACAAATGATATTTCCAGTACTAATTGGTTGAAGGCTGATAAAACTTATGTAAATGATGAAATAGCAACTTTAACAAATGATATTTCCAGTACTAATTGGTTAAAGGCTGATAAAACTTATGTAAATGATGAAATAGCAACTTTAACAAATGATATTTCCAGTACTAATTGGTTGAAGGCTGATAAAACTTATGTTATTGATGAAATATCAACTTTAACAAATGATATTTCCAGTACTAATTGG
>Ga0194130_10006010_pt1 | contig 14270 bp, 15 predicted proteins | sample TA2KigsurfametaG_FD_160084 | JGI IMG/M metagenome (GOLD analysis project Ga0194130, IMG submission 160084) | Freshwater microbial communities from Lake Tanganyika, Tanzania - TA2015050 Kigoma 12 surface | ecosystem: Environmental > Aquatic > Freshwater > Lake | place: Tanzania: Lake Tanganyika... | reverse complement strand
CAACTCATACGTGCTCACGCCATGATCTGCTTCATGACGCTGATCCTCTACCGCGTCATGCGCCAACGGCTGAAAATGGCGCAGTTAACCCTGTCGCCAGAACACGCACTGGCTCAGCTCAAACGGATTCATCGCCATCGGATCAAAGTCAATGACCGAGCGCTGCATGGCGTCTCCACCTTAACCAATGATCAAGCCGACTTGCTCGGAGCCTTGACCCTGCAAACACCTACCAAACACGAGCAACTGAGCCTGCTGTAGTGGCAATTTTTTAGCCCTCGGGCTATACGAATCAATGCTTCACACCATTTCGTGTCGAACTCAAGTGACATAGACTCTTACGGCAAATCATCCACGGTTACCTGCAATGCCGCCGAAATCGCACGCAATGTCTTGATCGCCCCCTCGCGCTTACCCGTCTCGATCTGGCACAAATACGCCTTGCTGATGCCGGCCTGGGCGGCGAGTGCATCCTGCGTCAAACCACGATATTCACGCCATACCTTGACCGGGTTGGCCCCGGTCAGCAGCGCGTCGAGCACAACGGAGGGAACCGTTTCATCCTCGCCGGAAGCCAGTTTTAGCCGGAACGCATCGAGCAATGCCCCGTCGATGGCATCCTCCGCCGCCTCAAGCAGCGCCTGGTAATCCGCCCATGACAGCACGACGTATTCCGGTTTGCCGTCACGGTTGATGGTTTGAATGTTCATTGATAGATACCTCCTCGTGGCCCAATTTCGGTAACCAGCACCCGTAGCCGCTGGCCGTCAAGAAAACACACCACGCGCCAGTCGCCAACCCGCAGCCGATATCCGTCTCGGCCGACCAGCTTTTATTGACGCCAGGCGCAGCAAACGGGTCTTACGCCGCCGTCTCGATCTTGCTGCGAATGAGCATTGCCGCATTCGTTGGCATGCGCCTGAGTATGCGAATGGACTGTTTGCTGTATTCGATCTGGTACTTTGGCCAACGTTAGCTTTAAGCTAACCAATAGTCAAAATCAAACCCTGTAAAAATCATCGGCGCCGGCAGTACGGCATACACACCAGTGGAGCAGGATGTCTGCGGTCACGCCGACTTTTCGATCCCAAGGACTCAAGCGCCGCCACCATCGGCGCCACATTCTTCTCCCACGTCCGCTCCGCCAGCGCCTCGCAGCGCGGAGGTGGTGCCGGCGGACATTCGCTGGAACGACATTGGTGCCTGGTCGGCCCTGTGGGATGTGGGCGATAAAGACGCCAACCCTGGGGCTGGTACGAGGGCATTAACGCCGGGGCTCGTTTTCAGGTGAAGCGCATCGCCGTCAAGCCCGGCGCTGCACTGTCGCTGCAGATGCACGACCATCAGGCAGAACAATGGATTGTAGTCAAGGGCACGGCCAAGGTGACGCGCGGTGACGAGACTTTCTTGGCCAGTGAGAACGAATCCACTTTTATCCCCCTCGGCACGCAATATCGACTGGAAAATCCCGGCAAGGTAACGTTGGAAATGTTCGAGGTGCAGCCGGGCAGCTATCTGGGCGAGGATGACATGGTGCGGTTTGAGGATGTGTACGGACCGTACGGGGTGAGTCTGGGCGTGGGGTACCGTCCCGCCAGCGCCGACTTTCCGAAGGGAAATCATCCTGCGTTACCTGTGTTAGCATGTGTGTATTAAATTGTATGTACAAAGGGGCTCACAATGCCAACGCTAGCGACACGTGTTTTCATGAATGGGAATAGCCAGGCGGTGCGCATTCCGCAGGAGTTTCGGCTGAATACCCAACAGGTGGAGATTTCACGCACGGAACATGGCGATTTGTTGATTCATCCGTTGCCGGCTGATCGCGGGGCGGAGTTGTTGCATGCGCTGCTGGCGTTCGATGAGGAATTTGCCGCGGTACTGGAAGAAGACCGAGCGTTGCAGCCCATCGACCAGGAGAGAGAAGCGTTGTGATCTATCTGCTGGATACGAATACGCTGATTTACCTGATCAAGAACAAACCACCTTCGGTGGCAGAGCGAGTTAACTCGCTTGAAAAGGATGCAACATTGGGGATGTCGTTCGTCACTTATGCAGAGTTATTGAAGGGAGCGGAACGCAGCACACGTAAAGCCGAGGTGTTGCGTCAGTTGGGTCAGTTGGTGCGCGTGGTGCCGGTATTCTTTGACACCAATCAAGTACTGTGCCGCCACTATGCCGTTGAGGCGAACCGATTGCAAACGCTTGGTACCCCGATTGGCGGCAACGATTTGTGGATTGCTTGCCATGCTTTGATGCTGGGCGCCGTCTTGGTCACGAACAATCTGCGTGAGTTCGCGCGTTTAGAGCGTTTGCGGCTGGAAAACTGGGTGGCATAGTGGGGGTTTGCAGCATCCCGTGGTGTGCATGGCGTCCCACCAGCGCCGACTTTTCCGATGATTGAGTTGCTTGATAAGCTAGAGACTGCGCCGCAGGTTTCGCCTGTGCTGTCGATTCGGCCGCGGTTGAATTGAGCTTAGTGTCTAATAACAAAGGATTTTCTCCAGATTTGAGAGTAATGAGGTGGTGATGTACTCCGTTACCTCATTTTTACTCTCACCGTTACTCACATCAAGATTCGCACAAGGGCGAATTACCTGGAATCACTACGGCAGCTGAATTTCAATTTTTCTCTGTACTTCAGCCACTTAGTGCGATCTTTTGAACGGTGTTGAATCTGCGAGAAGTCTATCTTGGCGAGCCACAGGAGATTGTCCAACTAACTCGCTCAGTTTTCTGCCTCCCCGGTTTTGGTGGGGTCGGGGATTCGAATTGACCTCTCCCGCATGGGACAGCTTTCGACCCTGAACGGACATTCGCTGTACTAATCTCGCTGCCGTAGGGCAGACGATCAGACGCGAATATTGTCACCATCAGAAGGCCCCCGCCTGGACCCCGTGGCCACGGCAAAGGCGCTACCATGAAGCTTAACGAGGAGATTTCCATGACCGACCTGACGCTGTACACCCACCCCCAGTCCCGTGGTCGCATTGCTCACTGGATAATGGAAGAACTGGGTGAGCCCTACGAGACCGTCTGGCTAGACTACGGCACATCCATGAAGGCGCCTGACTACCTGGCGGTCAACCCGATGGGCAAGGTGCCGACCCTGCGCCATGGTGCGGTGGTGGTCACCGAATCGGCTGCCATATGCGCCTACGTAGCCGATGCCTTCCCCCACCATAGGCTGCTGCCGCAGACGGCGGCCGAACGTGCGGCCTACTTCCGCTGGCTGTTCTTCGCGGCTGGCCCGCTCGAGCAAGCCGTGGTGGCCAGGACGCTGGGTTGGTCGGCGCCGGATGGGCGTGGCGCCATGGTTGGCTTCGGTAGTTACGCTGACACGCTCGACGCACTGGAATCGGGCCTGCACGAAGGGCCGTTCGTTTGCGGCGACCGCTTCACGGCGGCCGATGTCTACGTGGGCTCCAGCGTAGCCTGGGGGCTGCTGTTTGGCACCCTGGAAAAGCGGCCGGTGTTCGAGGCCTATGCCGCGCGGCTGGTAGCACGGCCAGCGTATGTCCGCTCAGCCTCATTTCGTACTAGCATTTGCCCATGCGTAACCTTCTCATCCTCAGCTTTTTCCTTCCCCTGATGGCTTGGGCGCAGTCTCGGCTGCCGCCGTGTCCTGCTAGTGGGTACAAGCACAATTGTTTTGGCACTGCTGTTTTCACAAATGCTAGATATGAGGGGGAATTCCAAAACGACAGGCCACATGGGCGCGGGGTAGGAACTTTTGCTGGCGGCGAGAAGTATGACGGTGAGTTCCGGGATGGCAAGCAAAACGGCCAGGGGACGTTGACTCGTCCGAGCGGCAAGAATTACATCGGTGAGTTCCGGGATGGCAAACAAAACGGTCAGGGGACATGGACGCATCCGAGCGGCGGGACGTACGTCGGTGAGTTCAAAGATGACAAGCGTAACGGTTGGGGGACATACACCTTCCCCAATGGCAATAAGTACGTCGGTGAGTTCAAAGATGACAAGCGCAACGGTCAGGGGACGTTCATCCTCGCTAATGGTTCTAGGCATGTCGGTGAGTGGCGGGATGATTTGCCAATTGGTCCTGGAATTAAGTACGGTGCCGACGGAAACATCCCTGATTGAGTTGGCCAGATCCCTAGCCCCCCACCCCCCAAATTCAGCGGATGGAACTTACTCGCAGCCCTTGCACCTTGAACCGCTCAAACGAGGGGGTACTGGCCGAATTGACGAGTGAAATGTAGGCTCGGGGCCATGAAAGGCTTGATCCGCCTCCTGCTGATTTTGCTGCCGCTGGTCTCCGCAGCGCAGTCGTCACTGCCTCCTTGTCCTGAAACGGATGTTAAGCACAACTGCTTTGGGACGATGACCTACCCCAGCGGCAACAAGTACGTCGGTGAGTTTCGGGACAACAAGCCCCATGGTCAGGGGACGGCCACCTTCGCCAGCGGCGAGAAGTACGTCGGTGAGTTCCGGAATGGCAGGTTCCATGGGCAGGGGACGTTCACCTTCTTTAACGGCAACAAGTACGTCGGCGAGTTCCGGGATGACAGGCTCACCGGGCAGGGAATCGAGTATTCTCCCAACGGTTCAGTGAATCGCTCTGGTCTTTGGGAAAACAGCAGGTTAGTCCAGTCATACGCCCTCGATACCAACCGCTACCCGTTTAACCCAACGCAAATAGTAGCAACCCCAACCGTAGATCCCGGCAAAGCTGAGCGTGACCGCCTAGCCGCAGAAGTTGAAGCCGAGCGAAAGAAGCGTCAAGACCTAGAACAAAGACTTGCCGATGCTGAATCCAAAGAACGTGAACGCCAGCAAGCACAAGGACCACAGGTACAGCGCCCACAGGTTGCGCTTCGTAATGAACGCCGACTCGCACTAGTGATTGGTAACTCAAGCTACAAAGTCAGCCCACTGGATAACCCAGCGAATGACGCTAATGACGTGGCCGAATCGCTAAAGAAATTTGGGTTTCAAACGACCCTTGTGCGCAACGCAACCCTTGGCCAGATGCGCGAGGCAACGCGTAAATTCGCTGATCAACTACCGTCAGCCGATGTGGCACTGATCTACTTTGCTGGGCATGGCATTGAGTCAAACCGCAAGAACTACATGATCCCTGTGAATGCTGATCTGAAGTTTGAGTATGAGCTTGCAGATCAAGGCTATGACGCCGGGATCTGGCTTGAAATGCTTGAAAGTATTAAGTCTAATAACGCAGATCGGGTCAACATCGTCATTCTTGATGCTTGCCGTAACAACAGTCTAGTCGGCTCACGAAACCTTGGACGTGGTTTAGGCAAGATGGATGCACCCTCTGGGACTTTTTTAGCCTACTCCACAGCGCCGGGTAAGGTTGCTGCCGATGGCGGTCGTGGTGAACGCAATAGTCCCTTTACCAAGCATTTGATTCGCGCCATGCAACAACCCAATCAACCCATTGAGGAAGTGTTCAAGGAAGTACGACGCAATGTGGGTAAGGAAACCAATGGCGCACAGGTGCCGTGGGAAAGCACAAGCTTGACGGGGTTCTTTACTTTCAGACAAGGTCGGTGAACGGTTAAGTAAAGGCAAGCCCTTCTTTACTTTGACTTGTTCTTTTGGTCTGTGTCAGACTTTTTATCAGGCGTTACCAGGTCGACCGCAGCACCCACGGTTTTAACACCAGCCTTTGCGACGGTCGCGGCGGTTGTCACTCCAAATCGGCAATTGTTGAAGGGGAAATTCGCGGAGAGGATTTCATATTTACCAAGACACCAAAAGCTTTTACTGGGGAACTTGAGGGAACTCTCAATTGTGGATATGGTCTTTCTCTCTCAAACCGACTGAAACTATCTGCTAACGGCAAGTTTCAAGGTGCTTGCTCAGTTGTGTCTCTTACTTTTGGATCAAGTGGGGGGGAGCCGCTCGGTAGATAGTATGTTTCCAAACTTGGTTTTAAGAGAAGGTCTTAGCGGGTTTTCGAGGACTTGGGGCAGTATCGAAGTCACTCTTATCCCAATTTCAAGAAAGCCAGAGTTCTTAGCCGCTTTGAGTGCTGGTACGGTGTCAAGCACTGAAGAATGGATTGTCCTAATGGGGGGCTACCAAGCGATATCGGCACCCAAGCAACTTGGTCAAGCAGTCGCGCCAACGAGCACTTCGAAAGCCGCTGCTGATAACCAATTGGATTTGGACCAACGACGAGAGATAGAAAAGCAACGTATCTCCGAAGAGAAGCGTTTGGCTGATCAGAAGCGAATTACCGAGGAAACTCGCCTGGCAGAAGAAAGGCGATTGGCCGAAGCTAAGAGACTTGCCGATGGAAAGCGTGCAGAGGAAGAGCGTCAAAAGTTAGAGCAAGCTCGAATAGCCGAAGCTAAGAGGCTTGGCGATGCAAAGCGTGCAGAGGAAGAGCGCATCGCGAATGACGCATTACAGCGTGAACAAAAGCTTGCAGCCGAGGCCAAAGAACGAGAGCGTTTAGCTGCTGAAGCTAAGGAGCGAGAAAGACAACTCGCCGAAGCCAAAGAGCGTGACCGCCTAGCAGCAGAAGTTGAAGCTGAGCGAAAGAAGCGTGAGGCGCTAGAAGCACGGCTTACAGCCGAGGCCAAAGAACGAGAGCGTTTAGCTGCTGAAGCTAAAGAGCGAGAAAGACAACTCGCAGAAGCCAAGGAGCGTGAACGTCAGCAAGCACAAGCGCCGCAGCGGCAACACCAAACCCAAGCTGTATTGAGAAATGATCGACGGCTCGCCCTCGTTATTGGGAACGATGGTTATAAAAGCGTTCAAAAACTACTGAACGCAAAAGCTGACGCTCGTGCCATTGCTGCTCAACTAGAGGCGTCTGGCTTCAAAGTGACATTGCAGTTTGATCTGACAGAACGTGCAATGAAGGACGCGCTGCGAACCTTTAGGACGAGTGTTGAAGGAGGCGATGAGGTCATTGTCTTTTTTGCTGGTCACGGTGTACAACTAGGTGCGGCCAATTACCTCCTACCCGTCGACATCCGCGGGGACTCCGAGGAGCAAGTCAAAGACGAAGCGATTCCTCTCCAGCGCATTTTGGACGATCTTAGTGAGCGGAAGGCTCGTTTTAGCTTAGCCATCATTGATGCATGTCGGGACAACCCCTTCAAAGGATCGGGACGTACCATTGGGGGACGAGGCCTTGCGCCTGCAGCGGCGGCATCGGGTCAAATGGTTATATTTTCGGCAGGCGCAGGACAACAAGCCTTAGATCGACTTGGAGACAAGGATAAAAGTCCTAATGGGCTATTTACGCGAATTTTCATAAAAGAAATGGCAAAGCCCGGCGTATCGATTGACCGTGTCGTTCGTACGGTAAGAAATGAAGTCGTACAAATGGCTAAAACCGTCGGGCATGAGCAAGTCCCAGCCCTGTACGATCAGACGTTGGGTGATTTCTTTTTTGTTCGGTGACTTTTCATTTGGCCCGCAGCACTTTCTATTTTTTCAAGTGCCCCCTTGGCATTTAAAAGACGAAGACGGTCTAGCTTAACCATTTTGAAGCACGTACTAAATCATTTTTGCGCTGGGGAAACTTCAATGATCTTAGGTTTGTTTAGAGCGGCAGTAGCTGTGGTTGCGTTCTCAAGCGCAATCTTGATTAGTAGCCACTTATCTGCGCAGGAGCGGCGGATTGCATTTGTCCTAGGAAATGATACTTATCAAAGCGTAGCTAAGTTACGTAAAGCGGTTAATGATGCAAAGCTTGTCGCTCGATCTTTAGCGGAATCCGGTTTTGAGGTCGAACTACTTCTGGATGCAACCCTTAGCACGACACTTAGTGCTATCTCCAAAACTGCTCAAAGGCTAAGGCCCGGGGATTTCTTTCTTATGTATTACGCAGGCCATGGAGTACAAGTGCAAGGAGAGAACTTTTTGATCCCGATTGACGCAAACATGCGCAGTATGCAGGAGCTTAGGGACGGTTCGATAAGTATCAGCAAGTTCTTTGAGCAGGTTCGCGCTGCACAACCAGCCGTTTCAGTTTGGGTTTTCGATGCTTGCCGTGATAATCCGTTGGCATCTGTTAAAACACGAAGTATCGTACCTTCTAGCTTTAAAAACAGAGAACAACCTTCAGACAGTTATCTATCTGAACCGACTTCTTTGAGTGAGAACGGTGGAGAGTTGACGCAGGACCACCTAGTTAAAACCTTAAGCGATTCGCGGGGCCGTATGCAGTCGCTAACCTTTTTTTCAGCAGGATCGGGTGGTTGTCCGTCAGAGACTAATCCAGGGCCCGTGACGGTGTTTGCAAAGGCACTTGCCGATCAGATTCGCCAAGGCGGTGAAATCGAGGAGGCTACAAGAGCTATCCGGCGAGAAGTAGAACGCCAAACTGATGGGCAACAGGTACCCCAGATTTATTCGGATTTGACGGGTGACGTCAAATTTAAAGGGCGTTGAGTTAACACATCGCAGCCGGAGGAGTTAGCCATGGGGCAATTCAAAAAAGCTGGCTTTTTTAGAGCGGTGTTTTCCATCTCTTTTGTAATACTGCTCTTCACAAATGTAAACGCCCAATCTCGCTTAACCATCGAGGCTGTCGAAGAGGCACTTGACCCACCGAAGACGAGAAACCTTAGACCGCTGCTTGATCTAACCGTGAATTTTGATTTCGACTCGGCCAGCATTCAGGAAGAAAGTAAGCCCGATCTTCGGGTAATTGGTGCCGCTCTCGCACGAGAAAGGCTACTAAGCTATAAATTTCGTATTGAAGGTCATACCGATGCTAAGGGAAGCGCGCTGTATAACCAACGATTATCAGAGCGCCGCGCAGATGCTGTGGTTGAATTTTTAGTAAGTCAGGGCGTAAAACGGGAGCGCCTAACCGCTATTGGCAAGGGGTTTTCTGATCTTTTAGAACCTGACCACCCGACTGCGGCAAAGAATCGTCGGGTCCGCGTTTTGGCCATCAGGGAATAGAACTAAGTTGGCAAGTCAGCGTGAACGGAATGACCCGCCTTGGCACACAAGGCGTACTACACGTTTATCAATGCGTCACTACTGCACAGTGAAAGAGACAACCTGCTGCGTCTCCCGACCAAGCGTATCGGTGAGCATAAGTAGCAGTTGATGTTTACCAGATGGCAGCGTTGCATCCGACACATTGATACCGTCTTTGGTTACTTTAGCAACGCCAAGTAATCGTTGGGTGATATCGATCTTAAAGGCACCATACAAAGCCTTAAACGTTTCCGGCTTGGGTTCTGCTGGCGCATTGCCAGAAAACTTCATCTCAATCTTAGTGGGTACTGTCACTGCTTTTTTGATATCTGGAGATACCAACTCAATCCGAGGTGCACCTGGGGCTGGTAATGAGCGCGTTGTAGGAAGTTCACCTGCTTCCATCGAGGCTTTGACTTCAGCTTCCGTGACAAGCATCAAGGGCTGTGCGTTAGCGATAGTTGAAAAAACAATCATGAAAAGCTTAGCTAGATACTTCATCAACCTACTCCAAGGTCAAGATGCGAACGCGGCGGTTCTTCGCCGACTTGGGGTCTAAGGGTTCAAGCAGATCGGTGAAACCTTTACCGACCGATTGCAGTCGTTCTTTCTCTATTCCAGACTGGGTGAGATAGCTCAACACCGAAGCGGCTCGCCTTGTTGATAAGGCATCGTTATAACTTGCTGTGCCTTGTGCATCGGTGTGCCCCTCGATCTGAAAGCGAAGGCTTGCAAGGCTTTCTGTTTTAAGGGCTTGTGCGAGGCGCTCTAGTTGAGGCTTGCTGTCATCCTTAAGCTTGGCTGAGTCAAAATCAAAGTTAATCGTGAGGTCAATCTTTGCAGGCTCAACCTTGAGATTCCTGCCAAGGCTTCTCGTTTTGGGCGCCGGCGTAAGAGCATTGACGATCTCATCAACCGTAGCATCGGACCTTGGTTGCGCGTGGACCGTAAGTGTTCCAAATGCCAGCGCGATCAGAAACTTTTTCATGGCACTTCCTTTATCGATATAAGTGATGCGGCCATTTGGCCATTACGGCCCTGAACACCACGGCCTAAGAAGAAGTCGATGAGACGTTTACGCGCTGTAATGTCGGTGACTGAAAAGGTAAAGGGTCCGCCGCCTGATGCATCGTCGGGTGCAAAGATCTTTGGATCACGAGGTGACTGGCTCACCACAAAGAGGACGTGATTGGTACCTTCAGGGCCGCCGGCTTTAATGGACCAACCCGGTCTTGGAAGTTTCACAGGGACGTTTGCTTTCACTTTGTTGTCTTGGTCCAGCTTATTGGGAAAGAGCACGTAAAAGCTCTGACCGTCAGAACCGATCATGACCGCGTACAAATAGCCATCGGTATTGGAACGCACAGAGAAGCTAAAGGGATCCTTATCAATCTTCAGTTGCTTCGGTGCCGTAACCTCTAGCTTAAGACGCCCATTGCGTTGCGCGAATATGTCCTCAAGGGTCGCTTTTGATGCGAGGGGTCGATTCTCTTCGGCAAGTCGTTTTTCCTCGGCTCGGCGCTCTTCTTCTGCTTTGCGCTCATCATCACGTCGTCGTTCTTCCGCCCGCATACGCTCTGCTGCGATACGCATTTCCTCGGCCTTGCGTCTTTGTTCGGCCTGTTGTTGCTCTTGCGCAAGTCGCGTTTCCTCAGCTTTGCGTCTTTCTTCGGCCACACGGCGCTCTTCCATCAGGCGTCGTTCTTCCGATTGGCGTTTAACCTCTTCGAGTCGTGCAAGCTTGGCTTGCTCTTCGGCAAAGCGTTTCTCTGTTGCTTGACGTTCAGCGTCAATACGCCTTGCTTCCTCAGCCCGTTGTTGTTCGGCAAGGCGACGCTCTTCAGCAAGCCTTCGTTCTTCAGCAAGGCGCTGCGCTTCAGCGCGTCGATCTGCATCCCGTTGACGGGCTTCTTCGCGCTTGCGCTCATCATCGGCTGCTGCCGAGACAACCACCAAGTTTCTCGCCCCACGGATCTGAATCGTCGAAGTCAGCATCCCGTCTTTTTCAAAGGGCTTCATGGTTTGATTGACCTTGTCTTGGGCACATCGCCTTACTTCGTCAAGCGATACGGCACCACTTCGATCAAGGTCCTTTGCGTCGCCAAGTACGCACTCAGTAAGGCTTCGGGTTACAACACCACCCGATGCTCGAAATTCCCACGATACTTCGTTGTAGTCGGCGGCTGCAATTTGAGCAAAGTTTTCCATAGCTGCCCCCATGCGCAACATAGCCGGTTCAAAGCTGCGAAACCTTCGATCATTCACAGCAACTGAGCAATTCGAAGCACTGGCACTGACCCTTGCACGGATACCGAGATCAGCCGCAAGAGACCTCGTCCTAGCACCCAATACGCCACCTGAAAAACAAGCATCCACGAGCGTGATAATCTTGTCAGCCTTCTCGCTAATCGGGAAGGTGTACTTCGCCAGGTCCTCATCGCTCAACAAATCGGCTTCAGTAAATTCACCTGTGGTGTAAGTTAGTAGACCTTCCACACACTTTTGGCCCGATCCGTAGCGCGTGCCATGACCAGAGAAATAGATAAAAACACGGTCACCTGGTTGAACCCTCATTCGTAGCTGTTCAAGCGCCGCAATTATATTGGACTTGGTTGCCCGGTTGTCGCGAAGCTCCACTATCGCTGCATCATCGATGCCCATCGCACGAGCTATTTTTCGTACGTTCTCCATATCCTTGGGCACGCCTTCTAGTCTTGTGGCGCGAGAGGCGTCTGAGTAATCGCCAATACCAATGATCAGTGCGTGACGGCCCTCAGCAGCCAAACAAGCTGACGCTGCTAGCGAATAGGCAAGGAGAACGCTTGGGAGGTAAGATTTCATGAGCCAAACTGTATCAAACAGCGTTGAGGAAACACGATAAAGCGGACCACCATCAAATCTCCAGGCGTGAGTTGGCCTACCACCACCGCCCAGAGGGGCGCGGCGTTTGTTTACTTCGTGAAGGTTCTTACCGGGCGAGGGGGCTGTTTTTCTCAGCCACCCCGCGATCGGTCAGGCAGCCGGCCGTATGCCAAACATGCGCAGGTGCATCTGCAGGTCGGCAACACGGCGGTAGAAGGTGGCGCTCGGAACGCCAGACGCCTTGGCGGCTGCAGCCAGATCGCGGTGATTGGCGAGCAGATCCATCAGGCAGCGCTGATCACCACTCATGTAGGCAAGTGCTGCCATCACGTCATGCCGGGTCTCAGCGTCAGGAAGCAAGTCCATGTTTTCGCCCCAGAACCACGTCATCTCGTCGGGGAGCATGGGATTTGACGACCCACCGTTTTCGTCATTGGCGGCGTTCTGGGTCGGTGGGAAGTCGTGAACTGCACGGTCAATGGCGACGACCTCCAGGGTGTCGACATATTGCGGCTCAGAAAACACCAGCCGCTGCCGGTCAGCTTTTCTGGCGTTCAAAAAATCAGTGGTGCAGTGGGCTGAGACAGTCCCTGTGAAGGTACCGGGTGCACCACGGCTGGGGTCAAACTGCCCTTGGCGCCTGTAGATGTCACACAGGATCTCCTGGTACAGATCCTCCCGCTCAGAGTGACTCAGACCGGCACTCAATGCGGCTTTGTAGGCACGCGCCTTAGCTGAACCGACTGCCGCGGAATAGAACTCGTCATTTGCAGGCACCGATGGCGCATGATCAGGGCTTACGCCTCCAACCAGATTGCAAGTTTTCGGGTTTGCCGGCCCGCCCCGGGTGGGTTTGGTTTCATCCAAGATTGCGACTCCATTTGCGATTACATGGAGGCATCATCGGGTCCCTAATCATGAATAAAAAGGCCTGTGCGGGCACGCTGAACTGTTTGCCCGTCACTGCGCAAAATGGTCTCTGGCCGTCCATTTTGGGAGCACGTTGTTCACTTAGGGGGGTGAATGCACAACTCAATTGCCCCCCTCAAGATACATTCAGGGGGGTGAGTGTATGAAATCAGCGAAGTCGGATTCCTTTCACCCTGGCATGCTCCCGTATCCACTTGCTTACCGTCCGAGGTTGGTAATCCTTTTGGACTCCGTGAACCTCTTTGAGCCAATCAACATAAAACACTGCTGCACGATCAGCGCTTCGGTGTGCCGAGGGGTCTTTTTCCCAGTCCTCCAATACCAGCGCCTTGTGAGACTCTAGATCTTTATGTGCAAGCCTTCCGTTATTTCTGGCTTCTTCCTTTTGCCTTTCTTTAAAATCTTCAATTGCGGCCTGAACCTGCTCATCAATATGTTTACGTAGGGCAGTAGAAGCGTGTGCTTTTGCTTCATCCAAAAGTTTTCTATAGCGCGATTCAAGTCGATCCGTCTCTCGTTTGTTTTCTGCGATAGCAACGGCCTCCATTGCCTCTATCGCCTTCTCCGCAGCCCGTCTGTAGATGTACGACTCGACGCTATTTTTTGGATCGCGCTTTTCGAATTGTCTCGTCTTGTAATCGTACGTGTACTCCAATGAGTTAATAATTTCCCCAATTTTGGCGAGCGCAAGGGCCGCAAAGTATTCGTGATCCAATAGTTCTGGTGCTTCATCACCGAAAATGTTTGACCAGGTGCCTACTATCATTTCTAGCGCATCGATTTCGCGCGTATTTTCAGCTGTCGGATAATCTAGTTCTGATTCCGCATCTGACTTTATATCGAGGTAATTACCATCCTCGTCACCCTCCAAATATTCGTATTTTCCTTCGCTTTTCAGCCTTTCAATTTCTTCGTCTTTTGCGGTTCTGAAGTAGTCCTCGATCATGTCATCGATGACACTCACCATCGATTCGACTTGTTCGTCAGTTCTTTTTTCCAGCAAATTTCTCGCGCGCCACGCGATGGATGGAAGCTGGTCAAAATGTCGGAAAGAGACACTGCCTTTTGTGGGCTTGAAATTTGCGAAAGCCAAATACCCCATGACGGCTCCTTCAATTACAGTTTCTTGTGACGGGAAAAAACCAATATTTCTGCACATCAACCCAAAATTCGACTTTTGTACGGCTTTCAGCGCAGTTCGGTTGGCTAACACCCGCTATTTTCGCTCTACTTGGCCCAAACGGGGCGTTTACCTACACCCTAGATAGCAGCTGCTGTCCCAGACTGCCTGCATCTCGCTGAGAAAACACCCGGGCTTCGCCGGTATGAACCTTCATGCCAACCCAATCGCCACGCCCCATCCCCAAGAAGCCCCCTGTGAAGCCCCCAGCAGCCGTTGTGGGGGCGATCCTGGCTCTGGCCGTCATCCGCCTGCACGACCGCCGAGATGGACTTGATAACCTGACCGAACAGAGCGTTAGTACGGGGTGTCCTGACCACCAAGGAGAACCCCAGTGACCGAATCCGTTGTAGCCCGAGTG
>Ga0194130_10006009_pt1 | contig 14272 bp, 28 predicted proteins | sample TA2KigsurfametaG_FD_160084 | JGI IMG/M metagenome (GOLD analysis project Ga0194130, IMG submission 160084) | Freshwater microbial communities from Lake Tanganyika, Tanzania - TA2015050 Kigoma 12 surface | ecosystem: Environmental > Aquatic > Freshwater > Lake | place: Tanzania: Lake Tanganyika... | reverse complement strand
CCGCTTGCAGGCCTTACACGCCGTCGCGCTGCAGAGGTTGCATTATTCAGTGGCATCACGCAACAACAGCAGGCACCACGTTTTTTGCCATCATCACCGTTTAGCAGCCGTATTACGCCGCACATTACTTATGGCGAGCTGTGCTTAGGCGAAGAGCGCCGTAGATTTACAAATCAAGGTCAGTGCAACATTGCCACTGAACTCTGCACCTTCATTGAAAAAGCCCGCACACAATTCGGTAACAAGCCAGTTTTTATCACGAGCGGGCATAGGCCACAAGCAGTGAATCAATCGGTCGGTGGTGCCAGCAGTAGTGAGCATCTCTATAAGCCAGGATGCGGGGCGATCGACTGGTACATCAAGGATATATCCGTAAAAGTCCTGCAAGATTGGTGCGACAAAAATTGGCCGTATTCACTTGGCTATGGCGCACCTAAAGGATTTGTACACCTTGGGATTAGAGCTAATCGCCCGCGTGTGCGCTGGGATTATTAGCAATCATCTGGTGATAAAATACTTTTGCCTGCCACTCCTGCTGGTGCCGGCGGCGCATCCCGGCATATGTGACTTCCCAATATATAAGACCATCCTCACCGTATATGCGTTGGATGGTGGGTGCCAATTGAATCAGCCCCTACTTGCAGTCACTGTCAGATCCTCATTGTATCTGCCAGTTTTTGCATAGCTAATGCTGACAGCATGGTCTAATCGATGAAAAACCATCTGACCAATCCGCATACCTGGCCAGATAGCAACTGGATGGAGCTGTCTGCTGTTGTGTAATTCCAAAGTCAGCGTACTGCCGTGCCAGCCTGGATCACAGAAACCGGCCAGCAAGTGCTCCAATCCCTCGCGTGCACGACTAGATTTGAGCATGAATTGAGCAGCAATATTGTCTGGAAGATTGAAAATCTCCACGGTTGAGCCTAGGATGAATTGACCGGGCACCAACATGTAAGGATTGAATCTGGTGTGCCCAGAAATATCGAATGGCGCAAACTGGCGGGATTCAGCAGATTCGATCAACAGGCCCGATCCCAGCCGCACATCCAGGCTGGCTGGGTTGATAAGGCTCGAATCGAAAGGTTCCACCATGCCAGAAAGGCATAGTGCAGTGATTTGATTGTCCGTGAGAATCATCGCTCTTCTTCATTCAATCGGTTGGCAATGAGCTGCGCATAGCCGGCAATGTCGTGCCAGTTGTCGACATAATCTGGGTCGCCAACGATGATCCGCCCAATCTTATGAGCAATCATGTCGAGGGCCTCCTGCTGATCTGGGGCTAGAAAGCCGACAGGTTTTCGGCGTAGATAGATGCCCATAGCGCCCTTGAGCTGCTGCGTAGCCTCGGCATGCTCAGCGAATGACCCATAACGCTTGCCGCGTTCTTCTAGGGTGGCTGTTAGATCTAATGTCATTTGACCAACCTCTCCCAAGGAGCTTCAGTCGGCGTCTGATTGTCAGGCCGCCACACCCAGGGCTGTTGCATCCACCAGCTGCGCAATGCGGGAGACATATGGTCAATTGGATGCGATGCCGAGCCAACCAGCTCTTCGATCTCGCACCAAGACACACCATCTACGCATGCAGAGATGTAGTAGGTGCTCCGCCCCAACTCGTGGAGTCTGTAGATTCTGTCGATTTGATCAGGTGTCATGCTTAGTAGAAATAAAAGATTCAATCAGTGCCTGTTGTCGTGCGGCATCAATGCCTGATTCGGCCAGCCGCGTCAGCATTTGTTGCTCTAGCAGCTCTTGAACATCGGCAGCATGCTGGCCGAGCCCATTGACCTTCAAGAACAGCACCGCCTCAGCAGTGTCGCAGAACTTCAGTAGGTCCCTAACTCGGTTTGAGGCAAAGACCTCAATCACTCTAAGCTCTGGGCAGATCTGCTCTTCGATGACAGACAGGTAAGCCTTTACCTCGGGTGTTTTATGGGGCGTTGGTGCATCGCCGGTACGGATCTCGGGTAGATCGTGCATCAGTGCCAGCAATCCGGCATCATGCTGCTCAGCCTCGGTGAGCCCAGCAATCGGCCCCCATTGATTGGTTAGCAGCCAAACCCGATACATGTGCTCCGCGATTGTCTGACGGTGCGCGGTCTGCACGATGCCCCACCTGCTGATGTGGCTAGCCCGCAGATATTCGGCGGTGGTTTTAAGTTCAAGCATGACGCATGGCCCCCGAGTCTGCGATTTGCCAGTTGCGAGACTTGTTAATAGCCAATTTGGCTCGCACAGCCTCAGATAAATCGACCTGCTGCAGATAGAACAGATCGAGCACGAGAATGGCAACGTCGGCCAGCTCAAGCGGATCGTTCATGCGTTCACTGGCGATCAGCTCGCCCAGTTCCTCAAGTATCTTGGCAATGGTGCTCAATGATGTCCGGTCTGGATTGAGTGGATCGATCCAAGCTGCGATCTCACGCTGTAGCTCGTGTACGCTCATAAATCTCCTTGATGTGGTTTTCGGTGATCTGTGGTGCGCCAATGCGGACCACATCTGTGACGCGTGGCCCAAAACCCATGAATTGCACATTGGTGCATTCGTTGAGCTTGAGCCAGATATCGCGCAACATTCGCCACTCGGGGCAATACTGGCAGAAATTCAAGAATGCGTGATTCACGCGATTTTGAACGCACGCCTCAATTGCCTGTTGGTAGCTAAAAGTAAAAATGCGCCTTGGCAGCTTGGTGACGGTGGTTAGCTCCTGAGGCATTCCTAAGGCCGCGAAGGTGGTTTCGCTCGAATCCGGGTATGTCGGGCCGCTCCATTCTCCAGAGGCGGGCCGGTTGGCCACGCGGATGGGATACGTGCGGAACGTACCATACACCTGCATGCCAGCCAGCCGCATCAACGGCATACCACAATCCGCCAAGAGGCTGTGCACCGTAACATCCCTGCATGTCACATATGGATATTGCCCGTGATAGATGGACAGCGAATAACCCTGGCAACCCTCAACCTGGATGCGCTCAGATTCGCAGTAGATTCGTTGCAGCTCTGGCGTGCCGACCAACCTGATATGATCAAATACTAGGTGGTTCGGCGTGATCAACCCGATGATGTTGTAGATATTTGGGCGCCGCTGAATCCTTTCGGCCTGAGCAGCACCAACACCTTTACGAGTAGAGCCTGGAGCTGTGCCACCTTCTGACTCGGCTTCGCGGTGCCGATTCATCACCACAGCCGCCGATTCGTGCACCAGTATCTCAACGTCCTTGCTGAGCAGCCGCGAATCGATTTTCGCAAAATGCAGCTCATCCCATAGGGCGTCCAAGTCGATCAGACTGCCAGGGCCGAGAACGATCGTCTTGACGCGTGGTGATGTGATGCCCAATGGCAGCATGCGATGAATCAGGGCTTTGCCGTTTTCGTCTACATACGTGTGACCGGCATTCGGGCTGGGTGCCATAGCTAGCACATCTGGCTGGTGATGCTTACCCAGGTACCCGGCTAGCAGACCTTTGCCGGTGGACCCCCACTGGCAATCCTGGATGATCTCAATTGATGACATAGCGTGATCCGCCTCGATTGTTTATTGGGGCAATGATACCTGATTTGCCAAGATCGCGCAAAACGGCACTCATGTTTTCTTTCCAGAGAGGTCTGAGGTTGGGCTTTCGGTGAATCAAGCGCATATCATCGGCATCAAAGAGCCAAGCCTTGCCGATAGCCTCGAAGAGCGGGAACAGATCCCGCTCCGAGTCAAATTCGCGATCTTTACGAATCGCTAGTTGCGCTTGAACCCACCGCCTAATAACGGTTGGGTGGGTAGCCATTCTTAGAAGAAATCCTCACCAGAGAGAGGTGCGGACGCGGCTGTGGGAGCTGCAGGTGCAGGCTTCGGCAGATCAAGGCTCACGCTCAAACTGATATAAGCTTTGCCGCCAGAGGATTCTTTCTTCCAACCGGCAACACGGATCTTGATATTGCCGCGCTCATCGAACACAGCATCATTGCTGACGGCTGCCTCGTACCAGGCCTTGAGTGCATCTGGGGTGATGCTGCCTGGGCCGGTGAAATCGGGCTGAGCTGAAGTCTCTTTGCGCTCGTTGCGGAACAGAGCAGCAGATAGATTAGGAATTTGCATCGGTCGATTGATTGATCAGAAGAATGTTGTTGTCACGCTCGAATTCGAGTATGGATTCGAGCAGGTAGTAGATGCGGCCCGCAGCACCAATTTTGATGAAATTGGGGCCACGATTATCACGTCGCCATCTGGCAAGCGTGATGGGCGACACTGGATAGAGCGAGTTGACCCACCGTTGGGTCAATTCATCCACTGTCAGGAGCTGAGACCTACTGATTTCAGATAAATTCATCTGACTCTTTGCTGCTCGCAGATGATTCAGTGATGTCTTGAACACTTGCGATGTCCAATACTTCATCCTGAGTGTACAGGCCCATTAAAACATCGGGTGCATATAGGCGACCGAAGAAGGTACCTGCACGATATCTGAGCATTAGCTCGGGCATCGTCTTCCATTTGGAGCCACCTTTATCTAGCCAGCCCTCGGCCTTGGCCATTTGCATCGAAACAGCTGGCCCCTGCAGTGTCTCTCCGGTGGCTTTGTCCGTTGATTCTGCATGGCATTGGCGTTCCATGCCCTGACCTTCTAGGACAAATCGCAGTGGTGTGAATCTGCCACATGCATTGATAGCCGCGATCACAAATTGGGCAGACCAGCTGGGCTTGCCCTGCACCACGTAGAGCTGCTGCATGACCATTAGGGGGCTGCACCGTAACCGGTTGGCCATATCAATAGCGATTAATGCATTTGCGGCATTGCGGAACTGCTGTGGCACAAGTGTGGATGTAGCCAGGCTCTCTGCAGCCTGCCTTGCTAGCTCGAAATTAGACGGCGCATAGACGCTCAATTCCGTGCCCATGGTGGCAGATTGATTTCCACAATCTGATTGCTGTAGCTCGGCCATGGTGTCTCCTTGGGGAATAATTCAAATGATTCGCGAAGCTGTTCAAGATTGCGCAGCACTGCAATGAGTCCTGTGCTAATTAATTCATCGGTGCATTTGAAGACCTGCACCGCATATGGGTAGGTCTTCTCCACGGCCACGAATATGAAGCCCTTGGGTTTGTTACCCGTAGAGAGTGTGTAAGTACGCAGATAGTGTGCAGCCTGCACGTGATATCTGAAATTGGCAATGGTGCGCTGGAACCCATCTAATGATGCGTCCTGAGTGGTCTTGAGATCGATCAGCCAACCGCTATCCGTGAGATAGTCGGGCCGGCATTTGATTTCAAGCCCAGTGGCATCATCAATAGTAAATAGCGACTGCTCGGCAGTGCCCACAGCCGTGAGCACCTTCGACGCCATCGGATGACCAGCTACTGCAGCCTTGATCGATTGGATTGCGTTCCAGTCATCTGGCCTAAGTAATTCAACCCCAGGTGCTGCAGCCTCGGCCCATGCCTCCTTGCCTGCCTTAGTGGTCTTGGGCAGATCCGGAGCCAGCTTGTATTTGACGGCGAATACCTCGGGTTCGAGCACGGCAGCATGTACTGCACTGCCAAACTCCATCGCTGGAGTTGGTGTTGGCGCTTTGCGGTTTGGATCGACAAACCTGCTCCAATAATGCAGTGGGCTCAGATTGATCGCGTCGAGATGAGATTTGGAGATCGCAGGGTGTTGATGATAATCCGAAATGTTCATCACAGATTCTCACTGTAGAAACGGCTGCGTGGTCCGTAGAGAATCTCAAGGTCATGAAATGTGCTGAGAATCTTGGTCAGATTCTCCGCATCTGCTAGCAAGGCCGCTTTGGCCAGTGCTTTGTAGAAGCTTCCACCGTATTTGGCGGTGGTGAGCAGCGTGTAATGCTGCTGTTTGTTGTTCATTGGTTTGGATCGTGGGCATTTCCAATATATCACAGCCTGTCACGGTTGTCAAGCATGTTAAGCTTATGTACAGAGCAAACAGATTTAGATGACTCTGCGCCACTATCAAACCGACCTGATCGAGCAGATCAGACAAGAGCTAAAAATGCACCGTCGAGTGTTGGCCGTACTGCCCACAGGCGCTGGTAAAACACACACATTCTGTACCATCGCTCAACTCAGCACGCAGCGAAATAACAACGTCCTAATATTGGTGCACCGTAGCGAGCTGCTCCAGCAGACTTCAGCCCGGCTGACCGTTATGGGTGTCGAGCATGGTGTGATTGCTCCCAAGCACCCGATCAAACATGCTCAAGTGCAGCTGGCCTCGATCAGTTCAGCTGCGCGGCGTCTGGCTCAATTTCCTTGGAGTCCCAACCTGATCATCGTTGATGAAGCCCACCATTGTGCTGCCCGCAGCTGGCAGAAGGTGCTCGAAGGCTATCCAAATGCTGTTGTGATCGGCTGGACGGCCACACCGACCCGGCTAGATGGAAAGGGCCTTTCCTCGGCTTTCGATGGACTAGTGGAAGGCCCATCTATTGCACGGCTGATTCAGCAGGGCTACCTGTCGCGCTACCGGCTGTTTGCTCCTCCGGGCCAGATAGACCGGTCTGTGCTACATAAACGAGGAGGAGATTACAAAATCGAGGAGGTGGAGCAGGTGGCTTGTCAGTCCGGTGTGGTTGCAGCCGCCGTGGCCAATTATCAAAGATTCGCTATTGGCAAGCGTGCTATTGCGTTTTGTAGTTCGATCCGGCATGCCCAGCAGATCTGTGGTACATTCAAATCAGCTGGCATCGCAGCTATTGATATTGACGGCACGCTGAATGCAAGCGACCGGTCAGCTCGGATTTCTGCCTTCAAGTCGGGTGATGTGCAGGTGCTGGTATCTGTGGATTTGATTTCCGAGGGCTTCGATGTGCCGGGTTGTGAATGTGTGCTGCTCTTGCGGCCCACGGCTAGCTTGTCTGTCTATTTGCAGCAGGTGGGCCGGGCACTGAGGCCATCTGACGCTGAGGCCATCGTGCTCGATTGTGCCGGCAATGTGGCTGAGCATGGGCTGCCATGCCAAATGAGGCAATGGAGTCTGCAGGGCACCGTTAAATCCCGTGATATGGACCAGGTGGCCGTGCCTATCCGAGTTTGCGAGAGCTGTTTTGCCGTCTACAAGCCTGCACCGAGCTGCCCATACTGTGGGCACGCACCTGAACCAAATCGGGAACTACCCAAAGAGATCGATCAGGTGCTGGCCGAGGTAGATCTGCGGGCTGCAGCTGCAGCAGAGCGAGCAGAGAAGAAAAAACGTAAGTCTGAAGTGGGCAGAGCACGCACGCTCGAAGAGCTGCTCAAGATTGCTCAGGATCGCGGCTACAAGCCCGGCTGGGCCTACAGCGTAATGAAGAGTCGTAAGTGATGTTACTTCATGTTAACGGGTGGATTGTGGCGGTATGCTCTGATATGGTATGATATGGAAATCGGGGGCAAAGAGCCCTCACCGCTTCCAAATCCAATGACCATCATCGCGACCATCACTGCCGGCCAGATCCTCCAAGCCGGTGATTGTAAATTCACCGACACCAATGAATTCCTCGGTTTTGGCACCGATGGCGACACGCCGGTTTATGACACGTTGTCTCAGCTCAAATCCAATGTGGCTGATTCAGACGCGCACTATGCCATCTTCCGCAATGTGGATGAAGACTATACCTGGACCGCTTACCGATTCAATGGTCGTTGGCGCGTGGGCAGTTCTGCCCGCAGTCTCAAACTGGTTGGCTGATCCGCTGTGCTATCAGATGAATTGCGCTGATATCCAACGATATGCTTTAATAGATAAATCGGAGGCAAGAGCTTCCTCCACACCCCACCCTGGACATGACCTACACCCTCACCAACAACGGACTAACCACCACCTTCACGCCCAGCGGTGAATACGTCGAGATCACTCGTGAAACGCGTCAAGAGATTAAGTCTCGCGTTGAGGAGTGCTACAACGAATGGCACGGCCTTTCCCGACCCATAGGTGAGATCCGCACTCAGATTATCGCCGGCACTAGCTGGACTGAAGTTACCCGCAACAAGGCTAGACGGATTTGGGTTGAGATGATTTTCGAGGGCTGGCAAACTGCCTGACCCACCACCCATGGCCCGCCGGAGCCGCATCCAATCCGGCATCACACACTGCGACTTCAACCCATGATCACCAACCCGTGGATCAACCGCATCTCTTGCCTAGTTGTGCTCATTGCCATCTATGCTGCCGGGTATGCCGGTGGTCGTGATCAGGCCGAGTTGAGATTCCAGCAGCATCCTGCCGCACACCTGCCCTTGAAGCCATGAATCAGCGTGAAATTGTTCCCCTCCAGTGGGCCGAAGAGTCTGGTGGGCGCTTTGGTGATGGTATCAGCCGTCCGATGCCCAAAGCCCGCACACGTACGCACCGATTAATCGTCTATCCCCCAGGCGCACAGCCCATGTTCTGGACCATCAAAGCCGAGACCAAGGCGCATGCTATGCGCTATGCCCTAGCTCGATGGCCCGGTGCCCAAGTGGAGGTGGCGTGATGAACGAAACCACTTTGGAGATTGCTTTTAAGGAGTGGTGGGAGGCGTCCTACGGGCGCCCTCCCGGCACCCATACAGTGATGACTCACGTTGCCTTTGCGGCGCATATGCTGAAATTATTGGAGCTGATGCAGGATGCCTAGAGGTTTGGCAATTCAGATTCCCTGCCCGCAATGCGGCGGCAGTCGCACTTATGTGGTTGCTACTTACCACACAGAGCATGATGAACTGATCCGTCGTCGCCGTTGTGATTTTTGCAACCACAGGTGGTACACCAGACAACAACCAGAGCAACCAGTGAGTCAGTACCGCATCAAATGGAAACCAGGTAAGCGCATTGTTGAGCTAACCGATGACTAGTCGCCCCAATAGCTGGACCAGCTCTCAGGTAGATCTACTGCATTCTCTGGCTGGTGAGGTGCCGTGGCCGCTACTGCCCAGCAGATATAACCGGCAGGCTCGCGTCCGTGGCTGGCCTGAGCGCAGTCCCATTGCATTGCGTCGCCAATGCGAACGGCTCCATATTAGCCGCCGTGCTGCTGGCGAATGGGTGACGGCTGGTTTTATCCGTGCTCTCATGGGTATTAGCTACGAAGCCGTTAAGCGTTGGGTCAGATATGGCTGGCTGCCTGCATTCGAGTGCAAGTCCATTTATTACGTGCGCCGCCTCGATTTGCGCCGCCTGGCTCACATGAAGCCGCACCTATTTGGTGGGCAAGACCGTTCCACCCTCATACAGCTGTTTGATTCCGAGCGCCTGGCCGACCGGATCACAAATATGGGGTTGCCGCGCCCCAGGCAGTGCAAACCAGTTATCTGTATCGAGACTGGCAACCGCTACGATTCCATTGGGGCAGCTGCCCGTGCCGTCTATGTAACTCCTTCACGGCTGCAATCTGTGATTGGTACACACTACACAGCCGCTGGCTATTCGTGGCGGTTTGCTTAATATGTGTTCTAAATGGCCGTCATGAACCCGATCGAACCTCATCTCGCGAGTGACCTGTTTATGGAGAATCTGCGGAGGCAATCTGAATCTATGACACGTGACGAGCTGTTATTAACTATTCATCACTTGTCTCATGCATATACCATGCAGCGCGCTGCTACTAACTGGGCTATTCGCGAGGCTGCCGGCTATGGGCGCACAGCCTGAAACCGTACTGCAGAATCAAGTCCGGCTGGCGGTTAGCTCCACCTGCCGCGATGTAGTCCTGTTTCGCAATCATTCTGGTGCATTGCGCGACTCCAAGACCGGTCGCATGGTCCCATTTGGCCTGAGCCCTGGATCTCCAGATCTGGTGGGCTGGAAGACTGTTGAAGTCACTCCAGATATGGTCGGCATGCAGGTGGCTGTCTTCTGCGGCATTGAGATCAAGACCCCGACCGGTCGACTCCGTGAGGACCAAGTCCGCTGGTTGCAGCGGTTGGATGATTCTGGTGGTATTGCCGGTGTGGCCCGGTCTACGGGCGAGGCCCTAGACCTCTTGTCCGATCGTGTTATGCTGCCACCTACAGATTGACCCCGGTGGGTGGCCGCCCAAGCCGGGGTCTCACTGTCTATCTCGTGCAATTCTATCATGCTTTCTGGTGTCAAGACGCCATGTCCTGTCTGTGGCCGCAAATCGAGCGGTTGCAAGTGGGATGATCAACGTCTGTTTTGCCGCATTGGCCACTCCAAATCGCCGCTGACTGCTTATCCGCAACTCAAAGTGGGTGATGTGGTGGCAGATATTTGGGCTTGCACGAAGATCAATCCTGAGGCCGAGTGTGTCACATTTAAGCGCCACGAAGAGCGCGTTGTGGTAGCACGTCGCAGGTGGTCTTATTTCACCCCGACTGGCCGCGAGGTCATGCATACTCGGGTTGATTACAACCACGGCAAGAAGGAGGTTTTCTGGTCCAAGGGTGCCAAGCCAGATGACCTGCTGCCGCTCTGGTATGAGCAACTTCCCAATGCTGATCAGGTGGTATTTGTGGTCGAGGGTGAGACCTGTGCTGAGGTCCTGCGCGAGATGGGCCTGCACGCTACATCTGTCCCCAATGGTTCGGGCTCCTGGAAGTCCGGTATTCCTGATCTACCCAAGCTCCGGTCCAACCGCCTGATCCTCTGCCCAGACCGCGACCGGCCCGGTGTCGAGCTGATGCAGCGGTTGGCCACTGAATTTCCAGGGTCTAAGTGGCTCTGGTCGCAACCTTCAAATACGGAGGCCTGGGAGGACCCGGCAGATGGTTATGACATAGCCGATTGGGTGCGTGATGGTGCCGATAAATCTGCATTGCGTGGTGCTGTTCAGATGGAAGGCCCAACCTTACCGCAGGTGCCTTGGTATGAGCGACTAGGCGCCCACCAGAGCCCCGAGGGCAAATTGGCCCGGCCCAAGGCCCTAGACCTCAAGCGACTGATTGATGTGCAGCTGGGTGGTTCATTACGATTCAACAGCCTTAAGCAATCCATTGAGATTGATGGCGGCTGCATGGACGAGACTGCGCTGAGGTTGGCTTATATCGATTTACAGTGCAGCGGCATTGACGTGCAAACACAGATTGCCCAAGATGCGCTCTTGCGTGCTGCACTCGACCGGCCTTATCACCCGATCCGTCAGTATCTCGACAGCTGTCTGGACCCGCTGCCCGATGATATGTGGGCCAACATAGCCGGTGAGTTGTTTGGGGGCACTCCTGAGCCTTTCGATAACAGCACACTTCGGAAATGGTTGATGTTTGCCGTGGCCCGTATCTACGAGCCCGGCTGCCCATGCGGATTTGTGCATATTCTGGCCGGTGATCAGCACCTGCACAAAACCCGGTTTTATAACACACTTGCCAGTGAGCCTTGGTTCTACGAGGGTTTCATCAAGTCCAACAAAGATGCCGACGACATTGTGGGCCTCCATATGCGCTGGATTGCTGAATGGGGCGAGCTGGATGGTGGAATTAAGAATCACGAATCCGCTGGGCTGAAAAATTTCATCACCCGCAAGACCGACCTGGTGCGCGAGGCGTATGGTAAAGGGCATAAAGAGAGGCCACGGCAGTTTGTGTTATGTGGCACCACCAACAAGCACGACGGATTCTTCAGTGACGAGACCGGGAACCGGAGATTCGTGATTTACACGATCAGCAAACAGATCGATTCGGAAAAGGTGGAGGATTTGCGCGACCGGATTTGGGCCAGCGCTCGAAGGGATTATATGGCTGGAATGAAGTGGTATCTCGATGACGAAGAAACCAAAATCAATAATGACCGAAACAAGGGTCTATTTGCTGAGGACGCATGGCGCGACAAAATATCTTCATGGCTGTCTGTGAGACAATTCGAATATGTCATGGCGAGTGACATTCTGACCATGTGCTTGGAGATTCCGGTGGAGCGCCAATCCTTGCCAGCCCTTACCAGGGTGAATCGCATTCTACGAAGCCTGGGATATGTAAAGACTCGTAAAGACATATCAGGCACGTTTAAGCACGTTTGGAGAGCACCTGGTTGGATCAGTATGCCCTAGTAAGTCAAACCTGCCGTTCCCGCTTGGTAAATACCGGTCCCTTACTTATTACCTATTTTTATTTTTTGATTTTTTTAAAAAAGTCATTAAGAAAAAGGGATCGGAAAAAGAGAAATAGGTAATCTGGTAATCAGGTAGGCTGGAGGTATGGCTCAGATCACTCCGAGAAGGCGCCGAGAGATCAAACAGCAGGTCAGTCTGTGGCTCGATATGGGCTGGCCACGCTGGCGGATCAATAATGCGTGTCTAGAGACTTTTGATGGCGATCCTGAATTCGTAGACGGGCTGATTCGCGAAATCAGGCATGAGCAGGGTGTGGATCAGGACTTAGATAGGCGGGAATTCCTGGCTCAACAACTCACCAGGCTTGAAGCGTTGGCGACTAAAGCACAGGATGATGGAAACCTTGCTGTAGCGCTTGGTGCATTCAAGGAGATGCATGCCCTTACCGGGCTGCGCTCCGGTGGCTTCTCTTGAAGACAGGAAGGGCCATTTAGGTATCAAGAAGCATACATGGGCCTATTCGCATGGTGAGACATCTTCCTGGAGCTTCCTTAAATGATATGCCATTTAAATAGTTGTCCATGATGGCAATTGCATTTCTGTGATAGAACATGCTATGCTGTGAATACAGACGGAGGGAGGCTCCAATGTTCACTCACACCAGTTACCGTGCAGCTATGCAAGCTCTTGAAGTCGACCGGCAATTCCGGGGCACTGTGACCTGGGATGCAGGTGAAGGTTGGAAAGCCGAAGCCTATTGGCATCGCGGTCGCATCATGCAGGTCAGCATCAATCCCGATGGGATGCGCATCGTATGAGTTACGAAGAGCGTCATAAAATCTCTAATGCTTGGATCAAGGCGCTGGAGTGGCAATACACCTACGAGAGGTGGGGCGAGCCCGAAAAGGCCGCCAAATGGGCCAAGCGAGCCAATAAACTCAAAGCAATCCTCTTATCTGAAGCCGGCCATGCTTGAAACCACCCGCGAATTTTTCAATGACGCACTAAATTTTCAACTCAATAATCCTCAGATGGCCGACATTCTGCGAACACTGGCAGGCCTCGATGATCACCTGTCATTCGGTGTTGCCATTTATGAATTCCATAAGCTGGCATCACGCGAGCGCAATTACATCTGCTGCGTACTGCTCGAACGGGACTCCGATATTCAAGCTTGGCAGGCTGAGTGGGCTAGACTTGAGCAAGAGGCATGTGAATGATGGCACAACGTAGAGATCGGTTGGGCAGATTTGCCGGCAGTGGCGGGGGGGGCAGCCGCATCAAATCCCGCAGCACCGTACAAGACACCGTGCGCAAAAACCAGCCCAAAGTTGCAGCTCGCAAAGTCGCAGCTAAGGGTGGCAATCTACTGCAGCAGCGTGCAGCAGCTAATAAAGCTGCACGCCGCGACATGCGCCGCAGCTCAACCCGCAATGCAGCACGCCGCCGGATGATGGCTGCCGCATTCGGCTAATTACACCACCGGATTCTCAAGTTCATCCAGCCTGCACACATCCTTGCACATTTGCACGGCTTCGATCAGCTTGAGATCCCTAGGTTCGAGCCCGGCCCGTTCCAAGATTTGGTGGAGTGTGCCGCCTAACTTGGCTGCTTCGGTGAATTTGTGATGTTTCGTCCGAGCCGTGTATGAGATGCCGATCAACCCTGCCTGTTGGTGGAGTGATCGGTTGATGCGCTGTTTGATCCACCAGTAGGCATAGGTGGACATTTTATAGCCACATTCAGGATCATATTTTTCGGCTGCACGTTGCAGTCCTATTGTTCCTTCTTGTAGTATGTCACCAAATGACATTGATGATTGATGTAGCCTGTTTTGATACTTCTTGGCAACAGCTATCACCAACCGCAAGTTGCAGCTCACAAATCTGTCGCGTGCTCTCCTGCCGTCACGAATGACGCTCGGTGATGGGTCTGGATCCTGTAGCCACCTTTGTATACGACGGCCCAATTCGATTTCTTGCTTCTGGTTAAGCAGTGGATATCTGCCTGCCAGATCAAAAAAGGCATCTGCGTCATTCATATGAGTATCCTCGCTGGGCTTCCACAGGGATCAATTCTGCGTAGCCCCATTGAAGCTGGTGAATTGTCAAATATGGCAAGTATTTTATCTACCATCCGCTGCCAAGCTGGCGCAGCTTTGCTCCTAGATGGTAAGCTGTCTGTAGTTGTTGACTGATGCCATGCCCATTCGTAGAGATAGTCGCGGGCGGTTTGCAGGAGGCGGCGGCGGCGGTCAAAGTGGATCTCGGCGCGGCAACAAGAAAGCTAAAGGCTCA
>Ga0194130_10006007_pt1 | contig 14273 bp, 17 predicted proteins | sample TA2KigsurfametaG_FD_160084 | JGI IMG/M metagenome (GOLD analysis project Ga0194130, IMG submission 160084) | Freshwater microbial communities from Lake Tanganyika, Tanzania - TA2015050 Kigoma 12 surface | ecosystem: Environmental > Aquatic > Freshwater > Lake | place: Tanzania: Lake Tanganyika... | reverse complement strand
TTTCTTTTCTGTTTATATTTTAAAGGTTATGAATGCTCAATGAGTTCAGCGACCCCATGCAGTGTAGGTAAATACTCAACAGCAGGAAACACTAATGGTTGCCAAAATTGCCCTGCTGGATTTCGATGTCCATCAGCTGGCTCTATACCTGAGGAGTGTCCAAAAGGTTACTACTCTTTAGGTGGCGGCACTGGAGAATGCCTTATCTGTCCCGCAGGATCCTATTGCCCCGACAAAGCTTCTGCTCCAATACCAATAAGTGGCCCAGGAAAATATTCTTTTGCTGGTCAAACTATCTGGACTTAGGTATTGCCTGGCGAAAATTGGGTAGCGGTTGATTAAAGACCAATTAAATGCGGTGATTCTACCGGAACAACTTTAGGATCAGGTGGTTCTTACTGGGATATCTCAACTCGAACCTGCAAAAACTGCGACAAAGGTTACTTTTGCCCAAGTAACAGAGCCCAAAGTAGATACTAATGTCCTGCAGGCCACTATGGTCCTACTACTGGACTCACGGCGTGCTTACCTTGTCCTGCAGGCTATAAATGCGCAGTTGGTGCTGAAAATCCTATTCAATGCGACAGCACTGAGGGTAATTACGAGTTTAGCTACGAATCTTCCTCCACTTGCAATTTTTGTCCCGCTGGCTACAGTTGCCCTAGTTAATCAAGTGTGCCTGTACTTTGCCCTGCAGGAACTTATTCAGCAGATAAATACAGTACTTGCTCACCTTGCAACACAGCAGGTTCTTCTTGCAACGATATAAATATTTCACCATCATCAAGTTCGTGCCCTGCTGGACATTTCTACGTTCCATAAGAGTTTGGAAAGAAGTTTGGAGTCAATGGATAAGATTTTTCTCTACCAGTCTGCCGCAAATGTCCAGCTGGCTACAAATGTACCTCTAATTCGCAGTTGCCCATTCCTTGTGAACCAGGAGAATACCAGGAAGCTTTTGGATAAACAGTGTGCAAACCATGTCCAGCTGGGTCGGCTTGCCCGTATCGCGACGCCATACCTTACAGTTGTCCATCTGGTTATTCATCACTTGCTAGTGCAACATCATGTTTTGCTTAGCCAACAACTCCTTGCAACACTTCGCCAGGGTCTTACTAATTTGCGTGGCCAAACGCAGGAACTTGTCTGCTTTGTCCAGAAGGCTTTGAATGTATCAGCACGTACGCCCCGCCACGCAAATGCATTCCAGGTTACTACAGTTTAGCGGGTGCCCAATATTGCACTCGATGTGAGGCGGGTTAAAAGTGCCCAAGTGAGTATGGTGGTTATAAATCAGCGTGTACATCAGGATTTTATTCGATTGCAGGGTCTTTAAATTGCTATCCAGTTCCAGCAAAAATGTCGGCCTCAACAGTTTAAAGCAAACCTTAATGGTGCAATTTTTTGGCTGGAGAGTACTCATCTGTTGCTACTGCAACTTGTTCAGTTTGCCCGCTCAATAAAGAGTGTCCTAACGATAGTATAACACCAGTTGATTGCCCTACTAATACATTTACCTCACGGGCCGGAGAATACTAATGTCATCCAAATATTGCATATGGAAAACTCTAGGTTTTTCCTACTGTTGCAGTTGCGCCAGGAATGGATGTCGAAGTTTAAATTGGTAAAATAGGCTTCAGAGGTATGGACAATACAAAAGGAAATGCATGGGACTGTCCTCCAGGCTATATGTGTTTGACTCCATTTACTTAAAATTGGACTTAGTGTCCGCCTGGCTACTACTCGCCTGACGGGGTTTGGATATGCATGCCCTGTCCTGAAGGTAGCTTTTGCTCATTGAGGCACAACACAGCAAATACTAACAACGAAGGCTATTGGTCTCCGCTAGGAGTTCACATACCGCTAGTTGTGCCAGCTGGTTGGATGGCAGGTACGACACAACCTATGCAACCATGCAACCCAGGTGAATATTCTAATAGTAAGAGTTCGACGTGCACCAAATGTGTAGCAGGCTAAGTATGCCCATAAAATTCAAACAATCCGCTGGCCTGCAATGAAGGATTCGAATCTAAAAATGAGGCGCCTTAAAACACTTTTGGTTAATTTGCTTGCGTGCCTTGCGATAAAGATGAATTTTTTAATGAAGTGACAAAGGTTTGTGAGCCAATTTAAAATGGCAAAGGAGCCATTCATCCCATGTTTGCTCTCGAAAAATGTTTATTTGGTGAGTATTCAGACTCAACCAGCTCAACAACTCTCGGAAAAGTGGACTGTTAGCCCTGCGATGAAGGAGCTTTTTGTTCCAGTACCTAAAATCTAAAAACTGGTATAAACTGCCCAAACGGTTTCTGGTGCTCTTCCAGAGACGAAAATACACCTTAAATTAGAAAGTACCCTTGCCCTGCTGGAACTTATGCAAACCCAGGTACAAATCACTCGACTAAAGCTGCCGCCTGCACGATTTGTGAAGCTGGTTTTTATTGCAACGGCGCAGACTCCACAAAAATTACATGTCCTGCTGGATATTTCTGCCCTTAAGGAACAAAATGGTCAACTTAATTTCCATGTCTTGCGGGGACCAAACGATAAACAGTTGGAGCTTAATCAGCTGTTGATTGCGTTGCATGTTCTGCAGGCGAATATTGCCCGATTGCAACTTCTTATGCGTTTGCATGCCCTCCAAACTCTGCTTGCACTAACAGTTAAGCAGTCTCAGATGCTGCTCAAGACACGTGTAATGATGGCAATTATCCCGTTGGTGGAGTCTGTACTCCTTGTCCTCAAGGTCATTTTTGTGTCTCTGGCGTAGCAACTCCATAAAAATGCCCAGCCGGCAGAAGTAGGGCATCAACAGGCGGCAAAAATCGATTCGAAGACTGTACTGAATGTGCCGCAGGAACATTGTGCCCAATTTATGGAATGTAATCTTTGAATGCTAACTACGCTTCCATTTTAGGCTCTGGCTACATAATTGCGACTGGAACAGAATTTAAGTAGTCTTACCCTTGTCCAGCAGGAACTTATGATGCAGGAAATTCAGTAATCACATAAATTAGTGACTGCAATCCATGTCCTGCCGGTTATGCATGCCCTGAAGGTACAGGCACGCATACAAGTGCGAATAAAATGATTTAGTGTGAGCCTGGCTTTTACTGCGATGGATCAATCACTCATTCTCGATAGAAATCCTGTATAGGTGGCACATACAATCCTGAAAGATAATCAGTATCAGTTACAGCTTGTCTAGCATGCTCTGCAGGTTACTACTGTCCAGCTGGAGCATATCGAATGCTAAAATGCCCTAGTGGGCACTATTGCCCGGCAAACACAGAAGACTATACCAAATCACCTTGCCCAGCAGGCACTTATCGTAAGGATCAAATGGGATAGACCTTAGGTGATTGCGCTGCTTGTCTAGCTGGCTATTATTGTGAAGTTGCAAGCGTATAGCCCATAGTTTGTCCAGTTGGAACTTTTAGAGCAACACCTGGTGCAAAATCAGCATATGAATCGGCAATAACTTCAGTTTCGACTTCAGATGCCTGTACAATATGTACGGCGGGAAATAAATGCCCATTTGTTGGAATGACTGCTGTTTTGCCTTGTCCCGTCGGATTTTACTCGCCAGCAGGCTCTCAGACATGTTTCCGGTGCAGACCAGGGTATAGATGCGACATTAGTGGAGCAGCTCAAATGGACCTTACAACTTATGAAACTGGCCCAAGTGCTGGCTTTAACAACTATTTGATTAGTGTTAGTGGTCAAGTTTTTTACAAAAGTGAAACATGCAATAAAGGCTACTACTGTCCAGAAGATGCTCTCAACGAAATTCCTTGTCCAGCTGGAACAGTTAACGACGATACAGGCAAGAGCTCAATTACTGACTGTGTCAATGTTGCAGATAAGTACCCAGGTTATTATGCTGACAAGCCTGGATCTTACTGGGAGCTGATTAAAAACAACAAGTGTGCACCAGGCTACTACTGCACTGGTGCGGCTTAATCAGCTTTCGATAAACCCTGCAAAACTGGGATGTATAACACTCAAGAGGCCTAAAGCTAATGTATTGTTTGTCCAGCTGGAAGCTACTGCCTTGGAGGAGCAAACAAAGCATGTACAGGCTTACTATGCTCTACTTTATACCCTACTATTTCTTATTGGCCAATTGTCTGCCCTGCTGGCTATTTCTGTGAGGCTGGAGTTAATGTTCCGACCACCGATGCTAACTATTATAGAAATTTCCCATAGCCTTGCCCAAAAGGAAGTTATGGAGGCTCAATCGGTCTAAAGACTGCTGCGGAATGCACAATCTGCGATCCAGGAAGCTATTGCGCAGAAACTGGTGCTTACGCACCGACTGGAAAATGCTATCCAGGTTTTTATTGCGCGAACGTAAAAGTCGGCATAAATAATATTGGTTCAACTACACCTTAGCCACCAAACTCAGGAGAAGCTATTCCAAATGACTACAAAGCATTAGACCCAAATATAGGTGGTCCTTGTCCTATAGGAGGTTACTGCGAGGCTGGTTCTTTTTAAGCTAAAGCCTGTCCTGGTGGTTTTTATCACTATCGTGACAGCACACTGCCGTACGTTGGTTTGAAAACAATTTTTGATTGCACAGTGTGTCCACCTGGATCTTACTGCGAAGGCACAGTATCAGCTACAGCAGGTTAAGGTTCCCCGACAGATTTTTGTGAGGCAGGATTTTACTGTTTGGCACAGTCGACTGTTAAGGATTAGTATCCAGCTTAGCCAGGCTACTACACGAGGAAAGGAGCATCGTAAGCCACTCAATGTGAAGTAGGAACCTACAATATTTACTGGCATAAAGCAGATACCAACCCCGACTGGCCCACACTTGCACCAGGCTCGACTGCTACCGCACCAATTAATCTCACCGATCAGGATATTTTTTATGACCCACTGGGAGTAGTTCAACACGTGCATTGTGAGTACTGCAGAGAAGGATTTTATTGCGACTAAATTGGAATGAGTGACAACATCAAACCGTGTCCTGCTGGAAAGTTCTGCACAAGAGGAAAGTTCTACAAGGGAGTTAGTATTACTGACCCTACGAAACCTGACTGGTACACTAATCCTGTTTCATGTCTTCCGGGTACGTACAATCCGACACCATACGCTACAAAAATTGAAGACTGCCTAACATGTCCGCCTGGAAAATACTGCGCAGGCAAAGCTCTTGATCAACCGAGTGGTGACTGCCTTGCTGGTTACTTCTGCAAAGAAGCATCTCAACTCGAACAACCTTCGGTAAACGACTTAGGAGGAAAGTGGGGTAACTGCCCTGAAGGTTCATACTGCGTGTAAGGTACGGCTTATCCTAGGCCATGTCCGCCAGGAACCTACGGAGCCAAAGCAAATCTTGGTTCTCTAGCCTCATGTACTGCTTGCTTACCTGGATTTTATTGTCCGTTGGCCGGAATGAAATCATCAGACTTTTTGACTACCACATACCAGTGTGAAGCTGGCTTTTACTGTGAAGCAGGCAAATCGAATCCTAGACCAGTTCAATGCCCAGCAGGATTTAAATGTCCTGCCGGATCTTCTGCGCCGATTCCTTGTCCGGCAGGAACTTATTAGCACAATATCTAGCAATCAAATTGCATAATTTGCCCCGCTGGATATTTTTGTTACAATTCAGGTACAACAGGTATCTCTGCGCCAACGATATGCCCGGCGGGAAGTTCTTGTATTGAAGGTACAAAAACAGATAAGGGTGTTCTCTGTCCTCTTGGATATTGGCAGCCGGAAACGGGAAGAACTTCGTGTTTCACCTGCCCAACTGGCTACTATTGCGATGCTCTCGGGCTTAGTGCACCAACCGGCAAATGTGATTAAGGTTTCTTCTGTCTTACATCAAGCACTAGTGCGACTCCAACTATTTCTTCACAAGGTGGTGTCTGCACTGATGGTAATTATTGCCCATAAGGTTCTGTGAGAGAGATTCCTTGCGAAGACGGCCACTTTTGCACGAGCACAGGAAATTTTGAAATGACTGTTGCAAACTAATGTTAAGCCGGCTACGTTTGCTACCAAGGAGCAAATATTGCAACTCCTGTTGACCTCGCTTCATAAGGCGGAGAGATTTGTCCAGCAGGATTTTGGTGCATCTAAAATACAGGCTCTGTCATTCTTCCTACAAGATGTCTTCCAGGTAGTTACAGAGCGAGCACTGGTGCAAAACTACTTGCTGATTGCTTGCCTTGCCCTGCTGGTAAGTACTGCGAGTCATATGCGACTGGTTACGCCTACGATAAGGACGGCTTTGATAAAAAACTCACGACTCCAGTTAGCATGACTGTACTAAACTGTGACGATGGATACAAATGTGAAATAGTTGGAGGTTAAGGTGCTGTAATGTCGCGGCCAACAGGTAAGTTCTGCTAAGCAGGCTTTAAGTGCACTAGTGGTTTCGCTGAATAGTGTGGTCCCAACTACTTCTAAGATAAATTAGGATAAAATTCATGTAAACCTTGTCCTGCCGGATACCAGTGCCCAATCGATGTAAATGGCTACTATTCGACTAAAATAATTTGTGGATAAAATTTCTACTGTTTAAATGCTCTGAAAGATAAAACTGCCTGTCCGTAAGGCACTTATACCCTAAGTTTCATAGCAGCTCAACTTTCTGAGTGTCAAAACTGTCCAGCTGGTTATATTTGTAGCACAAACACCAGCAGTGAACCAGCAATCGCGGTATTTACCAAATGCACAGCAGGCAAGTACTGCGCCGAAAAAACTCACAGCGGTTCTGCATTAATTGATTGTTAAAAAGGTTTTTACTGCCCAGAAGCAACACCCTTGTAAATTCCATGTCCACCTGGTTATGCATGTATCAACGTTGGAATGAGCGCTCCTCCAACCTCAAGCGACCTTTGCACACCTGGTTACTACTGCACGCTTTAGTCTTAAAATAAGACGCCAACCGACGGCGTCACTGGAAATATCTGTCCTGCAGGCTATTACTGCCCTAGCACCGCAGCATAACCTTACCCTATACCATGTCCAATCGGAACATATAGAGGCTCTCCAGGAGGAGCAGCACTTGCTGACTGCACACAATGCACTTCTGACCAGTTGTGTGACGAAAGAGCTCTTAAGGCATTTAAGGCAACTCCAGTAATTTGCCCCACTGGTTACTACTGCCCCTCAACGACACCCAAAGCGCCATGCCCAAAAGGTGCAAAATGCCCACTTGAGGAAGACCGCACTAAATTCTATCCATGTGCTGCAGGTTAGTACTAGCCTAATGAGTATTCTCTAACTTGCTTTAACTGCCCTGCTGGCAAGTACTGCCCCGAGAATACCGTAGGATCTGGACTTCATCCCGAAGCCATAATTTGCCCTAAAGGATACTTTTGCCCAGCAAACACAGAAAATTATCTTTCAAATCCTTGTCCAACAAGCACCTTCAACCCTTTCGAAGGCGGCAGTTCTTCAAGTAGCTGCTATCGTTGCCCTGAAGGCAAAATTTGTTAAGGGACTGCATTAATTGCAGTGACTGGAGACTGTCCTGTTGGAAACTACTGTGCTTCGGACTAAGTTGGTTAGTAGCAATGTCCTGCTGGAACTTATTGCGAAATAGGCACATCCTTCCCAACTAACTGTCCACTCGGAACCTATTAACCAAATACTTAACAGGCTTCTTCTACATCTTGCTTGCCTTGCGAAAACAACAAATACTGTGGTGAGCGAGGAGTTTCTAGTATGAGTTCAGCAGCCGCTGGTAATTGTGGAGATGGTTTCATCTGCATTAAAGGAGCGACTATTGGTGCTATGTACGCATTCCCAACTTTGAATCAACAAGGTGACTTTTGCCCAGCAGGAAAGTTTTGCTCAAGAAACTTTGACAATGGTCCTCAGCCATGCGGACTTGGAACTTACAATCCAAACAAGGGTTTAGCAGCATGTATTGGATGCCCTATGGGACTAAATTGTGATAACACGTCGCTTTTAGCCCCAAACTCTTGTCCTGTAGGCTATTATTGTCCTGCATATTCATCCACGTAAGCCTACGTTAAAGTTGCATGCGCTGCTGGTTCTTACAGTTCTTTTGTCAACATAGGAAAATAGGAAGATTGCATTCCATGCCGACTAGGCTAATATTGTGCTGGAGATGGGGCTTAAGATGTCACGGGACCTTGCGATGCTGGAACTTATTGCCCAATTGGTTCTACGATTTAAAGTGCTTCAGGTCTAGCTGTTCATATTATTGGCACAACGGTTCAAGGTCCTTGTCCAAAAGGTTACATGTGTCCTTAAGGTACTGATGCTCCTATTCCTTGTCCTCCAGGCACTTACAATCCATTAATCGGCTAAACTGTATGCATTCCTTGTAAAGGTGGCTACTACTGCGATGAATACGGAATGAGTGACGATACCTTCAACGAAAAAGACAAACGATGTGATGCAGGTTACTATTGTGTTTCAGGCTCATAGGAGCCCTATCCACTCGGGGACCCAACTGGTAAGGGTGATTAATGCCCACCGGGAAATTATTGTCCTCAGGGATCCTCAGCTCCTATTCCATGTCAAGCAGGATTTTTCGAAACTAGAAAAAGTTCTTACCAATGCTAGATCTGTCCTGCAGGATACTATTGTTCAACCGGTACTATTGAACCGATAGAATGCGTTGCTGGCTACTGTCCGCTTGGCTCAATTTCACCGACAAAATGTGAAGATGGAACTTACGCAGATGCATCGTTTAAAAAGCTCACAAACGCAGGCAATTGCGCAGCTTGTCCAAATGCAAAGTGGTGCACTCAGGGAATAGTTTAGGGTTTTTGTAATGCTGGATTCTGGTGTAATTATGGCTCAGCATCCCCTAATGACCCTAAAAATAAATGTGAACTTGGTCATTACTGTCCCAGTGGCACACCGCTACCAATAAGGTGTCCAGAAGGTAAATATACTGCATCAACAGGAGCGTCGTCGATTGACTAATGTATCGATTGTCCTCCGGGTTATTTTTGTATTCAGAACGACAGTATAGCAAGACCATGTCCTAAGGGTCACATTTGTCCAGCATCTTCCGTTACACCAACACCTTGCTTCGAAGGCACTTATAATTCAAAACAGATGAAGTCAAAAACCTCAGATTGCCTTTCGTGTCCGAATGGAACCTTCTGTTATGACCGCGCTATCGTTGACTACGAAAACTATAAATGCCCACCAGGCCACTATTGCCCTGACACCAGAATGATTAGGGAGCCGTTAGATTGCCCCGCTGGATTCTTCCGTAATGCTACTGGCGCAATTAATAAAACTGACTGTTGGGGTTGCCCTGAAGGTCATTTTTGTAATGAAGGATCCGTCTATCCTGAGCCTTGCAACCCAGGCTATACTTGCCCTGAAAATTCATAAAAAGAATACGCATGTTATCCTGGACAGTATTGCCCTCAAGGTAGCAACGAGCCGATAGATTGCCCTGCAGGCTACTATTGCCCGAGCTATAGAACTTACTAGTATGAAAAATGTGGAAATGGAACTTACTGCCCACCAAAATCATCAGCTCCAATGAACTGCCCAGCAGGATCATTTGGTACAGGTAGGACTGATAACTATGATTTACCGACTTCATGCGTAAGCTGCGGACGAGGACAATACTCGGCTTTAGGTTCAAATACTTGTGAGGATTGCTGGGCAGGTTATGTGTGCGTCAGCGCTGCCAAAAAGCCAAATCCTACTGACTTAAAGAAAGAGGGTGGTATGGTTTGTCCAAAGGGATTCTACTGTCCAAAGAAAACCTGGTCAGCGATTGCTTGCCCGCTTGGAACTTACAACGACTAAGAGGGCGCGGGTTTCCTTAACCTTTGTCGTTCGTGTCAAGAAGGATATTATGGAGATGTAGTAGGGGCAAAAGAATGTAAATAGTGTGCTCCAGGCACGATATCAAAAGCTGGCTCCACTTCATGCAGTTGTCAGGGACTAAATCGTAAATATATTGCTTCAGAAGGAAAATGCGTTTGTCAAACAGGCTACGAACCAGTTGATGGCAGCGCAGGGAACGCTAATGGATTTACTGACTGCGCATAAATTATTTACGAACGATGCGAAAAGAACCAACTAAGAGACTCGAATGGCTTTTGTCGAAATACGACAGACTGTTTCACGACTTGCCGTGGAAATGGTACAATATCAATTGATTTTGGCATTTGTGAGTGCGAGTACTACACTGCAATTGACTCTTTATGCAATACCGAGTGCCAGAAGAAAATGCCTAAAATCTTCTTCAACTCAGATGGAATAATTTAAATGTACGATCCTCTTACAAATAAAACCTCGTCTACTGGTTTTTAAAACACAGCAGGAACAGTCAAATGTGCAAAAAAAGACCCAACAGAGTGTGTAGTCACCTCAATTACTTTAATAAACTCTCCTAACGGCGACTTTGGAGCTGATTTCAACATGCCTAGCGCTATTCCAGGCGCCAAGTCAACTATAAATCGGCTAGTCTCAAATCAATATACTGGCTAAAGATTGATTGTCTAAACTACCTAAAAAGATGAAGATTTATCATGGATCTCATAACCTGAAAAACCTGACCCAAGTAAGTAAAGCATCTTTGGTGACGATTTACCCTGGCGTACTTCAAGCCCGTAAGACAGAGCTAGAAAACTTAACGTCACTGTGCCTGCACGAGAAACGTATATAGCTAACCCAGTAATCTGTACAACAGTAGGCTCGGCTTTACTGTTTGAGAATCTGAGTAACACAACCTATCCAGTTTATCTTAAAGACTCACTATTGAATACGAATGAAAACTTTGACTATGGCGAGTTTAATAGGCTCCCAACTACACTTAAGAATAATACGATTCAAAACTTTGTGTTTACATTTAACGATGCAGGTGTGTATGTTTTCGGCGACTCGCGAAATTTAGATAAGTAAACCATAGTCTCAGTAATAGGCATTAACGGAAAATGTCCTTCTTCAACTGCATTCCTTCCACAAACAGCCGATTCACTTCTAAGGGTTAATGCAAAACGAAGAGACATCTTGCTTCCTCCAAACTGGATTTTTTTCTTCTCAGTACTTGTTGCATTCTGTCTATTGATACTGGCCTTCGTGGCAACTGTTGGCTTCGTCATCAAGCGTGATTGGCGGCAGAAATACATCGAACCGATTCAGTACTAATAGTAAAATTATACATCAGTTCAGAGGTCGGACCCAGAAGACAAACGAGCAATCGTCTCGATAAACACTGAAAACTCTTCAATTAAGTTTAAGCACTATGATCAGCAGGACCCTGAGGACGGAATTATTGACGCTCAGTTTGACATGAATGTTATCAAAGAGAAAAAGAAAAAAAAGAAGACCTAAGACCTGTAGCTTAATTAGGTCGAAGACCTTAAGGACCGATTAGGTAAGCACGCTGCTGAGCTAGAAAAACTTTTTGGTCGCAAAAAGGGCATGAAGTTGGAAGACGACGAGTACGAAGACTCTGATAGTAGCGACGAAGAGCTTGAACAAGAAGTCGAAGAGCTCTACAAGTTAGTCAAACGACATTAGGCTCTGCTAAAAGGTTAAGAATTAAAAATTGATGTAAAAGCTCCTGATTTGGAAAATAAAGATATTGAAATCGATGATGCAGAGCAGCGAAGAATCGAGCGTGAGCGAGAGGAGCTTGAGTAGTAGGAAATGACTCAAAAGTGGTTAGATGAGCAGAACAAGAATTTCGATAAAGACCAGCAGGACGCTCAGGAACGTGCTGAGCACGAATTTAAAGACAAAAAGAATACTGTGCTTGAGCAGCAGATCAAATATAGCAAAGAAATCGGTTAGACCTTTATGAACCAGCTTGAAAAGTATGGCGCGGAGGGTGATGAAGTAAAGCACTATATGGATGACCTAAAGAGCAAAATGCATAACGTAGAGACACTAATGCACGATGACGAAGACCGTCAAAATGACATGCTTAGAATGAAGATGGAAGCCAGGAAAGCCCGACGCAAAAAGCTCGAAGATCGCCTGGCTGATGTAGAGGAAGTAATTAATGCAAGCGAAAAAGAAAAAGTCCAGATGCAGGAGTAGAAACTTCTCGAAATCCAACAAGAGTTACACAAGGAGCTTGAATAAATTTAAATAGAAGAAACTTAACTCAAGTAGGAAATTGAAGATAAACTCAAGAGCGAGAAATTTGAAAAGCTTGCTGACTTTGAAGACCGCCTTAAAGCTTCTGGCAGTTAGAAAGAATTCTAAAAAGTTCTTGCAGACTACCAAAAAGCGCAGATCGATGTTGATCGTGAACAGGAAAAGTAGCGTCAGAAGGATAATGAAAAGCTTGAGCGAGACCTTAAAGCACGCAGAGCCGCAGCCAGAGCCAAAATTAAAGCCAAAAAAGATGCTGAATTCTAAGCAATTGAATACCATATAAACTAAAAGGTTTAAAACGAGCTTAAAGAGCAACTGGAGATAAAACATGCCTTGGTAAACGATTAGTATGAAACGATTGGTCCTCAGCTAGCCGATGAATTCGCAGCTGCAATAGGAGGATTAGATGGCAATAGGCAGTAAGACATGGAGAAAAAACGTCGATAGGAGGAGGAGCTCCGTCAAAAGCATCATCGTGTGATCAACATTCAAATTGCGAATGATGTCAAGGCTGAACGTGAGCAGGACAACGAAATCAATGTCGAGATTGAGCGACTTTAGCGTACTTATGATCCATTCTAGGAAAAAGTGCATTAACGGGCTCAACTAATGGATCGGTTGACGTCTGCCACCTCAAAAGAAGAGATGTAGGCTATCTAAAGACAACTTGATTCACTCGACGAAGAGGTCAAGCGCGAGCTTAACAAGGAAGAAAAGCTGCAGGATGACGTGCTAAAGAGAAAACTTGAAGAGCGCAAGGCCAAAAAGCAACAGGCTCTTGAGCGCGAGCGTAACAAAAAGTCAGAGCTACTCCAAGAGCGCATAAATGCGGCCCTTAAAGACTCAAACGATTTCATGATAAAGAAAAAGGAGATGACCGGTGCGATAATTAATGAAATGATTATTAATCTCTAAGGCCGCATGTACGAGGCTGAGATTCCAAATGCTATTGAAAAACTGATAGAGGAAAACCAGAGCCGTGAGTTGCAAGATCTGCTTCTAAAGATGTACGAGCAAAAGTGTGTTGAGCTTAAAGAGGAAGTACTTAGCATGATGTAAGAGAAAATTGCAAGGCAACAGCTTGCACGCAAAAATAACCATGACCGAAACCGCGGACTCGATGCACTTATCTCAAGAACTATCGATCCCATGGAGCGAAATAGATTACAAAAAATTAAGGGACAATGCGATAAAGAACTTTAAAAGGAACTCGAGGACATTGAGAAGGAGTATTAAAAAATGGAGGCCGAAATTACTTTGCGCATCCAAAAAAAGTCTCTTGATCGAGAAAACGAGTGCGTGTCACAGTTATAGGAAGAGCAATTAAAAGAAAAGAACCTTATTTTTGAGAATTTGCTTCCTAAGAGCATGATGAATGTATTCCTAAAGGAAAACGCTGATGAAGAGAGAATTGAGCTCGAAAAGCTAAGGCAAGACCTTTAATAAGCTAACGATGCTAGGATTAAGGAGCTCGAAGAATAAAAGGCGAGCGGTTAATTAATTTTAAAGAAGGACGAAGGTGAATTTGATGGTCTAACAAAGCAAAATCTAAAAGTTTAATAAGAACTAGACAGGTAGACAAGACTGCAAGCTGAGCAAGATCGTCAGAAGAAGAGCAAGATTTCCAGCGAAGAAATAATCTTAAGCCAAATTGAGGAGTTCAAAATCTAAAACAATGAGATTGATACTCTTTAGATCCATGAGCGAGAAGCTTAGATGGCAAAAATTCTTTAATAGGTACAGCTTCGAAAGTAACATAAGCAGGAAGAAAAAGAAAGGATTGAAGCTGAGCGAAAGTAGCGTGAGGAGTTGGCGGCTGCAGAACGTAAGCGGCAAATAGAGAAAGTGACAGAGGAGCGAGCAAAACGTGACTTACTGCTCAAGTCAATTTAGAGCAAGCAGAAGCTTTTGCTCAAGGAGTGCTACTCACGCCCAATTTATCCGTTCAACCGTGTATTGCACGAAAATCAAGTCCAAAACGAGGACTTTAACTGGCTAAATGAAGCGAAGACGTCAGAGCTCCAGCGTTAAAGTCTGGACTAACTTCTTGAGAAAATTGAAAAGCTTGGAGCTAACGTCGACAAAGACTTAACCGCATTGCAGAAGGCCCGCGAGTGAAATCCTATACTTTATACTTTAAATGCGTCAATCTAACTTACCTAACATCATAAACATGGGGTTTTGGGGTTTTGGGG
>Ga0194130_10006004_pt1 | contig 14278 bp, 7 predicted proteins | sample TA2KigsurfametaG_FD_160084 | JGI IMG/M metagenome (GOLD analysis project Ga0194130, IMG submission 160084) | Freshwater microbial communities from Lake Tanganyika, Tanzania - TA2015050 Kigoma 12 surface | ecosystem: Environmental > Aquatic > Freshwater > Lake | place: Tanzania: Lake Tanganyika... | reverse complement strand
GCTCCAGCTCTGACAATGACACGATCAACTTGACCGCGAGCGGCTCTCTGATCTTTGGCCAAGGCGGCAACGACTCCTTCGCTACAGGTTCCTACACCACCTCGACGCTGTACGGCGGCCAGGGCAATGACACCTTCTCTGGCATCACCGCAGGCAACTCCGTCATCTCCTTGGATGCGGGCGATGATCTCTTCTCTGCCAGTACAACTGTCTACACCGGCAACACCATCATTGGTGGTGGTGGGAATGATACCATCCAGTTGCATGCCTCTGGCTCTAGTGTGGTTGGTGGCTCTGGCGATGACAGCATTGTTTATAGCAACATTAGAGGTGGTGGCTCTCAGGCCGGAACAGCCACTAGCCTCGGCACTTACTTCTTCGGATTCGGCTCAGGTACTGATACTCTCAACTTCCAGGCCTTTAGCGGCAATGGCGGCACTGGTGGATTAATCACCTTCGCCATTGACAGTGCGTATGGCAGTACCGGCGTTTTCTCTAGTAATACTCTCACTCTGGGCGCAGATGTTATTACTTTCCGAGCTGGGGCAGGTGGTATTACCACAGGCTCAAGCGTTGGATCTGCTACAGGCGTTGTAGTCAACTTCGTCACAGTCTCCTCCTCAACAATCACCAGTCTCGGCTGATTTACAATTGCTTATTTTGCAAAAGCGCCCCAATGGGGCGCTTTTTTTTGGAAATCCATGGACGCCTGTCTACTCTGGCCAGATCAAGTTTTAAGGGCCCTGCAAATTAATGGAGCTCAAATAAATCTCGACCAAGCCATTATTCTCAACCGTCTTGATCAGGGCCTCAAGACAGAGCACATTCTCCTAGCACTCCTTGCCCGCCCAAGCACTGGCAATCAAGCGATATCAATATTCGATCAGCTAACAGGCCTGCGACTACGCAACAGGCAGCTCCAACTGGCTGCCGCATTAACCAAAGCTGCAGAATCTGCCTGGCCCGGCATTACCCACACTGATCCCAATTGGCTGCTACGCCGTGGACAACTCGCCTTGCAAAGTGGTCAGGCAGATGCCCTGCTGCGCTGTGCCCCACCAACGGCTAATGCCCATCCCTTGCTCCATTGGCTCAGGCTGCAAGCCCTGCTGCTTTCCGGCAGGCACGCCGAGGCGCTGACCTGGGTGCAGCATTGCCCTGTGCATGATGATTTCCCAGAAGCTTTTGAACTCAAAGCGCGCACGTATCTCAGCTCCGGCCGTGGCGAAGACGCTGCTCCCCTCCTGGAAACGCTGCTGAATCGCACCACCGGTAGTGCCAGCGCCTGGGCAGCTGTGGTGGATCTCAATCTCCAGGCCGGCCGCGATGCTGGCTTTGCTCTCCAGCGTGGTCTCGCCCTCCATCCCCACAGCCTGCCGCTGCACCGCGCCCACTCCGCCTATCTGCTCCAAGGCCGCCAATCGAGCCTTGCCCGCCGCTGCAGCTTCCGTGAGCGCTGCCTCAGCCTCACCCTCGCCCATGGGGCCATCACACCCCAGAGTGATGCCAATCTCGTGGGCGCCTACGACCACACCGGCCGCTCCGATTTCTGTGTGGCGATCCATCCCCGCCTGCAAGCCCGCCTGCCCCAAAACCCCACCCTGTTTGCCAACCTCAGCATGCAGGTGGCTTCCCAACTGGCGCCGAGCTACGCCTCAATCGCCTCGGGCCTCGCCCAGCTCTATCCCGCCGATGCGGAGGGTGCTCGACTGAGGCCTCGCCGACCAGCCCCAGCGCGGCTGCGGCTCGGTCTGGTCTGCCCCGATCTGCGCTACCACCCCGTGGGCCGCTTCCTGCTGATGCTGCTCTCAGCCGGCTTCGGCGAGGGCGGCGAGCTGCATCTGATCCGCACCAATAACCTCGGCCGCGACAGCACCGCCGAACGGCTCGATGCCCTTGCCCAGCAGCAGGGCCAGCTGCACAACATCTCCAGCCAGGCCCCGGCAGACCAATTGCGCCACCTGCGCCAGCTTGAGCTCGATGTGGCCATCGACCTGGCCGGCTGGACCAGCCAAAACGCCGGCCACCTCTTTGGGCCGCGCATCGCCCCGCTGCAGGCCAACTGGCTCGGCTATTTCGCCTCCAGCGGCCTACCGGCCATGGATCTCTGGATCGGCGATGGGGCCATCTTCCCCTCGGTCATGGAGGAGTGGCACACCGAAAAAATCCTGCGCCTACCCAGGCCATTTCTGGCCTGGCGACCCACGCCCGACCTGCCGGAGGGTCAGGCGGACGTGCCCGCCCCACCACCAGCCACCACGCCGATCACCTTCGGCTGCTTCAATCACCTGCGCAAGCTCGGCCTGCCCACCCTGCGCCTCTGGGCCCGCATCCTCGATGCCCTGCCCCAGGCCCGGCTGGCCCTCAAGGCCTTCACCACCGATGACCCCGGCGTGGTCAGCCTGCTGCGCCGCCGCATGCGCAGCGCCGGCCTCGATCCCGAGCGGGTGGTCTGGCTGCCCACCTGTCCCCGGCCCGCCGATCACCTGCGCCAATACGGCCTGGTGGATGTGGCCCTGGACCCCTTCCCCAACGGCGGGTGCACCACCACCTGCGAAGCCCTGTGGATGGGGGTGCCCGTGATCACCCTGGCCGGCAGTCACTACGTGAGCCGCATGGCCACCGCCGTGCTCACCGGCGCCGACTTGCCCGAGTGGGTGTGCCCCACAGAAGAGGCCTACCTGCAACGCGCCCTGCAGGCCGCCGAGCTGCTGCCGCAGCTGCGGGCCGGCCGCCATGCCCTGCGCCAGCAACTCCTGGCCAGCCCCCTGGCCGATGCCCACGGCCTGGGGCAGGCGCTCTGGCAGGCGCTCCAGCGCGAATTCAGCGCCTTGCCATAGCCGGTAGCGCCTGCCAGAGCCTGCGGTAGAGCCCCTCCAGGGCTGCCACCAAACCCTGCTCATCGCAGAGCATCGAGCGGGCCACATGGCGCCGCAGCGCCAAGCGCTGGTCGGCGCTACGCGGGCCCGCCGCCGCCGCCATCTGGGCCCTGCGCACCAGATCGGCCTCATCCGCCGCCACCGCCGCTTCCAAACCAGCCCCCACCAACACGGCGGCCGCCTGGCGCTCCACCGCCACCTGGCCCCACACCGCCAACACCGGCACCCCCATCCACAGCGCCTCCGCCGTGGTGGTGGTGCCGCTATACGGGGTGGTGTCGAGCGCCACATCGATCTGGCCATAGAGCCCCATGTGGTCTTCCCCATCCGCCACCCAGGCCAGCAGTTCCAGCCGCTCCGGCCCAATCCCCCGCTGCTGCAGGCGCGCGGCAATCCGCTGCTGCTCCGCCTGCTCCACAAAACTGATGCTCTTGAGCACCAGCAGGCTGCCGGGCACCGCCCGCAACACCGCCGCAAAGCGATCCAGGCAGGGGTCGCTGAGTTTGCGCGAGTGGTTGAAGCTGCCGAAGCGAAAGCGCCCATCGCCGGCGGTGCGCTGTGGCTCCGGCGCCGCCCGCGGCCGGAAGGCCAGATAGCAGCGCTGCAGCTTCAGCAGCAACTCAGCTTCCCCCTTTTCCTGCTCTTGCTGCGACCCAAACAATACCGGATCGCCGATCCAGCCCTGCACATACTGCAGGTAGGTGCTGGCGGGATAGCCCAGATAGCTGAGCTGCAGTGGGGCCGGCTGGGCCGTGAGCAGCCGCAGCCGCTGGTCACTGCTGTAGCCCGCCAGATCCACCAACACATCCACCTGCAGGTCGGCGATCGCCCGCGCACAGGCCAGATCGTCGCCCCAGCGCAGGTCGTGCCACTGGTCGCAGTGGGCGCGCAACCGCTCCGTGACGCCATCGTGGTGGCGGCCGCAGCTCAGGCCGATCACCTCCACCTGGCGGCGATCGTGGCGCTCCAACACCGGCTCAATAAACCGCCCCACTGGGTGGTTGCAGAAATCGGGCGACAGGTAGGCCACCTTCAACGCCCGCTCCGGATCCGGATCCCGCAGCCGATCGCGCCAGAGGGGGCGTGGCTTCAGGGCCCGGCGCTGCTCCCAGGCCTGGGCCCGCTGACGCAGCTGCTCAGCGGGCACCACCCGCGCCGCGGCCATCGCAAATTGGTAGCTGCTCAGCTGGCCGTCTTTGCCGTCTGGACGATCCAATGCCTCCTCAAGCAGCGGCAGCGCTTCGCGGTAGCGGCAGTGCTCGATCAACAGCGTGCCCAAGGCGTGGCGTAGATCGGCGTGCTGGGGGTGGCGAGCCAGCGCCTGCTCCAGCGTGGCCAGGGGGGCCACCATCTGCTTGAGGGCGCGCTGGGCGGCCGCCAGATTCAGCCAGTGTTCCGGCCGCTCGGGCTCCAGGCCAATCAGCCGCTCCAGCAGCGCCGCCGCCTCCTGCATCTGGTTGCGGGCCAGCAGCAGGGCCGCCCGGCAGGAGAGCAGATTCAAATGCCCCGCCAGTTCCGGTGGCAGTGCGGCCAGCAACGCCTCCGCCTGATCCAGCTGGCCCAGGTCGGTGAGCACCGTGAGCCGGTTACCCCATCCCGCCGGCTGCTCCGGCGCCAGCACACAGACCCGCTCGAAGGCCGCCAAGGCCTGGGGCAAGGCCCCGCGCTTGGCCAGGCAAGCCCCCGTTTCCAGCCAGAGGTTCACCGCCTCAGGCTGCTCCTGCCGCAGCGGCCCCAGCAGCGCCAGCGCCTCCTCAACCCGGCCGGCATGATGCAGCGACAGCGCCAGCCCGGTGCGCAGGGCCACATGGCTGGGGTGCAGCTGCAGTCCCTGCTGCAGCAGGCCTAGGGTTTCCTCTGCCTGGCCGCGCTCGCGCAGCAGGTTGCAGGCATTGGCCAACAAGAGGGGATCAGCCTGACCCTGGCCCAGGGCCCAGCGGTAGTGGGCTTCTGCCTCAGCCAGTCGCCCGCCGGCCCGCAGCAGGGCCCCCAGGTTGCCAGCCACCTGGGCATCAAACGGCCCCAGGGCCAACCGCTGGCGGTAGAGCTGCTCGGCCCGCTGCAGCTCGCCGGCGCCGTGGGCGGCCACCGCCTGGAGTGCGAGATCCTGCAGCGCCACGGGCGACGCGCCTGGGGGCCTGGTGCCAGCCGAATCAGCCATCCGGCCCAGCCTAAGCTCCGTTGATGGCAAGCCCTCCCGCCTGGGTTCAGGCCCTTGCAGCCCTCAACGCCGGCACCCTCCCCGCCCCTGCTGCCCTCGAGCAGGCCCGCCAGCAGCTCGATGCCGCCTCCCCCAACCCCAGCTGGGCCTTGGTGGCGGCCCTGGCTCTCTGGCAGCTGAAGCGTTACAACGACGCCTACGGCCTCTGCCAGGCCTACCCGGCCACCTTTGCGCAGAGCGTAGAGGCCCTGGTGCTCAAGGGCATGGTGGCGCGGCGGCTGCCCGCAGCCGCGGCCGATGCGGAGGCCGCCTATCGCGAGGCCATTGCCCGCGAGCCCCAACGCGCTGATGCCCTCTACAACCTGGGCAACCTGCTCAACGATGCCCAGCGCTACGAGGAGGCGATTCCGCTCTACGAGCGCTGCCTGGATCTCGACCCAGGCAACGCCAACCACTGGCACAACTACGGAATCGCCCTGCGGGAGCTGAACCGGGTGGCCGAAGCGGAGCATGCCCTGCAGCTGGCCCTGCAGCTCGACCCCCGCAATGCCGACATCTGGTGCAACATCGGCCTGGTGGCCCACAACCAGGAGCGGTTTGAGCAGGCCAAAGCCTGCTACCGCCAGGCCATCGCTCTCGATTCACACCACAGCTCCAGCTGGCACAACCTCGGCCAGAGCCTGCTCGACCAGGCCCGCCCAGAGGAGGCCCTGCCCCTGCTGCGGCGGGGCTGTGAGCTCGACCCGGTCTCCAGCGATGCCCTGTTCAACGTGGCCCTCACCGAGTTGCTGCTGGGCAACTACCGCGACGGCTGGCGGCTCTACGAGGGGCGCTTTGCCACCAAGCAGTTCAACACCACCCTGGTGCCCTCCAGCGGGCCCTGGCTCAACAGCCTGCAGGAGTGTGAGCAGGCGGCCGCCGCCGGCCAGCAGATCCTGATCTGGAGCGAGCAGGGCATCGGCGACATGATCCAGTTCGTGCGCTTCATCGGCGTGCTCCAGGCCCTGGAGCTGCCCGTGGCCTTCGCCACCCGCAAACCGCTGATCCCCCTGTTTGAACACTGGCTGATCGAACCGGTGCCCGTGCTCAACCAGGACGACCTACCCGAAGCCTGGCGGCAGGCTCCCCACCTGCCCCTGATGAGCCTGCCAGCCCTGCTGGGCACCGAACTGGCCACGATTCCTGCCCACACCCCTTACCTGCAGGCGCCGGGGCCGCCGCCCACCGAGCTCTATGTGGAGCCGCCGCCAGGGGGCCTGGCCATCGGCCTGGTGTGGGCCAGCAACCCCGAAAACCAGGGGCTCTACCGCAAAAAAAGCCTGCCCCTGGCGCCACTGATGCAGCGGCTGTTGCCAGCTGTGCACCATCAATTGATCGAACTCCACAGCCTCCAGGTGGGCAACGACCTCGACCAGCTGCTCCCCTGGCAGCAGCAGGAGGGGATTCACAGCTGGCACGAACGGCTGCCCCACTTCGCCGCCACCGCCCACGTGGTGCGCCAGCTCGATCTGATCATCAGCGTGGACACCGCCGTGGCCCACCTGGCCGGGGCCCTGCACCAGCCCACCTGGGTGTTGCTGCCGGCAAGTGCCGATTTCCGCTGGCTACACCAGCACACCGACTGCCCCTGGTACGCCAGCATGCGCCTGTTCCGGCAAGCCAGCCCGGGCGACTGGCCCTCCGTGGTCGACGCAGTGATCGATACCCTGGGCGAGGTGTTGGGACTCGACCTCGACCAACTCGCCGCTCTGCCCGCCTGACCCCTGATGCCGATCCGATCCTGGACGCCCACCCTGTCTGAGCTGGAGGGGCTGATCCGCCGCACCAACACCTCCCAGGCCCTGGTGCAGCGGCAGATCGAAGAGGAGATCCTCAGCCTGGTGGCCCTGCCGGAAGGCCAGCTGGCAGAACTGGAGCAGCAGTGGCGCCAGGAGCAGGGTGTCGACAGCGACGACGCCGTGGCCGCCTGGCTGGCCGGCAGGGGGTGGCAGGCCGACGACCTCACACTCCACCTGGCCCGGCCCGAGGCCCTGCGCCGCTTTGGCGAGCAGCGCTTCGGGCCGGGTCTGGAGGAGGAATTTCTGCGCCGCAAGCACGAACTGGATCAGGCGATCTACTCCCTGCTGCGCGTGCGGGATCAGGGCCTGGCCCGGGAGCTCTGGATTCAGCTCAGTGAAGGGGAAATCAGCTTCGCAGAGGCGGCCTCCCGCTATAGCGATGGCCCCGAAGCCAGCACCAAGGGCGTGATTGGCCCGATCGCCATGGGCAGCCTTCAGCCAGAGCTGGCCGAGCGCCTGCGCAGCCTCCAGCCGGGCGAGCTCCGCCCCCCGGAAGCCCTCGGCCCCTGGTGGCTGCTGCTGCGGCTGGAGCACTACACACCGGCCCGCTTCGATGCCGAGATGCGCCAGCGGCTGCTCACGGATCAACTGACCAGCTGGCTGCAACAACGCGCCGAACAACGGCTGAGCGGGGCCACGCCCGAACCCCTCCACTACGATCACGAACCAAAGCTCTCGCCGTGACCAGCCCCGCATGAGCGACCAGCCCTCCACCAGCTCAGTTGCCACGCTGCAGGGGCTGCTCCAGCGCTTCTCCCCCTTCGCCGGGCTGCAGCCAGACCAACTGCAGTGGCTGGCTGCGGAAGCCCGCCCGTTCTCCTGCTCCCCGGGCCAGGAGCTGCTCCAGGCCGACCGCATGCCTGAGCAGGTGTATGCGGTGGTGGAGGGCCGCGCCCGGTTGCTCCACAACGATCCCGGCATGCGCAGGCCGGTGACCCTCGCCATCAGCCACCCCGGCGACCTGGTGGGCTGGGCTGGCCTGGCTTGCCGCCATCCCTGCGAATGGGTCACTGCCGCCAGCCCGCTCAAGCTGATCGGCATCCCGGCCGATGCATTTTTCCGGCTCGAGCGGGAATCAGAAGCCTTTCGCCAATGGCTGGATCGCAACTCCTCACCGGCGGAGCTGATCAGCAGCCTGGCTCCCGCCCTCCAGCAGCGCCCCCAGGCCAGTCCCGATGAGCGGGATGTGCTGCGCCGGCTGCTGCCCGAGCTGCAGGTGGTGGTGGCTCGCGATTTGCGCCAACTCCCCAACGACCCGGATCACACCTGGCTCTGGGATGGCCTGCCGCCCGAACCCCACGACGCTGGGGTGGCTGTGGGCGATGAGGTGGATCCCGAGCTGCTGGCCGCTATTCCACCTGGACCACCAATCCGCCTGCTGAAGCTCAGCCGCGAGGCCTGGCAGGCCCAGTTGCGCCCAGCCCTGGAGGCCCCGCCCGAACTCCAGTTGAGCGAGGCCGCCAACCCCTGGCAGTCCGACCGCTATGCCGACCTGGCCCTGCCACCCCCCCAGGGTGAGCAGCAGGTGGATGCGGCAGCAGCGGCGGCGCTGCAGGGCCCATTGGCGCGTCTTCCCGTGAGCACCGGGGTGGGCCCCACAGGCCAGGCGATGGCCTGTCTGGAAATGTTGGCGGCCTTCTATGGCATGCCCTTCCGCCGCGATGTGATGGAGCGGCTCACCAAGGAGCGCCTGCGCGGCAACACCGCCACGATTCCGACCCTCGGAGAGCTCACCACCTGGATGGGATTTCGAGCATCGATGCTCGATGTGCCTGCCCATCAATTGCATCGGGCCACCACCCCTTGCTTGGTGATCGTGCGCGACCAACCCGCCGTGATCTACAAGGTGGTGAAGGGGGAGGCCCTGGCTGTGTTGCCGGAATACGGCCGGGTGCAGCTGCCGCTCAGCGAGCTGGCCGGCGGCGAGGGGGCCGTTCGCATGCTGGTGGTGAGCCCCGGCCGGGATGCCCAGAAGCGCAAGCTGGGGTTCAGCTGGTTCCTGCCCCAGCTGCGCAAATACCGCCGCAGCCTGATCGAGGTGCTGGTGGCCTCGCTGATGTTGCAGCTGCTGAATCTGGCCAATCCGCTGATCATCCAGCAGATCATCGACAAGGTGATCGCCCAACAAAATCTCGACACCCTCTATGTGCTCGGGGTGTTGCTGCTCGTGGTGGCCGCCTTCCAGGGCCTGATCGGAGCGGTGCGCACCTATCTGTTTGCCGACACCACCAATCGGATCGACATCGCCCTCGGCGGCGAAGTGATCCAACACCTGCTGCGCCTGCCGCTGCGCTACTTCAATCGCCGTCCCGTTGGCGAGCTGCAAACGCGGCTGGCCGAATTGGGCACGATCCGCAACTTCCTCACCGGCACCGCCATCACCCTGTTGCTGGATTCGGTGTTTTCGGTGATCTACATCGGCGTGATGGTGGCCTATAGCGGTGTGCTCACCGCCGTATCGCTCGGGGTGGTGCCCCTATTTCTGGGCCTCACCCTGGTGGCCTCACCGCTGATCCGCGGCCAACTTCGCAAAGCCGCCGAAAAAAATGCCGCCACCCAAGCTCAACTGATCGAGGCCCTCAATGGGGTGGAAACCATCAAGGCCCAGAACGCCGAGCTCAACATGCGCTGGCGCTGGCAGCGTAATTACACCGCTTACATGAGCGAGAGCTTTCGCTCCCTGCTGATCAATGTGAGTGCCGGCACTGCCGGTGAATTCCTCAACAACCTCACCGGCCTGCTCACCCTCTGGGTGGGCGCCTTCCTGGTGATCAAGGGGGAGCTCACCGTGGGCCAACTGATCGCCTTCCGCATCATCTCCGGCTACGTGGTGGGCCCCCTGTTGCGCCTGGCCACCTCATGGCAGAGCTTCCAACAGGTGGCCCTGTCGATTGAACGCCTCAGCGACGTGGTGGATGCCCCCACGGAAGGCGAGACGGATGCCGCAGACCAACTGCCCCTGCCTCCCGTGGCGGGCGAAGTGAGCTTCCAGGGCGTGGACTTCCGCTTCAATGAGGGCACGCCGCTGGTGGTAAAAAACGTCACGTTCACCGTGCCCGCTGGATCGTTCGTGGGGATTGTGGGCCGCAGCGGCAGCGGCAAGAGCACAATCATGAAGCTGCTGCCCAGGCTCTATCAACCCGAAGCAGGGCGCATCCTGATCGACGGCTACGACCTGGCCAAGTTGGAGCTGGGCTCGATTCGCCGCCAGATTGGCATCGTGCCCCAGGACAGCCTGCTGTTTGACGGCTCGGTCCGTGAAAACATCACGCTCACGGCGCCGGAAGCCAGCACCGACGAAATCACCCAGGCGGCCAAGGTGGCCTGTGCCCATGACTTCATCATGGAGCAACCACAGGGCTATGGCACCCGCGTGGGCGAGCGCGGCAGCGGCCTATCGGGCGGCCAGCGCCAGCGGATCGCCATTGCCAGGGCCGTGTTGCAGCGACCCCGGCTGCTGATCCTCGATGAGGCCACCAGCGCGCTCGACTACATCACCGAACGGCAGGTCTGCCTCAATCTCAAAAAAGCCTTTGAGGGCAGCACGGTCTTTTTCATCACCCACAGACTTTCCACCATTCGCTCCGCCGATCTGATCTTGATGATGGATGGCGGCAATCTGGTGGAGATGGGCTCCCACGCCGAGCTGCTCGAGCTCCAGGGGCGCTACTTCGCCCTCTACAACCAACAGGAAACCGGCCTTGACTGACACCTCACCCCTGCAGCCTTGGGAAGGCAGCGCCGCTGCCGTGGAGCAGGGTCGCCACTGGTCGTCAACCCTGATCTGGATTTCAGCTGCGGTGCTGGGCAGCGGCGTGATCTGGGCCTTCACCGCCCGTATGGACCAGACCATCAGCGTGCGTGGGCAGCTGGAGCCTGCCGGCTCGGTGCGCGAGGTGGATGCACCCTCCACCGGCGTTGTCAGCGATGTGTTTGTCAAAGACGGCGACAGCGTGCGCCAAGGTCAACCCTTGCTGCGGGTGGAAGCCGAAGGCCTGTCCAGCCGCAGTGCAGCGGTGAACACCACCATTGCCTTGCTCGAAGCACAAAACCGCTCGCTTCAGCAGTTGCTGGCCTCCGGTGGGCGCACCACCAAGGTTGCAGCGCCAACGCCTGCCTCCGTTCCCGTGGGAATGGAGGCTGGCCTGGCCCAGAAGGTGGCCATCGCCCTTCAACAGACCAACCAGATCCAGGCGCGGCTGAAACAGATTGATAACCGCCTGGCCTCGCGGCGCGAGACCCTGAGCCTTAACCAACGCATCGAATCCGACATGCGACCGCTCTATGAAAGCGGTGGTATTGCACGGATCCAATACCTCAACCAGCGCAACCTGTTGCAAGAACAAACCAGTGAAATTGCTAGCCTCCAGGAAGAACGCGCTGGCGTGATCGGCTCTGTTGCCGGCCAGATCAATCAAAACAACCGCGAATTGGAAGCCCTCCGAGCCGAACGCGAACAATTGCGCGAGAATCTGCGCTACCGGACGGTGCTGGCCCCGATCGATGGCAAGGTTTTTGACCTTCAGGCCAAGCGCTCAGGGGTGGTGACAACCAGCAATGTGATCCTCAAGCTCGTGCCCAGCAACAACCTGCAGGCGAGCGTCAAAATCCCCAACTCCGACATTGGCTTTGTGCGCACGGGCCTGCCCGTTTCCGTGGCTGTCGACTCCTTCCCTGCCGGTGAATTCGGTTACATCAAAGGCACCCTGGATTCCATCGGCTCCGACGCCCTGCCTCCCGACCAGGAATTTCCCTTTGCCCGCTTCCCCGCCGAAGTGAGCCTGCAGGAACAACAGGTGGAAGCCAACGGCAAACAGCTCAACCTGCAGAGCGGCATGGCGGTGACCGCCAACATCAAGCTCCGCTCCCGGCCTGTGATTCACATCATTTCCGACCTGTTCACCCGCCAACTGGAAGGCGTGAAGCGCTTCCGCTGACCTCACAGCCCAACAACTTGGGCATAGAGAGCGAGCGTGGCCTCGCCCATCCGCTCCCAGCTGCACTCCGCCAGCACCCGCCGGCGCAAGCGCCGGCAGCGCTCCGCTTCCCGCCCTGCAGCAACCGCCTCAAGCACGGCTCGCCGCAGGGCCTCGGGATCGCCGGGATCCGCATACCAGGCATCGCCGCGCAGATACTCCGCCTCATGGCCCACGGTGCTCGCCACCACCGGCGTGCCACTCAGGGCCGCTTCCAAACTGACCAAGCCGCAGGTTTCACACCAACTGGGCAACACGTGCGCCTGGGCTGCCGCATAGGCCGAGGCCAACAGGTGGGGCGGCAGATGGCCGACGATATGCACCCGTTGCCCCCCAATCTGCCGGCAGAGCTGGCCATATTCAGGTGAATTTGCGTCCGTGCCAGCCAACACAACAGGCAGCGAATCGTGGCGGAGGGCATACAGCAACATCGCCTGATTCTTGGCTGGCTCAATCCGACCAGCCTGCAACACAAAGGGGCCATCGATCCCCGACCACTGCCGAAACACCTGGGGATCGGCATTCAAAAATGCTGCAGGATCAACGCCATAGGGAGCCACCGCCACCGGCGCTTGGAACCACCGCAGATCGCGGCGCACAGCCTGTAGTTCCAGCCAACTGTTCACCACCAGACCAGACGCCTGGTTGAGCAGGTCTGCAATCTCAGCCTGGCGTTCCTGCAGCGCCGGATAGCCCCAGGGGTACGTGCACCCCTGCCCCTCCAACACCACGGTGAAAGCGCGGCGCTTGAGCTTGTGGAGCATCGCTGCCGCCTCTGCCGGCTGGGCCACAATCGCCTTGAGCACGGCTTCGGCGCAGCGACTGCCCCAGAGCGCTTCCGCCAAGGGGATCCAGATCGGCGACACCACAAAGGGGATGCCTGCCTCGGCAATGGCACGCACCTGAGGGGCGAAGTGGTGCAAATGGCGGCAGTTGAACACATGCACCAGATCCACACCAGCCAGATCGGGCTGGTCGCTGTTCTGCAGGCCCACCTCCACGCCCCAACGCCGCAGCCAGAGGGCCGTCTGTTGCATCTGCAGACCATCGCCGCCCTGAAAACCAGCCGCATCGGCGTGGTTGAGCAGCAACACGGTGCCGGTGAATGTCATGCCGCGAGGCGTTCTGCCAACCAAGCTTGCAGCTCGTGCTCCAGCCCACTCCAGGCTCCTGCTTCCCCTTGCCGCGGCCTTTCAGCCCGCAACAGGGTGATTGATGCATACCAGGGGGTGTGGTTGCCAGCCAATCCCCAGCGCCAGTCGCAGGGCGTGCTCAGCAAGAGCGCCGTTGGCACGCCAAGGCTGCCGGCCAGATGGGCCACAGCCGTGTCCACCGTGACCACCCCAAGCAGGCGCTCCAGCACAGCCGCGGTGCTCTCCCAATCGCCGAGGTTGGGGGCGGGCAAAAGCCCCGCTGCACAGGCCTCCAGCTCAGCTGCATCCGGCCCCACCTGCAGCGGCAGCAAGCTGATTCCCTTGCCGGCAAGCAACGGCTGCAGCAACTCCAGGAGCCGCTGCAGACCGATCGAGCGGGTGCGGGCATGGCGATCCGCCTCCACCTCCGGCTTACGCCCCGCCGCCCACACCAGGCCGAGACAGCGCTCAGGTTCAGCCTGGAATTGCCGCGCCAGCACTGTGTGGCCGGGGAGTGCCATGGCTGGCGTACCCGCCAACTGCAGGGCCAGCGGCAGGCTCATCAGGGGCAAATGGGGTTGGCCCCGCTGCCAGGGCGGATCATCCAGCGGCAGTGGTTCCAACTCCACCCAAGCTGGCAAGGCCAACCGCCGCTGCACCAAGGGCAACAGCCCGGGCCGCAGCATCAGCGTGAGGCGATCGCAGCGCTGAGCCGCAAGGGCCACCCAGCGCAGACACTGAATCGCATCCCCAAACCCCTGCTCATCCCAGAGGTGAAGGTGGGTCACACGCTGTCCCTGCCAGAGGCCAATCCATGGCGGCGCCCCCCCAGGCCGCCAGTGGCTTGGCTCACAAGCCAGGCGCGCCTCCATCAACCGCCAGCCCTGCTCACTCCAGGGATCAAGCGCCAACACCATGGTTCCCAGATTGCGCAGCATCACCTGGTGGGTGGCCTGACCCTGGGGATCGAGGCCGGCATGGCTCTGGCACACGTCGGCCAGGGGGTCATCGGTTGCCAGGGCCAGGCGCTGAGCGGAACAGGCGGGCCCTGGCCTTCCACACCAGCGCAGCGCCACCGCCAGATTGCTCCAACTGGCTGGCTCGGGTGCCAGCTGCACCAGCTGCCGCGCCACCACCAGAGCCTCGTGCGGCCGCTGCTGCTGCAGGCGCAGCTGGCACAGGCTATTGAGCAACAGTGCCGCCGCCGGATCCGCCCAGCGGCGCACAGCCGCCAGCCCGCGCTGCAGCCAGGCCTCGCCCTCCTCCGGCTGAAACCGGCCCATCGCCAGCA
>Ga0194130_10006002_pt1 | contig 14281 bp, 13 predicted proteins | sample TA2KigsurfametaG_FD_160084 | JGI IMG/M metagenome (GOLD analysis project Ga0194130, IMG submission 160084) | Freshwater microbial communities from Lake Tanganyika, Tanzania - TA2015050 Kigoma 12 surface | ecosystem: Environmental > Aquatic > Freshwater > Lake | place: Tanzania: Lake Tanganyika... | reverse complement strand
TCCGGACAGTCTCTTTGACTTGGTGCTTCACGCGCAGACGTCATTTCAAGAGTCGTGTGTGTCCTTCTGCGAACGTGCCGATGCGTGTTTTCGCATTGCGCTCGACTCGGGCCGCGGGGCAGCACTTGGTGACGACATGGAGCGGTTCTTGAATGGCATCACGCTCAATCGGGCAACTGCGCTTCTTGATGGTGCCACGCCTACCAATGCTTCCGAGCGCGACTTTCTCATTCGCGCCAACGACCCTCTGCCCGTGCTTCCATGACGTTGTCGCTCGAAACCATTCGCAAACTTCACGCGTGGCGCGACGGCAAGCCCACACCGCGAGGTGATGTGTTGAACATTCACATCACCGAACCAGAAGACACCTTGATACTTGCCTTCTTGCGTATGGGCGGTGAGTCGCGACCCTGGGGAGTGGCAGTAGGAACGTTGGCTGACGGTCCGCAATTCTTCACTGTGCCTGAAGCGCGCAATCGTGATTTGGTCGGCAACATGCTGGTCGAAGTGGGCCACGTGCTGCTGTCGCATTTTGATCATCCCGACTACAACGATGTCGGACCGACGGAGTATCGCGAATCCATTCGGCAGGTGTGGCTGCCCGGCGGAACTCACATCGACATGTTGCAGAACATCGCAGCTGCGTATGCGCGGTCGCGGTGGCAACGCGCCGACATCAACACGCTGCAGGCGGTGGGCAATGTGTGCAATGCGTTGTTCATCGAGAATCAGCGACCAGGGCAGCAGACCATTGTGTCGGCAACCGACGCACTTCGCGCGTGCTACGTGTTTCCGACAGCACAAGTACGTCAGGGGCACCTTGGTCATTTGCTTGGTTGGTTGACACCGGTCAATTCTTGCGATGAACGGCTACGTGCAGCTCACACTGCTGAACGCGACTCGGTGGCAACTGTGCTGAACCCTGATCGTGAGCGTGACGTGCTGCAACCACTTGTTGAAAAGTGGGGAGCAGCGCAGAAGGCCAATGATGAGCGCGAGATGGCGCTTCTGGCTCAGGCCATACACGATGCTCTCGTCGAGGACTTGCAGGCGAGGTGGCAGGCAACAGCCACTGCAATTGAAACTCTTGGTGCAGATGGTCGGAAGCCAAATGGTGGGCTTCGCGACTTGGTGCAGGACAGCAACAAGACCATGTTCAAGTCGTGGGGCGAGCGGGCCTTGCGTGAGGCCGCTGGTGAAGTTCCGTATTGGCCGAATGTGTTCAGCGACAACAACACGCGAGTAGCGGGCAGAGAGTTTCAGAAGCGCAATGCATCAGCCCAAAAGGCTCGACATTTGCTGGTGCACGGTGATCGTGAATTGCAGCGAGAAGAACTTGCGGCAGGGCACGGAGTCATTGGCACAGTGACCGCTGTTGATGTGAAGAAGAAGATATGGACTGTCACGTGGATATATCCCGAGTTACCGACATTGAAAGAAGCAGACGGCTTGGCTATCGCCGGCGTTCCCGGTTTACAGCTCGCGGTCGCAAGTATCGATTTAGATGCAAAGACGTTGGAGTTGAAACCGAAATGGACTCGTGAGAAAAACGTCAGTGGGAAGCGTTACTTCGCTGCCGATGACGGGCGTTGGAAGGGCTGTCACTTGGTGTTACTCGACGATGCCGCCCACGGTTTGACCGAGCGCAAAGCAGTGACCGCCGGAAAGAAGTTCGGCGACGACGACATCGTCAATCTGCTCGGGCAGAATGCGCGCCGTCATGCGGCGTACGACTTTGAGGGTCGTGTCGTCATCGATGTGCCTGAAGAGGCGGAAGTGTCATGACACGCCCGGTGTATGAAGATCTTCGGCAGTTCCTTCGCGGAAGTGACCGTCTGTGCGTGGTGAAGGCGCCACCGGGCTCTGGAAAGTCGTACAACTTGCTCGAGGCCCTCGACTCTGCCGTGGACGATGGTTTCCGAATCGCCATCGCTGCGCAAACAAATAATCAAATTGACGACCTGTGTGATCGTCTTGTGCAGCGATACCCGCATCAGACCGTGGTGCGATTCTCATCGAACTCATATCAGCGTCCCGCCGACTTGCACCCCAACATCGAAGTGGTGCTCGACAAGAAACATCTGCCAGGTGGCCCATGCATCGTCATCGGCACTGTCGCAAAACTCGGGTTGGTCGACGTGCCGAATCTTCATGATTTGCTGTTCATCGACGAGGCATGGCAGATGACGTGGGCTGACTTTCTCACCCTTCGTGACGTGGCGAAACGATATGTGATGATCGGTGATCCTGGACAGATTCCACCGACAGTCACCATTGCTGTTGACCGTTGGGAAATCTCGTTGTCGGCACCTCACCTACCAGCGCCAGAGGTGGTGTTGAACAACGCGGAATTGCGTGACATCACCACGATTCTCGAGTTGCCCACGTGCCATCGACTTCCCACTGACTCGGTTGATTTGGTGCAGGGCTTCTATGACTTCTCGTTCGGGGCTGCAGCAAGACCTGGCGAGCGTTTTCTTCGCCCGTCGAAGAAACTCGACTTATCTGTAACTGTCGATAGGGCCGTTCAACTTCTCGACGGTCATTCAACGGTCATTCTCACCTTGCCGACGAGTGATGAAGGAGTGCTAACCGAGCCTGATAGTGAACTTGCCGATGCGGTGGCGGGTGTTGTCGATCGATTGTTCACTCTCGACTGTGTGTTTTCAGCAGAGCCCGATGAAGTGAGGAAACCTCAAAAGCTTCAGCCACAACACATCGGCATTGTGTCGACACACAACCTCATGAACACGGCCATCGAGAAGGCGCTGCCGAAGAAGTTGCGTGGACCGCAGGGAATTCGGGTGACGACGCCAGAGAGGTGGCAAGGTCTTGAGCGACCAGTGATGATCGCGGTGCATCCGCTCTCCGGTGTCACACTGCCGAGCTCTTTTGATTTAGAGACCGGACGGCTCTGCGTGATGGCGTCTCGACACAGGTCGGCGTGCATTTTCGTCTCACGTGACCATGTCGGCACCACGCTGGATACTCATCTGCCGGTTGCCGATCAGGCCCTCGGTCGATCTGACATTGTGGGGCGGGGTCACAAGCAGCACACCGACTTCTGGAAACACCATCTTGAGAGGGGCCTCATTGTCTGACAGCACACCACGCACAGGTGACACTGGCGGCAGCCGCTTCATCATCGGATGCGAGCATCGCGTCGTCAACGATCACAACCCTTCGCTCGCAACTGTCGAGCGAGTTCCACTTGACGACCTCGCGCAGGAACTCATCGATCAGGGTCTGGCATTCGAAGACGACATCTTCGAGCAACTGTGCAACATTCATCGCTGTCCGAATCTGCGTGATCACGACGACACTGAAGAGGCCACTCTTGCTGCCATGAAACGCGGTGACCGCATCATCGTGGGCTTGTCACTTCCGACGATCGACCATAGAAGTGGAAAGCCCGACGTGTTGTTGCGCCACGGTGATGAGCCGATGCCGAATGGCAAGTGGGCTTATGTGCCCGTCGACGTCAAGAACTCACAGCCCCTTGAAGGTTCCTCCAAAGAACGTGAATGGTTGGTGTCGACTCTTCAAGACCCGTGGGTGACAGCCGCATCGCCATCAGTCATCGGCAAAGGAAAACCAAAGTCAGACCACTCCATGCAGTTGGCGCATTACTGGTTGATGCTCGCCGACCTCGGACACGCACCAGCGATTGCTCCTATCGGTGCAACCATCAACCCAGAGCTTGGGCTGGTGTGGCGCGAGCTTGATGAGGCCGGTGATTCGTATCTGGAACTCGCACGCCGTGAATGGAATCGACGTTGGCTGGCCATCAACACCATGCGAGATGGTGGAGAGCCACTCACGCGTCCGTTCCTGCACAGCAACTGCGACCAGTGCGTGTGGCGTGATTTCTGCGAAGACATCGTCGTGGAAGAACAGCACGTGTCGTTATTGAGTGGGGTAGGCGAAGCCACAGTTCGCTCACTGGCAGGGGTTGACATTCATCTCATTCCCGAGCTTGCTGCTTGTGATACCAGTGCTTCGTCACTTGAGTCATTGAAGGTCACAAAGACCCTGGCGTCTGCCATCGATTCAGCGCGCGTTTTCTTGAGTAATGCGCCAACGCCGTTTTTGAAGCGCGGTGGCGCTTTGGTGCCTGTGTCACGTGCCGATGTTGAGGTTGATTTCGACATCGAGAACGACCGGAACGCATTTGTGTATCTCTACGGATGCCATGTGTCAGAGCGTGTGTCTGAAAACGAGTGGACACCTGGCGAATACATCTCGTTTCACACCTTCGATCGGAATGACCCAGAAGTGGAAGCACACACGTTGGTGTCATTCTGGAACTGGCTGCACGATCTTGTCGCACGCACGCAAGCAGCCGGTAAGTCGATCGCGGTGTATTGCTACTCAGGCGACTTTGCCGAACTACCGCGAATGAAAGAAGCCGTCGGCCGTAACCCCAATTACCCAGGAATGCCAACCATTGGCGACATTGAACAGCTGGGCGAGCAGCCGTGGTGGGTGGACATGCACAAGATCACCAAGAACTATTTGTGGCCGACTCGCACAGTCGGGCTGAAATATGTCGCGCGTCTTGCAGGCTTTGAATGGGACGCGGAAGATGCTGGTGGCGCCAATTCCATCGTGTGGTTCATGACGGCGAGCAACCCAGAACATCCTGATGCGCAAGCGATGGCAGAGAAATTATTGCGCTACAACGCCGATGACGTTCTTGCTACTCGACACTTGCGTCAGTGGCTCGACAACGGCACGAATGGCCGTGGGTGGAGTATTCAGCCCGTCGAGACCCTCGACGGCATGTACTAGCGAGCGCGCTGCTCGAGACGTTCGCGCTGAGTGATGGTGTAGTGGCGGTCGCGCTGTTGCAACCAACCCAAGCGAATGAAGCTGGCAATTGCTTTGTTCACGCGCTCACGTGATGCACCAACCATGCCGGCGAGTTCTTCTTGCGTGACCGGAATGGTGAAGTCATCTTTGCCAGCAGAGAGCTCGAGCAAGCGCTTGGCAGTACGGCCGGTGACGTCGAGGAATACAGAGTCAGACAGTGCTTCGTCCATTGCACGAAGACGCTGAGCAAGCAGGCGCACCACGTTCCACATGAGCTCTTGGCTGCCTTGCAAAATGGGCAACACAGCCGAGTTCGGAATGCGCAACACCACTGATGATTCGAGTGCGCGAGCAGAGGCACTGCGCAACCCACCATCGAGAAGTCCGAGATCGCCGAACAAGTCGCCCTTGTCCATGAGGGCCACGACGCTCTCGCGATTGTCGAGTGGCTTGTTGCCGATGGCAATGGCAATACGACCAGCTAACACCACATAAATAGCGTCGGGTTCGGCGCCTTCTTCGAACAGCACGTCACCGCGAGTGAGGTTCTTTTCCGACGCTGCTGCACCGAGTGCGGTGAGCACACTGGCAGGGGCATCGCGAAAGAAATCGGTGTTTCCTAGTACGTCTTCGTATGCCATATGGAAATCACGGTACTACCCTTCTTTCCATGTTCCGCAATGAGAAGCACATTGTGTGGACCATTGTCGTGGCGGCGGGTTCAGGCACTCGTTTCGGCGGTGCAAAACAGTTCGCACCGCTCGGTGCCGGAACAGTTGTTGATTGGGCCGTGCGTGAAGTGGGCAAATGGTCTGACGGAGTGGTGGTTGTGGTTCCGCCTGGGTCACGGGTGTCGAGCGGGCAGGTTGAAGGTGGCGCGACACGCAGTGAATCGGTGCGCAACGGGGTGAACGCGGTACCTGCTGAGGCCACCATCGTGTGTGTGCACGACGCCGCTCGGCCGTTCGTGACCGAAGCTGTCTTTGCCCGAGTGGTTGACGCAGTCGTTGGTGGGGCCGATGGCGCGGTGCCCGGTGTCGACGTTGCCGACACCATCAAAGTGATCGACGCTCAGGGTCACGTGGTGTCGACGCCAGATCGCACCACACTTCGTGCCATACAGACACCGCAGGCATTCAACGCATCGATGTTGCGTGACGCACACGGTCGCGGACTGCAGGGCACCGACGATGCCGCAATTGTCGAAGCAGTAGGTGGCAAGGTTGTCGTGGTGCAAGGAGACCCGTTGTTGCGCAAGATCACATCGCGCGACGACATGGAATGGGCGCGAGTCACGGCTCATGCGCTCACGGAAGGTGAAGTGTGATGGACATTCGAGTGGGGAATGGTTTCGACATTCACCGTTTTTTGGTTGACGGCAACGACGGTCGAGTGCTCACGTTGGGTGGCGTGAAGTTCGCTAACGAACGCGCACTTGCCGGCCACAGCGACGCTGACGTCATTGCCCATGCCATTGCCGACGCGCTTCTTGGCGCCGCGGGCCTAGGTGACATCGGCATTCATTACCCCGACACGGACCCTGCGTGGAAAGCTGCCGACTCGCTCATGTTGCTTCGTGACGTGGTGGTGAAGGTGCGCGGTGAAGGCTGGGGTATCGGCAATGTCGACTGCAACATCGTGTGTGAGTCGCCAAAGATCGCACCCGTGCGTGAAGAAATGGAGACCAACTTGTCTGCAGCAGTCGGAGCACCCGTCAGTGTGAAGGGTCGTCGCGCAGAAGGCCTCGGCGCTATCGGTCGCGGTGAAGGAATCATGTGTTTTGCATCGACAGTGTTGGTGCGCGCATGAGCAAGCCATCAGGAAACAAAGGTCGAAGCAAAGGCGCAAAGGCAGGTCGAGCGCGCGGTGCTGCGCCTCGAAGTGGAGCTTCTCGCAGTGCATCGCCACGCAGCGCTGGTGGCCCACGACGCGACACACGCGGTGGTGGTCGCGGTGCGGCACCTCGTGGCGCAGGTCGTCGTGAAGGTGCACCAGACAAGAAGAAAAGCCTTGGTGGTGACCAAGTGGAAGGTCGTCAGGCGGTTCGCGAGTTGTTGATTGCGCAAAAGCGCAAAGTGCGTGAAATCTGGATTTCGAACGAAATCGACAACAGCGACATCGTGGAAGACATCGTGCAACTTGCGTCTGCATCGCGTGTGCAAGTGATGGATGTTCCGCGTCGCACCATCGAAGACACTGCTCGCAGCGAAGCACCTCAAGGTGTCATCGCATTTGCCCAACCGTTGGAAGAACACTCTCTCGATGAACTCACATCAACTGAAGGTGGTCGCAAGCCTTTCTTGGTGGCTGTCGACGGTGTCACCGACCCAGGCAACTTCGGTGCATTGCTTCGTTGTTGTGACGGAGCAGGTGTCACTGGTGTTGTCGTGCCACGTCATCGCGCCGTGCATGTGACGCCAACGGTTGCAAAAGCAGCGGCTGGGGCAGTGGAACACATTCCGATGGCAGTGGTGCAGGGCCTGCCCGCAGCAATGGGTGACATGAAAAAGGCTGGCGTGTGGTTGGTGGGTCTTGATGATGAAGCCGACACGTCACTGTTCGATATGGGGTCGCTTGCAGCTGAACCGATCTGCGTGGTTCTGGGTGCCGAAGGTGCGGGTCTCTCGCGACTCGTGCGCGAGCGCTGCGACATGGTGGTGTCGATACCGATGCTTGGCCAGTTGTCGTCGCTGAATGTGTCGGCGGCCGGCGCCTTGGCCACCTACGAAGTGGCTCGCGTTCGCCGCAAGCCCAAATAACTGAACTGCCACAGCAATTTGGTGCGTAGGCTTGGAAGCCGCGCCGAGTTAGCTCAGTGGTAGAGCAACCGCCTTGTAAGCGGTAGGTCGTGGGTTCAATCCCCACACTCGGCTCCAAGTGATATCTGAATCCCTTGTCAGTCAAGGGTTTGGGCAAGGTGGCAAGGCATTGAGACACACCGCCACTACCGTTTCATTCAACACAAGACCCCCTATGAGGAGGCCTGAACATGAGCCAACCACGATCTCGAGGCACCCGTAGCTCGCTACCGGCGCCCAGCAATGTCACTCTCGGAGCAGTGGTGGCTGTCATCGCCATCGTTCTCGGTTTCTTCGTGCTACGGAATATCAACGCCGACTCTGGTCCGTCAACCACGCCCGGCGGTGACGTCACCGACACAACCGCTGCAACTGGCGACGTCACCGACACAACAGCTGCTGGTGGCGTCACACCAACAACGGGACTTGTCATCACTGGTTTCAAGATTCAGGTCGCTAACGCATCTGGCGTCGCCGGAAGTGCGGGCAGTCTCACTGTTCAACTGCAGACCCTTGGGTATGTGGTGCAGCCAGCCGTGAACGTGTCGGCGGGTAGCCCGAAGCGGGCCAAGACCGGCGTGTTCTACCTAGCAGGCAGCGAGGCGGCGGCCCAGAACGTGGCCGAGACCCTGGGTGGCAACGTGGAAGTGGGCGCCATGCCTTCGCCCGTTCCGCTCGAGACCGGCACCTTGAAGGAAGCCAGCGTGTTGATCTTGCTCGGCACTGATTTGTCGAACAAGGAACTTGCCGGTGCCGCAACAGGTGGCAACGGAGCAGCGACACCGCAGACCACTGCAGTGCCATTGCCAGCAACCACCACGACGGTTGCACCGACAACTACTGCTGGCTGACATGGCGTAGCGCCGAGCGGCGCCTCGTTACTTCATTGCATTCGAAATGATGTGACGCGCTGCGTCTTCGATGCATTGCAATACGCGTGTGTGTGACGCTTCGTCACCAAAGTTCTTCACCAAACTGAACGGATGTGCAGCGTCGCGCATGTCGTTTGGTAGTTCATCGTCGACGTCACCACAAATAGTTGCAACGGGTTTGTCGTACTGCGCCGCAACATCGCACACGCCACCGACAACTTTTCCATGGAAACTTGTTTCATCGAGCAGACCTTCACCAGCGATCACGAGATCTGCATTGCGCACTGCATCGTGAAGACCTAGTTCGTCGGCCACCAAGTCGAAACCAGGAACAAGAGTGGCACCAAGTGCCATGAGACCTCCGGCAAGTCCACCAGCAGCGCCAGCTCCTGGCGTCATGCTCACGTCAACGCCGTATTGCTGCGCGTACATCTGCGCAAGGCGCTCAAGTCTGTTGGTGAGTAGTCGCACCTGTGTTCGCGTCGCACCTTTTTGCGGGGCGAATACTTCGGCAGCTTCGGTGAACAACGTGTCGACGTCGCACGCAACAAGAAACTCAACACCGCGCAATCGCGCCGGGGCATGAATGGCGCGAATGGCACCGTAGCCACCGTCGGTTGTGGCGGAGCCTCCAAGACACACGATGATCTTGTCGACACCGGTGTCGAGCGCAGTGTCGATGAGTTCTCCGACGCCTGTTGTGCTTGCGGCAATTGCATCGTTGTGTTCTGGCCCGCCGATGAGCGACAAGCCAGATGCACGTGCCATCTCGATGATGGCCACACCTTTGTGCAGTCGCCATGCCGCTTGCACCGGGTCACCGAGTGGGCCAGTGACGAGAGTTGTTTTGTTCGCGCCGCCGAGTGCATCGAGTGTTCCTTCGCCGCCATCTGCCATCGGAATTTCTGTGCAGTCGGCGCCAAGTTCCCAACATGCGTGACCAATTGCCGCGCATACCTGTTTGGCGGTGGCGGTTCCCTTGAACTTGTCAGCAGCAGCCACCACGTGCATTCGCCCACGATAAGCGCGCCTAGGGTGTGGCGATGAGCGAGTTCATTCATTTAGATGCGACTGCACAAGCGCAAGCCATTGCGAACGGTGACATTTCTCCGGCTGAAGCCGTTGATGCGACCATTGCCCAGGCGCAGAAGGTCAACCCGCAACTAAACGCCATCATTCACGAGCAATACGACAAGGCCCGTGCCCAAGCTGCCGGTGCATTGCCCGACGGTCCATTTCGTGGTGTGCCGATGGTGCTCAAAGATCTTGGTGCCGCGCAAGCGGGTGAGAAATACCACATGGGTTCGCGCATGTTGAAGAACGCCGACTTCCGCGCACCGTTCGACAGCTATCTCACTGAACGTTTTCGCCGCGCTGGCTTCGTAGTCATTGGTCGGACCAACACTCCAGAGTTCGGCTCGACCATCACAACCGAACCACTTGCGTATGGCCCTGCGCGCAACCCATACGACACCAACCATTCGACGGGTGGGTCCTCAGGTGGTTCTGCAGCATCAGTTGCATCGCACATCGTGTCGGTGGGTCATGCGAATGACGGCGGTGGTTCCATTCGCATTCCGGCGAGTGAATGTGGCCTCGTTGGTTTGAAGCCATCACGTGGTCGTACCAGTCAAGGCCCGTACTTCGGTGAGAACTGGATGGGTGCCACCATCGACGGTTGTGTCACTCGAACTGTGCGTGACACTGCCGCAGTGCTCGACCAGATCTGCGGATATGAATCAGGTGACCCGTACACGGCGCCACCGTTTGCTCGACCGCTCACGAGCGAAGTGGGCGTGGCACCTGGTCGGCTGCGCATTGGCCTGATGGACAATCCAGGGTCGCTTGGTGGGCTTGACCATGAAGAATCACGCGCGTCGATTGCGGCAACTGCCAAAGTGCTCGAGTCGCTTGGACATGAAGTTATTGTCGCCAAGCCATCCGCACTCGACGAAACCGAATATTCGCAACGATTCACCAACATCGTGTCGGCGTGCACCGACGCTGACCTCACCTATTTTGAATCAGTGCTTGGTCGTCAGTTGACCGATGACGACATTGAGCCCGACAACTTGTTCATGCGCGAGATCGGCAAGTCGATTTCTGCTGCTGCATACATCGCCGACGTGCAGTGGATGCACAGTTGGACACGTCGCATGGTGGAGTGGTGGTTGCCACGTGATGGCTCGCGTGGGTTTGACATGTTGTGCACGCCCACCATCGCTGGTCCACCACCAAAGATCGGTCACTTGAGTGGCCCCGAGGGCATGATGCACATGCTCGAGGTGTTGGTGTACACGGCGCAGTTCAACGTGACTGGTCAACCGGCAATGAGTTTGCCGCTGTACTGGTCGTCAACAGGTTTGCCGATGGGCGTTCAGTTTGTTGGTGCGCCGTATCGCGAAGATGTGCTTGTGCGACTCGCATCGCAACTGGAAGAAGCGCTTCCGTGGCGTGACAAACTTCCGCGTGTGATGTGACAAAACTTGAGTGCATCGGTAGGGTTTCGCTCTATGGCAGTCACCGTGCGAATCCCCACCATCATGCGTCCGCTCGCTGGCGGAGCCTCCACCGTTACGGTTGAAGGCGCGTCCCTGCGTGATGTGTTGGCCGCCCTCGATGCCGCCCACCCCGGTTTCAAAGACCGTTTGTTCGATGCCGAAGGCGCCCTCCACAAGTTCGTCAACGTGTTCGTCTCCGACGACGACGTGCGGTACCTGCAGGGTCTCGACACCCCGGTGAAAGACGGCGACACCGTGTCGCTCATTCCCGCCGTTGCCGGCGGATGTTGAACCGGCCGGCCAGGCCCCGTTTCCATCTGCTCATCCGCCCCGATCTACTCGGCAGGGGTTGAGGCGTTAGCAGTCCCCCCGATAGAGTGCTAGCACTCGCGCCCCCCGAGTGCGAGCGCCCTGACGGTGTTTCAGGGCGATGGTTACTCAACATGGTTACTCAATTGGAGGAAACGACATGGCAAAGCTGATTGCGTTTGACGAAGAGGCCCGCCGCGGTCTCGAGGCCGGCATGAACAAGTTGGCCGACGCGGTGCGCGTCACCCTCGGACCTAAGGGCCGCAACGTGGTGCTCGAAAAGAAGTGGGGCGCCCCCACCATCACGAACGACGGCGTGTCGATTGCAAAAGACATCGAACTCGAAGATCCGTACGAGCGAATTGGTGCCGAGCTGGTGAAGGAAGTCGCCAAGAAGACCGACGACGTCGCCGGTGACGGAACCACCACTGCAACAGTGCTCGCATGGTCGATGGTGCGCGAAGGTCTGCGCAACGTCGCGGCCGGTGCAAACCCAATGACACTGAAGAAGGGCATCGAGGCCGGTGTTGCTGCCGCAGTTGAGAGCGTTCGCGCACTCGCCAAGGAAGTCGACTCGAAAGAGCAGATCTCGCAGGTTGCTGCAATCTCGTCAGCTGATCAAGAAATTGGTCGCATGATTTCAGAAGCCATCGACAAGGTTGGCAAAGACGGCGTCATCACCGTTGAAGAGAGCCAGACGTTCGGCATGGACATGGACCTCGTCGAAGGTATGCGTTTCGACAAGGGCTACATCTCGCCGTACTTCGTCACCGACACCGAGCGCATGGAAGCGGTTCTCGAAGATCCGTACATCTTGCTCGTCGCAACCAAGATCACTGCCGTACGCGACATGTTGCCGGTGCTCGAGAAGGTCATGCAGAGTGGCCGTCCGCTCGTCATCATTGCTGAAGATGTCGAAGGTGAAGCACTCGCCACTCTCGTCGTCAACAAGATTCGCGGAACGTTCCGTAGCGCATCGGTGAAGGCTCCTGGTTTCGGCGACCGTCGTAAGGCGATGCTGCAAGACATGGCAATTCTCACCGGTGGACAGGTCATCAGCGAAGAAGTTGGTCTCAAGCTCGAGAACACCACGCTTGATCTGCTCGGCCGCGCGAAGAAAGTTGTCATCACCAAGGACGAAACCACCGTCATCGAAGGTGCCGGTGCCGAGGACGACATCAAGGGTCGCATCAACCAAATCAAGACTGAAATCGATAACACCGATTCCGACTACGACCGCGAGAAGTTGCAAGAGCGCCTCGCCAAGTTGTCCGGTGGCGTTGCCGTGTTGAAGGTCGGTGCAGCAACTGAAGTTGAGCTGAAGGAAAAGAAGCACCGCATCGAAGACGCAGTCAGCACCACGAAGGCTGCCATCGAAGAAGGCGTTGTGCCTGGTGGCGGAGTTGCGTTGTTGCGCGCACAGGCTGCAGTTGAAGCTGCCGCTGCGAAGATGACAGGCGATGAGGCAACGGGTGCCCGCATGGTTGCTCGTTCACTCGAAGCTCCGCTGAAGCAAATTGCCGAAAACGCCGGCATGGAAGGCGGCGTTGTGGTCGAGAAGGTGAAGAACCTCACCGGAACGCAGGGTTTGAATGCTGCCACTGGCGAGTACGAAGACCTCGTGACGTTGGGCGTCATCGACGCCGCCAAGGTGACTCGCTCTGCTCTGCAGAACGCGGCATCGATTGCGGCGTTGTTCCTCACCACAGAAGCAGTCATCGCTGACAAGCCCGATCCCGCTGCACCGGCAATGCCCGGTGGCGACATGGGCGACTTCTGATTCGGTAACGAACAAATCACTCACAACTTTTCGTGGACGGTGTGATCGCCCTCGTCACTATCGGCGAGGCACGCCACCACGACACCGATCTTCAACTGCTGGCCGACGCGCTCGCGCGAGCAGGGGCAACAGTTGAATTGGTGAATTGGGACGACGCCGCGGCGGACTGGAAACGGTTCGTCGCGGCGATTGTTCGTTCTCCATGGGATTATCACTGGCGATTGTCGGAGTTTCTGGCGTGGGCTGAACGTGTGTCGCAGGTGACGCAGTTGTTCAACTCAGCCGAGGTGCTGAGGTGGAACACCGACAAGGTGTATTTGCGCGATGCAGTTGCATTCGGTGTACCGGTCATATCCACGGAATTCGTGTCAGATGACGTTGGTGTCGATGCTGTTGCATTGCCGCGCGATGTCGTGGTGAAGCCAACGGTCAGTGCCGGCTCGAATGACACACTGCGTTTCATCGACGATGAGGCAGGCGCACGTGCGCATATTCGTCATGTGTTGTCAATCGGGAAAAAGGCGATGGTGCAGCCATATCAAGGTTGCGTTGACGAGCGAGGCGAGACCGGGCTGTTGTTCTACAACGGTGTGTTCAGCCACGCTTTTTGCAAGGCAGCAATTTTGTCGCGGGGTGAGAGCGAACGAAATGGGCTGTTTGTTGTCGAAGAGATCACAGCCCGCACTCCACGCGTCGATGAACTTGCCGTGGGAGACAAGGTGATTGAGTTGCTCGCATCACGTTTCGGTGAATCGCCGTTGTATGCGCGCATCGACATGGTGGACGGCGATGACGGCAAGCCATTGGTGATGGAAATCGAATTGGCTGAGCCGTCAATGTTCTTTCATGTGGCAGAAGGCTCGGCAGATCGTTACGCCAACGCGATACTCGCGCGGGTGGCTGCGTAGCCTTCAGTGCTTTGGTTGCGAGTCCCAAGTTCTTGCGCGTGAAGCAAGTCGACCGTCCGCGTCTGGACGGAACTGAACGTCGTTGTAGTGACATCCCGATGGAATCCAGTCGAAAGTCTTCGGTTCCGCAAACTTGATGTAAAGCGCCCGTCGCCCAGCCTCTGGGCTAGTCGGAGGGGAGTCGTGTGCATTGTGTCTCCGTAGTGAAGTGTCAAATCACCTGGTTCGGTGTTGATGGGCACGACCGGGAAATCCCCTTCGCCACCCCAATGGATCCAGTGCTTGGTGTATCGATGTGATG
>Ga0194130_10005999_pt1 | contig 14294 bp, 7 predicted proteins | sample TA2KigsurfametaG_FD_160084 | JGI IMG/M metagenome (GOLD analysis project Ga0194130, IMG submission 160084) | Freshwater microbial communities from Lake Tanganyika, Tanzania - TA2015050 Kigoma 12 surface | ecosystem: Environmental > Aquatic > Freshwater > Lake | place: Tanzania: Lake Tanganyika... | reverse complement strand
GTTCACGCTTCCGCCACCCCCGGTGGGAGACTTGGCCAATTTACTCCGATGCTCGATGGCTTCTAGCATCAGGGTACGAAGTATTGCCATTTGCTTCCCTCGCGTACCCGGACTTTGCTTGCCCGATTTCTGAGAGGATTCCGCAAGGGTAGCGCAGATAGCCCGTCCATCCACCACAACCGCAGCTTCGACGGAGTTTCCAGTTGTTTTGGCGATCAACGTTTGACCTGAGATCAACTCGCCGGGAGCATGACCGGTATGCACTGTTGTCACTCCAAAGGATCTCAAGTACTCGACGAGTTCCTCTCGCGGATTGTACGCATCGATAGCCCGCAACTCAGGTTGGAGCGGCGAAGAGGACTCGAGATGATCCGAGTCATGATCGACGTTCAGGATGCCCGACAGCCCAACGCACGTGCGAACATCGATCAATCCAGGGAGGACGACTTCGGCATCGCGCACGACGGCTCCCTCGGGAATAGCAACCGAACCAGCCTCACCAATGGTCGCGATTTTGCCGTCGACGCAAACGACAACGCCGTTTTCGATCACTTTTCCGGAGACCGTATGGATCTGCTTTCCACGGATTGCGATCACATCAGCGGCTTTGGTAGCCGAGCATTCCATCACGAAGATGATTGCAACGCACCACACAGGTACACTGGCTGCGAGGTATCGATTCAATTTCGAATGATGCATCTTCATTTAGCTCCTCCGACCTGCCATGCCTGAGCGTAGCAGCAAAGAAATGGATCGAGGTCACTTCCGGCGCCAGGACCACCCTCGGCGAACAACGCGTCGCTGGGATCGCTTAGATCGAAGGCCTTTTCCCCTTCGACCCATGTTTGCAAAAGTCGGGTGTAAACGCTCAAGGGGTCACCGCTGAGGATGGCGAAATCTGCATCCTTGCCGAGGCTCAACGATCCGATTCGACTTTCGAGGCCCAGCATTTCGGCACCGGCCAATGTCAGGGCACTGACCGCTTGGTCGCGGTCCATACCAGCCCGTACGGCTAATGCAGCCGATCTCGCAAAGAGTCGAGAGTCCGTTATCCAATCGTCGGTGTGAAAAGCGACTCGCACACCGGCCTTGGAGAGGACTCGTCCGTTCTTCAGCGCCATATCGCGAGCCTCCAGCTTGCCTCCTGGAGAATCGAGAACAATGATCGAACACGGAACTTTTGCCGCTGCGATTTCGTCAGCGACCTTCCACCCCTCGCTTACGTGGTGCAGCACGACTCGAAGATTGAACTCTTGCGCTAATCTCAGCACAGTGATGATGTCATCATGGCGATGGGTATGATGATGCACGATCCGCGTACCCTGCATGGCTTCGACGAGCGACTCCAAATGCAGATCCCGCGGGGGCAGCTTTTCCGGATCCTCTTTTGCTGCAACAACCTTGGCGTGGTACTCGCGAGCTTTGATGTACTGCTCTCGGACCAAGAAAGCTGATTTGCCTCGGGTTCCAGGAAAGGGTGAGTCTCCTTGGGAGTTAGTTCCGTTCGCCATTTTCAATCCACCCAGCGGTTTCCCTTGATCGTCCCGAATCAAGATATCATCGATGGTTGTTGGCCCTTTGCCTGCATAGCGGAGTTTGCAATACACGGTTTGGCCGCTCACCAAATGCCCCGAGCCCGGCATGATATTCAACGTGGTCAAGCCACCTGCGAGCGCTCGCTTGAAGCCCGAGTCTCTTACGTTGATCGAATCCAGGATCCGAACTCCGGGCTGTATGGGGCTACTACCATCGGCGGCACCGCCACCGCCGATGTGGCTGTGAGTACACACCAAGCCCGGCATAATCCATTTGCTATTGGCATCGATTGTTTTTGCTCCCTCGGGGATCGCAACCTCTCCTGTGCGACCAACGGCGATGATCTTGCTGCCACGAATGACCAGAGTACCGCGCTCGAACACGGCAACTCCCGCGGTTGAATCCCCCGACAGAATCTTGGCATCCACCCATGCCGTCGCTTCCCCTGCAAGTCCCTCCGCACGGCTTTGATACGAGCGGAGGCCACCAACTGCCATGCACGCGATCGATGAGGTCCCTAACTGCAACAACCTTCGACGATCCGAATCCATCGGTCGACCACCCCCACATAAGCACTTCGAAAAGATCCGATCTACCTTGCAATGCAGCGATGCATTCCTCGGTCAGAACCGGTTCGAGGGTAATCGCATCGGAGAGAAAAGTCCAATTGAAACGGCAAGGAACACCCGGTCTTCGTCAATCGTCGGGCCTAGTACACCAATCGGATCGCAACGCCGATTTCCCAAAGAGACCTCCAACCTGTTGAGGTTTTACGGTTGGAATGTCCGGTATTCCCAATCCTTGATGAGAACCTTTGATTGAAAGACGCAGTAGCCGAGTGGCCTGGATCGCATCACCTCAGCCCGTACGGAGAACTTGCGGTTCTCTCTTTCGATTTCGAGGATCTGTTCGTCATTGAGCCAAACAGTGATGTTCTTTGCATCGACTCGAATCTTAAAACGGTACCACTCACCGTTCTTGAAGTTGCGGTAACTGGAGGTTTCATTTTCACTGGCATCGTTTCCGTTGATGCTGCTGATTCCGACCAGTCCACCGCCCCAACCGCCGCAGATGAACGAACAATGTTCTTTGCCGACAGGAAAGGTGATCCCGGCGAAGAAGTCGGACCCTTCGACACGCTGTGCGGACCAGCGCAGTTCGTAGTTCTCGAGCGGAAAATCTTTTCCTAGGCGAGTGACTCCCGTGAGTGGCTCACCCCGACTGAGCATCAGAGAGCCTTTTTTGTTCTCGACTTCACCTTCACCACCAAAATTAGTGACCTCCCAGCCTTCGATACCGTCCTTGGGGAGCAGGGGCTTCCACCCCTCGGCGGCGGCTCCGTCGGCGGGTTTTGGCGTTGTCGCTGCTGCTTTCTCGTTGGATGCAGAGGTATCTTGAGCGAGGGCAAAGAAGGAGCAGAATGTCGTGAGCACTACCAAAGCCAAGCACGACTGCGAGAGAGAGCGAATCATAGTGGGAATCAACGGGTAAGGTGAATGGGGAGCACGCACTAAAGGAGTGCCCCACCCATCCTACACCAAATCAAACGTCGGTGGGTGGATCGACGAACTCCGGTTCCACCAACTTGGTAATCACCCCTGATTCATAACCTCGTTTTAACAATTGGCGAACGGCTTCGCGGCCACGGTCACCGAAATCGAGAGTCCAGTCGTTCACATACATTCCGACGAAGGTATCGCCCTTTTCTCTCTCCAGGCCACGTCCCCATCCAAGCGCATAATCGAGGGCCGATTTACGATGATCCAGTCCGTGCTTGATGCTCAGGTAGAGGTACTTGTTCACGTCACGAATCACCTCAGCACCTAGATCCTTGCGAATGCCGTTGGCACCCAGGGGCAATGGCAACCCCGTTTGTTCCATCCACCATTTACCGAGATCGACGACTAGGTTTAGATTTTGGGATTGGTAGGTCAATTGGCCTTCGTGAATCACCAATCCTGCGTCGATGGCTTTTCCTTCGTAACTACCATGTTCGACGATATCGAGGATTTGATCGAACGGAACAACCACGTGGTCAAAATCCTTAAGCCACATTCGGCAGGAGAGATACGCAGTCGTCAATGTTCCTGGGACAGCGATTGTTTTGCCAGCGAGCTGCTCACGCGTCGAGTTTCCGCGGGCGACGACCATGGGGCCGTAATTGTCTCCCATACTTGCGCCGCAGGAGCAAATCATGTAGCGATCGCTCAGGTATGCATATGCGTGCAGACTCAGGGCGGTCAGTTCCAGTTCGCTTTGGAAGGCGCGGCGATTTAAGGTTTCGATGTCGACCAATTCGTGTTCGAATCGGTAAGGCCCGACGTCGAAGCAATCCTTTGCCAATCCATAAAACATGAATGCATCGTCTGCGTCTGGGCTATGTCCTACTCGAATGCGGATGTTTCCTTGGGTGGCTGTGTCGGTCATGATTTGGTTCGAAAAGCCTATTTAAGGAGCTGAAAACACCAAGTATCGGAGAGCAGGAGGAAAAATCTACTTCCCTCCCCTGTTAACCGCAATCCAAAAGGGGTAGCAACCGCGGATTCTTGACCCCGCTGGGAAGAAATCCCTGGATTCTGAGAAAACTCCGCTTAGTGCAAGATTGGCAACTCGATCACGCTCGCGGTGCCTGGACGGCGCAGGATCGAATGAACTGCGGGCTGAAAATCCTCGTCCCCAGCCTCGAATATGTTCGGCACGAACTTCTGCGGGTTTCGATCAATGAACGGGAACCAGCTGCTTTGGACTTGGATCATGATCCTGTGTCCGGGCTGGAAGGTATGAAAGATATCGCTCAGTTCGAACGCAATTCGGGTTGGTTTCGATGGCTCCATCGGAATGGGTTTTGCGAAACTCTCCCGGAACCGACCTCGCAGGACTCCAGCTCGGACCAATTCCTGCCTGCCGCTGTTGGCATTTTCCTTAAGGTCCTTGCCCCGCCCGCCACCGGAAACACCGGGGAACTCATCGATGATCTTCACGATCCAGTCGGCGTCGGTACCGGTTGTCGTCACCCACAGATCCACGGGAATCGGCCCTGCCACGGTCATCGCCTCGGTCAGCACTTCACTCCTGTATACCAGAACATCGGGTCGCCAGGACGCAAAGCGCTGATCCTCCGTAACGTAATCACGGGCCCAGGCATTGGTGATTTCCATCGTATAGGGAACCGGTTTGCGAGGGTCGCTTGGAAAGAAATCTTGCCCTTCACCGACCAATTCCTTGATCGGACTGAGGGAACCATTTCCTGCTAAATAGAACTTCGCTTTCTCAGTTTGCTTCGGAGGCCACGTATCGAACTGCCTCCATCGATTCGCACCTGTTTCAAACGCAGTCATCTCTGCAGGCAACACGTGCGCGGTGCCCCGCAGATGGTGTTCGAAAAAAGGAACCAAAATATTCTGCTGGTACCACGTTGACGTCGCGAAGCCAAAATCGGCTTGTCCCAATTTCCGCCCTTCGTCCCCGGCCCATTGCCCGTGATACCAGGGACCCATCACCAACGCATTGGAGGTAGCGGGGTTCTGCTTTTCGATGGCGGCGTACGTTGCGAGTGGCCCGTAAAGATCCTCTGTGTCGTACCAACCACCGACCGTCAGTACCGCAGCTTTAATGTTTTGAAGGTTCGGAAGGATGTTCCTCGCTTTCCAAAATTCGTCGTAGTTCGGATGCGCTTCGAGATCGTTCCAGAATCCGATCTCATTTTTGAAGTACTTGGCATCGACATTTTTTAATGGGCCTAGATCTAAGAAGAACTGGTATCCATCGCGTGTCGGGAAGTCAAAGCCCGGGTTGTTTTCCGTAGTCGGCTTGGGTCGAGCTTTTCCGAACGATGCAAAAAAATTGAATCCCATCGGTAGAACAAAAGCACCATTGCGATGGAAATCATCGAAGAACCAGTCAGCGATCGGGGCTTGGGGCGAGACCGCGACGAGGGCAGGGTGCGAATCGATCGCTCCAGCCGATGAGTAAAAGCCTGGGTAGGAGATTCCCCATTGCCCAACCCTTCCATTGTTGCGGGGAACATTTCGTACGATCCAGTCGATCGTGTCGTACGTGTCGCTGCTCTCATCCACCTGCTCTTTGCTGTTTTTCGAAAGGAGGTGAGGGCGCATGTTGAGGAACTCCCCCTCGCTCATGTACCGACCCCGCACATCTTGAAATACGAAGATGTATTTATTCTTCTCGAAATCTGGGCTAGGTCCCAACCTGGTTTTGTAATTGCTTAATCCGTACGGACCGACACTGTACGGGGTACGTGTCATCAGGACGGGATAAACGTTGGCCGGATCGATATCGTTCGGAGCATAGATTGCGGTGAACAGTGTCGCCCCATCTCGCATCGGGATTTTGACTTCGCTTTTGGTGTAATTCGCTCGGATGTAGTCCGCTCGTTCGTCGGTTTGTCCCGCGGCCTCATGGAGCGTCCCTAAAAGTATTCCTGCAACCACCAGAGCCGTTCCCCAGCGAGCCAATTCAAACCCACGAATCGCGATCTGCATAACCATGTTGTCACCCGTGTAAAATGTGTCCATCACCCCGTCGATGCGAGCACCTTAAGCCTTGGATAGCCTTGGAGCAGTGTACATGATGGATCCTGTCGGTTAACCTCATTTGGGACTGAAACCCTGCAAACTCGAAGAATCCATGAAGCCCCGACCAACTAGAGCCAAACGCACGCTCGCCGATTTCATTCGGGGCAATCCTATTCCTGAGGAAGAAAGTCTCACTGACGGGTCGGGAGCCGACGGCGCATCCTCTGATTCCCCGCTCGACTCCCCTGAAACGCATGATCTGGCCAGCGCCGAATCACTGATCGCCATGGCAGAGTCAGACGCAGCTCGCCGGTCGAGCGTTCGGGAAAGACCGAAAACCACCAAGTCGAAGACGTCGACGAAAAAGGGGATAACGGACCGTAACAAGGTTGCGTCTCCGACAACGTCACAACACGAAGCATCGAAACCACAGAAGGGGAATCCATCGCATGTCTTATTGGAACCCTCGCCAACCACTGTCCTTGAGCCTGCCGAACCGAGTCCGGCCCCGGCACTCCTCGCTGCGATCGGTGAGTTAACGCTGTTCCAGCAAGCGATCGGGACTTGGTCCAGCCATCAGACCATTTGCTGGGAGGGAGCCTGGCTCGGCGCGGTCGCGCCGCTGGTGGCGGCCACGGTCTCTAAACTCAATCGCCCGATCTTGCTCCTGGTAGCCCACCATCAAGACGCCGAAACCGTCGCGCGCGATCTCGAGTTCTTTCTCGGTTACGACTGCGATGTCTTTCCACCCGCATCCGACGATACCGATGTCGATTCGCTTCAGCAGCAGGAAGTCATTCAGCGGTTACAAGTCCTCTCGCGACTCGATCGTTATGCAACGAATAATAGTGTGGAACCAACGCCGGTGATCGTCTCGACGTTGCCCGCTTTAATGCACAGTGTTCCGAGCCCCGATCAGATGCGCAAAGATCGCAGGGTGGTAGAAGTAGGAAAGAAAGCCGACCTTGGAGAACTTAAGGCATGGCTTTCCGCCTCGGGGTATCGGACCACCACCAGCGTCCAACTGCCAGGCGAGTTCACCGCGCGTGGCGGTATCCTCGATGTCTTTCCTCCCGACGCGTCCGAACCTCGCCGCATCGAGTGGTTCGACGATGAAATTGAATCGATACGCACGTTCGATACGGTAACCCAGCGATCCATCACACGCATGGATCGCATCGATTTGATTGCGGCCAATGAAGCTACTCGCGAAGAGGCAACACTGATCGATTTCTTGACGCCGGAAACGATGGTCCTCGTCAGCGAGCCCGTTGCTGCACTGCATGGCGCGCACGCGTTTCAAGCGCGAGTTCCTTTTCCAGAACGGTTCAAAGATCCCATCGAATTGATGCAAAGACTCCAATCGTATGCCTATGCGCAAATCTCACAACTCGCGGCAGAGGGATTACTCGGCGAGCTGATCCGAATCCCCATCGGGGACGTTCAACGGATCGGAGGCGAATTGGAAAATCTCTCCAAGGAAATCGACCAAGCTCTCGGGGAGCGACGAGTGGCGGCTGTGGTCTGCATCAACGATGGCGAAAAAGCGCGACTCCATGACATTTTGAAATCGAGCCTCGCCTACTCATCGGGGCGATTGCGGCTGGTTGTCGGGATTTTGAGCAGCGGCTTTGAGATCCCCGGCCAGGGAGCTTATATCCTGACCGTGAATCAATTGCTGCGACGGTCCACCTTGAAGCGATCGAGCAAGAAACTCGCATCGCGAGCGATTGATAGCTTTCTCGATCTCCGAGAAGGGGATCTGGTCGTCCATCTCTCGCACGGGATCGGCATCTATCTCGGCATGGAGATGATCGAAAAGGAAGGGCAAAAGCACGAGCACTTGATGCTCGAATTTGATGGGGGTACGAAACTCTATGTCCCGGCGAGCAAAATCGATTTGGTCCAACGTTATGTCGGTGGAACAAAGACACGACCAAAACTAGCCAAAATCGGTGGTCAAGCATGGGCTAAACAGAAAAAAGCCGCCGAACACGCAGTGGCTGATATGGCCGCAGAATTGCTGCAATTGCAAGCCCAACGCCGTGGCCAGGTCGGTATTCAATTCAAACCGGACTCCGTCTGGCAGCAGCAGTTCGAAGCATCCTTTCCCTATGAAGAAACACCGGATCAGTTGACGGCGATCGCCGCCTTCAAGAAGGACATGACCTCCCCTCGTCCCATGGAGAGACTGATTTGCGGAGATGTAGGGTTCGGCAAAACCGAAGTAGCGATGCGAGCTGCCTTCAAAGCGGTTGAGAGTGGCTATCAAGTTGGCGTACTAGTCCCCACGACGGTCCTCGCGGAACAACACTTCAAGACGTTTCGGCAACGGATGGCTGAATTTCCGTTCGAAATCGCCAAGCTCAATCGATTCGAATCCCATGCCGAACAAAAGGAAACGGTCCGACGGATCGCAAACGGCCAAATCGATATCGTCGTCGGCACTCACCGACTCGCGTCCAACGACGTTCAGTTCTTTAATCTTGGTTTGCTCATCATCGACGAAGAGCAAAAGTTTGGTGTGGAACTGAAAGAGCGGATCAAAAAAGCAGCCACCCAAGTCGACGTGCTTACATTATCGGCAACTCCGATTCCTCGCACCCTGCACATGTCCTTGGTGGGAATACGCGACATCTCTAACTTGGAAACCGCACCCGAAGAACGGATGGCTGTGGAAACCCGAGTCGTGCGTTGGAACGACGCATTGATCCGGAATGCTATCCTTCGCGAACTCAACCGCGATGGCCAGATCTTCTTTGTCCACAACCGTATCGAGGACATGCACAACGTAGCCGCGCGGCTCCAACGAATCGTCCCCGAAGCCCGCATCGTGATCGGACATGGTCAAATGCCCGAAGATGGTTTGGAACAGGTCATGCTCGATTTTGTCGAGCATCGCACTGATATTCTCCTCGCAACCACCATCATCGAGAGTGGACTCGACATTCCAAATGCGAACACAATTTTCATCGACGATGCTGACCGCTACGGGTTGTCCGAGCTCCATCAACTCCGTGGACGGGTTGGAAGATATCGAAACCAAGCCCACTGCTATCTGCTGGTGGATAGGAGCAAACATCTCAATCCTGACGCCGCCAGGAGACTCCATGCGATCGAGGAGTTTTCTCAACTCGGTGCGGGTTTTGGAATCGCGATGCGCGATTTGGAAATACGCGGCGCGGGGAATCTCCTCGGTACGCAGCAGAGCGGCCACATCGCAGCCGTGGGCTATGAACTCTACTGCCAATTGCTCGATGCGGCGGTACGCCAATTGACGCGGCAACCACCCAAACTGAGTCTAGATGTCGAAGTCAATTTACCGATCGAGGCCTATTTGCCCACTGACTATGTCGTCGACATGCGCCAAAAGATCGACGTGTATCGGCGCATCAGCCGTCTTCGCGATATCCAGTCGGTAGCCGACATGCGCCAGGAACTCATGGACCGCTTTGGCGATCTCCCCAAACCCGTCGATCGAATGCTCAACATCGCGGAATTGAAGATGGATGCGACTCTATGGTCCATCCGCTCGATTTCGATCCAAGACAATTTTCTTTGCTTTGGATACACGGATGCACGCCGCATCGCGCAACTCGCCGAAAAGCATGGAAGCCAGTTGCGAGTGGTCGACCGCGAACAGGCCTACTGGCCGCTCTGGACCCCAAAACCCCTCAGCGAACCGAAGCCGACCTACCCCCACCACAAACACGCTCACTCGCGAAAAGAACCCGCCGCGAAGGAACCGGAACTCACCGATTCCGAGAGGTTGGCCAAGATCGATTTGCTAGCAACGCTGCAAAAGATCTTGCGTTGGTAACCTCGAATCGAGTATCGACCTAATACGCGGCGGACTGTGGGCGATCGCAGATCAAGGAAGGCGACTCGCCGACAGACTATATCTCTCCGATCGGATCCTCATCCATGGAAACCTTTCGAGGAGGATCCTAGGGGATTGACGATCCCGAGGATGGATATCAGGTTCGATTCGAAGATTCAAATGGCACGGATGCTTATTCGCATGAACGCTTTTTCGCTCACACGCAAAAGACTTAGAGAAACATCCGGTTGGATAACAGCGAGCAGCGTCACAGCCATCCTTCTCACGCTAATTCCGGCGATCGCTTTTGCACAACTACCGGCACCACAGCCACCTGAAGCAACGCGCATCGTGGCACGAGCGATCCCTAATGCAAGGGAGACAATCCCATTGATCGCGGACGGCGAAGCAACCGACACGTTGGCTACGAATGCCGTAGAAGCTGATTCAGAGCCCAATGCTCCCCCCCCAACGACCAAGGAACAAGATCTGTTTGTTGCAGCCCGGGTGATCGCCGTAGTGGGCGAGGAGCGGATTCTCCTCGGGGACTTGGTACCCCCGAACGTACTCAACAAGGCAACAATCTCAAACCCGGCATTCGAAGCCACTATTCGCAAAGGCTTGGCATCATCGATCGAACAAAAGTGCTTGGCGCAGCATTTCATCAATGCACAGACCGCTGGCAAACCAACCAAGGAGCGCAATGAAATTCGGACGAAAATCAATGCGAAGACCGCTGAGATTTTTAGAACAAAGGTTCTCCCCGAGCAAATGGTTCGCGCGAAGTGCGAAACCGAACTTGAATTTATCGAGGGTCTGGAGAAGAGTGGCCGGAGCCTAGAATGGCTCAAACGTTCATTCGCGGAACAGATGTGGGCTGAACAGGCGTTGCGAGAACATGTCCAAGATAAACCCACTGTAGAACTTCATGAGATGCAAGACTATTACGACGCTCATCCAGATCTTTGGAACAAATCTGCGCGTGCTCGCTTCAGAATTTTGTCTTCGACCTTCAAAGCGACTCCGAATCGCGATGCGGCCTACGCGGAGATCGTGAACATGGGGAACCAAGTCTACTTCGGCGGTTCCTTTGACGCGGTAGCAAAAAGTCTATCCAAAGGATTCGGAGCTAGTGACGGTGGAAACGTCGACTGGGTTTCCCCTGGATCCCTCAAGAGCAAAGTAATCGAGGAAGCGGTTTTTTCCATCGAACTGAAAGCCCTGAGCCAAATCCTTGAGGACAGCGAGGGCTTCCACATCATCGAAGTCCTCGAACGCGAAGATGCCTACACGATGACATTCCCTCAGGCACAAGCCGAGATCCGCAAGCAACTCGTCAAAGACAAAAAAGAGAAGCAGCGGGACGAGCATATCCGAAAGATCCGTGAAATCACTCCGGTTTGGACCGTGTGGCCAGAAGATATTCCAGGCTCCAAAGACCTAAAAGAGATTCAATAGTTTGGTTGCACGCTCGCAAGCGAGCAGAGTACTGCTATGAGTTTGCGAGGAGTTCGGGAATCACTCGACCGTGGACATCGGTCAATCGCCGCTGAATCCCATTGTGATAAAACGTCAATTTCTCGTGGTTGATTCCGAGCAGATGCAACGCTGTCGCGTGAAGGTCATAGCAGTAGGTCGGATTCTCCGCGGCCTTGAACCCGATATCATCGCTGCTTCCATATCGAATGCCACCGCGGACGCCGCCTCCCGCCATCCATGCCGTAAAGGCCCCAGGGTTGTGATCCCGCCCCTTCTGTTCCCCCTGCATGAACGGTTGCCGTCCAAACTCGCTCGTGCAGATGATCAATGTTGAGTCCAGCAATCCTCGTTGCTTGAGATCCTCGATCAAGGCCGAGACGCCGGTATCCAAGATTCTTCCCCAGTATCCATGGTCTCGCACGATGTCTTCGTGCGAATCCCAGTTTGGCCGAATTGCTTTCTTCGAAGTGTTTTCTGCACCGCAGTAGATTTGAACAAATCGTACGCCACGTTCCACCAACCGCCGTGCCAGCAAGCATTGCCTGCCAAAGGGTCCGATATCGGGATCGTCCAATCCGTACAACGCGTGAATGGGTTGCGACTCTCGACTTAGATCGACCGCCTCGGGAGCGCTCATTTGCAATTTCCCCGCGAGCTCAAACGAAGTGATTCGAGCTTCGAGCAACGAGTCCCCAGGCCGCTCGCTAGCATGTTGGCGATTCCACTGCTCCAGGAGCGATAACCCTTGCTCTTCGGCCTCTCGATCGACCTCCCTCGCGGGGAATAGATCTCGGATCACCTCCGTCCCACCTCCGATCTCCATGACGGTCCCCTGGTGAACGGCCGGCAGAAACCCAGCGCCCCAATTGATAATGCCACCCGGCGGAAGTCCTCGCGGATCGGGCAACACCACAAACTCAGGCAGATTATCCGATTCACTTCCTAGGGCATACGTCACCCACGCTCCCATCGAGGGAAAGCCGGGTTGAATGAAACCGCTGTTCATCATGAACATCGCAGGCCCATGCAGCGCCGACTTGCTCTGCATGGAATTGATCAATGCCATGTCATCCGCGCACTGAGACAGCTTCGGGAACAGGTCCGAGATCCACAACCCGGACTCGCCCCGTTGGCGAAAGCTCCAAAAACCCTTGGCATGCTTGCCAGCGACTCCTGCAAAGGTTTGCTTCCCCAACTCGGAGTCAAAAGGAGTTCCGTGCAGTCGCTCTAACGCGGGCTTGTAGTCCCAGGTGTCGACATGGCTCAGTCCACCAGGACAAAAGATCTCGATGACATGCTTGGCCCGTGAGGCATGATGAAGTCCATCGCCAATAGATCGGTTTATTGGACTAGCAGAGTTTTTTCGCTGCAGCATCGCCGCGCAAGCGATCGCGCCCAATCCTGTCCCCGTGCGTGCAAGCCAATCGCGTCGAGTGCTCCGAAGAACAGAATCTTCAACCTTCGGGGAATCCGAGATCTGCGAGTTCATCGATCTATGCTCAATCGACATATACAAACTCGTTGGTGTTAAAAAGGATCCTGCACAATTGAAACAAACCTGCAGACTCGATCAGTCGAGAGGCATTAGCAATCTCTGCTGGAGTCGGCTTCCTTCCAAAGGCCAACCGAATCGCCCGTTCGGCCTGAGCGTCAGCCCGATCCCCAGACTCGTGTTGCAATCGCATCACGAGTCGATCGCTCTGCTGAAGAACGAAAGCATTGTTGAGCGTCGCCAAGGATTGAATGGCTGTGGTTGTCGTATTTCGAACCGGGGTCATGGTGGCTGGATTAGGGCAGTCCAGGCTGGTTAGGAATGGATGAGGCGTCGTCCGAACCACGAAACGGTAAATACTGCGCCGAAACACATCGGCTGTTTCCAAGACGCGGTGTTGGTAGACGGGAGCGTACTCCTCCTGATAGTCGAAATCTCGGTATCCGGGACCATGCAGCGAATGAACAAGTGAACCTGAAACGGTTAGAATCGTATCGCGCAGAGACTCGGCATCCAAACGCCTAGGGTTCTGTCGCCAGACAAATCGATTGCTCGCATCGACTACCGGTGAAGAATTCCCGGGCCGGACCGAAGTCCGCTGATAGGCATCCGAAAGCAAAATCATTCGATGCATGCGTTTTACGGACCATGCCCCTCGATGCAATTGGTTGGCCAACCAATCGAGCAATTCCGGGTGCGATGGCGGTGCACCACCGAGTCCAAAATCGCTTGGGGTCGCCACCAAGCCCGTGCCGAAATGGTGATGCCATAATCGATTCGCCAACACTCTCGCCGGCAATGGATTTTCTGTCGAACAGATCCACTCCGCCAATGCGACTCGGCGCTGTGCGTCGGTCGATTGGCTGTTGAGTGCAGCGATCGAATCCAAGCGAGGCCCGACGCATGCAATCGTTCCCGGCAGTACCACATCGCGAGCATCTTCGGTGTTTCCGCGGTTTAGCAGCCGAATCTCAGATGGCGTTTCAGGCACCACTCCGTAGACCCGCATCGCTTCCGGCAATGATGCCAACTCGGCTTGAAGCTCATCAGACGCCTTGTGAAGTTCGCTAATTCGCAACGCTTCCTCCTGGGACTCCTCGCGATGGATCGGTGCTAGCGACGCATCGATAAAACAGATTTGGTCATGACCGATTCCGTTACCCCCATCGGTCGCGATCAGCGTCAGCGTGGTAGCACCTGCAGGCAACTCGTGCCGAATCGTCTGAAGGCCATCATTGCGCCCCAATCCGAGGTGTTTAAACACGAGTTGGTCATCGACCAGCACATAGACATCAGCCCCTTTGCGGGCTGTCTCGCCGAAATAACCGACCATCGCAGTGAATGCGGTGCCACCCTCATCCGAACTCCCTTCGTTGGATTTACGAAGTTCCTCAAGAGGCTCTTTTTGCAGACGGAACGTAATCCCAGCGTT
>Ga0194130_10005996_pt1 | contig 14304 bp, 5 predicted proteins | sample TA2KigsurfametaG_FD_160084 | JGI IMG/M metagenome (GOLD analysis project Ga0194130, IMG submission 160084) | Freshwater microbial communities from Lake Tanganyika, Tanzania - TA2015050 Kigoma 12 surface | ecosystem: Environmental > Aquatic > Freshwater > Lake | place: Tanzania: Lake Tanganyika... | reverse complement strand
GAAGTTCCGCAACCAGATCGCGAACCCGGGCTGCTGGTAGAGCTGCTCCCAGAGCTCGATCCGCTCCTCGGGGGTGACCTCGTAGAAGCCGCGGCGATCGGGCTCGTGCTCGAAACCACCGGGCGTGCGGGCGCACGTCTCGAAGATCTCGTCGTAGCGCGAGCGGATCTCGTCCATTTCCTCGGCCGAGATCGGTCCGTTGTGCAACGGGGAGCTCCAGTTGGGCCGACGCTGGAAGACGTGCAGCGTGCCGACCTCGGGTGCGATCGCCGCGATGCACTGGATGCCGGTGGCGCCGGTACCGACCACGGCGACCCGCTTGCCCGCAAGGTCGACCGGCTCGTGCGGCCAGAAGAACGTGTGCCACGACTGGCCCTTGAAGTCCTCGACCCCGGGGATGCGCGGCATCGTCGGCGCCGAGAGCAGCCCGAGCGCGAGGATCAGGAACTGCGACGTGATCGTTCGTCCGTCGGAGACCTCGAGCTGCCAGGCCCCGGCCGCGTCGTCCCAGGTCGCGTGGTCGAGTCGAGCGTTGAACTGCATGTGCTTGCGCAGGTCGAACTTGTCGGCGACGTGGTTGAGGTACTTGAGGTTCTCCGGCTGCGGCGAGTACCGCTCGACCCAGTGCCACTCGTCGAGGAGTTCCTTGGAGAAGGAGTAGCCGTAGGTGTAGCTCTCCGAGTCGAACCGGCAGCCCGGGTACCGGTTCCAGTACCAGGTGCCCCCGAGGTCGCCGGCGGAGTCGAGCACGACCGCCCGCATGCCGAGGTCGGTGAGCCGCTTGACCTGGTAGATCCCGGCGACCCCTGCGCCGATGATGACGACGTCGTAGTCCACTGCGGTCGTGGTTCCCATACCCCTGCTCCTGTGCCGGATCGGCCCGGTTCCCCCGGTCCGTTCGTCAGACTACGAGGAAGTCGACTCGCCCGTCAGGTTCCGCCGTAGGGCCGTTGGTCACCTTCGCGGTCGGTGCGACCGCCCGATCACCGGCAGGGACGTCACCCCGACGAGTCGGTTGTTCCTGCTCCAGGTCGGCGACCCGACCACCTCGAGTGTGGCGAACCGGCGGAAGAGCTCCTCGAGCATGAGCCGGATCTCGAGGCGGGCGAGGCTCGCGCCGAGGCAGAAGTGGACACCCACCCCGAACCCGAGGTGCGGGTTCGGATCACGACCCACGTCGAAGCGGAACGGGTCGGCGAACACCGACTCGTCACGGTTCGCCGACAGCTCCCAGTAGGTGACCTTGTCGCCCGTGCGGAGCCGGCAGCCTCCGAGCACGGTGTCGCGGGTCACCGTGCGCCGCTTGTAGACCGACGGCGACGTCCACCGGACGACCTCCTCCACGGCGGTCCGGAGCAGCGAGGGATCCGACCGGAGCCGACGCTCCTCGGCGGGGAACTCCCCGAACGCCAGCACCGCGCCGGCGATCGCGCTCCGCGTCGTCTCCGCTCCTGCGGGGAAGAGCAGGTTGAAGAACGCCCGGAGCTCGCGGTCGGTCAACGGCGGTTCGCCGTCGTCGCCGCCGGCGTGGACGACCACCGAGAGGATGTCGTCCCCTGGATTCGCCCGCTTCTCCGCGATGATGCGCGCGCCGTGCGAACTGAGGACGCGCACGAGCTCCGGGTCGAACACCTCCCCCGTGTCGCTGTCGGCCGCGGCGTCGACGATGTGGAGCAGCTCGAGGCGCTGTGACTGCGGCACCCCGAGGATCGAGCAGATCGCCTGCAGCGGCAGTTCCTGGGCGACACGTTCGACGAGGTCGAAGGGTTCGTCGTCGGGCACGGCGTCGACGATGGCGGCCGCCCGGCGCCGGAGGTCTTGCTCGAGTCGGCCGATCGCCCGAGGGGTGAACCCTGCATTCACGAGGTGACGGAGCCGACGGTGCTGGGGGTCGTCGGTCATGTTCAGCATGATCCCGGCGCCGGGGCTGTCCCCGATCGTCGTCCCACCGACGCCGGAGGAGAACGTGACCGGATCCTTCATCACCGTCGCCGCGTCGGCGTGGCGGGTGACGACCCAGAACCCGACGCCGCCCGGCGTCCGGTCGGTCGGCTCGTGCCAGAACACCGGGGACTCCCGCCGCCACCGGGCGAAGGCGTCGTGGGGGAACCCGGCAGCGAAGGTGTCGGCGCTCGAGAGGTCGACCGGTGCGTCGGCAGCGGGGTGGCGGCGTGCCATGCGCGCCGATCCTGTCACAACCTCCTCCTACGCTCGCCGGGCGTGCGCATCCTCCACACCGCCGACTGGCATCTCGGTCGCACCTTCGGGTCGCTGTCCCTTGCTGCGGACCAGGCGAGCTTCGTCGACTGGTTCGTCGACCTCGCACAGGCCGAGGCGGTCGACCTCGTCGTGATCGCCGGCGACCTCTACGACCGGGCGATCGCCCCGGTCGACGCGATCGACCTCTTCGGGACGACCGTCCGCCGACTCAGGGCAGCCGGCGTGCTGGTCGCAGCGATCACCGGCAACCACGACGCCGCCGACCGGGTGGTGCCCTACGCCGGCATGCTCGATGACACCGGGTTCCTGCTGCGCGGTGGCTACGGCGCCGTCGGTGAGGTGGTGCAGCTCGACCTGGATGACGGCCCGGTCGACCTCGTCCTCCTGCCGTTCCTCGACCCACAGGCCGCGCCCGACCACCTCGGCGACGACCCCGGCGCGACCGAGGGTGAGGAGGCCCTCCTCGAACGCCGGCGGAGCCGCACCCACGCCACCGTCCTCCGCCACGCCACCGCTCGAGCCCGCACCCGCGTGCGGCACCGATCGATCGGCGTCGCGCATGCCTTCGTCTCCGGTGGCGCGACGAGCGACTCCGAACGACTCCTCACCGTCGGCGGTGGCGGCGACGTGCCACTCGACGTGTTCGACGGGTTCTCCTATACGGCGCTCGGCCACCTCCACCGACCCCAGGCCGTGGGTGGACCGACCGTTCGCTACAGCGGGAGTCCGCTCGCCTATTCCTTCTCCGAGGAGCACGCGAAGTCGGTCGCTCTCATCGAGATGACCACCACCGGAGGAGTCGACGTCCGGGAGATCCCCGTCCCGGTGGGGCGCCCGGTTCGCACCCTCACGGGGACCATCGACGATCTCCTCGACCCGGCTCGCCATCCCGACGCGCACGGTGCGCTCGTGCGAGCGGTGCTGACCGACCGCGAGACCGTGATCGACGCGAAGGTGCGCCTGCAGGGGGTCTATCCCTACATCGCCGAGATCGACCATCGTCGACCCACCCCCGCCAGCGGGTCGGCGGAGTCCACCGGGGTGCTCCGGCGTCGCATCTCGGTGATCGACGCCGCCCGTGCGTTCTGGGAGGCGGCCGAGGGCGCACCGCCCGACCCGGACACCGACGCCCTCCTCGTCGACGCGACCGCAGAGTTGGACACCCAATGAGACCGCTCCGCATCGAGTTCGCAGCATTCGGCCCGTATCCCGAACGCGTCGTCGTCGACTTCGCGGCGCTCACACACCGCGGGCTCTTCGTGATCGCCGGCGACACCGGCACCGGCAAGACCACGATCTTCGACGCGATGCTCTACGCCCTGTTCGGGAGAACCCGGGTCGACGCCGAGGAGGTGCGTTCCCACCACGCAGACAGCGATGTCCGCACGGCGGTGCGCTTCGACTTCGAGGCCGGCGGCACGCACTACGTCGTGGAACGCTCCCCCGCCCAGCTCCGCCCGAAGACCCGCGGCAGCGGAACCACCACCCAGGCCGCCTCGGCGTCACTGGTTCGCATCGAGGCGAACGGCACCACCACCTCGCTCACCACCCGGGCGAACGACGTCACCGTGACCTGCGCCGCTCTCGTCGGACTCGACGCCGCGCAGTTCCAGCGGGTGGTGCTGCTCCCCCAGGGCGAGTTCGCCCGGTTCCTCACCGCCCCGGCCGGCGAGCGCGAAGCGCTCCTCACCAAGCTGTTCGGCGGGGCTGCGCACGAAGCGCTCGCCGTCGCACTCCGACAGCGCGCAACGAGCGCACGGGAGGCCGTCGCCGACGTGACCTCGCGAGCCGCTGCGCTCCACTCGGTGTGGACCGACGTGGTGGTCGGCGCCGCGTCGACCCACCAGCTCGACCTGCCCGACGATTTCGACCCGACGGAGGCCGACGTCGACGCCCTCGTGCGGGTGACCGACGCGCTCGGCGAGGCAGCGACCACCGCCGAAGCCCTTGCGACCGCCGTCGAGGGAGCGGCGACCACGGCCCGAACCCTTCGAGCCGAGGCCGAGGAGGCCGCTCGACGGTTCGCCGCCGCAGGGACGGCCCGTTCCGAGCTCGCCGCCCTCGACGATCGCCGCTCGGCGGTCGGCGCCGCGGCGGATGCCGCTCGCCTCGCCGTTGCAGCGGCCCGGGTCATCGACGCACGAGACACCGCCGTGGAACGCCGCCGTGCCGCCGGCGCACGCGCGATCGGGCGAGACGCTCTCGTCGCGGAGGTCCGCACGCTGCTCGCAGCCGCCGGAGCCGACCCCGAGGCCCGGCCCGAGCAGCTCGCCGTCGTCGCCGCCCGCCGGAGCGCCGTGCTGACGGAGCAGGGTCGGATCCTCGAGGCGCTCCACGACGCAGCGGCTCGGCGGCGCGCCGCCGCCGAGGCGGTCGAGGCCGCCCTCGCCGCCCGCGACGCGGCCGCTGCCACCCACGATGCGCTCCGGACCGAGCGGGACGACCTCGCCGCCGACCTCCCGTCCTCCGAAGCCCTCGATGCACTCCTCGAGCAGGCCGAGGCGGCGCTCGGACTCGCCACATCGGCAGCGGATGCCGGTGCGGAGCTCATCGGGGTGACGGCGGCCGCAGCGAAGGCGCACGAACTCGTGCGCGCGGCGAGATCCGCGTACGACGACGCACTCCACCGCTTCACCGCCACGCAGGCGCCGGCCCTCGCCCGGCTCCTCACCCCCGGGGCACCGTGTCCGGTCTGCGGATCCGCCGAACACCCGGCACCTGCGACCGACTCGGCGGGACCGTTCGTGGAACGCTCCGAGCTCGACGACCTCGGCGAACGGCTCGATCGAGCCCGCGCCACCGCCCAAGGGCTCGCCGTCGACGCGGCGACCCTTCACGAACGCCTCGGGGCCGACGCCACCACCTCGGTCGAGGAGCTCCGCTCCCGGCAGCGCTCGGCCGCTACCGCGCTCGACGACGCCCGCTCGATGCGGACCGCAGCACTGGCCCGCCACCGACGACTCGCCGATGTCGAGGCGGAGCTCTCGACCGCTGCGGCGCGTCTTGCGGCGGCCGACGGCGCCGTCCCGACGACCGAGGCCCTCCGACGAGATGCCTCGGGCGCCGAGGCGGTGGCCGAGGCCGCAGCCGCCGGTATCGACGCTGCGCGCCTCGATGGCCAGGTCGCTGCCCTCACCCGGGCCGACCGGCTCCTCGACGACCTGAGCGAGCGGATCGCCGCTGCGGCGACGGCGCAGAGCGAGGCGGCCGCAGCCGAAGGAAGGCTCGCCGAGCTCCTCGACCACAGTCCGTTCGAGGACGTCGCTGCGGCATCCTCCGCGCAGCTCGACGATCTCGTCATCCGTGACGCCCTCGCCGAGGAACGCGCCGTGGGCGACCGCGCGGTCGCCCTCGCCGCCGCACTCCGGGAGCTCGAGACACTCGGCGTCCCCGACCACGCGCCGGCGCTCGAGGAGGCGGAGCAGGCTGCGACGGCCGCAGAGGAACGTGCCGTGACCGCACGCGCACGAGCCGCATCCCTGCAGACGCTGCACGCCACCGCCGTCCGCCATAGCGCCGCCCATGCGGCGTTCGTCGAGTCGACCGTCACGGCGCTCGCCACGAGCGAACGAACGGCATGGGCTGCGAAGGTTTTCGCCTCGGGTGGCGCGACGGGCCTCAGCTTCCGTCAGTGGGTCCTCGGGTCGGTACTCGACGAGGTCCTCGACGCCGCAGCGGTTCACCTCATGCGCATGTCGAGCGGCCGCTACGGGCTCCGCCGCCGAGCCGGGAGTCTCGATCTCGAGGTCACCGACGCGCACACCGGGCGCCCTCGTCCGGTGGCATCGCTGTCGGGTGGCGAGCAGTTCCAAGCGTCGCTGGGCCTCGCACTCGGACTTGCGGACGTGATCGGTCGTGGTGGCACCGCAAGCGGTCACCGCTACGACGCGCTCTTCGTCGACGAGGGCTTCGGCTCGCTCGACCCCCACGCACTCGGTCAGGCCGTCGAGGCCCTCTACGACCTCCAGGCCGGCGGTCGGACGGTCGCCGTCATCACCCACGTCGAGGCGATGAAGCAGGAACTCCACGTCGGCATCGACGTGCGGCGTCGCCCCGACGGACGGGGCTCGATCCTCACCGTCCACCCCTGACGCAGGTGTCCGCGGGTACACCACCACGGGACGGCCACGGTCACACCCGGTCGCTACGGTTCGCCCCGTGCTCCACCTGACCGCCGCCGACCGTCTCGACACCCTCGTCGACGCGGCCGCCGCGGTCCTCGTCGAGCCACAGCATGACGTGTTCGACCCGGAATGGGTCGTGGTCAACACGCAAGGTGTCGACCGCTGGCTGCGCAATCGCCTGGCGCGGCGGCTCGGCGCGACGAACGGCGCCGACGGAATCGCGACGAACATCGACACGCTGTTCCCCGGTCAGTTCCGATCCCGGGTACTCGGCCGCCCCGACCCCGCCACCGACCCGTGGGATCTCCGAGCACTGCCCTGGGCGGTCCTCCAGGTCCTCCACGACGACCCGGACCTGCTGCGTGCCGTACCCGGCGGCGACGGAGGTGCGCCCTGGGCTCGGGCGCGTCGCATCGCCGATCTGTTCGACCGCTACCTCCTCCACCGACCCGAGATGATCGCCGCCTGGGCAGCGAACGATCACGGGGCTGCCGACATCGACGCGAGCGGCAACGCGCTGCCGCCCGGTCACCGGCACGCCTGGCAGCCCGAGGTCTTCCGAGCGGTGCGTCGGCACATCGGGAGCCCGAGCGCCGCGGAGACCCTGCACGCCCGCATCGATGCGATCCGAGCGGGCGACATCCCCGACGAGGTACCCGAACGGATCGTCATCTTCGGCATCGCGACCCTCACCGGAGGGCGCACCTGGTTCGACCTCGTCGATGCGATCGCCGTGCACCGCGACGTCCACGTCCTGCTCCATCGCAGCTCCCCCGGTCTCGGCGACACCGTGCGGACGCAACTCCCCGACGACGGGCGTCCCACGTCCCGCCGCGGGCTCCGCGACGCCGTAACGGGCCGACACCCGCTGCTGCGATCATGGGCGAGGCCGGCACTCGAGACCGAGGCCCTCCTCTGCGATCGGGACATCCGCCACGTGCCCGAGGAGCGCAGCGCCTCCGGAACGCTGCTCGGCCAGGTCCAGGCCGATCTGCGGGCCGATCGGCCACCCCGACCCTGCGCCGAGGCCGCCGAGGACGGAACGCTCGTCGTCCATGCCGCGCACGGTCGCCGACGGCAGGTGGAGGTGCTGCGCGACGAACTTCTCCGGCTGCTGCGGGACCGACCGGACCTCACCGAGGACGAGATCGTCGTGCTCTGCCCCGATCTCGGCTCGTTCGCGCCACTCGTCCGCGCGGTCTTCGGCCCGCCCGCACCGTCCGGCGCCGACGTACCGACCGACCCCGTCGGTCCGGGAGGTGCACCCGCGCTGGCGTATCGCATCAGCGACCGGTCCCTCACCGAGACCGTCCCCACCTACGCGGCCTTCGACGCGGTGGTCGCCCTCCTCGGCACACGCTTCGGCGTCGGGGCGCTGCGTGACCTCCTCCAGTCGGCCCCCGTCGCCCGGCGTCTGTCCCTCGGCCCGAGCGAACTCGGAACGATCGACGACTGGCTCGCCGAAGCGGACGTCCGCTGGGGGCTCGACGCCTCCCATCGCACGGCTTGGTCGGCGCCGGCCGACTACGACGCCGGAACCTGGCAACACCTGCTCGACCGGCTCCTCGTCGGGGCCGTCGTCCTCGATCGACCCGACGCGCCGTCGACCCCTCGTGGCGTCGTCCCGCTCCACGTGGAGGGGTCCGACATCGACCTCGCCGGCCGAGTCGCCGACGTCCTCGCCCGACTGGCCGCACTCGACGAGTTCGCCCGCGCCGAGCACCCCATCGACGACTGGGTCGCACGGCTGACCACCGAGGTCGACGCCCTCCTCGCGACCTCGGGGGACGAGCGCTGGCAACTCGATCGCCTCCGCGAGGACCTCCGCGCACTCGCGCCGAAGGGCGCTGCCGGCGGGGCAGGCACCGAGATCCCGCTCGGGCTCGCCGACGTGCGCCGGATCCTCCGCTCGGGCGTGGGACGGCGGACCACGGGGCGGACCGACTTCTTCCGCGGCGGCGTGACGGTGACGTCCCTCGTGCCGCTTCGCGGCGTGCCCTTCCGCGTCGTCGCGCTGCTCGGCCTCGACGACCAGGTGTTCGCCGGCGGCGCCGACGCAGACGGCGACGACCTCACCTCCGTCGCGCCACTCGTCGGCGATCCCGATCGCCGGGCCGACGTGCGGCACAGCCTGCTCGATGCGCTCCTCGCCGCCGACGACGCCGTGGTCGTCCTGCGTACCGGTCACGATCTCGTCACCGATCGAGAGGTTCCGCCCTCCGTCGTCGTCGCCGAGCTCCTCGGCACGCTCGGTGCACACCTCGAGACGACCGATCGCACCCGACTCGAGGTCCATCACCCTCGCCAGTCCTTCGACCCGACCAACTTCGATGTCGCCGACCCACGGAGCTTCGACCGCACTGCGCTCGCCGCAGCAGAGGCCCTGCGTGACCGTGCGCCAACCATGCCACGCCCCGCAGGCGTCGCCACCTTGCGGCGCACGGCGACCGAACCGCGCCACGACGAGGTCGAGGTGGTCGACCTCGCCGAGCTGCTGGACTTCTTCCGTCATCCGATGCGCCACCACCTTCGTCGGGTCGCCGGGCTCTCCCTTCCTCCCGACACCGCATCGGCCTGGTCGTCCTCCGCCTCGGCGGTCGACGGTCGCGACCTGCAGCTCGACCTCGACGACCTCCAGCAGTGGAAGCTCGTCGATGGGCTCCTCCTCCCGACCCTGCACGGGATCGGCGGCGCCGCGGCGCTCGACCGCGCCCGCCGGGCCGGCGAGCTGCCCCCGGGCCGCTACGGCGAACGGTCCGCCGAGCAGATCGAACGGATCCTCGACCTGCTCGCGCAGAGGGCGAACGACCTCGGCCTCGACGGATCCACCGTCCGGACCCCGGTCGACATCCCGCTCGCCGGTGGCCGCCGGCGCCTCACCGGGGTGATCACCGAATCCGCAGGCGACGAGCGGGGCCCGTACCGAGTCCGCGCGTCCAAGGCCAAGTGGGCGACGCATCTCTGCGGGTACTTCGCGGACGCCATCGACGTCGCCGTCGAGCTCTGCGCCTTGACCGTCAGCGACCTGACGGCGACCCGTCGCGGGGCTCTCGTCGGCCCGCCGCCCAAGCCCGACCAGAAGTCGGCGCAGTCCCTCGTCGTCGAGTGCCCCGACGCCGAAGCAGCGCTCGAGGCGCTCGAGCGGGCGACCGAGCTGTTTCTCCGGGGCAGGGCCGAACCTCTTCCGATCTTCGCTCGCACGAGCGCGCGGATCGTCTACCACCAGCAGAAGAACCAGGCGGTCACGGCGGAGGACTGGAAACGAGACCGGACGGATCGCTGGAACCGTCACGTCCTCGGCGACCTCGCGGTCGAGGATCTGCTGCGACGACCCGTCGAACCGCACGATCCGTCGCCCGACCGCGATCAGCCCCCCTCCTCCGGAGGACGGGTCGAACACTACGGATGGCTCCTGTGGGGTCCGCTGCTGCGGGCGCTCCGCAAGGCGGCGAAGCCCTCGGCACGAGGGAAGGTGCACTCATGACGACGTTCGATCTCACCGGGCCGCTGCCCATGGGCCGGGTCGCCATCGAAGCGAGTGCCGGCACCGGGAAGACCCACACGCTCGCCACGCTGGTCGCCCGGTACGTCGAGGAGACCGACACCACCATCGACGAGATCCTCGTCGTCACCTACACCCGCGCCGCAGCTGCCGAGCTCCGTGACCGGATCCGCGAGCACCTCAGTGCCCGCATCACGACAGCGGACCGCGCCCCGACGGAAGCCGGTCGGCGCCGGCTCGAACAGGCCGTCGCCGATTTCGACACGGCGACGATCTCGACCATCCACGGCTTCGCCCAGCGGATGATCGAGCGGCTGGGCGCTCTCGCCGGTGGCGAGACCGACCGCGTCCTGCAGGGTGATCCCTCCGGTCTCATCAGCCAGGTCGTGACCGATCACCTCGCACGGGTCGCTTCCCTCCCCGATGGCCCACCCGTCGACGAGCTGCCCAAGCCGAAGGACCTTGCGGCGACGATCAGCCGCATCCTGAACAACCCCGCCGCCCGACTCGTCCCCGACCCGGACGACGACGCGGTCGATGCCTCCACGCGCCGCACGCGTCAGCTCGTCGACACCATCGCCGCCGACGTCGCCCGACGACGTCGGGCTGCCGGAGCCCTCGGATACGACGACCTGCTCACGGTCCTCCGTTCCGCCCTCGCCCACCCCGTCACGGGACGCGCCTCCCGCGAGCTGCTCCGCCAGCGGTTCCGGGTCGCGATGATCGACGAGTTCCAGGACACCGATCCCGTCCAGTGGGACATCTTCGATGCCGCCTTCCCGCGCTCGGAGGAGCACACCGACAGCCGTCATCCCCACACCCTCATCGTCGTCGGCGACCCGAAGCAGGCGATCTACGGGTTCCGAGGTGCCGACGTGCACACGTACCTGCGCGCGACCGCCACGGCGGATCGTTTCGGGCTGACGACCAACTGGCGATCGGGCACCGCGGTGCTCTCGGCGCTCGAGGCGCTCCTGTCGGGGGTGACGTTCGGCGACGAGCGCATCGCCTTCTCGAGGGTGGAACCCAGCAGGGAACGCGGTGGTCGACACCTGCGCCGCAGCGACGGCGGACCGTGGAGCCCCCTCGTGGTCCGATGCACGGAGTCGAGCGGCGACACGACCGACGACCTCGTCGCCTACGTCGCTGCGACCCTCGCGAGTGGGGAGCTCGTCGACGGCGACACAGCCCGGCCCGTCCGAGCCAGCGACATCGCCGTGCTCACATCGAGCAGGGACAAGGCCGGACAGCTGCGAGACGCACTCGCGCGCGGTGGTGTTCCGGCCGTCGTGCAGCGCGGCACCTCGGTGCTCGATTCCGAGGCGGTGGACCACTGGCGTCTCCTGCTCTTCGCGCTCGCACGCCCCGCAGATGCCGGCCGTGTCCGGGCCGTCGCCGGAACCTGGTTCTTCCGGCGCGACACCACGCCGGATCTCGACGACGCGGGAGTCGAGCTTCTGCAGGAGGAGTTGGTCGACCTCGTCGCCGTGCTCGACCGTGACGGGATCCCGGCCCTGCTCGGCGAGCTCGAACGACGTCACGGCGGCACGGCGCACCTGCTCGGTGGCGCCGACGGCGAACGACACGTCACCGACGTCGAGCACATCGGCGACCTCCTCGTCGAGGGCGCCGAAGGCCGCCGTGGTGCGTCGACCCTCCTCGCCCTGCTCGACGACCTCGTGGCCCGACCTCGCGACGACTCGGGTGCCCTCGACGACCCGGCGGCGCGGCGCATCGAATCGGATGCCGCGTGCGTGCAGGTCATGACCATGCACGCTTCGAAGGGGCTCGAGTTCCCCATCGTCTGCTGTCCGGACCTCGCCTCGAACTGGTACCTCAGACTCGGCAACGTGCAACCCGTCCACCGCGCGGGCGACGACCGGGTCATCGACGTGTGCCCCGGCGTGCCGTGGCCCGATGCGGTCGGCCGCGAGGCGCGGCGTCGCGCCGCGCAGGACGAGGCACTCGGCGAGCGACTCCGCCTGCTCTACGTCGCGATGACGCGCGCCGAGCACCACGTCGCCGTGTGGTGGACACCGCAGGCGACCGACGACCCCTCGCCCCTCGGCCTCGTGCTCGGTCATCGGCACCGCAACGACGTCGACGCTGGCCTCGAGAACCTCGCAGGCGCCACGAACATCGAGGTCGTCCGAGCAGGCCCGCCCGAATCCGTCGCGCGACCGAGCGGTCGCCGACGGGACGCGACCGCGCCCACGGACCTCGCCGTCGCCCGCCTCGACCGGGACCTCCGGCCCACGCGCACGACGGGGCGCTGGTCTTTCACCGTCCTGCACGGCCGACTCGACGCGCACGCAGACGGTCGCACCCCGCACGACCCGGTCGGCACGGCGCGAGGGGCCGACGACGAGTTCGACCCTGACGGTCCCGACGTGCCTCTGACCGGACGTCCGGTCGGTGACCTCGCCGGGGCGCGAGGCGGGACGCACTTCGGCAACGCCGTCCACACCATCCTCGAGCACGCCGACTTCGCCGCCGCCGATCTCGACGTCGAACTCCGACGCGTCATCGACGTGCACGACATCGTCCCCGCCGACTTCGCCCTCGACCATGCGACGCTCGTCCGCGGCCTGCGGGACGCGCTCGAGACGCCCTGCGGGGCGCTGCTCGGAGACCGCCCGCTCGCATCGTTCGGCCGCGCCGACCGGCGCGACGAACTGCACTTCGACCTCGGCCTCGCGGAAGGGTCGCAACCGGTCGCCGTGCGTGCCGTGGGCGACCTCCTCCTCGACCACCTCCCCACCGCGGACCCCAACCGTGTCCTCGGCGAGCGTCTCCGGGCGAGCACGCTGCACCTCGCCGGACAGCTCACCGGCTCGATCGACCTCGTCACCCGGCTCGGCGATCCCCACCGCTTCGTGATCGTCGACTACAAGACGAACGACCTGACGCGCACCGGCCCGACTCCGGTGGGCGCCGACCGCCCCTACGCCTCGCACCGCCTCCCGGCCGCCATGGCCGAACGCGACTACCAGCTCCAGGCGCTCCTCTACGCCGTGGCCCTGCACCGATTCCTCCGCCTGCGCCTCGCCGGGTACCGCCCCGAGACGCACCTCGGTGGCATCGCCTACCTGTTCGTCCGCGGCATGGTCGGATCGAGCACCCCGGCCGAGGACGGCGCGCCCGACGGCGTCTTCAGCTGGAAGCCACCCGCAGCGCTGATCACCGACCTGAGCGACCTCCTCGCGGGCACTCCCGAGGGGGCCCGGCGATGACCGGCGCGACCCCGGTGGTGCCGATCACGGTCGAGGGACTGCGACCGTTCGTCGACGCGGGCCATGTCGACACCGCCGGGGTCCACCTCGCCGCGAGCCTCGCCCGGCTCGCCCCGGAGACACCGCACTCCGTCCTCCTCGCTGCGGCCCTCCTGCTCCGAGCAGTGCGGCGCGGTCACTCCTGCATGACCCTCCGGGAGGCGACACGACTCGCCCCACTGCCCGAAGACACCGACGACACCGCCATCGGCGCACCACCCGTCGGAGTCGACTGGCCGGACCTCCCCACCTGGGAGGCCGAACTGCGCGCATCGGACCTCGTCACCGTGCTCCCGACGAACGACCCGACATTCGCGCCGCGGGCAACGATGCGTCCCATCGTCTTCGAGCACGGCCGCCTCAGTCTCCATCGCTACTGGTGCCACGAGACCACCGTCGCCGAACGGCTCGGCGCCGCTGCGACGGAGCTCGCACCCGTCGCCGACGAGCAGACCATCTCCGCCACGCTCCTGCGACTCTTCCCCGATGGTGGCGCACAGTCCGACGCCGTCGGCACTGCGCTGCGTCGACGTCTCACCGTGCTCGCCGGCGGTCCCGGAACCGGCAAGACCTACACCGTCGCACGCATCCTCGCGGCCCTGTTCGAGCTCGACGCCGCACTCCTCCCCCAGACCGTCGCGATCGCCGCGCCGACGGGGAAGGCCGCGGCGCGGCTGACGGAGTCGGTCCGCCAGGCCGTGGCAGGCCTCGGCGACGCCGTGCAGCCCTCCACCGTCGGGGCGCTCGCGTCGCTCGGCGGGACCACGATCCACCGCCTGCTCGGCAGCCGCGGCGGGACGTCGGTCACCTTCGACGACCAACACCCCCTCCCCCAACGCGTCGTGGTCGTCGACGAGACCTCCATGGTCGACCTGCCCCTCATGGCCCGCCTGCTCGATGCCCTCCGCCCCGATGCCCGGCTTGTGCTCGTCGGCGACCCCGACCAGCTCGCGAGCGTCGAGGTGGGGACGGTCCTCGCCGACATCGTCGCGGTGGGACCCGATGCCCGTGTCGACGACGCGCCGATGCGGTCTGCGGTCCGACGACTCGAACGCAACCACCGCTTCAGCGCCGACTCCGCCATCGCGGCACTCGCCGACGCCATCCGGGCCGGCGACGCCGAGCAGGTCACCCGGGTCCTCGCCGGAGGAGGCGACGTCCGCTTCGTCGACCTCCGCGACACCGA
>Ga0194130_10005992_pt1 | contig 14311 bp, 9 predicted proteins | sample TA2KigsurfametaG_FD_160084 | JGI IMG/M metagenome (GOLD analysis project Ga0194130, IMG submission 160084) | Freshwater microbial communities from Lake Tanganyika, Tanzania - TA2015050 Kigoma 12 surface | ecosystem: Environmental > Aquatic > Freshwater > Lake | place: Tanzania: Lake Tanganyika... | reverse complement strand
GCACCCCACGGCCGGATGCCTATTTCCAGGCGAACGACTCGAAGGCTCCCGTGGTGAGCCAGCGGTATGACGCCAAGGCCTCCCTCGACCAGCGCCTGCAATAAGCGATGACGCAAGTTCCCGCCTCCTCCACGCCCCGCAACTACCCAATCTTCACGGTTCGGTGGTTGGCGGTTCACGCCCTCGGCATACCAACGGTGTTCTTCCTGGGTGCCCTGGCCGCCATGCAGTTCATCCGCCGCTGATCTCCGCCGCCATGCAACGCAACCCCAATCCCAACAACCTGCCAGTTGAGCTTAACCGCACCAGCCTGTACCTGGGGCTGCTGTTCGTGTTCACCTGTGGTGTGCTCTTCTCCAGCTACTTCTTCAACTGACCGGGTGGATCTCCAATGAGCGGCAAAAAATCCAACCTGCCTGACGGCCGGATCCCCGATCGCCTGCCTGACGGCCGGCCCGCAGTAGCCTGGCGCTCACGCTGGACCGAAGGCGTATTGCCTCTTTGGCTGGTGGCGACAGCCGGTGGAATGGCTGTAATCTTCGTGCTAGGTCTGTTCTTCTACGGTTCATACGTAGGCGTCGGCTCCGCTTGAGTTCTTGGACCTCGCTAGGTTTTGCGCTAAAGCTGGTCTACAAGGAGATCAAGCTACTGGCCTGGGTGGTTAGGATCTGTCCCAACGACAGCGCGATCAACATACTATTAGGCTAACTGCAGCTAAAGTGGGGGAATGAGTGACATGTCAATAGATTACGAGTCTTCTCAAAACCCTCGATGACTAAACTTGGGAATATTGGCGGTCAGATCTGAAATAAACAAACATCTAATGATAGTGAAGCTGCCTAATCGGCTATTTGCAATACGATCTCAGGCCGTGGACCCTTACACTTACACAAGGAGCTTAACCGGAGCGAGAAAACATAAATAAAGTATTGATTGTGCGGAGGCAAGTGAAAGAGGAACAGTATGGGAAGTGGTTCCTGTTAGCTAATTGAAGATCGCCAAAGAAACTCCAAAGCATGGTGAGTATTGACCTCGAACTATATCCTGGAGGCGACGAACCTAGCTTTGCACGAGATTATTGATGGAATAACTGAGAGGGTCATGGCGTAGTAGCATGCCGATCTCTCCACTTGCAGCTATTGCTAGAGGATGGATTGCAGGGTTAAACCTAAATGGTAGAGACGAACACAAGACTCTTAACTCTAGCATCAAGTTAAAAGGTTTCGGAGGCAAAATAGGGCCACCAAAAGGTTAAAGGATGGGAAGAAATCAGCCATGTTCGACTGAGGTATCGTTAGCGATGGCTAGTAGTAGCTGTCGAAGCAAAGACATCTGCCTACCAATGTCAAATTCATACGAACGTTCACGGGCACCTACTGAAAGCTCATTAAGAAGGCCAGGATCGTAGAAGAGTCGTTCCATTGCCAAAGCCAAGGATGAAACTATCTCGGAGTCATGAGAAGGAACTTGCAAGACAAGACCTGATTTCAGATTTTGGTTAACGTATGGAACACCCGAGTACGGTATATCAAAAGAAATGACAGGCGTAGAAAGGGCCATTGCCTCAAGCTGAACAAAGCCAAAGGCTTCTCCAATAGTAGTGGACGGAAGAATTAATGACAATGCATGAGCAACAAGAAAACGCTTATGGACGTCTGGGAGATCCTCTAATATTAAAATATCGGACTGATATTGCGATTGTCTAAATTCCTTGATAATTGTATTGTAAATAGAAGCAGGACCGGATCCAAGTATATACAGCCCACAATGGCAACCGGTACGAGAGCGGAAGAGAGAAAACGCGCGGATCAGAAGCGGAATATTCTTGTACTTTGTAAAACGTCCGACAAAAATAAAATATGATGAGCCGATAAGGCTATTGTAAATCGGATCGAGTTGCGATGCAGAGGGAAGTTGCCGGTCCTCGTTAGTCAAACCCAATGGAACAACCGAAACCTTCTCAGAGTAAGGGAGCAAGCTCGGCGAGTTCGCGAGTTGGGGGCTAGTAGCTATGATTTTAGAAGAGCGAGATAGGAGTTTGGCCTCAAGAAGCCTGTAGAGGGTATAAAAGCGTAAATTTCGGACTTCCGCATGGAAATGCACAGAAATAGGGATATCAGCAGGAAGCAACAAGGCATAAAGTGCTGCAAAAGGATTAGGAAGGTGAATATGTATTAGATCATAACTGCAAAACAGCTTTCTAAGGAAGTAAAGATTATGAACAGAGAAAGGGGTTGACTTTAAAACAAATAATGTCCTAGCTCGGTAGACGGTATGTGTATAGAATACATCAAATCGTGACTTGAAGCGTTGATCGAAACATAAAATGTCTACCCTGGAAACAGGTGAATATAGTAAGGTTGAAATTTGGCTGGCAAGCTTCTCGATGCCTCCGTAGAGATTAGGTGGGTATTTAGCGAGCTGAAGAATTTTCATAAATCAGATATTCGGTTATGGACGAGCACAAAGAGTGGACAGACTAAGTTACAAGGAGTAGAGATATGGCCAGATTTGTGACAAGCAGCGGAACTGTGCGTTTACTTATAGAAGTCAGAGGGGAGGATGAAAGGCTGGCTGTGATGAAGCAGTGGTAAAGCAGTAGCAAGCAAACTTAACTCAATTGGACTACAGAAGGCAGTGCTGGCCTGAGACAGAAAGAGGAGGTTAAGGTCGCTGTATGAGTATACACTACTAGTCTAGTTATGCAATAGTTCAATGCGGCAGCTGCGAAGCCAGAAGCATGAACAACTTGTGAATGAGCGCGGAGCAAATGGGAGTAGGATCAAAAATTATGATGTAGGGGTATGCTTAAAACCACAAAGGTGAGTAACTTAGAATATCGAGAATAGAAATGTGATTTATTTTTATGGAAACTAGGCTCGACTAAACTCGCCAGACAAAAGGAGGAAAAGAATCATTGTGAATAATGGTAAACAAAGAATCAGAATGCGCCGGGATTAGTCGTTCTGATCATGATAATTAAGAGGATAACGCAACAGGAGGTACTAGTATAGTCAATAGTAGCAGGCATTAGTGCGACATGTAATTAACGGGAATAGAAGTTTTGGTGTAATATAGTCTTTGCAAATGCTAAAGAGAAATGCCAAAGGGTCGGACAAATCTAAAGCAATCCCATTGGTCAATTAAATGAATTATCTCATTACATGTGCTGGTAATGGCACGCGTTTTTTGCATCAATCAATAAAACCACCCAAACCGTTGATCAGGGTGCTTGGGAAGGAGCTGCTTCTGTGGAGTCTTGAAAGCTTCTCATACGAAGCAGGAGACAACCTCTATATCTGCTACCAGACAGTACATGAACTTGAAAAGAAACTCAAACACAAGTTATCTCTTACATACCCATTCTTAAGGATACATTGGCTCCCAATAGACAAGTTGACTAATGGCCAGCTTGAGACAGCAATAATGGCAATTGATAGTTTTGGGATAGAAGGCCAGCTGGTAATTCATAATTGTGACACAGCATTCAACGGTTTTGAATTTATGCAATCAGAAAAGGGCACTAATATATTTGGGACAATACCTTGCTTCATAGGTGATGGTGATTCCTGGTCATTTGTGGAACCCTTGGAAAAAGGATCCAAAAAGGTTAAGCAGGTTCAAGAGAAGGTTAGGATAAGCAATTTATGCTCTGTGGGATGTTATTATTTTAGTTCTGCATCAATGTTCAGGAATTTAGCCAATGAATATATAGCAAAGGGTGGTAATCTTGTTGAAGGAGAGTTTTATATTGCACCAGTATACCAGCACGCAATAGATAGGGGACTTATCGTGGAGTATGAATTGACGAGTAACGTAAAGTTATTCGGAACACCAGAGCAGACACAGTCTACGTTTAATATATCACTTAATTCACTATTTTCAGAAAATGATTGGGGAGCCCATCAGAGGGGAACGCTTATTGTAGATATAGACAATACATTGTGCGTCAAGGGTAAAGATGCTGAATACGAAGAATGTCAACCAATAGAAAGAGCGTGCGCAGCACTAAAGAGAGCACATCTAAAGGGAATATATATAATTTTATTTACAGCACGCAATATGCGAACGTTTAATGGAAATCTTGGACTTATAAATAAGCACACAACTCCTATACTTGTAAAATGGCTAGCAAAGTATTCCATTCCATATGATGAGATTTATTTTGGTAAACCTTGGGGAGCAGGTGGGGTCTATTATGTAGATGATTTAAATTTATCATTAGATGATTTTATGAGTAAATACGGAGATTAGTATGAAGTTTTGCGATTTGACTTTTGTTGTTCAAGGTGCCTGGACAAATAAAACTGCAACACTACTACAACAGTTGAGCCTCAGCTTACCATTGTCTCCAATAATATTATCTACTTGGGATCATAAAGAGATTCCCGCCGTTCACCCAAACACAAGGATTAGCAATATTATCAATGAAGATCCGGGACTTTTTACAATTACCTCAATTGATGGAGATGTAATTCGTCATGAAAATATAAATCGGCAGATTATTTCCACAGTTGCGGGGCTAAATTCTTGCAAAACAGAATATGCTTTTAAACTGCGTAGTGACTTTGAGCTCCATCCACCAAAACTGCTCAGAGAACTCAGTAAGCGTTCAACAGAACTAGAAAGTGGAAAATTAATCATCTCCACGATGAATACAATATCACCATTAGCTTATCCAGGCTATTGCTTTCATTTTTCAGATTGGTTTATTCTAGGGAAAACTAGGTTGATAATTGAATCAATAAGTTCGGAACTCATACCCTCGGAGCCGCCAATAAATATAGTTTCTAATAAATGGTCGCGCGCTTCTTTCCCTATAGCCAAATATTCATGTGAGCAGTTTTTCTACGGTCCCTTGCGGCTTAAATATACAGAATACAATAAATTATACCCTTGCAGAGTTATTAATACATACAGGTTAATCATGGATAGGTTGATCATTCTTAATCCAGATCGATTAGGATTAGGCCTTGAACACTATAAAGAAATAATTAATAAGCATAGCGTAAGGGGGATTATATTCTCTCTGAGTACAGTACCAGAATATGATAGCTGCACATTATTGGGTAAAATAAATTTCTATTTGGCAGTTCTAGTTAAAGCACCACTATCATATTTATCTGCATTCTATTTTTTCCTACGCACATTTGCAAAAAACTAGAATGTCTTCTGTAATTTGTATATACCCATATCCATGGGCATCTAATCCACGTTTAAAAGTAAAGGATCCATATCTATTTCCAGAATCTTTAGCAAGATTACTTAATTACAATCAATCAATCTTTGTCAAGGGGCCTTGTGGTCAATTGATGGAGTGGGATGACTCATCACAGCTTACAAATTGGCTAGGTGTGCTGGTAAATATACTGACGATAACTGTTTGTCTCATTTTTTGCCGTCATAGGTTCTCTAAGAATTCCATATTTGTTTTCTTCCATATCAACATGGCTACAGTCATATGTTCGAAAATCATAAGCCATCTATTTAGTGGGTCCCCTCAGATTATAAAATGCGATCTTACAGTTGGAGAACTTGAAAATCGCCCCATTAAACGATTCATGCGAGTGCTTTTACCTCACATTTTGATTGCAGAATCTAGTGCATCTATTAACTACTTAAGAGGTTTACTAGGCAACCAAGCGCGAATCTACAAAGTACTCAATGGTGTTCAAATATATCATAACTCCGTTAATGACATGGTCTCAAAAAGGAATTACAGGGTCAGTCACAAATCTGAAAATATACTGATATGCACTCGTCTTTCTGTACAAAAGAAGTCTCCACAGAAACACATAGACTTTGCCGAGATAATCCTTAGAAAGGGTCTTAATGTGGTATTCATTGACTATGGACCTACGACTGAATACTGGCATAAACTTCTTAGTCTATTACAGCAGTATCCTGATCAGCTAATATTAAAGCAAGCTGTTAACCATTTAGAACTTATCGAACTTATGTTAAACTCAAGAGTTTATGTCAGTCTTAGCTCAAGTGAAAGCTCCAAAATCATATTAGCTGAAGCACTAACAATGGGATTATTCTTAGTAAGTACACCTGTAGGTATGGCATTAGATCTCAAAGAGCTGTTTCCAGAAAGAGTCGAGATTATTCCATTTAACCTCTCATTAGAATCTACGAGTACTCGCATATGCAAATTGATGAGATACGATAGCTTTCCAATTGATTTAACATTGCTCAACTGGGAAGCTTCTATAAGTCGCTCTGGTCTTTTAGGGGAATTAAAAAGGGTTAATGAGGCGACAATCGAGTAAGCAATAATAGATTTTTATTAAGTTGGTTGAACTCGGGGGGATTTAGTAAGTAAAGAATAAGTCAACCTGTGGTAAGCATTGGGGTTATTAGAGAAATTGAACATTTGGAATATCGGATTTGGTGGTCAGCGAGTTAATATAATACTCTTGGAGACAGTTGAAAAAGCCAGCCAGCCGCGGGAGAATGGGCCAACGGCATTGAGTGGATGCGCGGCCAGCAGGAACGCACCGGTCTGTCCCGTGTCAATCAGGTTGAAAGGTGGCGTCAATCTGGTTGACCGATAGATGCGGTTCAACTGATGCCTCCCCTGACGGGTGAGAACCCTGTTGGGATCGTGATCGTGACCAGGCTGTCACATCGGGACGATCTAGTTGTGGTTCCGGCGTCAATCTCAAGGCCGGTGCCCCAGTTTTCGTGTCGCCGCCTTACATCCGCTGGTCTGCAGCGGTGGTGGCGTTGATCGTAACGACCATGCTGCTCGCTTCAATTAGGTAGACGGATCTCTATGATCGCTGGAAACCCTTGCTGCAGCATGTTTTTGCCGATAGCTCTCGCCATTGTTGCCCACGATGTGGCAGTGGTGCACCAGCCGGTCCACCGCTGCCACGGTCATCGATCTAAAGTGACCAACTTCATTGGTCCAGGCGCAATGAGAGTGGGTGGTTATTCAGCAGCTATTGGAGCTGTCTCCAGGGGCGTACGCCCCTGGAGGGCCGAATGTGGCCTGAGGTTGTTGTACTCCCATCGCCATCGGTTGGCCAAGCCCTGGGCCTCAACCACCGTAGCGAACAGCTCGATGTTGAGGAACTCGTCTCTGAATCGGCTGTTCAAGGACTCAGCAAAGCCGTTCTGCCACGGGGAGCCTGGCTCGATGTAAGCGGTTGTGGTCCCGCTGCCTTTAAACCAGCGCCGCAGGGCGTAGGCGATGAATTCGGGGCCGTTGTCGCTGCGGATTTTTGCCGGTGATGGGTAGAGGCTAGTGAGATCCCCCAGCACCGTCACCACGTCTTTGGCCTTGCAGTGTCGTCCGACGCGGATCGGCAAGCACAGACGACTGTGCTCGTCGATCACGTTCAGAAACTTCAGCCGCCGACCATCAGCGATAGCGTCGAACTGGAAGTCCATAGCCCACACCTGATGGGGATGTTCAGCCTGATGACGCCGGACTAAACCATCGGCTGGCCTGGCTCGCTTCTGCTTGCGAGGCGTGGGGCTCTGCAGTCCTTACTCCCGCCAGAGGCGGTGCACCCATTTATGGTTCACCGTCCAGCCCTCTCGCCGCAGCACGCGGTACGCCATCCGCCGGCCCCAACGGATGTGCTCGGCTGCGATCTCCCGCAGACGCCGCCGCAGCTTGGCCTCCTCAATGTCGACAACTTTGCCGGCAAGTCGCTGTGTGCTGCGGTGTTGGCCCACCACCCGGCATGCGAATCGCTCTGAAACACGGAACATGACGCGCAGAGCATCAACAGCCCTGCGGCGGCGTTCCGGGCTCAGAAGTTTCCCTCCGCGAGCTCCTTGAGCATTGTCTTCTCCAACTCAGCCTCCGCCAGAAGCTTCTTGAGGCGGGCGTTCTCCTTCTCCAGTTGGGTCAAACGCTTGGCTTCCTCGGCCTGCATTCCTACGTGCTGCTGCTTCCAGCGGTGATAGGTCGGCTGGGGGACCTAAATGGCGCGGCAGACATCGGCAACGGTCTTGCCCTGAGGGATCAGCTGCTCAGCAGTTTTGAGCTTGCGGGTGATCTGCTCGGCTGTGTGGCGAATTCGTTTCATGGTTAAGTCCTCGGCCCAGTCTGGCCGGATGAGGTCTCTCATTCACTGTGAACAGATTTCCACGGGCCACGCCATCGGCGCACTGGCTATGCAGGCTGCAGGTTCATGAGCAGGCCGAGGACCAGGGATATGAGCAGCCAACAACGGTGGAGATCGGCGCGGCAAAGACCTTGTCTGCGAGACTGAGCTTGCAGCGCTCATAGCGAAGGTCCGTAGGGCGTTGCAATTGCTGTGGATAGAGCATTCGTCGCTGGGGTAGGCGAACACTGCGTCGATCCAGCAGTGCAGCATCAACACCAGAGCGTTAACGCGCCAACCACTCATAGGGGATGCGTACGCTGATCCAAGCCTGAGTAGCCAGGGAAGAGAGGCTTTCACCTTGATCAATGTGTCGACGCAGCTACCGTTCTCGGCCACGAGCTGTCAGCCGAGCATGCGGGTGAGTATGGATGTGGCGTAAGGTTAGGGAACTGCGGTGAAACTCCGACCCTGACGAGCTCAGACCCACTTATCGACTACTGGAAGACGTGGTGGGACTACACACCAAGTAGCAATGGTAGATTTTGTTAACACAAGTGCTGTAGCTGAGAGAACAGGTCGCAACATCCGCACATAATAAACGATCTTAGTAATTTGCGAGACCATCACGTCTTTGCGATATTGCACCAAGAACCGCCAGTGGTGGTCCATGAGCGAAACTGAATCCAGTTGACGGCATGAAGTAGAATGTTGGATGAAGTTCTTAATGAACCCAGAACACGATGAAAACTTAATTGTGATAACGAACATTGCCAAATAGGAACCAATCCCACACCTCATGCTGAATGCAAAGGCCAAAATATTTTCAATAATGGCTATGCCTGCATCACTGGGGGTAACATTTGCCTTGGCATATTACCTACCTCCTGTCTCATATGCAAAATATTCGCTATACGCCCAATATATGTTGCTTATTGGCATCCCGCTCTCAAGCTTAACCATACATTCTTTAAGACATGACTACCAAACAAGAATGTTCAGAGATAAGAAACTTTTAATGATAGCCGTAAGTTTTAGCGCTGCTGTGATGATCATAGGGGTGATCGGATCAGACTTTAAATTCTTGCAACCCATAATCGAGCTTCTCAGTATTGTCGGAATAGCCATAGCAACCGCAACACAAGAATCATCTTTGGCTTTTCTTGAAAAGAATGACAAAGCAGCAATGCAACTATACATTAGGTCGTCTAGTGCAATTCTTCAATTGCTCCTAGTTTCTTGCGCTTTCTGCCTATTTCAGGTAAAAACACTGCTTCCAGTTCTATACATAATTCTGGCATCTAAATTGATTTCATCCTATATTTCATGTACTGCGTGCATAGGCACTAATATCAGGCCAAGCCTGTATCAAAAAAAAATGAAGCTGCTTACAAAGATACGAGTATACGGTATCCACACGCTATCTTCATTCTCCAGCATGCTGCTTATTTGTATTTCATACATATACTTCGTAAGTATATCAGAGCTGTCAACTCAGGATTCCTTCGCCATGGCACTATTATTTTTAACCATTCCACTGGGGGCTAAGCTCTCGTTGATATTGAATATAGAAAATATCAATGCAACTTCAGGAATGATCTGCAGCGCGCCTCTGCAAAAGACGAAAATAAACAAGGTTATAAGAAAATATATGTTGTCTTCCCTCTTGATATCTGTTGCGGTATCGTTGCTGTTTGGACTTGCAATATTTGCGATGCAATGGATAAAGTTCCCAGACACTTTTATGACAATTAATTATCTATATCTGCTACTCCTGATATTATGCCTTTTTATTTTAGAAGGATATGCTGCTTCGATCACGGGTCTATTGCAGAGATGCGGAATTGTTAATTTCACAGCGCAGTTTCTAGCAGGTGGAGTCATTATAAATGCCCTTATTTACTTTAAAATAGCTGGAGCAAGATCGCCTGTTGGATATTTACTAGCCCTAAACACTCTGATCTTTCTGTGTAGCATTGTTCCCAGCTCTTTTATCTTATTTTCAGCGCATAGGCCCAAATGTACTTATTTACGCTGATCATTATCTTTATCTCAGCATTGGCTGTAGCTACAGATACTCCGAAGTATTTAAAGCTTTTCATTTTGTTGCTTGCATGGGCATGGTTATCATGTTTTATCGGCCTCAGGATGTCTGGATGGGATGCACATTACTATGCCACGCTTAACGATGATGCAATTAGCTTGACACTCGATGCATTAATCGCTAAATATCAGATTAATGAGCTTAGTTCTATTGAAACTGGCTACTTGATAGGCTTACATCTTTTTTCTTATTTATTTGACCCATTAGTTCTATTTGCCCTCATTACTGTTGGAATATTTTACAGGATTCTTAAAATAGCGACCATTGGAAATTTTTCGTTGGCAATCGCAATAGCGTTCACTCCCTGGTATGGTCTCTGGGATATCTTCAATGCTCCTCGTCAATCTACCTCGATTATATTGGCATCATTCTCACTTTTCCTCTTGACGAGATTGCACAGCCAGCGAGCCTCTAGGAAACTGACAGCAATTAAGACCACAGCTGTTTTTATATTAATAATATCCGTCTCACTTCATACGAGTACTTTCGTATTTATTATTTTTTATCTGATATATATTATTTTAAAGCCAAGCCGCTATGTTCTTCTTCTTTTATCTGCCTGTTGCTACGTAAAACCATTTTTGCCATCAGTTATTGACACCGTGACATCATTGTCACTTCCGGAAAGATACAATGCATTGCTGTCCTTAGCTTCAATTACATTCACAGTCTCGCCACTTAACTTTAAAACCTTTGAGATTCTTTGCTTGACAGCATTCTTAGCACTTTATGTCCGATTGCCTGCCTTCACAGGCTCTAAGGCCATTATGGGTAATCCGATATCAATTTTCACGTACTATCCATTATTCGGTGCATCATTAGCCTTCTTGTTTTTTTCTGAGGTCTCAATAGCTTGGGAGAGACTCACATTACCATTTACAATCTTATTACCAATATCCTTCGGAAATAGCTTGCACTTAATTGCTAAGTCTATAAAAGCAAAGACCTCTATGGCTTTAATTTTGATTATGTTACTGTTTTCAACAGTGCCTTACGTAACTTATAGATATTATTCCCTCTTTACAAATAGCAGTACAAGGGGGGGGGAGACCTCTCATCTTGATGTATTATTCCCTTATCGGGCCCGTATATTCAAATCTAAGATTGTCACCTTAATATGACATCACTCTTCCTTACCTCTTCATTAGATGGTGAATATGGAGGCGCATCCTTGACCAATCGGTTGCTTAAGATAGCCCCATTTCGAGATTCGGTCATAATTAACCTTAAGAAGAAGTATTCTTCTCTTCGCTTGGTCCTCCATATTGTATCAGGCTATATATATGCATTCAGAATGTCGGCTTACTCGCCAGCGACATTTCTTCTTCATCCTTATGGGGCTCTTTCAATCCGGAAAATTATTTGTTTACTCTATTCGAAAAACGTAAGTAATATATATATTGACAATACATTATTCGCATCGACAGGCAAAATGGTTCTTGAGATCATCAACAACCCTGCCAATAGTCTTCTCGCGGCAAATATAACAATTGATGTGATAGCACACAATATTGAGCATGACTTTCTGCTTTCTAGAATTATTAAAGGAGAATATAGATTTATCCCCCTCTATCTATACTCACGTCTTTCAGATCTAGTATGTTTACACGAGTGCAATTGTATCTATACATTCACTCAGCGAGACCAAGACTTTTTTAAGCGATACACCAGTACTTCACGAGTTCCTTTGCGGTCTTTAATTTCTACGCGAAAGCCCGTGGTCATACAACCAAACATATCGTGCATTAATGCGAGTAAACTTAGGCTGTTACTCTTTGGCTCTGCAAATAGAGCTAACGTCTATAATCTTAGGTTGTGCCACCATATTTTAAAAAAGTACGACTTTCTCCACATATTTGTTGCTGGCGGACTGTCTACGGCTAAAGAAACGATTAAACTAAAATCACATCCTTCTTTTACCCTACTCGGTAAGTATAATGTGCTTTCAGAACTAGCCCCCTATGTTGATTACGCATTCATCCCAGACCAAATTGGTGCTGGTATAAAAATGAGGGTGATGGATGCAATTGAAAATGGTATACCAGCGCTGCTGTCCACTGAAGCCTCTATAGGCTATGAAGAGCTTTTAGGCGATCCACAATATAACATAGTTGTTTACAAGTCCCATGATAGCATATGCGATTTCCTTGTACTATCTAATCAATTGAATTAACTTTCTAGCTATTTAGTCTTCCGCTCTGCTCATTTTATTGTTATTATTAGGCTTTCTCTAGCTTAAGTATCCACACTAGATGACTCCAGCAAATGTACTCTGATAATAATAGTGTTAACCCTATGCCCCGCAATGGTACAGCACTCTTGGTTTTGGCAGGTGAGTCGATCTCTCCTAGAAAATCGGCAAGCTTCAAATCGCCTACATGGTTATTAAATCTTGGGCACTCACCTGCGGTGAAGGTAATTAGCGATACATATAAACATGTCGACCCATGCATCTTTGTTTATGTCGCAGCACTTAAATATTATGACTTTAGTTCATTAGAAGCATTTACTGGCATTGTTCATATTCCCATTTCCGAAAGCTCCTCACTAATTGATTCTCTGCATGAGTCACTTCCTTCTGTTCACCAACCTAACGTAATATTAAACCTAATTACAACTATACCACCGTCATCGCCATCATTAGACCATGGTATCTACTGTTCTTCAACAGCCGAAATACAGGAGGATTGGTCTTCAGTATTAATTCAACGAGGTCGCACCAAGTTCTTGACTAAAACATCACAAGTTCAAAGCTCCACTTCTTCATATCCCTTGATTGGCAAGATTGTCTGCAGTACAGATCACTTAATTCAAGCAATTAGGCAATTAAAGCTAAACGATAATTTTGATGATCCATTTCTGTATTTGTGCTCGATTCTTTATTCGGAGTATAATTATCCCATTATCCACGAACCCTGGTATGACTTAGGGCATCAATCAACGCTAGGAAAAACCAAGCGTTCCCGATTTACTTCTAGATATTTTAATTCATGTGTATTCGACGAGGATAATTTTGTAATCACCAAAACCTCAAGTAATGTTGAAAAACTAAAAGCGGAGGCAGAATTTTTATCGAATATTCCTTGCCACATGACGCGATTTTTCCCTATATTGATCGACTCAAAGGCTCATTTTCATGGTTGGCAATACACAATGGAGTACATTCCTTTTCCTACCCTATCTGAACTCTATCTCTATGGATCTCTCGGGCCTAATCTGTGGCTTAATATCATTCGTCGTATATCAGCTATGTTCGACACCTTCTATGGTCAAGAAAGTGTCTCTAATTCGAATGCTGAAGCGTTCTATTCAAGTAAGCTCAAGGAAAGATATTTGGAATCTAGACATTCTCTAGAGAAAGGATCTCCGCTTTACACTATTTTTCATGAAGATCACTACATTGATAACTTAGGTATCCCATTACCACCTCTCTCTCAATCCATTTCGTATCTAATAAATGAGTTGCTTGCATTTGAGGGCGACAGACCTCTTTTTATTGGTCACGGAGATCTCTGCTTCAATAATATTCTTGTTGAACCTATATTTACTTCTATCAAGGCAATAGACCCTAAAGCGCTCTCAAGAGATGGTTCGCTTGGTCTTGTAGATCCTCTTTATGATCTCGCTAAACTTAACCATTCCGTTTGCTGCCATTATGATGCAATTACAAATGGTTTGTATACGCTTAGGGCCGATGCTTCTCGGTTTTTGCTTAACGCTTATAGCCCTCCACTTTCCATATTTATCTCAGAAGTATTTCATCGCTTTTTGTTTTCCACCCGTATTTCTCCTCACCTTCTAAACATTCTTACTGCCAACTTATTTATTTCAATGTTACCGCTTCATTCTGATTCGCAATCCAAGCAAGCAGCCTTCGCACTGATCGGCCAATTGTTAATCCACAGCCCAGAATCAATTCCTCATATTTCTCTCAGACCATTTTGTAAAATGTAATAAGTTGTCTCTTCGTCTCGAAATAGCGATCTGAGGAGAGTGATAGTGACATGGCCCCCCTTCATTGGTCCAGCCGCAATGAGAGTGGGTGGTTATTCAGCAGCTATTGGAGCTGTCTCCAGGGGCGTACGCCCCTGGAGGGCCGAATGTGGCCTGAGGTTGTTGTACTCCCATCGCCATCGGTTGG